>Ga0213827_1001463_pt1 | contig 13510 bp, 11 predicted proteins | sample MC6MC0898MG_FD_180669 | JGI IMG/M metagenome (GOLD analysis project Ga0213827, IMG submission 180669) | Enriched soil aggregate microbial communities from Iowa State University, Ames, United States - MC6-MC0898-MG | ecosystem: Environmental > Terrestrial > Soil > Unclassified | place: USA: Iowa...
TCGGCAGTAATGACTACCGCACTGTGGTCAACATCGGCTCCAAGCTGGCTAGCCTGCTGGGTGAAGGTGCCTACGTGCAGCGCGGTGAGCGTCGCAAGGCGATTGTCGAGTTCAAGGAAGGCCTCGATTGGCTGATGAACGAGACCACCAAGCGTCACACCATCCAGCGATACAAGGGGCTGGGTGAGATGAACCCGGACCAGCTGTGGGAAACCACGATGGACCCAACCGTGCGCCGCATGCTCAAGGTCACCATCGAAGATGCGATCGCCGCGGACCAGATCTTCAACACCCTGATGGGTGATGCGGTCGAGCCACGTCGCGAGTTCATCGAAAGCAACGCCCTGTCGGTATCGAACCTGGACTTCTGATTCGGTAGATTGACCGCCAATAAAAAGCCCGCGCAAGCGGGCTTTTTATTGGCTGCTGATTCCAAGTCTTCAATAGCCGGTGAGAATGTTCGCGATTACCCCAGATGCAATCGCCACCAATACGTAGTCACCGTTAACGTACAACCAGCGGTGGTCGCGCGGCGGTGGCGACAGGTGGCGGGCGCGCCAGTCAGTTACCCAGTAGCGGTCATCACGGTAGTGCGGGTCCACAACATGGCCGCGTTGCCATTGCTGGTGAGGTATCGGCATACCGGGTTGCGGGCGATAGTTGGGGTTGCGGTAGCCCTGAGCGTGGCCGTTGCCGGGTTTGCCTTGTGGCTGCGGATGACCCTGCTGCTGCCCTTTATGTGGGCGGCCCTGATCCTGGTGCGATGGGCCGCCATCGTGCCCCTGAGGTGGGCCAGGTTGAGCGAAGCTGGCCAGTGGTGCGCTGAGCATCAGCGTGGCGCAGAGCACGGAGAGGGTTTTTTTCATCGAATGTCGATCCTTGCAAGTTCACGCCCGGCGGTTTGATCGGGACGCCTGGTACGGTTGATACGTCAGACCATGATTCGATCAGAGTAATCCGTGCCCAGAGGTAAAGGTCCGGTAAAGAACTAAGGTGCGCTCAGCCCCAAGGCTTTCAAGCGCCGATACAGGGTGCGTTCACTCATGCCCAGGTGGCGCGCCAATTCACTGCGTGGCCCTTGGAACTGCGCCAGCGCATGGGCCAGATCACTCAGGTTGTTCCCCCTGCTCAACCCGGCTGGCTGAGGGTTGATATCCTCCGGCAGGTGCTCAGGCCGGATCAGCCCGTCATCGGCGAACAATCGTGCCCGCTCCAGGATGTTGCGCAGTTCGCGAATATTGCCGGGGAACGGATGCAGTGCCAGTTGCTGCAGTGCCTCAGCCGTCAGGCTTGCGCTGGGTTTGCCAGCCATGCGTTGCAACAGGCTCTGCGCGAGCAGTGGCAGGTCCTCAACCCGCTCACGCAAAGCGGGCAAGCGGATCGGAAAACCGCTGATGCGGTAATACAGGTCTTCACGGAAGGTACCTGCTGCCACCATCTGCTTGAGCGGTTTATGAGTGGCTGACACCAGGCGGAAATCCGCATGCACGGTCCGTGTGCTGCCAACCGGGCGGAAACTGCCGGACTCGATCAGACGCAGCAATTTGACCTGCATCGCCAGCGGCACTTCGCCGATCTCGTCGAGGAATAGCGTACCGCCATGGGCAGCTTCGGCAAGGCCGACCTTGCGTTGGTGGGCACCGGTAAAGGCGCCCTTCTCGTAGCCGAACAATTCACTCTCGAACAGCGACTCGGTCAGGCCGGTACAGTCCACTACTACCAGGGGGCCATTTGCCCGTGGGCTGCCCATATGGATCGCCCGGGCGAACAGCTCTTTGCCGGTGCCTGATTCGCCTTGGAGCAATACCGGGATTTGCGCGGGTGCTGCCCTTTGCAAGCTGGCCAGCGCAACCTTGAACGCCGGCGCACGGCCGACCAGGCCCTGTTGCTGAGGCTGGGCCGAGGCCAGCGTGATTGTGGTCAGGCGCTCGACAAAGGCCACCACCCTACCCTGCTCATCCAGGATCGGCCGCAGTTCCACATCCACATGTTCGGGCCCGCGCGGGGTGTGGTGAATGTGCAGTACGCGCTCCGGCAGCTTACTGTCCCAGGCCTTGCGCATCGGGCAATGCTCGCCAGCCTGATCGCAAGGCACGGCGTAGTGATGGGAAACCCGGTGGCATTTCTCACCCAGCGGCGCCTGGTCGTCACGGCCGAATTGCCGGCGATAGGCAGCATTGGCGGCGAGGATGTTGTAGTCGGTGTCCAGTACGATGGTAGGCAGCGCATCGTGTTCGAGGTAGGAAACCAGAGCTAGGATGAGTGAATGGGAATCAGACATGACGGCACCGGATGGATAACCCGGCGCAGGGTAACAAGGACTGCCAAACACTGCCATTGGCTGACAGTCGACTGCCACTTCGGCTGACAGCCTGCCAGCCGCACGCCACTTAGGCCCGTTATTACTCGCCATGACGCTGACAAATTCCTGGCATGCATCTTGATAAACCACCTGTCACCGCCTACGCCTGCACAAGGCGCGGTGGATTACTTGGAGAACGAGATGATCATCGGCAACAACTTGCACGTGGAAGCTTTCTACGACGAGGCGACCTCGACCATCAGCTACCTGGTGCTGGACCGTGAAACCAACCAGTGCGCGTTGATCGACAGCGTGCTGGATTACGACCCCAAGTCAGGCCGCACCTGCACTGCATCCGCCGATCGGCTTGTCGAGCGGGTACAGGCCTTGGGCGCCCAGGTACAGTGGGTGCTTGAAACCCATGTGCATGCCGACCACCTTTCGGCTGCGGCTTATCTCAAGGATAAGCTCGGGGGCCACACCGCCATCGGTGCCGAAATCATCAGGGTACAGAAGACCTTCGGCGCCTTGTTCAACGCCGAGCCTGGCTTTGCCCGTGACGGCAGCCAGTTCGATGTGTTGCTGATGGATGAGGAAGGCTTTCGCATCGGCAACCTGCATGCACGTGCCCTGCATACCCCAGGGCATACGCCGGCCTGCATGAGTTACCTGGTAATGGATGCCGGGGAACAGGCGCTGTTCGTGGGCGACACACTGTTCATGCCCGACTACGGCACCGCGCGCTGCGACTTCCCGGGTGCCGACGCGCGTACCTTGTACAAGTCGATCCGGCGCCTGCTGGCCTTCCCGGACCCGACCAAGCTGTTCATGTGCCACGACTACCTGCCAGGCGGGCGCGACATGCAGTACGTCACCACTGTGGCTGAGCAGCGCGCCAACAATATCCACATCCATCAGGGTATCGACGAGGACAGCTTCGTGACCATGCGTGAAGCTCGCGACAAGACCCTGGAGATGCCGGTACTGATTCTGCCGTCGGTACAGGTCAACATGCGCAGCGGCCATTTCCCTGAGCCTGAAGACAACGGGGTGAGCTACCTGAAGATTCCGCTGAACAAGCTCTGAATGCCCTGCCCATAACCAGATTTCCAGGATTTACCGCCATGCCTGCCTTGTTGTCCCCTGCCACTTCCGACCACCACAAGGTGGTGATCGTCGGTGCCGGCGCTGCCGGAATCGCCACGGCTTCCAGCCTCATCAACCGCGACCCCTCACTGGACATTGCAGTGATCGACCCCGCGGACGTGCATTACTACCAACCTGGCTGGACCATGGTCGGCGCTGGCGTGTTCAACGCGCCAAGCACTGCTCGTACCATGGCTTCGACCATTCCCCGGGGTGTGCACTGGGTCAAGGCGCACGTTCAAGGTTTCGACCCATTGCGCCAGTTGGTCCTGCTGGATGACGGCCGTTCCATCAGTTACGAACAGTTGGTGGTCTGCCCTGGCCTTAAGCTCGATTGGGCTGCCATCGACGGGCTCAGCGAAACCCTTGGCCGTAACGGAGTGACCTCCAATTACCGCTACGACCTGGCACCTTATACCTGGGAGCTGGTGCAAAACCTCAAGCAAGGCCGCGCCCTGTTCACCCAGCCGCCCATGCCGATCAAATGCGCGGGTGCGCCGCAGAAGGCGTTGTACCTGTCCTGCGACCATTGGTTGCGCCACGGTCAGCTGGGCGATGTAAAAGCCAGCTTCTTCAATGCCGGCACCGTGCTGTTCGGTGTGCCCGACTATGTGCCTGCGCTGATGGCCTACATCGACAAGTACGGCGTCGACCTCAACTACAGCCAGCGCCTTGTGGCGGTAGATGGCCCCAACAAACGCGCCACGTTCGTGCGTACCCTGGCCGATGGCAGCAGCGAAAGCCGCACCGAGGCCTTCGACATGTTGCACGTGGTACCGCCGCAGGTTGCCCCGAACTTCATCCGCCAGAGCCTGTTGGCCGATGCTGCCGGCTGGGTCGATGTGGACCCGCATACCCTGCGCCACCGTCAATTCGCCAATATCCATGCCTTGGGTGATGTGGCCAGCACCAGCAATGCCAAGACCGCCGCCGCCGCGCGCAAGCAAGCGCCGGTGGTGGCCAACAACGTGCTGGTGGCGCTGGGTCGGTTGCCTACGCTCGCCCAGTACGATGGCTATGGCTCCTGCCCGCTGACCGTCGAGCGTGGCAAGATCGTCCTCGCCGAATTCACCTACGGTGGCAAGGTCGCGCCGAGCTTCCCTCGCTGGTTGCTCGATGGCCGCAAGCCCACGCGCCTGGCTTGGCTGCTCAAGGCGCGGGTGCTGCCACCGCTGTACTGGCAAGGCATGCTCAAGGGGCGGGAGTGGATGGCCCGGCCCCAGCCGCTGGTAGCCGAGGCGGCGCAGTGATCGAACATCAATTGCTCGGTGCCATGTTGGGCGCGATTATCGGCGCGGTGCTGGCGCTGACCGGCGCAGGCGGTGGCATCCTGGCGGTGCCGTTGCTGGTGTTCGGCCTTGGCCTGACGATGGTCGAGGCTGCGCCGATCGGCCTGCTTGCCGTAGGCCTTGCTGCCGCTGTCGGGGCGATACTTGGTTTGCGCCAAGGGCTGGTGCGTTATCGCGCGGCTGTGTTTATCGCCCTGATCGGCATAGCAGCAGCGCCACTCGGCCTGATGCTCGCCCACCGCTTGCCTGATACACCGTTGGCGCTGGTGTTCGCCGGGGTGCTGGTCTATGCCTGCCTACGCATCTGGCGCAAGGCGGCCAGGGAGCTGCGTGGCGAAACCAACGACGCACACCGCTTTATCGAACCCTGCGTGCTCAACCCGTTGCAGGGCCGGCTGCGTTGGACGCTGCCCTGCGCCAGGGCACTGGCCATGACTGGCGCAGCTTCTGGGCTATTGTCCGGCTTGCTGGGTGTGGGCGGCGGCTTCGTGATCATCCCAGCCCTGAACCGCTACACCAACCTGCGCATGAAAAGCATCGTCTCGACCTCGCTGGCGGTGATCGCACTGGTGTCCACCGGCAGCGTGGTCAGCGCCAGCGTGGCCGGTGTGATGCACTGGCGGGTCGGTGCACCGTTTGCCGTCGGCGCAGTGCTCGGTTTGCTGCTGGCGCGGCCATTGGCAAACAAGGTGGCCGGGCCCCGCCTGCAGCAGCTGTTCGCGGTGGTTGGCGTTGGCGCTGCGCTGCTGCTGGCCGGCAAGGCACTACTCGGCTAGCAGCTCGGCCTGCTCGGCCGCGCACAGCGCCAGCAGGTAGTCCCAGACCACCCGCAGGCGCACCGACTTGTGCAACTCGCGGCGGGTGCAGATCCAGTAGCTGCGCTGGATGGTTTCGCTGGGCAGCACGCGCACCAGGCTTGGGTCGTGGCGGGCCATGTAGTTGGGTAGCACGGCGATGCCCAACCCTGCACGGGCAGCGGTTTGCTGGGCGATCACGCTGGTGCTGCGAAAGGCCACGCTGGGCGCCCGGCAGAAGCTGTTGAGGAACAGCAGTTCCTGGCTGAACAGCAGGTCGTCGACGTAACCAATCCAGCTATGCCGGGCGAGGTCTTCACGGTTGCGCAGGGGCGGCGCGCGGTCAAGATACGCCTGGCTGGCATACAGCGCCAGGCGGTAGTCGGTGAGCTTGCGGGTGATCAGCAGGTCGGCGTTGGGCCGCTCGAGGTGAATGCTGATTTCCGCTTCGCGGTTGAGGATGCTGACAAACCGCGGCACTGCCACCAGTTCCACCTCAAGGCCCGGGTAACGCTCGAACAGCAGGTTCATGCGCGGGGTGAAGAACATGATGCCGATGCCTTCGGTTACCCCCAGGCGCACTTTGCCCAGCGGCGTGATGGCCTGGGTGATTTCTTCCTGCGCCAGCAGCGCGACGTTCTCCATGGCTTCGGCGTGCTTGAGCAATGCCTGGCCGGAGGGCGTCAGTTCGTAGCCTTGGGCATGTTGCACGAACAGGGCAGTGCCCAGGCTCTTCTCGATGCTTTCGATGTGCCGGGCGACAGTGCTGTGGGTAGTGTTGAGGCGTTTGGCGGCGCTCAGCAGACGGCCGCTGCGCTGCAACTCGAGGAAAAACCGCAGATCATTCCAGTCGAACATGCATCCTTTCCCTGTTTGTCGCTGTGCTAAAACGCACAACGGCTGCGCGAAATCACGTGTTCCCTCAGCGAAATTAATCAATAAGATGTGGGACGACAAGAATAAAAATCAGGCGCGAGGTTGCACATGCCATCAGCCGATTCTGTCTTCGATTACGTGGTCGTCGGTGCCGGGCCCGCCGGGTGCCTGCTGGCCAATCGTTTGTCTGCCGACCCTTCCTGCCGCGTGCTGCTGCTCGAAGCGGGCGGCCGCGATAACTATCCCTGGATTCATATCCCCGTCGGTTACCTCTACTGCATCGGCAACCCCCGCACCGACTGGTGCTTCAAGACGCAAGCGCAAGCCGGCCTGGGTGGCCGCAGCCTGGGTTATCCACGGGGCAAGGTGCTCGGTGGCTGTTCTTCGATCAACGGCATGATCTACATGCGTGGCCAAGCCGCCGATTACGACGCCTGGGCCGCCCAAGGCAACGACGGTTGGGCCTGGAATGACGTGCTGCCGCTGTTCAAGGCCAGCGAAAACCACTTTGCCGGCGCCAGCGAGCATCACGGTGGCGCTGGCGAATGGCGGGTAGAGCGCCAGCGTTACAGCTGGCCAATCCTCGATGCCTTCCGCGACGCTGCCGAGCAGAGCGGTATCGGCAAGGTCGACGATTTCAACACGGGTGACAACCTGGGCTGTGGATACTTTCAGGTGAACCAGCGCAGTGGTGTGCGCTGGAACGCATCCAAGGCTTTCCTGCGGCCTGTGCATAACCGCACCAACCTGACGGTGCTGACGGGTGTGCAGGTTGACCAGGTGTTGCTGAACAATACCCGCGCCCGCGCCGTGAAAGCGTTCTGGCAAGGCGCCTGGCATGAGTTCGCGGCGCGCCGCGAGATTATCCTTTGCGCTGGCGCCGTGGGCTCGCCCGGCATCCTGCAGCGCTCCGGTATCGGCCCGCGCCCACTGCTGGAAACCTTGGGCATAGGCGTACGCCACGACATGCCAGGTGTCGGCGGCAACCTGCAGGACCACCTGCAATTGCGCCTGATCTACCAGATCCGCAACACCCGCACTCTCAACCAGATGGCCAACAGTATGTGGGGCAAGATGGGCATGGGCCTGCGCTACCTCTACGACCGCAGCGGCCCGCTGGCCATGGCGCCGAGCCAGCTGGGCGCGTTTGTGCGCTCCAGCCCGGAGCAGGCCACCGCCAACTTGCAGTATCACGTGCAACCCCTGTCGCTGGAGCGCTTCGGTGAGCCGTTGCATCGCTTCCCGGCGTTCACGGCGTCGGTGTGTAACTTGCGCCCGGTGAGCCGAGGGCGTATCGACATCTGCAGCGCGGACATGAACAGCGCACCGTCGATCGACCCCAATTACCTGAGCGACCCGCAAGACCTGCGCGTTGCCGCCGACGCCATCCGCCTCACCCGGCGGATTGTCCAGGCCCCTGCCCTTGCGGCCTTCGACCCGCAGGAATACCTGCCCGGCGCCGCCCTGCAGAGCGAAGAGGACCTGTTCGAAGCCGCCGGCAAGATCGGCACGACCATTTTCCACCCAGTGGGTACCTGCCGTATGGGCAATGGCCCGCTCGACGTTGTGGATAACCAGCTGCGCGTGCACGGCATCCCTGGCTTGCGCGTGGCGGATGCTTCGATCATGCCGCAGATCACCTCCGGCAATACCTGTTCACCCACGCTGATGATCGCCGAGAAGGCGGCACAACTCATTCTCAAGGGAGCGGCTACTCAAACCTACCTCAACGAAGACGCGCTACCGACGCCCTGACCGGGTGCGTGCAGTACCGGCAGCTTGCGGTCGAAGGCTGCCGACAGTGGAACAACAAGAATAATCACTGTGGCCTGCGGGCCGAGGACAGCAACGATGTCGGATTACATCCAAGAGCAGGGTACGACGGCGGCCAGCCCTAGCCGCCGTGAAGAACGCAAGATCATTTTCGCGTCATCCCTCGGGACGGTTTTCGAGTGGTATGACTTTTTTCTCTATGGCGCGCTGGCCGCGGTCATCAGCAAGCAGTTCTTTGCTGGCGTGAACGACACCACCGCCTTCATCTTTGCCCTGATGGCCTTTGCCGCCGGCTTTCTGGTCCGGCCCTTCGGCGCGCTGGTGTTCGGCCGCCTGGGTGACATGATCGGGCGCAAGTACACCTTCCTGGTGACCATCGTGCTGATGGGCCTGTCGACCTTTGCCGTGGGTCTGCTGCCGACCTACGCCAGCATCGGCATTGCTGCGCCGATCATCCTGGTGATCCTGCGCATGCTCCAGGGCCTGGCGCTGGGTGGTGAGTACGGTGGTGCGGCCACCTATGTGGCGGAACACGCGCCGCACGGCAAGCGCGGTTTCCACACGGGCTTCATCCAGTCCACCGCCACCCTCGGCCTGCTGTTGTCGTTGCTGGTGGTACTGGGCAGCCGCTATATCAGTGGCGACCAGTTCGAGACCTGGGGCTGGCGCCTGCCCTTCCTGCTGTCGATCGTGCTGCTGGCGATTTCGACGTGGATCCGCATGAGCATGCACGAGTCGCCGGCCTTCGTGAAAATGAAGGCCCAGGGCAAGATCAGCAAGTCGCCGATCCGTGAGTCGTTCACCTCGTGGCCCAACCTCAAAGTGGTGCTCACTGCGCTGTTCAGCATCAATGCCGGCCAGGCTGTGACCTTCTATACGGCGCAGTTCTACGTGCTGTTCTTCATGACCCAGATGCTCAAGATGGACCCGGCACAGGCCAATACCCTGCTGATCATCAGCGTGGTGATCGGTGCACCGTTCTTCGTGTTCTTCGGCTGGCTGTCCGATCGTGTCGGCCGTAAACCAATCCTGATGCTCGGCCTGTTGCTGGCCACCGTCCTGTACTTCCCGCTGTTCAAGGCCCTCAGCCACTACGCCAACCCGCAGATCGACATGGCCAGCCGCCAAGCGCCGATCGTGGTCACCGCTGACCCGCAAGGCTGCACCTTCCAGTTCGACCCGGTCGGCAAGGCGCGCTTCGACAGCCCTTGCGACAAGGTCAAGACCTTCCTGGTCAAGCAGGGCCTGCCGTACAGCTCGGTGAATGTGGCCGGCAGCCAGGTGGTGGTGAACATTGGCGACAAGAGCATCAATGGCTTTGACGAAACCGCCATGCGCACGGCAATCGAGCAGGCTGGCTACCCGGCGAAGGCGGACCCGGCGCAGGTCAATCAGGTGATGGTGGTGGTGCTGATCGTAGCGATGATCCTGATCGCGACCATGACCTATGGGCCACTGGCAGCCGTCATGGTCGAGCTGTTCCCCACCCGTATCCGCTACACCTCGATGTCCCTGCCTTACCACATCGGCAATGGCTGGTTCGGCGGCTTCTTGCCCACGGTGTCATTTGCACTGGTGGTGTACACCGGGGATATCTTCTACGGGCTGTGGTACCCGGTGCTGGTGACGGGGATCAGCCTGGTGGTGGGCATCTTCTGCCTGAAAGAAACCAAGGATGTGGATATCGACAAGGTCTGACTGAAGCCATAAAAAAACCGGCTGTAAAAGCCGGTTTTCTTATGCCTCGAAAAAACTTATGCACGTTTTTCAGAAAAATGTCATACGCAGAAATAAACAGCTAATTCATACACTTAGCGATCACTTCGGGTATTGCGTTGAAAAACTGCTAACAAGTTATCCACAGAACGTCAGGCAATCTGCTCGTGGGGTTTTTCATCCACCGGTGGCAGCGAGCCCATCGCCCGTTGGGTCGCTTCATTCCAGGCAGCCGCGCGGTCATTGAGCTCGGCAATGGCACGCGGGCCGGTGCCATTGGCGTACATCGGCGCGCCGATCACCACCTCGATGGTACCTGCGCGTTTGCCCCAACCCGTCTTCGGCCAGAACTTGCCAGCGTTGTGCGCGATCGGCAGCACCGGCAGCCCGGCGTTCACCGCCAGTGCGGTACCCCCGCGGGAGAACTTGCCCACCGTACCGAACGGCACCCGCGTACCTTCCGGGAAAATCAGTACCCATACCTTTTGCTTGAGCAGCTCATCACCCTTGCTGGCCACATGGCGCAGCGCTTCCTTGGGGTTGTCGCGGTCAATCGCGATCGGCCGCAGCATGGCCATTGCCCAGCCGAAGAACGGTACGTACAGCAGCTCGCGCTTGAGCACCTGGCTCAGCGGCGAAAAGAACTGGGAAAGGAAGAAGGTCTCCCAGGTGCTCTGGTGGTTGGACAGGATCACGCATGGCTCACTCGGCACATTCTCGGCGCCGGTGATCTTGTAATCGATGCCAAGGATGGTGCGGGTCAAAAACAGCGCGCAGCGACACCAGTACACGTTGATGAACTTGTAACGCTTGGGGAACGACAAGAATGGCGCGATAAAAAAGCTCAGCGAGCACCACAGCAGCGAACTGGTGCCCAGCAGCAGGTAAAAAAGAAAGATTCTGATCGCCTGCAGGATCGACATAGTGGCATGTACCATTGCGGGGCTCGCCCGCCTGAGAAAAATGCGCCCTGGGGCGCATCGTTTAAATTAGTTCTCTGGCGATAGCTGCCAGATCGTCGAAAATCAGTGTAGTTTCAGCGACGCCTTTTTCCAGGGTTCGCTCGCCCTTGCCGGTTTTCACCAACACGGGTTGTGCACCGACGGCCAGGGCGGCCTCCAGGTCACCTTTGCTGTCGCCGACGAACCATACGCCGTGCAGGTCGGCGTGGTAGTGGTCGGCGATTGCCCGCAGCATGCCTGGCTTGGGCTTGCGGCATTCGCAGCCCTCGTCCGGCCCATGCGGGCAATACACGATATGGCCGACTTCGCCGCCCTGCTCGGCCACCAGCGTGCGCAGGCGCGCATGCATGGCCTCGAGGGTTGCCAGCGAATAGTAGCCACGGGCAATGCCGGACTGGTTGGTGGCCACGGCCACCGTCCAGCCCGCTTTGCTCAACTGCGCGATGGCCTCGACCGAACCTGGGATCGGCACCCACTCCTCCAGCGACTTGATGTAGGCGTCGGAGTCGTGGTTGATCACCCCGTCACGATCGAGAATCAGCAGTTTCAAGGCTTACCCCAGCAGCGAAATGTCGGCCACACCCAGGAACAGACCGCGCAGGCGGCTGAGCAGGGCATAACGGTTGGCGCGCACCTTGGCGTCCTCGGCGTTGACCATCACCGCCTCGAAGAAGGCGTCGACCGGGTCACGCAAGGCAGCCAGGCGGGCCAGCGCTTCGCTGTACTGACGCGCAGCCGCCATCGGTTGCACGGCCTGGTCGGCCTGCTGGATGGCGGAGTACAGGGAGAACTCGTTGGCGTTGTCGAAGTACTTCGGCTCGACCTGTTCGGCGATGGCGCCTTCGGCCTTGCCCAGCAGGTTCGACACGCGCTTGTTCACCGCGGCCAGGGCTTCGGCTTCGGGCAGCTTGCGGAAGGCCTGCACGGCCTGCACACGCTGGTCGAAGTCCAGCGCCGAGCCCGGCTTCAGGGCACGGACCGACAGGTAGGTGGCGACGTCGATGCCTTCGTCTTCGTAACGCGCACGCAGGCGGTCGAAGATGAACTCCAGCACCTGCTCGGCCAGGCCGGCAGCCTTGATCTTGGCGCCGAACTGCTTGACCGCGAACTCGACCGCACCGGTCAGGTCCAGGTCCAGCTGCTTCTCGATCAGGATGCGCAGCACACCCAGGGCGGCACGGCGCAGGGCGTACGGGTCTTTGCTGCCGGTGGGCAGCATGCCGATGCCGAAGATGCCGACCAGGGTGTCGAGCTTGTCGGCGATGGCCACGGCAGCACCGGTAAGGGTCTGCGGCAGCTCGGCGCCAGCACCGCGCGGCATGTACTGCTCGTTCAGGGCCAGGGCGACGTCTTGCGGCTCGCCGTCGTTGAGCGCGTAGTAGTAACCGGCAACGCCCTGCATCTCAGGGAATTCACCGACCATCTCGGTGGCCAGGTCGCATTTGCACAGCAGGCCGGCGCGGCTGGCGCGCTGGGCGTCGCCGCCGATCAGCGGGGCAATGAAGGCTGCCAGCCTGGAAACGCGCTCGGCCTTGTCGTAGACGGTACCCAGCTGTGCCTGGAACACCACGTTCTTCAGGCGCTCGTTGAAGGTTGCCAGCGGCTGCTTCTTGTCCTGCTTGAAGAAGAACTCGGCGTCGGTCAGGCGCGGGCGCACGACCTTTTCGTTACCCTGGACGATCTGCTGCGGGTCACGGCTTTCGACGTTGGCCACGGTGATGAACCGCGGCAGCAGTTTGCCTTCGCTGTCCAGCAGGCAGAAGTACTTCTGGTTGTCCTGCATGGTGGTGATCAGGGCTTCTTGCGGCACCTCGAGGAAACGCTCCTCGAACGAGCACACCAGCGGCACCGGCCACTCGACCAGGGCAGTCACCTCGTCCAGCAGCGCCGGTGGCACGATGGCGGTGCCTTCCTGCTGCATGGCCAGTTCTGCGGTGCGCTTGGCAATCAGCTCGCGGCGCTCGGCGAAGTCGGCCAGCACGTAGGCTTTGCGCAGGTCTTCGACATAGTTGGCCGGGGTGGTGATAACCACGTTTTCCGGGTGGTGGAAACGGTGGCCACGCGATTCACGGCCGGCCTGCTGCGAGAGGATGGTGCAGTCGACAACCTGGTCGCCGAGCAGCATCACCAGCCACTGGGTCGGGCGCACGAATTCTTCACGGCTGGCGGCCCAGCGCATGCGCTTGGGGATCGGCAGGTCGTTGAGCGAGTCTTCGACGATGGTCGGCAGCAGGCTGGCGGTTTCTTTACCCGGGATGTGCTGGGAGAAACGCAGCTTGGCGCCGCTCTGGTCGATTTCCGACAGCTCTACACCGCACTTTTTGGCAAAGCCCAAGGCAGCCTGGGTCGGCTCGCCGTCTTTGAAAGCCGCCTGCAGGGGCGGGCCATCGATATTGATGCTGCGGTCAGGCTGCTGCACGTCCAGCTGGCGAATCAGCACGGCCAGGCGGCGCGGCGCGGCGTAGACCTGCTTGCCGGTGTAGTTCAGGCCAGCGGCCTGCAGGCCTTTCTCGATGCCGGCCAGGAAGGCGTCGCCGAGGGTGGCCAGGGCTTTGGGTGGCAGCTCTTCGGTGCCCAGTTCTACCAGGAAATCTTGAGCACTCATTGTGCAGCCTCCAGCTTAGCCAACACTTCGTCACGCAGTTCAGGGGT
>Ga0213827_1001465_pt1 | contig 13504 bp, 13 predicted proteins | sample MC6MC0898MG_FD_180669 | JGI IMG/M metagenome (GOLD analysis project Ga0213827, IMG submission 180669) | Enriched soil aggregate microbial communities from Iowa State University, Ames, United States - MC6-MC0898-MG | ecosystem: Environmental > Terrestrial > Soil > Unclassified | place: USA: Iowa...
CCGGGGAAGCGCTTGCAGCACAGCACGCCACGCGCATCGAACACCCGCCAGCCCTGTGCGGCGGCTTCGGCCTGCGCGATGCGATCACGCAGGCCGCGCACCAGGCTGGCCTGGCAGTCGAACAGGCAGGCGCGCAGATCGACCCGGTCCACCGGATGGAGGCCGGCGAGGATGCGGGTGACGGCCGGGTGGGCCAGATCGATGCGGCGGGTGTGCATGCCGAGCAGGCGCTCGTCATGGCCGCTCAAGTGCTGCACGAAGTAGATCGGGGCGGGCATCGGATCCTCGCGACAGGGCGATGCTGCCGATTGAACACCGCTCCGGCAGGCGGGGGAATCTCAAGGTTTGAATGAAACGCGGCCGTCGCCATGACGCTGACTATCTACGGCCAAACACGACCCGCGCGGTCGCGGTGAACCGGACCGCGCCTGCAAGGCCTCAGCCGCTCACGCCCAGGCGCACACCGAACCCGACCAGGAACACCCCCGCCACCCGCCGCAGCCAAAGCCCGACCCGCGGGTGCTGGAGAATCCGACGGCGCGCCAGGTTGCCCACCCCGATCAGCACCGAGCAGTACGCCAGCCCCATGACGAAGATGATCAGCGCCATGGTCGCGAACGTCACCACGCCCTGGTGCCGTGCCGGGTCGATGAACAACGGCAGGAAGGCCATGTAGAAAATGATCGCCTTCGGGTTGAGCAGGTTGATCAGCACCGCCTGGCGGAAGTAGTGACCGGGCTTGAGCCGGATGCCGCCTTCCTCGCCCTGGGCGCGCGGCTGGCGCAGCAGGCCGATGCCGATCCACACCAGGTAGGCCGCGCCGAGGTACTGCACCGCGTGGAAGACGAGGGGGTTGGCCTTGAGCAGCGCGGCCACCCCGGCCACCGCCAGCCACATCAGGATCTGGTCGCCCAGCAGCAGGCCGAACAGTGCCGTGTAACCACCACGGACACCGCCGCGGCCAGTGGCGGTGAGCAGGGTGAACGTGCCCGGGCCCGGCAGGGCCAGGAACACCAGCACGGCAGCGACAAAGGTCCACAGATCCTGGATGCCCATCCACGGCATGGCGGCGACTCGACAACGGGGGGAGGGGCATTGTCCGGCAGCCGCGCCCCGGGCGATAGCGTCAGCGCGCGCTGGCCGGCAACCCGGCGAGCAGCGGCTGCAGCCGTTGCGCGAACATCGCATGCAGTTGCCGGATGGCCGGGGAGAACTGCTTGCGGTGCGGGCACACCAGGTTCAACGGCAGGCTGTCGCCTGCCCCGTCCAGCAGCACCTGCAGGCGCCCGGCCTGCACATCGGCGCAGATATCCAGCCACGACTTGAACACGATGCCTTCCCCCGCCACCGCCCACCGCCGGACCACGTCGGCATCGTCGCAGACCATGTTGCCGCGCACCGGGATCACCGTGCGCCGGCCATCGGCCTCGAAACTCCAGCGGTCATACGCGCGCCCGGCCAGCTGGTAGAGCAGGCAGTGGTGCTCCTTCAGCGCGTCCAGGCTGTCCGGCGTGCCGTGCCGGGCCAGATAGTCCGGTGAGGCGGCCAGCACCCGGCGATTGCCGGGCAACAATGGCAGGGCGACATAGCTGGCGTTGTCGAACCGGCCCAGGCGAAACGCGATGTCGACCGGATCGCGGAACACATCGGCCACTTGGTCGGACAACTGCAGGCGCAGTTGCAGCTTGGGGTGCGCGGCGCGGAACTCGGTCAGCCACGGCAGCAGCAGATTGCGACCCAGGTCCGACGGCGCCGCCACCTGCAGCGTGCCGCGCAGTTCGGCATCCTCGCCACGCACCCGGGCCTCGCCCTCGCGCAGGGCGGCCAGCACCTCCTGGGCATAGGGCAGATACAGCGCGCCCTCGGCGGTCAGGCGCAGGCTGCGGGTGGAGCGCACGAACAGGCGCAGGTCCAGCTCGCGTTCCAGCCGGGCCACCGCCGCCGCGACCTGGCCGGGCAGCAGATCGGCCTCGCGCGCGGCGTTGGAGAAGCTGCCCAGCGCGGCAGTGCGGACGAACAGGGCGAGATCGTCGAACCGGACCATTTTCATTCCAGCAGTGAAAGTGCTGCCCGATTTTGCGCCTTTCTCCGCCCGGCCGTGAAGCGCAGGCTGTCGGTCTTCCCCAACGGATCTCCCCCGATGAAAGCCGTCGCCTATACCCAGCATGGCCTGCCGATCAGCGACCCCGCCGCGCTGGTGGACATCACCCTGCCGATCCCCACGCCCGGCCCGCGCGACCTGCGGGTGGAAGTCCGTGCGATCTCGGTGAACCCGGTCGATACCAAGGTCCGCAACGGCGTGGCGGTCACCGAGCCGCGCGTGCTGGGTTTCGACGCGGTCGGCATCGTGGATGCGGTGGGCGAGGAGGTGACGCTGTTCCAGCCCGGCGATGCGGTCTTCTACGCGGGTGCGATCGGCCGCGCCGGCAGCAATGCCGAGTACCAGCTGGTGGACGAGCGCATCGTCGGCCACAAGCCGGCCAGCCTGGATGACGCCGCCGCGGCCGCCTTGCCGCTGACCGCGATCACCGCCTGGGAGCTGCTGTTCGACCGCCTGCGCATTCCGGAGAACGGTGGCGAAGGCCAGACCCTGCTGGTGATCGGGGCCGCCGGTGGCGTCGGCTCGATCCTGGTCCAGCTGGCCCGCCAGCTCACCCGCCTGACCGTGATCGGCACCGCCTCGCGCCCGGATACCCAGGACTGGGTCTATGCACTGGGCGCGCACCACGTGATCGACCACACCCAGCCACTGAGCGAAGGCCTGCAGCGCCTGGGCATCGCCGAGGTCAGCCACGTCGCCAGCCTGACCCATACCGACCAGCACTACGACCAGATCGTCGCCGTGCTCGCCCCGCAGGGTCAGCTGGCACTGATCGACGATCCCGGCCAGCTCGACGTGATGGCGCTCAAGCGCAAGAGCCTGTCGTTGCACTGGGAATCGATGTTCACCCGCTCCAGCTTCAACACCCCCGACGTGCAGCGCCAGCATGAGTTGCTCGAACGCGTTGCCGCGCTGATCGATGCCGGCGTGCTGCGCACCACGCTGGGCGAGCACTACGGCCGCATCAACGCCGCCAACCTGCGCCAGGCGCATGCCCTGATCGAAAGCCATCGCGCCCGCGGCAAGCTCGTGCTTGCAGGTTTCTGAGCCTCCCATCCCCCATGGATTACCCGTACATGACCCTCGCCCCCGTGGCTCGCCGCCGCCATACCACCAAGGCCTACGATCCGGCCCGCAAGCTGCCGCCGGCGGTGCTGCACGACCTGCTCGACGTGCTGCACCACGCGCCGTCCTCGGTGAACTCCCAGCCCTGGCATTTCCTGGTGGCCGGCACTGACCAAGCGCGTGCCCGCATCGCGCGCGCCACCCAGCCGGACCAGCCCTACAACACTGCCAAGATCACCGATGCCTCGCACGTGATCGTGTTCGCCACCCGCACCGGCATCGATGATGCGTACCTGGCGCAGGTGATCGAGCAGGAAACCGCGGACGGCCGCTACCCGACCCCCGAGGCGCGCGAAGGCCAGCGCGGGGCGCTGCACCACTACGTGGATCTGCACCGCCACACGCTGGGTGACGTGCAGCACTGGATGCAGAAGCAGACCTACCTGGCGCTTGGCACCTTGCTGCTGGCCGCCGGCGTGCACGGCATCGACGCCACCCCGATGGAAGGCTTCGACGCGGCCGTGCTGGATGCCGAACTGGGCCTGGGCGAGCGCGGCTTGACCAGCGTGGTGCTGGTGGCGCTGGGCTACGGCAGCGAGGCCAACTTCAATGCCGACCTGCCCAAGTCGCGCCTGCCCAAGGACCAGGTGTTCACCCACCTGTAAGCGGTCCGCGGCCGCACGCCGGCGCAGCCAATGAGACCGCCGCGGCCTACACTTGCCGCATGCAAACCGAATTCCTCATTCTCGGCGGCCTGGTGTGTGCCGTCCTCGTGCTGCAGCTGCTCGCGCTGCTGCGGCGTTCCGGCCATGGCGACCTCGAACAGACCCTGCGCGAGGAAGCGCGGATCGGCCGCAGCGAACTGCGCGAGCAGCTCGAAGGCCTGGGCCGCCAGCAGGATGCCCGGCTGGAAAGCTTCGCGCGCGCGCTGACCGATCTGTCCACCCGTACCGACCAGCGCCTGGACCTGCTGCGCGATGCGCTCGGCGAAGACGCGCGCAAGGCCCGCGAGGAAAGCACGCTCAGCCAGCAGCGCACCGGCGACCTGCTGGCGCTGCGCATGCAGGAAGTGCGCGCGCAGCTGGAAGCGTTCGGGCAACAGCAGCAGGCGCGCATCGAAGCGTTCGGCCAGCAGCTGGTGGAACTGACCACGCGCACCGACAGCCACATGGCCGCGCTGCGCCAGGCCCTGGCCGATGACGCACGGTTGGGCCGTGAGGAAACCGGGCAGTCGCAGCAGCGCCTGGCCGAATCGCTGGGCCTGCGCCTGCAGGAGATGACCCAGCGCAACGAGCAGCGCATCGGTGAGATGCGCGCCACGCTGGAGCAGCAGCTCAAGAGCCTGCAGAGCGACAACGCCGAAAAGCTCGACCAGATGCGCGTGACCGTCGACGAGAAGCTGCAGACCACGCTGGAAACCCGCCTGGGGGCTTCGTTCCAGCTGGTCTCCGAGCGCTTGGAGCAGGTCCAGCGCGGCCTCGGCGAAATGCAGCAGCTGGCCACCGGCGTGGGCGACCTCAAGCGCGTGCTGACCAACGTCAAGAACCGCGGCAGCTGGGGCGAAGTGCAGCTGGACAACATTCTCGAGCAGACGCTCACCCAGGAGCAGTACGCGCGCGGCGTCAAAGTGCGCCCGGACAGCAACGAGATCGTCGATATCGCGGTGCGCCTGCCCGGTCGCGGCCACGAAGACACGCCGGTCTGGCTGCCGATCGATTCCAAGTTCCCGCGCGAAGATTACGAGCGCCTGCTCGATGCGCAGGAACAGGGCGATGTCGAGGGGGTGCGCGTGCAGGGAGCGCAGCTGGAGCGCGCGATCCGCATCCAGGCCAAATCGATCTGCGACAAGTACATCGCCCCGCCGCACACCACCGATTTCGCGGTGATGTTCCTGCCCACCGAAAGCCTGTACGCCGAAGTGATCCGCCGCCCCGGCCTGATCGATCTGCTACAGCGCGACCACCGCGTGGTGGTGGCCGGCCCGACCACGGTCACCGCGCTGCTCAACAGCCTGCAGATGGGCTTCCGCACGCTGGCCATCGAACAACGCTCCAGTGAAGTGTGGGGCCTGCTCGGTGCGGTCAAGAGCGAGTTCGGCAAGTTCGCCGGCATCCTGGAAAAGGCCGAGAAGCAGATCAGTACGGTCGGCCGCAGCCTCGGCGAGGCCAGCCGCAAGACCCGCACCATCGAGCGCCGCCTGCGCAGCGTGGAAACGCTGGGCAGCGAACAGACCCAGGACCTGCTCGGCGACATGAGCGGCGAGGACGAGGACGTGGCCGGCGACGAGACCAGCACCGCGCAGGAGTGAACGCCGACGCCGTGCATGCAGGGGATCGCGCATGCTGCGCGGCACGTCTTTTCCCTGCCGTCTTCAACCTTTCAAGGAACCGCCCATGCGTCTGACCCTGATGCTGTCCCTCCTGTTCGCCCTGGCCGGGTGCAGCAGCACACCGCCTGCCGATACCACCGCGGCCACGCCCGCCACGCCCGCCACGCCGAGCGCCGCCGAATGCACCGCCGCCGGTGGCAGCCTGCAGCCGCTGGGTCGCCTGCAGCGCGTGCAGTGCGTGGTGCCCTACGCCGATGCCGGCAAGGTCTGCAGCGCCAAGGCCGACTGCAGTGGCCAGTGCCTGGCCACCGGCGATGCCGCACCGGGAACGGCTGCGCGTGGCGTCTGCCAGCGTGATGTCAGCCAGAACTTCGGCTGCCGCCAGCGCATCGATGGCGGCGTGACCCTGGGCACGATCTGCGTCGACTGACCTCCCCACGGCACGGCTATGCTGTGCCTCCCCTGATCCAACGCAAGGAATCTGCAGTGAGCCAGACCGTCTACGACATTCCCGTCACCACCATCGAAGGCCAGCCGACCTCGTTGGCCGATTACCGCGGCAAGGTGCTGCTGGTGGTCAACGTCGCTTCCAAGTGCGGCCTGACCCCGCAGTACGAAGGCCTGCAGGCGCTGTACGCCGACAAGCAGGCCGCCGGCCTGGAAGTGCTGGGCTTCCCGGCCAACAACTTCCTGGCCCAGGAGCCGGGCAGTGAAGCGGACATCCAGCAGTTCTGCCAGCTGGAATACAACGTCAGCTTCCCGATGTTCGCCAAGATCAGCGTCGCCGGTGAGGACACCCACCCGCTGTACCAGCAGCTGACCGCCGCGCAGCCGGCCGCCACCGGCGAAGGCCCGATGCGTGAAAAGCTGCAGGGCGCGGTGGCCAAGTACCCCGAGCTGGTGGTCAACGCCGCCCCGGGCGTGCTGTGGAACTTCGAGAAGTTCCTGATCGGCCGCGACGGCCAGGTGATCGCGCGCTTCGCACCGGACGTGCCGGCCGACGATGCCCGCCTGGTGGCTGCGATCGACGCCGCGCTGGCAGCCTGATCGGCTGCGCCTGGAACAAAAAAAAGCCCCGCTTCGGCGGGGCTTTTTCGTCCGGGCTCAGTTGCCCCAGCTTGGCATCGGCATCGCATCGACCGGAATCGGCGCGTCCGTATCGTCCTTGCCGCGCGCATGCTTGCCGCGCAGGTCGTTCTCGATCTGGTAGTTGCGGCGCTGCAGCCAGGCATCGCGGACCAGCGAGTACTCGTCCACGGCGTTGGCGCGCATGTCGTCCACCGCCAGCAGCTGCGAACGCGTGTCCACCAGCTGCAGCCCCTGCAGGCCGATGCGGACCTTGTCCTCTTCGATCGTGCGGATCGGCGAGAGCGGCATGTCGCCGGCCAGGCCGAACACATCGCGCACGGTACGCGGGCCGAAGAAGGGCAGTTCCACGTACCGCGAACGGCGCCAGCCCCAGGTGCCCAGGGTCTGACCGAAGTCTTCCTTGCGGTGCGGGACCATCGCCTTGCTGGCCGGATCGAACAGACCGCCGATACCCAGCGTGGAATTCATCAGGAAGCGGCCCAGGCTGTCCCAGGCATCATCCGGACGGCCCTGCAGCAGCTGGTTGGTGATCGTCACCGGGGCGCGCAGGTTGCTGAAGAAGTTGCTCACGCCGGTGCGGGCGAAGCGCGGCACCACGTTGGTGTAGGCCACCGCCAGCGGGCGTGCGACCGCCCGGTCGACCACGTTGTTGAAGCTGTGCACCTTGCGGTTGAACGGTTCCCACGGATCGTACGGGGTGCGGCTGGGCTCGGTGCCGTCCGCGGTCGGGGCCGGACCGCCGTACAGCGCGGCGAAGTCGTCCTCGGCATTGGTCGGCGCGGTGCCACCGGTGACCGGCGCGGCGGCCGTATCGGTGCTGCCCTGGGGTGCCGGGGCGGCAGTGTCGACGACCGCGTCGTCCGGTACCGCAGGCGCATCGGCCACATCGGTCGCCGGTGTCGCCGCAGGGGCGACCTCGACGCTGACCGGTGCGCTGTCGCGTGCGGGTTTGCCGGCACAGGCGCTCAAGGCCAGCGCCAGCACGAGGAGGGGGAGGGTGCGTATGACGTTCATGTCAGCTCGCCGCAGAAAGGGCATGGAAATCCAGGGTGGGTGCCAGCCGGTAGGCGGCACTGAGGTCGGTGAAACCGTCCGGGCTGCCGACGATCGTCGGCAGGGTCCCGGTTGCACGCAGGCGCGCGGCCAGCTCGGCCAGCAGCGCCAGCCCGGCGCTGTCCAGCTTGCTCACCGCCGCCAGATCCAACTGCTGCACACCGTCCAGCGCAGTCAGCGAGGGCCACAGGGCCGTCACCGCCGCGCGGTCGAGCACCCCGCTGAACACCAGCGAGGTGCCGTTGCGCTGCACGCTGGCGCTGTTACTTGCCACGCGGGGCCTGCCCGGCCTGCATGCTGCCGTTGCGCAGTTCGGTGGCCACCTGCTGGATCGACTTCTGGCGCAGCGGGGCGTCGAACTGGGTCTTGAAGGTCTGCACGTAGGAGATGCCTTCGATCATCACATCGAAGATCTTCCACTGGCCGTTGACGTTGCGCATCAGGTAGTCGACCGGGGTCGGCTCATTGCCGGCGCGGATCAGCTCGGTGGAGACTCGCACGCCACGGTTGCCCGGCAGCGGCGACTCGCTCTTCAGGCGGAAGGTCGGCTTGCCCTGGATCTCGAGCAGGGCCGAACCATAGCGCTGCATCAGATTGTCGGCCATCGCATCGGCGAACAGCTTGACGTCGGCATCCGAGGCGCCGCGGCCGTGCACGCCCAGCACCAGGCGGGCGGCGTAATCGCGGTCGAAGGTCTTGTTGAGCTCGCTGTTGATGAAGTCACGCAGCACGGCCGGGTTGGCCCGGAACTCGGTGCGGCGCTGCTGCAGCGAGGTCAGGATGCGGGTGCTGGCGTCCATCACGGCCTTGCTGGCCTGGCCCTGCTGGGCGGCGGCGGCCGCCGGAGCGGCCTGGGCGAAGGAGAGCGAGGGCGTGGCGGCGAGCAGGGCCGAGGCCAGCAGCGCCGGGATCAGGGTCTTTTTCATGGTTGCGGTTCCGTTGCAGGCGCGGGCGCGCCGTTGCCATCGTGGGAGTCAGCGCCACCGGTGTTGGCCGGACCGCTGAACATGTACTTGCCGACCAGCTGGAGCAGGTCCACCGCCGGCTGGGTGAAGACGATCTCGTCGCCGGACTTGAGTACGTCCGGATCTCCGCCCGGCTGCAGTCCGATATAGCTCTCGCCGAGCAAACCGCTGGTGAAGATGCCGGCCGACGTATCGGCGGGCAGATCCTTGAACTTGCCGTCGAGCTTGAGGGTCACGATCGAATCGAACTTCTGCGGATCCAGTTCGATCCCCGAGACCTGGCCGATCGTCACGCCGCCGATCTTGACCGGTGCCTGTTTGCGCAGCTGGCCGATCTGGGTGAAACGCGCCTTCAGTTCGTAGCCGCTGCCGCCGGTGCCCCACCGTTGATTGGTGGAGGCCACGGCCAGCACCAGCAGCGAGGCCAGCGCCAGCAGCAGGAACGCGCCGACGGAAAATTCGAGTCTGGGACCGCGGATGGCCATGGGATATCTCACTGTTCTTTGTCAGGTGCCTGGACAGGTGTCCGGGCGGGAAGTCTTTGCGTACTCAAGCGGGGTGTTGGCCAGGGACAACGGCCGTACCGACCAACGGTCGGTACCTACTGGAACATCATGGCGGACAGCACGAAGTTGAAGACCAGCACCAGCAGCGAGGCGTTGACCACCGCACGCGTGGTGGCGACCGAGGTGCCTTCGATGGTGGGTTCGGCATGGAAGCCGACATAGGACGCGACCAGGGCCGCGGTGCCGCCGAAGATCGCCGACTTGAGCATCGCCACGCCGAAATCGTCCCAAAAGTCCACGCTGTTGCTCAGCGCCGACCAGAACACCCCGTTGTCCAGGCCGAGCACATGCACGGCCTCGAAATAGCTGGCACTGATCGCCAGCGAGCAGAAGATGCCGGTCAGCAGCGGCACGGTCAGTACCGCCGCCCAGAAGCGCGGGGCGACGACCTTGGCGACCGGGTCGATCGCCATCAGCTCCAGCGCCTTGATCTGGTCGGTGGCCCGCATCAGGCCCAGTTCGGCGGCGATCGAGCTGCCGGCGCGGCCGATGAACAGCAGTGCGGTCAGCACCGGCGCCAGTTCGCGGTACAGCGACAGGCCGAGCAGGGTGGACAAGGCATCGGCGGCGCCGAAGGTGGTCAGCGTCCGGTAGCCCTGCAGCGTCAGCACCAGGCCGACGAATGCGCCGCCCACCGCGATGATCGGCAGCGATCGTGCGCCGATCTTGTAGATCTCGCGGGTCAGTTCGGCCAGGAAATCGGCGGTCGGCAGCGAGCCGCGCAGCACCGTCAGCGAGAACAGGCCGGCGCGACCGAGCGAGCGGGTGGCGTCAACGAACGGCATCAGGCAACCCTCGCACGTGGTGCGGCATCGAAGGGGATCGGGCCGTCCGGCTCACCGTGCAGGAACTGCCGCAGCAGCGGGTCCTGGCTGGATTCGAGCGCGGCCGGGCTGCCCTGGAACACGATGCCGCCGTTGGCGATCGCGATCACCTGGTCGCAGATCGGCAGGGTCTCGTGCACGTGGTGGCTGACGATGATGCTGGTCAACCCCAGGCTGTGGTTGAGGCGCTGGATCAGGCTCATGATCACGCCCGAGGCGATCGGGTCCAGCCCGGTCAGCGGCTCGTCGTAGATCATCAGCGGCGGGTCCAGGGCCAGCGCGCGGGCCAGCGCGACACGGCGCGCCATGCCGCCGGACAGCTCGCGCGGCCAGGCATCGGCTGCGGCCAGCAGGCCCACCGCGTGTAGCTTCATCTGCACCAGGCGGCGCAAGACGGGCTTCGGCAGGCGGGTGTGGGTACGCAGCGGCAGGGCCACGTTCTCGGCCACGGTCAGATCGGTCAGCAGGCCATTGCCCTGCAGCAGAACGCCCACGCTCTTGCGCATCTCCAACAGCGCGCGTGCGCCGGTCGGGATGGGCTGGCCGAACAGGGTGACCTCGCCGGCCACCGGGCGCAGCTCACCGGTCAGCGCGGCCAGCAGCGTGGACTTGCCACTGCCCGACGGGCCGAGCACGGCGGTGATGCTGCCGCGCGGAACGGTCAGCGAAACGTCGCGCAGGATCGTACGCCCGCCGCGGTCGATGCGGACGTTGGACAACTGCACCAGACTCTCTTCGGAAACCGTCATGGGCGCCATTAACAAAATTCCAACGTTGTAAGATCGTGGTGAACGGCTGAACATAACCGAACTGGACCGTGCAGTATTGTCGCACGGGCGGGTGAGGGCAGTGCCGCGGCGGGCATGCCGTCGCCTGCAACACAGCGTGTCGGGCCGGTATCGGCCAGCGCCTTTTTCTTTTCCAGACAGTCACCAGCGCTGCGTTCGTGCGCCGGCTGCGGCACACTCCTGCGATGACCGACGCTGCTTCAGACTTCCGCCTGTACCACTCCAACTCGCTCGATGTGCTGGCCGCCCTGTTGGCCACGACGCTGCGCACGCCGGTGCCGGGCCAATCGATCCTGGTGCCGGAGGTGGTGCTGATCCCGCAGGTCGCGATGCGCCGCTGGCTGCAGTCGACCCTGGCGGCCGAGTATGGCATTGCCGCCAACCTGGAGTTCCTCACGCCGGGTGAGCTGGTCGCCCGCGCCCTCAATGCCAACGTGCCCGGCGAACAGGGCGATCTCAACGCCGAGGGCCTGCGCTGGCGGTTGTACGCCGCCCTGCGCGACCCGGCGTTGATGGCGCAGCCGCCGATGGCCGCTCTGCAGGCGTACCTGTCCGCGGCCGATCCGCTCAAGCCGTGGGCACTGGCGGCCGAGCTGGCCTCGGTCTTCGAGAAGTACCAGGCCTGGCGTCGCGATTGGCTGCTTCGCTGGGAAGCCGGCGCATCGCCGAACGACCCGCAGGCGATCCTGTGGCGACGCATCGCCGGCGGCGAGCAGTACCGCGCCCGCCGCATCGATGCCTATCTGGCCCGCTTCGAGGGTGCCGGCCAGCCGCTGCCGCAGGGTCTGCCGGCGCGCGTGTTCGCCTTCGCCACCCTCAACATCTCCCCGGACGTGCTGCGGGTGATGGCCACCCAGGCGCGGGTCGGCACGATGCACTTCTATCTGCCGACGCCGACCCAGGCGTATTGGGGCGATCTGCAGACCCTGGGCGAGAAGCTGCGCAGTGGCGCGCCCGATCCGTTCGGTGAGGCCGCGGGCGAGAACCGTCTGCTGCAGGCCTGGGGCGCGGCGGGTCGCGATTTCATGGCGGTGCTGGGCAGCTACGAGGTCGTGCACCCCTCCGGTGAGATCGCCGCCTACGACGATCCCGAAGAGGACGCGCGTGCGGACATGGCCGAGGGCGGCTTGTCCGACAGCCTGCTGCACCGCTTGCAGCGCGACCTGTTCCACCGCCGTGGGCAGCCGGCCGGCGAGCTGCGCGACGGCCTGCGCTACGACGACCCCAGCCTGCAGGTGCATGCCTGCCACACCCGCCTGCGCGAACTGCAGGTGCTGCATGACCAGCTGCGCGGCCTGCTGCAGGATCCGCGCTTCGATCCGCCGCTGCAGGCACGCGACATCGCGGTGCTGGCACCGGACATCGATCCCTACGTGCCGTACCTGGAAGCCGTGTTCGGCGGCCGCAGCGGCGGCGAGGAGCACATTCCCTATGCGCTGGCCGACACCAGCCCGCTGGCCGGTGAGCCGTTGGCCGATGTGTTCGTGCACCTGCTGGGGTTGCCGGTCTCGCGCTTCGGCTTGAACGAAGTGCTCGACCTGCTGGCCAGCGCGCCGCTGGCCGAAGCGGCCGGGCTCGATGCGGCCGCGTTCGACCGCCTTCACGACTGGCTGCAGGCGGCCGGCGCGCGCTGGGGCCTGGACGCCACGCATCGCGGCCAGCATCAGGCGCCTGTCGATGATGCGTTTACCTGGCAGTTCGCGCTGGACCGCCTGCTGCTGGGTCATGCCAGCGGCAGCGACGGCGATATCGCGGGGGTCGCGCCATGGCCGGAGCTGGAAGGCAGTGCGCTGGATGCGCTGGACCGCCTGCTCGGCCTGCTGCGCGTGCTGGCGCGCTACCAGAAGGCGTTGGGCGAAGCGATGTCCCCCGGCGAGTGGCGGAAGCGCCTGCTGGGGCTGCTTGATGCACTGCTGCCGACGCCGCCGCAGGCCGCCAACAGCCAGCGCGCGCTGGAGCGCCTGCGCAAACTGATCAACGAGTTCGCCCGCGATGCGGAGACCGCCGGCTTTGAAGGCGACGTGCCGCCGGAGGTGCTGCGCGCCCATTTCGCCGGCGTGCTTGCCCAGGCCGATACGCGTGCACCGCTGTTGACCGGCGGCGTCAGCTTCGGGCGGATGGTGCCGATGCGCCTGCTGCCGTTCCGGGTGATCTGCGTGCTTGGCTTGAACGATGGCGACTTCCCGCGTCGCGACCCGGCGGCGGGCCTCAACCAGCTCACGGCCGAACTGGGCACCGACCAGCGTCGGCATGGCGACCGCTCGCTGCGCGAGGATGATCGCTTCCTGTTCCTGCAGCTGTTCGCCTCGGCCCAGGATGTGTTCTACCTGAGTTACCTGGGCGCGGATCCGCGCGACGGCAGCGTGCGCGAGCCCTCGGTGCTGGTCAGTGAGCTGATCGATGCCGCGGCCGAGTACCACCTGGATCCCCCGGCGGCGGCGCGCAGGATGACCGTGCGGCATTCGCTGCAGCCGTTCGCTCCGGCCGCGTTCGGCGGGGGCGAGGAGCCACGGCGTTTCAGCTATCGCCGGCAATGGCACCCGGCCGCCGGCTCGCTCGGCGGTGTGCGTCGTGCGCTGGCGCCGTGGTTCACCACGCCGCTGCCGCCGATGGACAGCGGCGCTGCCGAGCCGGAGCTGAGCGTGGATGCACTGCGCCGCTTCCTCACCGATCCGGCCAGCCAGTTCCTCTCGCAACGGCTCGGTCTGCGCCTGCCCGATGACG
>Ga0213827_1001466_pt1 | contig 13496 bp, 11 predicted proteins | sample MC6MC0898MG_FD_180669 | JGI IMG/M metagenome (GOLD analysis project Ga0213827, IMG submission 180669) | Enriched soil aggregate microbial communities from Iowa State University, Ames, United States - MC6-MC0898-MG | ecosystem: Environmental > Terrestrial > Soil > Unclassified | place: USA: Iowa...
ATGGTCCAGCGGGCTGTTCAGCGCGGTGAAATTGGTCCAGTCGTTTTCCACTTCGGGGCCGTCGGCCACATCGAAGCCAATGGAACGGAAGATGGCTTCCACGCGTTCCCAGGTCCGGATCACCGGATGGATGCCGCCCGGCACGCGACCGCGGCCCGGCAGTGATACGTCAACAGCTTCGGAAGCCAGGCGGGCGTCCAGTTCGGCCTGCGCCAGTGCGGCGCGGCGCAAGTTCAGAAACTCTTCGACCTTCTGCTTGGCCTGATTGATCCACGCGCCCATGTCGCGCTTCTGCTCGGGATCTAGCTTGCCCAAACCCTTGAGCAGGACCGTCAGCTCGCCGTCCTTGCCCAGGAAGCGGGCCTTTGCGTTTTCGAGCGCGGCGGAGTCCGTGGCCGCGGCGAAGCGTTCTTGCGCCTGGGTGACCAGGCTTTCAATCAATGGATTCATGCATCTAATCTCTAGATTTGCTCTTACTACCAGAGCCGCTGCACGCTAGACCGTGGAGGCGAGACTCGAGCGCCTACAACAATCTTTGGTAGCACCAGACGGCATAGGTCGTCACTTAGTTTTGGAGCATGGCCGGTCAGTAATTTCTTCGATTCCTGTATTCTGTCATTCCCACACCGGTATGCCGTTTGAAATATTTTCCGAGATAAGACGCGTCGACGAAGCGCAAATTCTCCGCAATTTCTTGCACCGAGATTCCTGGGTGGGATAGCTGCTTCTTGATCTCCAGCACAACCTGCCTGTCGATAAGCGCTTTCGGAGAGTCATTGAAGAACTTTTTGGTGAGCTGTGACAGGTAGTATGGAGTCACGTGCAAACGGTTCGCATAGAAGGTCACGGCACGCTGGGTCTTGTGGTTTGCGGAAATGAGATCCCAGAATTTCCAACAGATTGCCTCCGGCCTGCTGAAATCACTGTTTGAATTAGTATCGATCCTTCCGACCCATTCGCAGATCCAAAGAAAAAAATTACGGAAGTGATTGATAAACATGGCCCGCTTGTGAGTTGAGCATTGGGTGTGAATTACTGCGGCCTGCTGCTCCCAAGCCTTCTGGTAGGACACTATCCGCTTCTTTCCGGAAAAAAAAGGCGAACGGCTTAGGTAGACAAACAGGCTGGTAGGCAATCCATCTGCGACTTCCGCAGCAAGCGGCCGACTGATGACATAACAACTGCAGGCAAAGTCCTCCGACTTGGTCTGGATCAGTGCGACTGAGTCTTCGGCCAACACAAGAAAATCATTCTTCTCCATGCGGTATGGTTGAAAGTTCACATGCCACTCAGCGATGCCCTGTTGACAGATCAGGACGACGACATAGGCCAGCGGGATCAAACGTCCAATCTGGTCATTGAATTCCATGCGTCCCATGAGTACGTCATCGGGACCTGCGTCAAATAGCTGAAGGATAGTTTCCATTTCGACAGAAACTGTAGAGTAAATCGTTGGAAAGATGGGTGAATGTTTTGAAAATCACCGAATTCGCTCACGTTTCAACCTTCATGCGTTGTCCCGGCGTCGATACACTTCCATTGGCAATTTTCATGGCTACAGGAATGTAAATCTATGCTGAGTACTGCACGTCTGTCCCTCCGGCCCTGGTGCGTCGATGACGCCCCAAGCCTCTTTGAACATGCAAGCGATGAGCGAATTGGCCCCGTCGCTGGCTGGCCGGTCCATACCAGCTTGGAATACAGCCGCCAAGTGATCGAGACCATTTTCAATCACTCCGAGATCTACGCCGTCGCGCTGCAAGCAGACGACAAAGCAATTGGCATGGTTGGACTTCTCATCGGCAAGGACAGCAATTTCGACATCGCCGAAGACGAAGCCGAAGTCGCATACTGGATTGGCGTTCCCTTTTGGGGGCAAGGATTGATCCCTGAGGCTGTCAAAGAGCTGATGCGCCATGCGTTCGAGAACCTGGGGATTCGGGCTTTGTGGTGCGGGTACTTCGCCGACAATGAGAAGTCATTCAAAGCGCAGGAAAAGTGCGGTTTCCGACCCCATCACACTGAGGAAAACAAGTTCAACCAGTTTTTGAACGACTATCGAACTGAACACATAAGCCGCATCACCAAGGAAGAGTGGCTCACGCGCTGGAGATAAGCGCAAGTTGAACGCCAATGTTCTTATGTCGCGGGTGCTACTCCTTCGGGTGCTGCCGGCAGTCGGGCCAACAGGAGAACATCCTTTGCTCTCGGCAACCGAATATTGGCTACTTCGTCGGGTGTCCGGAAAACCCGGGCTAGCTCAGTCCGGCGCCTATTTCAACGACCGATAATGTCCCTCTCCTAAAACAAGGAGCGTAGGACGCCGCGACGTGAGGAGGACCACCGGCTGAACGGGTTTATCCACCTCGGGAAGCTCCCATATACGCTGTGCTCCCCCACCACCCCGCATTGACAAACCCCTTCCCGGTATCTTAGGATTCGCCCTCTTTCCACCCCCCTTCCTTTCTGAGTGCAACCGTGTCTGCCATCCGTCACTACGCCTAAACGCCGACGACTACCGCCCTGGTAATCGCGGTCTGCCTGCGCGCCCCTTGCTGCTCGACGCCTGCGTCTTGAGCGCATGCCACGGGGTCCAGGCGCGGTTCCAGGAAGCACACACCCACTCGCTTTCCTTTCCCGTCCAGACTGCGTCGTCGGCTTTTCCACTGCTTTGGAGAAGACCCCATGACGCAAGATTTCTGCGCTTACGCGCAATCGTTGGACCTGTTCCGCTACCCCCGCACGCCGCACCTGGAAGGCTCGCGCCTGCAAGACGGTGACGAAGGCCATGACCACGTGCCGTACCGCCACTTGGCCGGCCTGCATCTGGTCGTCGAAGAAAAGCTCGACGGTGCCAACACCGGCATCAGCTTCAGCCCATCGGGCGAACTGCTGCTGCAATCGCGCGGGCATTATCTGGTGGGCGGCGGCCGCGAACGGCAATTCAATTTCGTCAAGGCATGGGCCGCGGCGCACGCCGACTGGCTGCTGGAACGCCTGGAAGACCGCTATGTGATGTACGGCGAAACGCTGACGAAGAAGCACTCGGTGTTCTACGACGCCTTGCCGCATCACTTCTTCGAGTTCGACGTCCTGGATCGCCACAGCGGCGACTTCCTTTCTACCGACGCGCGCCGCGCCTTGCTGGCAGGCGGCCCCGTGCTGTCCGTGCCGGTCCTGTACGAAGGCGCGGCCCCGTCCAGGCTTGACACGCTCAAAGCCCTGCTGCGGCCGTCGCTGGCCAAGACGCCGGACTGGCGCGAGGCCTTTGAGGCCACCGTGCTGCGCGAAGGATTGGACCTGCAACGCGCCTGGAAGCAATGCGACAAGTCGGACCTGTCGGAGGGCCTGTACATCAAGGTGGAAGCCGACGGCAAGACAGTTGCCCGCTACAAGTGGGTGCGCCGCGACTTCGTGCAGGCAATCCTGGACTCGGACAAACATCATTCCGAACAGCCCTACGTGCCCAACCTGCTGGCGCCCGGCGTGGACCTCTATGCACCGCGCCTCGCGGTGGACTGGGACACGCTGCGCGGCGCCGACGGACAATAAGGAATAGATCATGCAATACGCACAATTGCAGGCGCTCACGCCTGCCCCCGGCCACATGCCGGACTACGACGCCTGCCTCGCGGCATTTCCCGCTCTGGAACTGGCCAAGACCACGCCGCAAGACCCGCGCTATCACGGTGAGGGCGATGTCTGGACCCATACGAAGATGGTGTTGGAAGCGCTGCTCGCCTTGCCCCAGTACCAGGCGGCGGCCCGGGCTGACCAGGAAGTAGTGTTTCTTGCAGCCTTGCTGCACGACGTTGCCAAGCACAGCACCACGGTCATCGACCCTGTCACGGGCGCCATCGGGCAGCCGGGCCATTCCCGCAAGGGCGCCATCGATGCGCGCATCGCGCTATGGGATGCCGGCGTGCCCTTTGCGGTGCGCGAAGCCGTATGCAGATTGATCGCGGTCCACCAGGTGCCGTTCTTCGCCCTGGAGGGTTCGCGCCGCGGCAAGACGCCCGAGTTCATCGTGCGCGAACTGTCCTGGCAGGTCGACATCCCCCTGCTCGCCATGCTGGCCGAAGCCGACATGCGTGGGCGCATCTGCGCGGATAGCCAGCGCGTGCTGGACAACATCGCGCTGTTCTGCGAGTTGGCGCGCGAAGATCGTTGCTTTGGCCAGCCGCGGGCCTTCGCCGATGTCCATACGGCGGTCAGCTATTTTCGTGGCGCCGACGTGCATCCCGATTTCCCGCTGTTTCAGGAACCGGGTTCGCGGGTAATTGTGATGTCGGGCCTGCCCGCATCGGGCAAGAACACCTGGGTCGCCCGGCATCATCCCGCGCTGCCGGTGATTTCATTCGACGATGCGCGAGAGGAATTGGGCCTGCGCCATGGCAAGAACGAAGGCATGGTGGCGCACTTGGCCATCGACCGGGCCCGCGAGCTGCTGCGGCGCAAGGCGCCCTTCGTCTGGAACGCCACCCACCTTAGCGAACTGATGCGCAAGAAGACGCTGGATCTGCTGTATTCCTATCATGCGCACGTCGAGCTGGTCTATCTGGAGCAACCGCGTGTCGAATTGCTGCGGCGGAACAGCCGGCGTGATACGTCCCTGTCGAACAAGACCCTGATCGGCATGCTGCACCGCTGGGACCTGCCGCTGCCGACCGAGGCGCATCGGGTGACGTATGCCGTGTGACCGGACGAGCCTGCTCTGCCCTGACCCGGCAATCCGCTGAGGCGCTCGGCAAGCCCTTGGCCAGCGCTGGTTTCAGGGGTGCGCGTCCGAGCGCGGGGGTCCCCGCTCAGGCGCCCGCCCCCCCGGGGCGGTGGATTCGTCCGGAATTTCGGCGTAGAGTCATTGTTTCCCTATTGACCGGACGCGTTACGGAGACCCCATGGCCGATTACCCCAATACCCTGCTTCTCATCGACAACGAATGGCGCGAAGCGAAAGGCGGCGCGCGCATTGACGTCGTCAACCCCGCCACCGGCCAGAAGATCGGCCAGGTTGCCCACGCCAAGCGCGAAGATCTGGACTTGGCGCTGGCCGCCGCGCAGCGCGGGTTCGAAACCTGGCGCGACACCTCCGCCCATGAGCGCTGCGCCGTCATGCGCCGTGCCGCCGCCCTGCTGCGCGAACGCGCCGATTCCGTGGCCCGTCTGCTGACCCAGGAACAGGGCAAACCGCTGGCCGAAGCCCGCGGTGAAGTGCTGGCCGGCGCTGAAATCATCGACTGGTTCGCCAACGAAGCGCTGCGCGTCTATGGCCGCATCGTGCCGTCGCGCAACCCGCTGGCGCAGCAATTGGTCATCAAGGAACCCGTCGGCCCCGTCGCGGCGTTCACCCCGTGGAACTTCCCGGTCAACCAGGTCGTCCGCAAGCTGGGCGCCGCGCTGGCCGCCGGCTGCTCCTTCCTGGTGAAGGCGCCCGAAGAAACCCCCGCGTCCCCCGCCGCCCTGCTGAACTGCTTTGTCGACGCCGGCATCCCCAAGGGCGTGCTGGGCCTGGTCTTCGGCTCGCCTGCCGAGATTTCCAGCTACCTGATCCCCCATCCGGTGATCCGCAAGGTCACGTTCACAGGCTCGACCCCGGTCGGCAAGGAACTGGCCGCGCTGGCCGGCCTGCATATGAAGCGCGTCACGATGGAACTGGGCGGCCACGCCCCGGTGATCGTGGCCGAGGACGCCGACGTCGAACTCGCCGTGAAGGCCTCCGGCGGCGCCAAGTTCCGCAACGCCGGCCAAGTCTGCATTTCGCCGACGCGCTTCCTGGTCCACAAGAGCATCAAGGCCGCATTCGAGAAAGCCTTCGTCGCCCACGCCGAAAAGCTCAAGCTGGGTGATGGCCTGACCGAAGGCACGACACTTGGGCCCCTGGCCAATGACCGCCGCCTGACGGCCATGGACAAGATCGTCAAGAACGCCAGCGAAAAGGGCGCGCGCATCGCCACCGGCGGCGCGCGGGTCGGCGGCGCGGGCAACTTCTTCGCGCCCACGATCCTTACCGACGTCCCGCTCGACGCCGACATCTTCAATGAAGAACCGTTCGGCCCGATCGCCGCGATCCGCAGTTTCGAAACGCTGGACGAGGCCATCCGCGAAGCCAACCGCCTGCCGTTCGGGCTGTCCGCTTATGGCTTCACCAAGTCGATCAAGACGGTGCACGAGCTGTCGCGCCGTCTTGAAGTGGGCATGCTCTGGGTCAACCAGCCCGCCACCCCGTCCGCTGAACTCCCATTCGGCGGCGTGAAGGATTCCGGCTACGGCTCTGAGGGCGGCCCGGAAGCGCTTGAGGCCTACCTGGTGACGAAGGCGGTCTCCGTCGTCGGCGTCTGATACGGCCTGCGTGCCACCGGTTCGGCGCTGCGCCGGCCGGCGGCACGCGATCACCCATTCTTACCAGCCCCATGGCTGAGTAACGCACCATCAAGGAAAGGCCCCGCATCGCGGGCCTTTCCCATCCCCTCCAGGCATTCGCCTACCTGTTCGGCCCACTGACGGCGTACTGCCGCTGCTCACGCAGGCTGGGCGGACCGCTTAGGCGGCAACGCACGCCCATTGCGCCCACGCCATAAGTACATCACTCAGAACGACATTTCGAATTCGTCGTTTGGCTGCGCCCGTCCCTCCCGTACTGTGATGTGTCCGTGCCGACCTTGCCGTTGCCGCAACGCGCAAGGCGCCGCCTTCGCTTCATTTTCGGAGACCTCCATGAATGACCGGCTGCACCGTACCCAGGCGTCCCGTTCCACCGCCGTCAAGGCGAAGCTGGACTACCCGGTGATCGATACCGACGTACACGTCAACGACTACGCGCCCGTTTTGGAGGACTACATCCAGCATTACGGCGGGGCCAAGCTGGTGGACATCCTGCGCAAGACCCAGGGCTCGCGCTTCGCCACGAAATCAGAGGGCAAGGACTGGTACCAGCAGACACCCGACGAAAGGCAATACCACCGCACGCTGCGCGCCCCGTGGTGGGCGCGCGTCACGCGCAACACCCTGGATCTGGCCACCGTCACCTTGCCCGAACTGCTGTACGAGCGGCTGGAAGAGCAAGGCTCGGACTATTCCATCCTGTTTCCGAACGATGTGCTGGCCCCGCTGGGCGCCGGTAATGAATTCCGCCAGCCACTGCACCGCGCGATCAATCACTTCCACGCGGATCAGTACCGCAAGTACAGCGACCGCCTGACGCCCGTAGCCGGCATCCCTATGTACAACCCGCAGGAAGCCATCGAGGAACTGGAATTCGCGGTCAATACGCTGGGCTTGAAGGTCGCGAACATACCGGGCGGCGTGCGCCGGCCGATCAAGGCCATCGCCGACAAATACCCGCCCGCGCAATACCCGGATATCGCGCGCCATGCTTCGTACGTGGATTTCTTCGGCCTGGATAGCGAGTACGACTACGATCCGTTCTGGGCCAAGGCGGTAGAGCTTGGCGTGCCGCTGGCCACGCACTACGGCAGCCAGGGCTGGACGGGGCGGCACTCCATCAGCAACTACATGTTCAACCACATCGGCCACTTCGCCGACGGCTCGCAGGCCTTTGCGAAGGCCCTGTTCTTCGGCGGCGTCACCCGCCGCTTTCCGGGCCTGCGCGTGGCGCTGCTGGAAGGTGGCGCCGACTGGGGCGCGCACGTATACGCACACCTGGTTGACCGCTGGGAAAAGCGCAACCGCAACGCGGTCCAGCATTACAACCCCGCGAATGCGGATATCGACCTGCTGGCGGATCTGTTCGAACGCTACGGCGCAGACCTGCTCCAAGGACGCAGCGTGGACAAGTCCACTTTGCTGGAGGACAGCCTTGGCGTCTCTGCCCTGCCCCACAGCCGCGATCCGCAGGGCGACGAGCTTGACGATTTCGCGGCCGCCGGCATCGAAAGCATCGAGGACATCCGCACGCGTTGGGTCGACAGCTTCTACTTCGGTTCCGAAGCCGATGACAGGACCGTTGGCGCCGCCTTCAACGAACGCGTGAATCCGCTGAACGTGAAGCTCAATGCGATCTGGTCGTCTGATGTGGGCCATTGGGACGTGCCGGACCTGACCGAACCGCTGGCCGAAAGCTGGGACCTGGTCGAGCAAGGCGTGATCACCGAGGCGGATTTCAAGGCGCTGGTCTTCGACAACCCCTACCGCTTCTACACACAGGCGCATCCGCAGTTCTTCAAAGGCACGCGCATCGAGAAGACGCTGCAGGCGCGCGCCGCCTAGACAGCCTGACCCACCCCTCACCTTCCGTCCGCCCCTGGCGGGCGGCGGTCTGCCCGTTTGCCGGCGCGGACCCGTTTCGCTCATCCCCGTTTTTCCTCTTTCTACGGAACGACCATGCACCTCCTGCCCTCTGCCCGCTTGATCTCACGACTGTTGCTGGGCGTTGCCCTGTGCGCCGCCAGTGCCGTGGCGTCGGCAGCGCCCGATGTGATCCGGATCGGCGTGGCGACCGCCGGCGGCGGCGATCCGATCACGTGGGGCGGCTCGCCCGGCGGCGTCGCCCGCGCCAACAACTGGCTGGAAGAAGCCTTCAAGGGCACCGGCACCCAGGTGCAATGGCTGTTCTTCAAAGGCGCCGGTCCGGCCGTGAACGAGGCCCTGTCGAACAAGCAGATTGATTTTGCCTACCAGGGCGATCTACCCGCGGTGGTGGGCCGGTCCAACGGCTTGAAGACCCGCATCCTGCTTGGCAGCGGCGTGCGCAACAACCTGTACGTGTCCACGCCCAAGGACTCCACGCTCAACGGCCTGGAGGACTTGAAGGACCGCAAGGTCTCGATCTTCCGCGGCACGAACGGACACCTGGTCGCCATCAATGTGCTGGCCTCCAAGAACCTGACAGAACGCGACATCAAGGGCGTGAACCTGGACGGCGGCAGCGCGCAGGCGGCGCTGGTGTCCAACGGCGTGGATGCGGCGTTCGGCGGCTACGAATACTTCAAGCTGCGGGACCAGGGCCTGGCGCGCATCATCTATTCCACCAAAGGCCAGGATCCGTCTTTCACGCGGCAGGCGGCGTTGTTGGTCCGCGAGGACTTCGAAAAAGAGAATCCCGACGCGGTGCAACGGGTGGTTGACGTGTTCGTGCGCGCCGCGCAGTGGTCTTCGGAAGAGCAGAACCGCGATGCCCTGTTCAATATCTGGGCGCGCAGCGGCACGCCGTATGCCTCCTGGCAGGCGGAATTCGACGGCGACACGCTGGCCGTCCGCAATTCACCGCTGCTCGATGAATTCCTGACGGCGCGCTACCAAGCGGTAGCCGATGACGCGCTCAAGTTGAAGCTGATCCGCCGCCCGGTCAGCGTGGACGGCTGGTTCGAACCGCGCTACCTGAACGCCGCGCTGCAGAAGGCGAACCTGACCGGCCGCTGGACCGCCTTCAACGCGCAAGGACAGCCGGCCGCAGGCGAGCGCCAGGCCGCCGCTGCGCAGGCGCGATAAGGAAAGCGCCATGGCAGAAAACACCCTGGACGCCCCCGTTTCACCCGCCCACGTTTCGCCCGCACCGGCAAGGCCAAGTGCCGGCCGCGCGCCGTACGCCTTGCTGCGCCATGCAGGGGGCAGCCTGCTGCCCTGGCTGCTGCCTGTCTCATTGCTTGTTCTATGGCAACTGGGCGCGTCCCAGGGTTGGATATCCGAGCAAGTGCTGCCGTCGCCGCACTTCGTCTGGCTGACGTTGCAAGACCTGTACACCAGCGGCGACCTTTGGCTGAACGTGCACGCCAGCCTGCAGCGGGTGCTGGTCGGCTTCGCGGTGGGCAGCGCCCTGGGCCTGGGGCTGGGCGCCGCGATGGGGCTGTGGCGTCCGCTTGAGGCCTATCTGCTGCCCACGTTCAACGCGCTGGTGCAGATCCCCGTGCTGGCGTGGTTGCCCTTCGTGCTGCTGCTGGTGGGCATCGGAGAACCGCTGAAATACATCCTGATCGCCAAGGCGGCACTGGTGCCCGTCACGCTCAACACCCTGCAGGGTTTCCGGCAGACGCCGGTGAGCCTGTTGGAAGTGGCGCGCGTCTACGGCTACACGCGCCGCCAGCAGGTGCTGGAAGTCGTGCTGCCGTATGCGTTGCCGACGCTCTTCACCGGCCTGCGCCTGGGCTTCACCAAGGCCTGGCTGTCGCTGGTCGTGGTCGAGCTGGTCGCATCCAGCGAAGGATTGGGTTACCTGATCGTCTATGGCCGGCAATTGTTCCAGCTGGATCTGGTCATGGCCGCAGTCATCGTCGTGGGCGCCATCGGCTACGCCATCGACAAACTGTTGGACCTGGCCGAAAGCCGCGTCAGCGCCAACCAGGCAGGCACCCGCCTGGGCGTATCGAATACCGGAGCCCGCCTATGACCACCACTCAAACCGGCCTTGCCCCGGCGTCGCACCGGCCACCCGCCTGGCGCGCCTGGTTGGGCGCCCGCTGGCGCGGCCTGGTGCTGCCTGCGGTGGCCATCGCGGCGTGGTGGGCGCTTGCACACCTGGGATGGGTGTCGACGCCGTTGCTGGTGTCCCCCGGCAAGGTGCTGGACACCGCCGCCAACCAGATCGCCTCGGGCCAATTGTGGCGGGCGCTCAGCGCCAGCCTTGCGCGCGAGCTGACGGGCTTTGCCATCGGCACCACGCTGGGCCTGGCACTCGGTGCGTTGCTGGGGCTGCTGCCGCTGTTCAACCGGATCGTGGGCCCCAGCTTCAACACCTTCAAGCAGATATCGCTGTTTGCCTGGATTCCGCTGATCTCCGTGTGGTTCGGCTTGGGCGACGTTGCCAAAGTGACCTTCCTGTCGCTGGCGGCGTTGGTGCCCGTGGTCGTCAACACCTGCGACGGCATCCGCAATACGCCGGCCTCGCTGCTGGAAGTGGCCCGCGTATTCGGCTATTCGCGCTGGCAGACGCTGCTGCATGTGGTGCTGCCGGCGGCCGCGCCCTCAATCTTCACGGGCGTCTACCTGGCGCTGATCTATTCCTGGCTGGCCACGATCGGCGCGGAATACCTGCTGGTGGCCGGCCACGGCATCGGCAACACGTTGATCGAAGGCAGCGAGCATTTCCAGATGGATCTCGTGATCTTCGGCATGTTCGTGATCGGCGTGGTGGGATGGTCCATGAACGCATTGGCCCGCGCGTTGGAGCGCCGGCTGGCGCGGCACCGCTTCGGCGCCGCATGACAACGGAAAAAATGGAATGACGGATACCTTCGGCAAGGAATTGAGCATCCGCGGCGTGGGCAAGCGCTATGCGGGCAGCGGCGACGGCGCACAAGCCCTGCAGGTGCTGCAGGACATCAACCTGGACGTGCCCGCGGGCCGCTTCGTCAGCATCGTGGGCGCCAGCGGCTGCGGCAAATCCACCCTGCTGCGCCTGATCCTGGGCCTGGACGATGACTACTCCGGCCAGATCCTGCTGGACGGCAAGCCCGTGCAAGGCGCCGGGCTGGACCGCGGCATCGTGTTCCAGGACCATCGGCTGTTCCCCTGGCTCAATGTGGAACGCAACATCGCGGCGGGCCTGCGCAATGCGGCGCTGACCAAGGCCGAGAAAAAAGAGCTGGTGGCCGAGCATATCGCGCTGGTGGGGCTGCAGGGCTTCGAGAAATCCTTCCCGCACCAGATTTCGGGCGGCATGGCGCAACGCGTGGCCATCGCGCGCGGCCTGGTGAACCGGCCGCGCGTGCTGCTGCTGGATGAACCGCTGGGCGCCCTGGACGCGCTGACGCGTTCGCGGTTGCAGAACGAACTGCAGCGCATCTGGGAAAAAGAGCAGATCACAATGATCCTTGTCACCCACGACGTGGAAGAGGCCGTGTTCCTGGGCGACCGCGTCGTGGTCATGCAGCCACGCCCCGGACGCATCCGTCGCATCGTCGACGTCGACCTGCCGCATCCGCGCAACCGCAGCGACTTGCGTTTCATCCGGCTGCGCGACGACGTACTTGGAGACTTCCTGGACCCCGACGGCCGCATTGCCGACAACGAGCGCCTGCCGCCTCCCGGCGCCCTGACGGCCACGGTAGGCACGCTGCCTGCCCTGGACCGCCTGCGCATGGCCTGGTAGCCCCCTTCCCGCATTGACCTGGAAACCCGATGAGCACTCCTTCCCGCCAAATCAAGCTGGGCGCCTTTCTGATGCAGACCGGCCACCACATCGCCGCGTGGCGTCACCCCGACGCCTCGGCCGACGCCGGCCAGAACTTCCGGCACTACGTGGACCTGGCGCGCAAAGCCGAGGCCGCCAAATTCGACGCGGTCTTCTTCGCCGACTCGGTCGGCGTGCGCAACACGCACAGCGCCTCGCTCTCGCGCACGGCCCGCGCCGAGCATTTCGAACCGCTCACGCTCCTGTCCGCGCTGGCGGCCGTCACCGAACGCATCGGGTTGATCGCCACGGTATCCACGACCTACAACGAGCCCTACCATGTGGCCCGCAAGTTCGCGTCGCTGGACCTGATCAGCGGCGGCCGGTCCGGCTGGAATCTCGTCACCTCCAGCGGCGAAGGCGAAGCGCAGAACTTCAATCTGGACACGCACGTGGCGCATCCGTTGCGCTACCAGCGCGCCGAAGAGTTCTACGACGTCGTGACGGGCTTGTGGGACACCTGGGAAGACGACGCGTTCATCCGGGACAAGCACACCGGTGAATTCTTCGATGCCGGCAAGCACCACGCCCTTAACCATAAGGGCAAGCACTTCTCCGTCCGCGGCCCCTTGAACGTCGGACGCTCCCCCCAAGGCTGGCCGGTCGTGGTGCAGGCCGGCGCGTCCGAGGCTGGCCGCGACCTGGCGGCGCGCACGGCCGAAGTCATCTTCGTGGCGCATCAAACGTTCGATCAGGCGCGCGAGTTCTACGGCGACATCCGGCATCGCGCGGCGCAACAGGGCCGAGACCCCGACGGCATCAAGATTATGCCGGGCATCTTCCCCATCGTCGGGCGCACGCAAGAAGAAGCCGAAGAGAAATTCCAGACGCTCCAGGATCTGATCCATCCTGTCGTGGGCGTGTCGCTGCTGTCGAACATGATCGGGGGCATTGACCTGTCTTCCTACCCGGTGGATGGGCCGCTGCCGTCGCTGCCCGAGACGAACGGCGGCAAAAGCCGCCAGCAGTTGCTGATAGACCTGGCGCAGCGCGAAAACCTGACCATCCGGGACCTCTACCTGCGCATCGCCGGCGCACGCGGCCACCAGCAGGTCGTCGGCACGCCGCAAAGCATTGCTGACCAGTTGCAGCAATGGTTCGAGGAAGGCGGCGCCGACGGCTTCAACATCATGTCGCCCTGGCTGCCCGGTGGCCTGGATGATTTCATCGAACACGTGTTGCCGGAACTGCGCCGCCGCGGCCTGTTTCGCACCGAATACCGGGGCACCACACTGCGCGAACACCTGGGCCTGCAACGGCCGCCCAACCGGCACACCCTGGCGCGCGAGCAACCGCGGGCGGCGTAGAGGGGCGGCGGGCCCCCGCAGACGGCGCCCCCGATGCAGGCTCCGCGCCCGGCTTGACAAGGCCGG
>Ga0213827_1001467_pt1 | contig 13493 bp, 11 predicted proteins | sample MC6MC0898MG_FD_180669 | JGI IMG/M metagenome (GOLD analysis project Ga0213827, IMG submission 180669) | Enriched soil aggregate microbial communities from Iowa State University, Ames, United States - MC6-MC0898-MG | ecosystem: Environmental > Terrestrial > Soil > Unclassified | place: USA: Iowa...
ACATTGGCGATGGCGCTGATTTGCGGTACGCCGACACCGGCGACGATACGGGTGGTGCAGATCGAGCCTGGGCCGATACCGACCTTGACCGCATCCGCGCCCGCTTCGGCCAGGGCCTTGGCAGCGGCGCCGGTGGCGATGTTGCCGCCGATCACCTGGACTTGCGGGAAGTTCTGCTTGACCCAGCGCACGCGGTCGATCACGCCTTTGGAGTGACCGTGGGCGGTGTCGACCACCACCACGTCAACGCCGGCGTTGACCAGGGCCGCGACGCGATCACCGGTGTCTTTACCGGTACCGACGGCAGCGCCCACACGCAGACGACCTTGATCGTCCTTGCTGGCCAGCGGGTAAGCCTTGGCTTTTTCGATGTCGTTGACGGTCATCATGCCTTTGAGGGCAAACTTGTCGTCGACGATCAGCACGCGCTCGATGCGGTGCTTGTGCAGCAGTTCACGCACGTCGTTCTTGTCGGCGCCTTCCTTGACCGTGACCAGGCGCTCTTTAGGCGTCATCACTTCACGGACAGTGGCTTCCATACGGTTTTCAAAACGGACGTCGCGGGAGGTGACGATGCCGACCAGGTCGCCATCGTGCAGCACAGGAACACCGGAGATGTTATGCAGGCCGGTCAGTTCGAGCAGTTCGCGAACGGTGGCGTCAGCCTCGATGGTGATCGGGTCCTTGACCACACCGGCTTCGTAACGCTTGACCTTGCGCACTTCGGCAGCTTGCTGCTCGATGGTCATGTTCTTGTGGATAATGCCGATGCCACCTTCCTGAGCCATGGCGATTGCCAGACGGGCTTCAGTGACGGTGTCCATGGCGGCGGAAACCAGTGGGATATTCAGCTCGATGCCACGGGTAAGGCGGGTCTTCAAACTGACTTCATTAGGCAGTACTTCGGAATAACCGGGCACTAAAAGAATGTCGTCGAAGGTCAGAGCTTCTTGGCTGATACGCAGCATCGCGGGGGCTCCCGAGCGGGAAATTGGAAGCGCGCCATTATAGTCAGACACCCCCTCGGGTTCAATGTAAAACTCTGTCTATTATCGACGCAGTGATCGACGGGGGTTGTTGTCGCCTACAACTCGACCTTGACCCAACTGACAGGCAAGTCCAGCCACTCGGCAAATTCGTCGATAAAACTCTGCTTGAACCCGGCCTCGGCCCAGTTGTTGAAGATGAAGCCCAGGTTGGAGAACCCGCACTCCTGCAAGAACAGAAAACCATTGATGTCATCTTCATGCCCGCACTCGGGGCAGGTGAAGTTGTCGGTGCGCCCGGGCATCCAGTCTTCCAGGCTTTCGAACAGGGCCTCGCCGACTTCCTTGCGGCACTCGGCGCAGCCGGCCTCCTCGAGAAACCCCTTGGCGGGGGTATAGATGCAGCGTTTGGTGATGATCTCCAGGCCATTGATCGGCTCGCCGAATGGCAACGCCTGCGGGTGCAGCACCACGCCCCGCGCGCCGGGGGCAATGGCGTGGGCCATGCGATTGCCGGTACGCCCGCAGGTCGTCAGTTGTTCTTCGATGATGTTCTTGCGCACCAGCCACCGCACAATCGCCCGCGCCCGGGGTTCGTGCACCGGCAGGGTGGAGATTTTCGGGACGAGGATGCTTTGCGAGTTCATGGGGCAGGCCTGGTACAAATACTGAAAGATTGACCTGTGGGAGAGCCGGGCTCTCCCACAGGTTTTGCGGCCGGCAGCTTAATCCCTGACAGACTCAGGTCAAGTGCTGAAGTAGCGGGTCAGCAAGGCAATCCCGCTGGCCAGCACCAGCCAGGTCACCAACCGCACAAAGCCCTCGCGAGACAACCTCAGGGCCAGGCGCCGGCCAATCCACAACCCCAGCGCCATGGCCGGCAACAGACCCAGGGCCAACAGTAACAAGGGTAGCTCGGCGTAGACCCCGGCGATCAGAAACAGGCTCAAGCGCACCAGGGTGCTGCAACTGATCAAGGCACTTTGCGTGGCGCGGGCGGCGTCCTTGGACAGGCGGCTGTTGAGGTAAATGGCATATAAAAAGCCGCCACTGCCGAACAACGCGCCAAACAAGCCACCGACCGTGCCCATGGGAATTGCCCAACCGGCGGCCAACTGCGCCGGGCGCGCCTTCACCCACAGGCTGTACATGGCGTAGGCGCTGATGAACAAGCCCATCAACAGCAACAACAGGTCGGACTTGAGGTTCAACAGGAAGATCACCCCCAGGGTGCAGCCCAATGCCATGCACGGCAGCAGGCGCAACAACTCGGGCCTGGCCACGTCACGTCGCGAGGGCAGCAGGTTGCCGAACGCGGCGACAACATCCAGCAGGACCAGCAAGGGCACGATTTTCGACAGCGGCAGGAACAGGATCAGGATCGGCCCCGCCACCAGGGCCGTGCCAAAACCGGCAATGCCAAACACGATATAGGCCAGGCTGATTGCCAGGGCGATAATCAGCCAGTCCGTGGCGCTGAAGGGCCATTGCTGCAACAACTCGATCAGGTTCATCAGGGCTTTCCTTGATTTAGCGCTGATCACTTTAGCCAGCCTGCAGCATTGCGACTAATATCTTCCCGACCCTCAACCCATCTCAAAAAGGCATGGCTTGTGCTTTCTACCCGTCAATTGCGTTACTTCGTGGAAATCGCCGAGTGCGGCAGTTTCAGCGCCGCCGCCGAACGCCTGTTCATCGCCCAATCAGCCCTGAGCCGACAGATCAAGGACATGGAGAACCGCCTGCAGACCCCACTGTTCGAACGCACTGCGCGCCAGCCACGGCTCACCTCCGCCGGTCAGGCGTTCCTGCCTCGGGCCAGAAGCCTGCTCAGTGAATTGCTCAAGGCCAGTGAGATGGCGACCCAGGTCGGCAACGGCCAACTCGGCACCTTGCGCCTGAGTCACTCCAGCACCGTGCCCATGAGCGGCCGGGTGCTGGGCGCCATCAGCGCTTATCTGCAGCAGCAGGTCGATGTGTCGATGGACATCGTCAAGCTGTCCTCCGAGGCTCAGTTGCAGGAACTCGCCGAGGGCCGCCTGGACGTTGGCCTGCTGCGCCTGCCCGTGCTGCGCCAGCGCGAAGGGGTGCAAATCATCGAGCTGTACCGCGAACGTTTGCTGCTGGCGGTGCCGCCTGGGCATGCGCTGGCGCGCAACACGCCCGAACAGGGCATCGAGCTGGGGCAACTGAAGGAGCTGCCGTTCATCTCCATTCCCCACCCGCAACGCGGCGGCTTGAGTTACCTGTCTGCCGAGCTGTGCATGCGCCAGGGGTTCTTTCCCAAAGCCGCGCGGGTGGTGTCGCGAAAAACCACCCAGTTGCAACTGATCCAGGCCGGGTTCGGCATTGCCCTGCTCCCGGAATCAATGCAAGACATTGCCCCGCCAGACATTCACTTCCTGCCCCTGGCCGACCCGGATTGCTACAGCAGCGTCGCCCTCGCCTGCCGCCAGGAGCCCAGCGCGCTGGTTGAGCAATTCGTTGAACACATCAGCCGGCCAGCGTAGGGGGATCGTGCATTGCGCGGGAGATTGGCTTTATCATGCGCCCCATGATTAAAGATCCCTTTGCAAGACTCGGCCTGGACCGCGAAGTCCTCACCGTCAGCCAACTCAACGGCCGCGCGCGGGTACTGCTCGAAGACGTGTTCAGCAATATCTGGGTCGAAGGCGAAATCTCCAACCTCGCCCGCCCGGCGTCCGGCCATGTGTATTTCACCCTCAAGGACAGCGGTGCCCAGGTGCGTTGCGCACTGTTCCGGCAGAACGCCGCGCGGGTGCGCCAGGCACTCAAGGATGGCCTGGCCGTCAAGGTGCGGGGCAAGGTCTCGCTGTTTGAAGGACGCGGCGACTACCAACTGATTCTCGACACCGTCGAGCCCGCTGGTGAGGGTGCGCTGCGCCTGGCGTTCGATGCGCTGAAGGAAAAGCTCAGCGCCGAAGGCCTGTTCAGCGCCGAGCGCAAAGTACCGCTGCCGGCCCACCCGCAGCGCATTGGCATCATCAGTTCGCCCACCGGCGCGGTGATCCGCGACATCATCAGCGTGTTCCGCCGGCGTGCGCCCCAGGTGTCGCTGACCCTGATCCCCACCGCCGTGCAGGGCCGCGAGGCTACCGCGCAGATTGTCCGCGCCCTGCAACTGGCCGACGCCCGGGGTTTCGACGCCTTGATCCTGGCCCGTGGCGGCGGCTCGTTGGAAGATCTCTGGTGTTTCAACGAAGAAGCCGTGGCCCGTGCCGTGGCTGCCTGCGTCACGCCGATCGTCAGTGCCGTCGGGCATGAAACCGACGTGTCGATCAGCGACTTCGTGGCGGATGTCCGCGCGCCCACGCCGTCGGCCGCCGCCGAACTGCTGGCACCGGACTCCAGCGATCTGCTGCGCCGGGTCGAAAGCCTGCATCGACGCCTGGTGATGCGCATGCGCGACCGCCTGATGCGCGATCGCTTGCGCCTGGAAGGCATATCCCGCCGCCTGCGTCATCCGGGCGAACGCTTGCGCCAACAAGCGCAACGCCTCGACGACCTGGACATGCGCCTGCGCCGAGCCTTCGAGCGCAGCCTCAACACCCGCCGCGAACGCTTGATCCGCCTGGAAACCCGGCTCGCCGGGCAACATCCGGGGCGCCAACTGGCATTGCTGCGCCAGCGCCTGGACAGTTTTGCCGAACGCCTGCCCCGGGCCATGCGGGAAGGACTCAAGTCGCGGCGCCTGCAGTTGCAAAGTCAGGTCCAGACCCTGCAGGTGGTCAGCCCGCTCGCGACCCTGGCCCGTGGCTACAGCATTTTGCTCGATGAGCGTGGCAATGCGATCCGCAGCGCCGGGCAAACCCATACCGGCCAGCGCCTGACAGCCAAGCTGGGCGAAGGCCAATTGCAGGTCCGGGTCGAAGACAATCACCTGACACCTGTCACCCTTTCTCTACTGGATTGATCGATGCCGCGCTTTTTTGCTCCGCTGCTGCTGTTATGCCTGACCTTCAACGCCCACGCCGACAGTTACATCACCCGCCTGCTGAACAAGCCGGTGCCGGGCGGCGTGGCGGTGGTCGACCTCGGCCCTGCCGCCCAGGCGCCCAAAGCCAGCTACCAGGGCAAGCCGGTACTGGTGGTCAAGGAACAGAGCAACTGGCTGGCGATTGTCGGCGTGCCCCTGACCGTCAAGCCGGGTCCCCAGCAAATCAGCAGCGCGGGACGCAACTTGAGCTTCACGGTGGGTAACAAGAAATACCCGGAACAACGCATCACCCTGAAAAACACTCAGCAGGTCAATCCCAACCCGGCCAACCTCAAGCGCATCGAGGGCGAACTGGCCGAGCAGATCCAGGCTTACCGCACCTTCAGCCCCAACATCCCGAGCAACCTGCTGCTGGACAAACCGGTCAACGGGCCACTGTCGAGCAAGTTCGGGGTGCGCCGCTTCTTCAACGGTGAGGAGCGCAATCCCCACGCAGGCCTGGACTTCGCCGTACCGGCCGGGACCCCGATCAAGACCCCGGCCGCGGGCAAGGTGATCCTGATCGGTAACTACTTCTTCAACGGCAACACCGTATTCGTCGACCACGGCCAGGGTTTCATCAGCATGTTCTGCCATATGTCGAAAATCGACGTGAAGCCCGGCCAGTCGCTGGTACGTGGTGCCGTGGTTGGCAAGGTCGGCGCGACCGGCCGCGCGACCGGTCCGCACATGCACTGGAATATCAGCCTGAATGATGCGCGGGTGGACCCGGCGATTTTCATTGGGGCGTTCCAACCTTGATGCGTCGGTGAGGCTAGCGGCCTCATCGCCAGCCTTCAATTGCGCATTGCTCCAACCCTACGCAAACATCCAGACAATTATCAAAACAACCCGCAATAAAATCTCGATAAAAGTAACTTTTCGAGTATTCCTATCAAAGTTTTCCGACTGCTTGCCATCTTTTCCCGCCGCGGTTAGGGTTGAAGGCATGAAAACCTCTCACACCCTCATTCAGCTTCGCCAGCACCGCAGCCTGTGCCTCGTCAGCGCACGACTGCCGGGCTGAATCGCAGCGCCTCGCCCCTAGATTTATCCAACGCAACAGTGATCCACCGGCAGGCCGCCTCTTTTCGGCCAACAACAGAATAAGGATTCCCAGATGAGCATGCTCAAAGACCCGTCTTCGAAATACCGCGCGTTCCCGACCATCGACATTCCTGATCGCACCTGGCCGTCGAAGACCATCACGGCCGCGCCGATCTGGTGCAGCTCCGACTTGCGTGATGGCAACCAGTCGCTGATCGAGCCGATGGATGCGGTGAAAAAGCTGCGCTTCTGGAAAACCCTGGTTCAGGTCGGCGTGAAGGAAATCGAAGCCTCCTTCCCGGCCGCTTCGCAAACCGATTTCGACTTCGTGCGGACCTTGATCGAAGACGGCCACATCCCTGACGACACCACCATCCAGGTGTTGACCCAGGGTCGTGAAGACCTGATTGCCCGCACCTTCGAATCCCTGCGCGGGGCGAAAAAGGCCATCGTTCACCTCTACAACGCTACCTCCCCGTCCTTCCGCCGGATCGTCTTCAACCAAGACAAGGACGGCATCAAGGAAATCGCGGTCAGCGCGGCCAAGCTGTTCGTCAAGTATGCCGCCCAGCAGCCGGAGACCGAGTGGACGTTCGAATACTCGCCAGAGACCTTCAGCGCCACTGAACTGGAGTTCGCCAAGGAAGTCTGTGACGCGGTGATCGAGGTCTGGAACCCGACGCCGGAACACAAGATGATCCTCAACCTGCCCGCCACCGTCGAGTGCGCCACGCCGAACATCTACGCCGACCAGATCGAGTGGTTCGGCCGCCACATCAACCGGCGTGACAGCGTGCTCATCAGCCTGCACACCCACAATGACCGTGGTACTGGCGTTGCGGCCACCGAGCTGGGCCTGATGGCCGGCGCCGACCGTGTCGAAGGCTGCCTGTTCGGCAACGGCGAGCGCACCGGCAACGTCGACCTGGTCACCGTGGCCTTGAACCTCTACACCCAGGGCGTCAACCCTGAGCTGGACTTCTCCGACATCGACGGTGTGCGCAAAGTCGTCGAAGAGTGCAACCAGATTGCCGTGCACCCACGTCACCCTTATGTCGGCGACCTGGTGCACACCGCGTTCTCCGGCTCCCACCAGGATGCCATCCGCAAGGGCTTCGCCCAGCAGCAGCCGGACGCCCTGTGGGAAGTGCCGTACTTGCCGATCGACCCGGCCGACATCGGTCGCAGCTACGAGGCGGTGATCCGCGTCAACAGCCAGTCCGGCAAAGGCGGGATCGCCTACCTGCTGGAACAGGAATACGGCATCAACTTGCCGCGCCGCATGCAGATCGAGTTCAGCCAGGTGGTGCAACGCGAGACCGATCGCCTGGGCCTCGAGATGACCGCGCAACAGATCCACGCCTTGCTGCACAGCGAGTACTTGCAGGCCAACACTCCGTACGCGCTGGTCAGCCATCGCCTGCAGGAAGAGAACGGCCACAGCGCCGTCGAAGTAGAAGTCTCGAGCAAGGGCCAGGGCGAAACCAACCTGCACTGGCGCGGCAAGGGCAATGGCGCCCTGGAAGCCCTGGTGGCCGGTTTGCCGATCCCGGTGGAGATCATGGACTACAACGAACACGCCATCGGCGCCGGGACCAATGCCAAGGCCGCAGCCTACATTGAACTGCGGGTGAACGGCGAACGTGCAGTGCATGGCGTGGGCATCGATGAAAACATCACCACTGCCAGCTTCAAGGCCCTGTTCAGCGCGCTGAACCGTTCCCTGAGCCAGCCACAGGCCAAAGCGGCGTAACAGGCTGAGCGCAAGACAAAAGGCCCCTGGGTGAACACCTGGGGGCCTTTTTGTTTGCCTGATGTTTATGCGTTTGCGGGAGGTCCGCCTTCGCGAGCAGGCTCGCTCCCACAGTTGATTGGTGTGAACAAAAAACTTGTGTACACCTGAGATCTACTGTGGGAGCGAGCCTGCTCGCGATAGGGCCCTTTCAAGCAGCGAAAATCTCAGGTGAACTCGAAGGTATCGGCATCCAGGTTCGCCGGGAATCGCGTGCGGTAGGCGGCCAGTTCGGCCGCGTCGAGCACCACCTGGAACACCCCATCCGCCTCGCCGGCGCTGAGCAGGGTCTCGCCCTGGAAGTCCAGCACCTGGCTGTCGCCGGTATAGGCAAAGCCTTTGCCATCGGTGCCCACCCGGTTCACCGCCGCGACGTAACACAGGTTTTCGATGGCCCGGGCCGGCAACAGGCGATTCCAGTGCTGGCGGCGCGCGCCCGGCCAGTTGGCGGTGTACAGCAGCAGGTCAGTGTCCTGCGGATCGCGGCTCCACACCGGGAAGCGCAGGTCGTAGCAAATCAACGGGCGTATGCGCCACCCCTTGAGTTCGAACTGCACCTGGCGCTCGCCGGGCGTGAAGTGATTGTGTTCGCCCGCCATGCGGAACAGGTGACGCTTGTCGTAGTGCCAGACTTCGCCATCGGGTCGCGCCCACAACAAGCGGTTGCGATGGCTGCCATCGGCGGCCTGGACGATGATGCTGCCGGTGATCACCGCATCCAGCTTCGCCGCCTGGGCCCGCAGCCATTTGCTGGTCGGGCCGTTTTCCGCTTCGGCGAGGGTGGCCGACTCCATGGAGAAACCCGTGGTGAACATCTCCGGCAGGATGATCAGGTCCGCGCCGCGCGCCTGCTCCAGCAACAGTTCGAAGTGCTCGAAGTTGGCCTGGCGGTCGTGCCAGGCCAGGGTGGTCTGGATCAGCGCCAGGTTGAGGTTGGGCAGGTTGCTCAGATCACGCATAGTTTTTCCGCCGCCTCACGCAGCGTCTCCTCTCGCTTGGCAAAACACAGGCGCACCAGGCGTTGCTCCTGCGGTGGGTTCTGGTAGAACACCGACACCGGAATAGCCGCCACGCCGTGCTCACGGGTCATCCAGACCGCCATGTCGACATCGTTCAGGTCCGGGCGAATCTGCGAGTAATCGACCAGTTGGAAATACGTCCCGGTGACCCGGGTAAAGCTGAATCGCGAAGGCAGCAGCAGGTCGCAGAACAGGTCACGCTTGGCCTGATAGAAGGCCGGCAGTTGTTCGACGTGCTCCGGATGGGCCGCCATATAGTCGGCCAGCGCGTACTGCAACGGGGTCACGCCGCAGAAACTGACGTACTGGTGCACCTTGCGCAGCTCTGCCGTCAGGGCCGGTGGCGCCACCACATAGCCGGTCTTCCAGCCGGTGACATGGTAGGTCTTGCCGAACGAACTGACCACAAAGGCGCGTTGATACAGCTCTTGATGGGCCAGCACGCTGACATGGGGGACACCGTCGTACACCAGGTGTTCATAGACTTCGTCGCTGACCAGGTAGATGTCGCGATCGCGAATCAACGCCGCCAACTGGTCCAGTTCGGCACGACTGATCAGCGCACCACTGGGGTTGTGCGGCGAGTTGAGGATGATCATCCGTGTGCGCGGGCTGAGCGCCTCCTTCAGCGCCTGAAAGTCGATCGAGAAATCCTTCGCCGCCAGTTGCACATGCACGCAGCGCCCGCCTGCCAGGGCCACCGAGGGCTCGTAGCTGTCATAGGCCGGATCAAAGACGATGACCTCGTCACCCCTGTGGATCACCGCCTGGATCGCGCAGAAGATCGCCTGGGTGGCACCCGGGGTGATCGTCACCTCGTCCTCGGCGTCGACGCTGACCCCATAGCTGCGGGCAATCTTCGCCGCCACCTGTTGGCGCAATGCCGGCAGGCCGGTCATGGGGCAATACTGGTTGTGCCCGTTGGCAACATGCCACCCCAGCGCATCGCGCAGGGCTTGTGGGCCGTCGAAATCGGGGAAACCCTGGGACAGGTTGAGCGCGCCGCTCGACGCCGCGAGCTGGGACATTTGGGTGAAAATAGTGATGCCGACATTCGGCAGCTTGCTGGTGATCATCGATGGGCCCCTGCAGGTGAGCCATGAGTTTCAAGCGACAAGCGGCAAGTGGTCAAGCCTCAACCCTGCAGATGCAAAAAAGGGTCCTGAAGAGGACCCTTTTGCTGGTTTGAGCTACACGCTACAAGCCTTCACTTGCAACTGATCACTCGAAGCGGCCTCACTTTTTATCGCGGCGCTTCTTGTCGGCTTTCTTGTGGTGCGACATCAAACGACGCTTCTTGTTGACCTGGCGGTCGGTGAGCGTGTTCTTCTTCGCCTCGTACGGGTTCTCGCCACCCTTGAACTCGATGCGGATCGGCGTACCGACCAGCTTCAGCACACGGCGGTAGGTGTTTTCCAGGTAACGCACGTACGAGTTCGGAACCTTCTCGACCTGGTTACCGTGGATCACGATCAGCGGCGGGTTGGCACCACCCAAGTGGGCGTAACGCAGCTTGATCCGGCGGTTGTTGACCATCGGCGGTGCGTGCTCGCCCACGGCGTCTTCGAGGATCTGGGTCAGGCGGTTGGTCGGCCAGCGAGTGATCGCCGACTTGAACGAGTTCTGTACCGACTGGTACAGGTTGCCCACGCCAGTGCCGTGCAAGGCCGAGATGAAGTGGATGTCGGCGAAGTCGACGAAGAACAACCGACGCTCCAGCTCGATCTTCACGAAATCACGTTCCGACGACGTCATGCCGTCCCACTTGTTCAGCGCGATGACGATGGCGCGACCGGCTTCCAGGGCAAAGCCCAGCAGGTTCAGGTCGTGGTCGACCACACCTTCGCGGGCGTCCATCACAAAGATCACCACGTTGGCGTCTTTGATTGCTTGCAGGGTCTTGACCACCGAGAACTTTTCGACTTCCTCGTTGATCTTGCCGCGCTTGCGCACACCCGCGGTGTCGATCAGCGTGTACTTCTCGTCGTTACGCTCGAACGGGATATAGATGCTGTCGCGCGTGGTGCCGGGTTCGTCGTAGACGATCACCCGGTCTTCACCGAGCATGCGGTTGACCAGGGTCGACTTGCCGACGTTCGGCCGGCCGATGATAGCGATCTTGATGCCATCCTTTTCGCTTGGGCCAGGAATCCGTACCGCTTCTTCGCCTTCGGCGACGTCGGCGTTCAGATCCTCTTCTTCGGTGTCACGCGGGAAATCGGCGAGGGCGGCTTCCAGCAGGGTGTTGACACCGCGACCTTGTGCACCGGCAACGCCAATGGCGTGACCCATGCCCAGGGGAGCAAATTCAGCGCGGGCCATTTCCGGATCGATGTTGTCGATCTTGTTGGCGACCAGCAGGGAGCGTTTGTTGCGCTTGCGCAAGTGCTCGGCAATCATCTGGTCAGCGGCGGTGAAGCCCGCCTTGGCGTCTACCAGGAACAGAACGACATCGGCTTCTTCGATGGCCAGCAGCGACTGCTCGGCCATCTTTTCGTCCATGCCGTGTTCGTCACCGGAAATACCACCGGTGTCGACCAGGATATAGGAGCGCCCTTGCCACTTTGCCTCACCGTATTGGCGATCACGGGTCAGACCGGAAAGGTCGCCGACAATAGCGTCGCGGCTTTTGGTCAGGCGGTTGAACATGGTGGATTTGCCGACGTTCGGTCGGCCCACCAGGGCGATTACGGGAACCATGCGGCTCTCCACTTCGTTATTTCAGAAAATACAAAAGCCGCTGCGAGGCAGCGGCTGGTGCTCGTGTAGGAGCGAGCTTGCTCGCGAAGAGGCTCACGACAACGCGTTTATCCAGACTATACGCGTTATCGTTGACGCCCATCGCGAGCAAGCTCGCTCCTACCTATAGGTCCAGCATAGTTCTTACTTGATGGTCAGCGCTTCCAGTTTGCCGCTGTTGCCATACACATAAATCGTGTCACCCACCACCAGCGGACGGGCACGAAGGCCGTCGCTGTCGATGCGTTCACGGCCGACGAAACGGCCATCCACCTGACTCAACAGGTGCAGGTAACCTTCCAGGTCACCGACTGCAACGTAGCTGGAGAACACTTCCGGGGCCGACAGTTGACGACGGGCCAGCGAATCGTTGCTCCACAAGGCTGTGGTGGAACGTTCATCGACGCCTTCAACGGTACCCGAAGACAGGCTCACATAAACGTTGCCGAAACCTTGAGCGACACCGGCGTAGCTGGAGGCATCACGCTGCCACAGCTGACGACCGCTCTCCAGGTCCAGTGCCGCAACGCGACCCTGGTAGCTGGCGACATACAGGGTACCGCCGGACAGCAGCAGGCCACCGTCGATGTCGACTACTCGATCCAACTCGGAACGGCCCTGCGGGATCGCTACACGCGTTTCCCACATCGGCACGCCGTTGTTGATGTTCAGCGCCACCACTTTACCGGTCGACAGACCAGCCAGCGCCAGGCGGTTGGTCACGATCGGCGCACTGGTGCCGCGCAGGGTCAGGACCGCCGGAGTGCTGTCGTACAACCAACGCTGGTTGCCGGTAGCGGCGTCCAGGCCGATCAGGCGATCGTCCTGGGTTTGCACCACGACCACATCACCGTTGTTGGCAGGCGGGGCCAGCACTTCACTGGTGACCCGGGCACGCCACTTCTCTTCACCGTTGATGGCATCCAGGGCAATCACTTCACCCTTGAGGGTACCGACCATGACCAGTCCGTAACCCACGCCCACGGCGCCGGAAACTGGCAGCTCGAGGTCTTTCTCCCACTTGACGTCACCGTTGCCGCGATCCATCGCCATGACCGTGCCATTCACGTCACCGGCATAGATGGTATCGCCGTCGATGGCCGGCACCAGCATGTTGTAGGTTTCGCCCTGACCGTCACCGATCGAACGACTCCACTGCTTTTGCAGGACCACTTCTTCCTTGAAGTCGACCAGTTCGGCCGGTGGCAGTTCTTTTTTGCTGTTGCTGCTGCAACCCGCGGCCAGGACGGCCAGAGCCAGCAATGCTGCATGTTTCCAACGAATCACGTCACGCATCCCCTTTGGCCAGGTCGTCCAGCTTGATTTGTAGGCCACCGACCGCTGCTTCATCCGACAGCGCCGCCTTGGCTTTCTGGTAGGCCGCATGGGCTTCGTCGGTACGACCCAACTGGACCAGCAGGTCACCCTTGAGTTCCTCGCGAGTGGCCAGGAATGCCTTGTCCGCGTCGCCTTCGAGCAGCTTCAGGGCTTCGTCGGTCTTGTTCTGCGCCGCCAGCACCTGGGCCAGACGCTGACGCGCCACTTCGCCCAGGGTCGAGTTGACCGGTTTGTCGGCCACGGCCTTGAGTTCGTTGGCAGCGTCGTCGAGCTTGCCGCTGTCGACCGCGACCTTGGCCACGAACAGACGACCGTACTGCGCGTAGGCAGTACCACCGAATTCGCTGTTGAGCTTGTTGGCGAGGTCCGCTACACGGGCCGCGTCAGGCTTGCCGTCCGGGGTCAGCGTGGTCTCCAGCAGTTCCTGGTAGAGCATCGAGGCGCCTTGCGACTGGTTGCTCTGATACTTCTGGAACGCCTGCCAGCCGAACACGATGACCAGCGCCAACAGGCCGCCAGTGACCAGGGGTTTACCGTTGCGCGTCCACCAGTCCTTCAAATCCGCCAGCTGTTCA
>Ga0213827_1001470_pt1 | contig 13478 bp, 12 predicted proteins | sample MC6MC0898MG_FD_180669 | JGI IMG/M metagenome (GOLD analysis project Ga0213827, IMG submission 180669) | Enriched soil aggregate microbial communities from Iowa State University, Ames, United States - MC6-MC0898-MG | ecosystem: Environmental > Terrestrial > Soil > Unclassified | place: USA: Iowa...
AGGCATAGCGATAAACCTCTGCTGATGTAACCGGGAATGAACGACCGCATTGATTTGTTGTTGCGATCAAACAGTTGTTTGAAACATACGTTTACGCTGAAATCTTGTCAAGCGTCGATCTTTTGCCGTTCGTCTTTTGCCCCTGATCCACGGGTTTTTCTGACCATCCAGCATGGATGAAAAGGGTCACTGAGGCTCCCGCGGCTCTCGAAGATACTTAAAAGACCTGCAAAGTCAGACAGAACTGGTATTTGTGACAGTTGTTCGCGGAGTTGATCTGGCTTTCCATAAGGAACCAAGCACCACTTATGCCAAACGCTCCGATCAACCCAGACTCAAGGAAATAATTATGGACGCCAATAAGGCTAATAAGGCGCTGAAAAGGGATCCAGATATGGATCCAGCATTCGGTCCCGAAGGAGGTTATTTCTTCCCGAAACCTGGTTCACGCAGTGACATAGGCGCCGTTGTTTTAAGGAGTGATGAATCCCTCTACCTGGCTAGCTTGCTTGAAAACGGCTCCTATGAGTTCAATCATGCCAGTGCACTAGGCTTCACAATTGACGGTTTTAAACCCACGATCTCTGCCTTTGCTGAAAACGGCGAATCCCGTCCGACTCGGCTATTGCTGCAGGGTGAGGAGAAAAAAATCGTCATGATCGGCACCTTCACCACTAATGGAACAATCTCACGCAAAGTCAGCCGACCAGCAATCGCACGGTTCAATGCCAATGGCACTCTCGATCTGGTTTTCAATCGTCACGTTTTGTCAAATGGACCCGGAAATGCGATGGCCCCACTGCTGCCGCGAAAGTTAGCCGATGGCTGTTTACAAGCCGACGAAAAAATCCTGATTGCGGGCTCCTATCAATTACCGGATCCGAACTCGGCCAACTATTTCAGCAAGTTGACAAGATTGAACAGCGACGGAACCGAGGACTCATCCTTCGGGGAGGGTGGCAGCATCGATGTGGTGTTTCCCAATGCACAAGTCGATGCCCCGAATGTTCAAGTTCAGAGTGACGGAAAGATTATCGTCGGCGGCGTTACCGATTCTCATAAGCTTCTATTGGCACGCTATATGGCCGATGGGGAGCTTGATCTAACCTTTGGCGACAAGGGTTATTTCCTGTACAACCATTTCGATCGCCACACTACCCAGCTCAATAGATTCATTGTCCATCAAGATAAAATTCTGTGTGCAGGTCGTGTAGTCGGCACTAAGGGCGGGGCTCTGCTTTTGATGGTGACTGCGGACGGCCATATCGATCCAGAGTTCAACGGTGGCAAGCCGGTACTGACCCTGGAGCCATTCACAGCCTTTGAATGGGCCACACTTGCAACCCAGACAGACGGCAGCATTGTAGTTGTTAGTGCACGGGATTGCGTTATCAGACGCTTTCTGCAAAACGGCCAACCCGATAACAGCTTCGTCTGGGCAACAAAGCCTTTGCGCTGTTCGGATATCGCCATCCAGCCTTCATCGAAACGGCTGATAGTGACGGCGAAAGATGATGGCGGTTCGGCCTTGGTGCTGGGATTGTTAAGCAGTTCCAAGGTTCATAAATGAGAAAAGCGCTCAAAGAAACTTGAACGCTTTTTACATCAAGAACATCCACAACTGGAAAGCTACGTGAAGCTCACGCGTAAGTATCGATCAATGTTCCGAGCACTTCATCGGCGGCCTTGGCGACTTTCACGCCCAGCTCCGCCTGAATCTTGCCTTGGGCCATTTCGACCACGTTGCTGGCCAGGTCCGATCGCAGCCGATCGACCTGCGCCTCGATAAAACACTCGTCAAAAACACTGGCGGCACAGTGCCTTGCCATAGGCAAAGCCCACATTGTCAAACGTCAGTCCAACAGGTCCAGTTGCAAGTGCTCGGCCACCGCTTCGGCGGTGACCACCTTGAGTTTCGGCACCCGCCCCAGGCAAGGCGCAGGCAGTCGTTCGGCCAGAGTGGCGAGGTTTTCTTCCAACCGCGAGGTCTTCGGATCGATGATATTGGCCACCCATCCGGCCAGTTGCAGTCCGTCGCGGGCAATCGCTTCGGCGCTCAGCAAGGCGTGATTGATGCACCCCAGGCGCACCCCGACCACCAGGATCACTGGCAGGCCCAGAGCCATGGCCAGGTCCGACAGATTGTCCTGGTCGGCCAGCGGCACACGCCAGCCTCCGGCGCCCTCGATCAAGGTGAAGTCCGCCTGTTTATCGAGGATATGACGCATCGGCGCCAGCAACGACTGGACCGTCAGCGCAATACCGGCCTCGCGCGCCGCCAGATGGGGGGCGATGGCCGGCTCGAACGCCTGCGGATTGACCTCGGCGTAGGTCAGCGGCAACGAACACTGTGCCAGCAACGCCAGTGCATCGGCATTGCGCAGGCCCTTGGGCGTCACGTCGCAACCGGATGCCACTGGCTTGCCGGCCGCCGTGCTCAACCCGGCCAAGCGTGCGGCATGCAACAGGCCGGCGGCCACCGTGGTCTTGCCGACATCGGTATCGGTGCCCGTGATGAAATACGCTGCACTCATCGAGGTTTCTCCAATACGGCGTAGACCACCTGATACGTGGCCGGCAGCCCTTGCGCCTGACGAAACTGCTCATAGGCCGCGATCAAACCACTGATGCGCGCCCGACCCGTCAGCCCACCTGGCCGACCCGGATTCAGATTATGCGCGCCCAGCGCTTTGAGTTCATGGGTCAAGCTGCGCACGTCCGGATAATGCAGCACATGGGCACACTGCTGCAGGTCCAGCACGTTCATGCCGCTGGCCGCACACAACTGCTGATAACGGTGGAACTCACGGAACCGATTGACATGCACCTGGCCGTCGACCTGCCGCCAACTGTCGCGTAGCTCATACAGCGTGCCGACGCACAGGCTGGCAAAAGCCAACACCCCTCCCGGCTTGAGCACCCGATAGGCTTCACTGAGCACCGCGGCAAAATCGGCGCACCACTGCACCGCCAGGCTGGAAAACACCAGGTCGCAACTGGCGTCCTGCAAGGGCAGGCGTTCGGCGTCCCCGGCAATGAAATGCTGCGCGCCACCCAAGGGCCTGGCGTGCTTGAGCATGCCTTCGGCAATGTCCAGCGCCACGCCGGCGCTCGCAGCAAACTTCTCCCCCAAGGCTCGGCTGAAATAGCCGGTGCCGCAGCCCATGTCCAGCCAACGAACAGGGACCAAATCTGCCGGTAACCGACGTAACAACTCGCTACCCACGTCGCGCTGCAACTCGGCCACGCTGTCGTAACTGGCCGCCGCGCGGGAAAAGGATGCTGCCACCTGACGCTTGTCGGGCAAACCGCCAGGCAGCTTGGGAAAAGACAAATCAGTCATCACCGCACTCGTGCAAAAAGGCCTGGATCGCCCCCGCCACTCCGTGGGGGTCTTCCAGAAGAAACGCATGACTGGCCTGTTCAATCAGACCAATTTCCACATCCGGCAGCAGGCTCAACAGCTCGCCCGCAGCCTCGGCCGGCACCAACCCATCGAGGCCGGCGAACAGGTGCAACTGAGGCCCGCGAAAAGCCTGCAAGGCCTTGCGGGTGTCCAGTTGGGCGAGCAGCTCCAGGCCGCTCATCAGCACCGCTGGCGCTGTATGGGGGGCACCGCCCAACAACAGCCGCGACAGGCCGCGCGGGTCTTCGGCGCCCTGGGCACAGAGCAGGCTGAAGCGCTTGAGGGTGGTGCGCGGGTCGGCGCTGCAACCGGCCAGGAACCCGTCGAACGTCTGCGCCGGCATGGCGCTGGACCACTCGGCATGGGCGACAAACGATGGATTGCTCGCCAGCGTCAGCAGACCACAGCAGCGCTCGCCACGGCGTGCGGCCAGTTCTGCGGCGAGCATCCCGCCCAGTGACCAACCGCCCAGCCAGGCGTCTTGCGGCACACTGGCGTCGAGTTCTTCGAGCCATTCATCAAGGTCACTGGAGTCCAGCTCCGGCAAGGGTTCGATCTCCACCCGCAAGTGTTCGTCAAGCCCTTGCAACGCGGCCGCCAGCGGCTCGAGCGGAGAAATACCCAGGCCCCAGCCCGGCAACAGAATCAGTCGATCACGCATGGTTCGCCGCCGCTCCCAGTTGCTGTACACAATCGGCCAGCCCCTCTAACAATAGCTGCACCTGTGCTTCGCTGTGGGCGGCGGTCAGGGTCACGCGCAAACGGGCGCTGCCGGCTGGCACAGTAGGTGGGCGAATCGCCGTGACCATCAGCCCGCGCTCACGCAGCATCTGCGAGAAACGCAGTGCTCGCCCTGCATCGCCAATCATGATCGGCTGAATCGGCGTGGCGCTGTCCATCAGCTCCAGGCCAATCTGTTCGGCACCCTGGCGGAACTGGCGGATCAGTACCTGCAAATGCTCACGTCGCCAATGCTCGCTGCGCAACAACTCAAGGCTCTTGAGGGTCGCGCAGGCCAGCGCCGGCGGTTGGCTGGTGGTGTAGATGTAAGGGCGAGCGAACTGGATCAGGCTTTCGATCAACTCTTCACTGCCCGCCACAAAAGCACCGGCCGTACCGAAGGCCTTGCCAAGGGTGCCGACCAACACCGGCACATCCACCTGGCTCAGGCCGAAATGCTCGACCACCCCACCGCCATTGGCACCCAGCGGACCAAAGCCGTGGGCGTCATCGACCATCAGCCAGGCACCCCTGGCTTTGGTTTCCCGAGCCAGGGCGGGCAGATCGGCAATGTCGCCGTCCATGCTGAACACGCCATCGGTGACCACCAGGGTATTGCCGGTGGCTTTCTCCAGGCGCCTGGCCAGACTCACGGGGTCGTTGTGCAGGTAGCGATTGAAACGCGCGCCCGACAACAGCCCGGCATCCAGCAACGAGGCGTGGTTGAGCCGATCTTCGAGCACCGTATCGCCCTGCCCGACCAGCGCGGTTACCGCTCCAAGGTTGGCCATGTAACCGGTGGTGAACAGCAAGGCACGCGGACGCCCGGTCAAATCAGCCAAGGCCTCTTCGAGGGCGTGATGGGGCGTGCTGTGGCCGATCACCAAATGCGAAGCGCCGCCACCGACGCCCCAGCGGGTCGCCCCGGCACGCCAGGCTTCGATCACTTGGGGGTGATTCGCGAGGCCCAGGTAATCGTTGTTGCAGAATGCCAGCAACGGCTGGCCATCGACCACCACTTCCGGGCCCTGTGGGCTTTCGAGCAGCGGGCGTTGGCGATAAAGGTTTTCGGCACGACGGGCAGCAAGGCGCGCAGCGAGATCGAAAGACATGCAGGCCTCGAGTGTCAGATCACATAAATCAAATGAACGCGATCCCTGTAGGAGCGAGCGCCCGCTTGCGGCGTGCTCGCTCCTACAGGGGTTGTACATTGCAAGCGATCAAACAGCGGCGTTATAGAACTGCTCGCTGCTCTTTTGCTCCACCAGCGCCTGCTCGATAGCGGCCTGGTGGACCTCGTCGGCGTGCTCTTCGCGAGCCTCCGGGAGAATGCCCAGGCGCGCGAACAACTGCATGTCCTTGTCCGCCTGCGGGTTGGCGGTGGTCAGCAATTTGTCGCCGTAGAAAATCGAGTTGGCACCGGCGAAGAAGGCCAGGGCCTGCATTTGCTCGTTCATCGCCTCACGGCCAGCCGACAGGCGCACATGGGATTGGGGCATCAGGATGCGCGCGACGGCCAGCATGCGAATGAAATCGAACGGGTCGATGTCTTCGGCATTTTCCAGCGGCGTGCCAGCCACCTTCACCAGCATGTTGATCGGCACCGACTCCGGATGCTCCGGCAGGTTGGCCAGCTGGATCAGCAAGTTGGCGCGATCGTCCAGCGACTCGCCCATGCCCAGGATCCCGCCCGAGCAGATCTTCATCCCCGAATCACGCACATAAGCCAGGGTCTGCAGACGCTCGCTGTAGGTGCGGGTGGTGATGATGCTGGTGTAGAACTCCGGCGAGGTATCGAGGTTGTGGTTGTAGTAGTCCAGGCCCGCTTGCGCCAGGGCCGCGGTCTGGTCCTGGTCGAGTCGGCCCAGGGTCATGCAGGTTTCCAGGCCCATGGCCTTGACGCCCTTGACCATCTCCAGCACGTAAGGCATGTCTTTGGCCGACGGGTGTTTCCACGCCGCGCCCATGCAAAAACGGGTCGAACCGATGGCCTTGGCGCGAGCGGCCTCTTCCAGGACCTGCTGCACTTGCATCAGTTTTTCTTTTTCCAGGCCGGTGTTGTAGTGACCGGACTGCGGGCAATACTTGCAATCTTCCGGGCAAGCCCCCGTCTTGATCGACAGCAGGGTCGAAACCTGCACGCGGTTGGCGTCGAAATGCGCACGGTGCACCGTCTGCGCCTGGAACAACAGGTCATTGAAAGGCTGAACGAACAGCGCTTTAACTTCGGCCAAAGACCAATCGTGACGCAATTTGGCGGTGATGCTGGCGCTCATCGGCTCATTTCCTTTCTTATGCTTTGACACGTACCCCGGGAACAACCGAATTCCCACAGGCACAACACGGATGTTTCTGCATATTTAAGGAAGAGTCATGCGCTGTCAACCACAGTACGAAGGACCGGTTTACATCTGGTTAAAAAACACACAACAATGTTTACTCTGCAACGACCCCGCCGACACCCCGCAGCCCATTTGCCAGCCCTGTGAAACCGAACTGCCCTGGCTGGTCGAACATTGCACAGTCTGCGCACTACCCCTGGCCCTCAGCGGCCTGGTCTGTGGCCAGTGCCTGAGCGCCCCTCCGGCCTTCGCACAGGTGATCGCGCCCTGGTCCTACGGTTTCCCGGTCGACAGCTTGATCACCCGTTTCAAGCACTCGGCCAACTGGCCCTATGGCCGCCTGCTGGGCGAACTGCTCGCGCAATTCGTACAACATCGCTTCGATGAAGGGCTGCCCCGCCCCGCAGCACTGGTGCCCGTACCGCTGGCGCGCCAAAGGCTGCGCGCGCGAGGTTTTAACCAGGCCGCGATGCTCGCCAACTGGCTAAGCGCCTGCTTGCAGATACCCAGCGAGGAACACCTGCTCCAACGCATCCACGACACCACCGCGCAGCAGGACCTCAGCGCCAGGGCGCGCCAGCAGAACCTGCGCAACGCCTTCGCATTGGCCCCGCAGGCAGCTGTCAAAGGCCGGCATCTGGCCTTGGTCGACGACGTGCTGACCACCGGCGCCACCGCCCAGAGCCTGGCACGCCTGTTGATCGACGCGGGCGCCAGCCGGGTCGATGTCTATTGCCTGGCGCGCACCGCAAAACCCGGCGCAGCGGCTTGACTCCGACGCGCCGAGCCGCCAACGTCCGAGTCCATCACCCGCACTCGCAGCGCAGATCATGTCCTTGCCTACCTTGTTGTCCCAACACATCGTCCGTCGCCCGCAACGCATTGCGCTGCTGCAACACATTGCCGAACAGGGCTCGATCACCCGCGCCGCGAAAAGCGCCGGGCTGAGCTACAAGGCGGCGTGGGATGCCATCGACGAACTCAACAACCTGGCACAAAAACCCCTGGTGGAGCGCAGTGTCGGCGGCAAGGGCGGCGGTGGCGCGCGACTGTCCAGCGAGGGTGAGCGTGTACTGCGCCTCTACCTGCGCCTGCAGGCCTTGCAGGCGCAGGTCCTGGAGGCGGCAGAAGATGCCAGTGACCTCGACCTGCTCGGCCGCCTGATGCTGCGCACCAGCGCCCGCAACCAGTTGCATGGCACGGTCGCCGGTATCCAGGCCCAAGGGCGCAATGACCTGATCGCCCTGACCCTGGCGGGCGGCCTGCCCTTGCACGCACAAATCACCCACGACAGCACCCAGCATCTGGACCTGCACGCCGGCACCGAAGTGGTCGCGCTGATCAAGGCCGGCTGGCTCGAGCTGCTGACGATCGAACAAGCACCTACGCCTGGCTACAACTCTCTGAGCGGTACGATCGAACAGATTCTCGACGCCGAAGACGGCCCCAGCGAAGTGCGAATCGTCCTGCCCAACGCTCAGACCTTATGCGCCCTGGCCGAGCCAGTGCACCTTCGCAGCAACGGCCTGCTGATTGGCAAACCGGTGCGGGTGCAGTTCTCCCCCTCCAACGTGTTGCTCGGCACACCGCTGTGAACCACTGAGCACTGCAATATTTGTGTCATCAACGCCCCTTATGGTGACTGCCAAAACCAGCAGGGAGCCTGATGTGAGCCTATTAGAAGAAAACCAAGCCACCGACCTCGAACAAATCGTTGGCCTCAGCCGTCGCGGTTTTATCAGTGCCGGTGCGCTGTGCGGTGCCGCCATGTTCCTCGGCGGCAACCTCTTGAGCCGCAGCGTGCTGGCGGCCAGTGTCAGTGCCGCCAACAGCAAACTGCTGGGTTTTGCCAGCATCGCCGCCGCCACCAGCGACACCCTCACCCTGCCGGCGGGCTACACCTCCTCGGTCCTGATCAGTTGGGGCCAACCCCTGCACAAGGACGGCCCGGCCTTTGACCCCAGTGGTAACGGCACCGCCCTGCAGCAGGAAGCCCAGTTCGGCGACAACAACGATGGCATGAGCCTGTTCGCGTTCCCGGATGACGACAACCGCGCACTGATGGCCATCAACAACGAATACACCAACTACCGCTACCTCTACCCCCACGGCGGCATGCCGCAGTCGGCCGAAGAAGTGCACAAGGCCCTGGCCTGCGAAGGCGTATCGGTGATTGAAGTGCAGCGCCAGGATGGCCAATGGCACTTCGTCCAGGGCTCGCGCTACAACCGCCGCATCCACGGCAATGCGCCGATTCGTGTCGGTGGCCCGGCCGCCGGCCACGCCTTGCTGCAGACCAGCGCCGACCCCAAGGGGGTGAAGGTGCTCGGCACGTTCCAGAACTGCGCCAACGGCAAGACGCCCTGGGGCACCTACCTGACCTGCGAAGAGAACTTCACCGACTGTTTTGGCAGCAGCAACGCCGAGCAGAAGTTCGACGCCGCGCAAAAACGCTACGGCGTGGTAGCCACCAGCAAAGAGATCAACTGGCACCCCCACGATCCGCGTTTTGACCTGGCGAAAAACCCCAACGAGCTCAATCGCCACGGCTGGGTGGTGGAAATCGACCCGTTCGACCCACAGTCGACCCCGGTCAAACGCACCGCCCTGGGCCGCTTCAAGCACGAAAACGCAGCCCTGGCCGAAACCCATGACGGGCGCGCAGTGGTGTACATGGGCGACGACGAGCGCGGCGAGTTCATCTACAAGTTCATCAGCCGCGACAAGATCGACCACCAGAACCCCAAGGCCAACCACGACCTGCTGGACCATGGCACCTTGTACGTCGCCCGCTTTGATGCCGGCGACAGCAACCCCGATCACCCCAAGGGCCAGGGCCAGTGGATCGAACTGAGCCACGGCAAGAACGGCATCGACGCCAGCAGCGGCTTCGCCGATCAGGCTCAGGTGCTGATTCATGCGCGCCTGGCGGCCAGCGTGGTCGGCGCAACGCGCATGGACCGCCCGGAGTGGATTGTCGTCAGTCCGAGCGACGGCCAGGTGTATTGCACCCTGACCAACAACGCCAAGCGCGGCGAAGAAGGGCAGCCGGTGGGCGGACCGAACCCGCGGGAGAAAAACGTCTACGGGCAGATCCTGCGCTGGCGCACCGAGGGCGACGACCATGCCTCGCCGGCATTCGCCTGGGACCTGTTCGTGGTTGCCGGCAACCCGACGGTGCACGCTGGCACGGCCAAGGCCGGCTCGTCGAACATCACTCCGCAGAACATGTTCAACAGCCCCGATGGCCTGGGCTTCGACCAGGCCGGACGCCTGTGGATCCTCACCGACGGCGACTCCAGCAACGCCGGGGACTTTGCCGGCATGGGCAACAACCAGATGCTCTGCGCCGACCCTGAAACCGGGGAAATCCGCCGCTTCATGGTCGGCCCGGTGGGCTGTGAGGTCACCGGCATCAGCTTCTCGCCGGACCAGAAGACTCTGTTTGTCGGCATTCAGCACCCCGGCGAGAACGGCGGTTCGACCTTCCCCGAGCACCTGCCCAACGGCAAACCGCGCTCCTCGGTCATGGCCATCCGCCGGGAAGACGGCGGGATCGTCGGCGCCTGACCCAGCCCCTTCGCGAACCGGCTCGCTGGCACAACCAAATGTGCGAGCCGGCTCGCGAGGCCATCTGCACGGCCCCCACCTATCTGCGTCCGTCTGCGCTACCATGCTTGGCCGGACGCGGCAGCCTGCTGCGCGCAGGAGTCAGCATGTCTCACCCGTTTGAAACACTTACCCCCGATCTGGTGCTCGATGCCGTTGAAAGCATCGGCTTTCTCAGCGACGCCCGCGTCCTGGCACTCAACAGCTACGAAAACCGCGTGTATCAGGTCGGCATCGACGACAGCGAACCCCTGATCGCCAAGTTCTATCGCCCGCAGCGCTGGACCAACGAAGCCATTCTCGAAGAACACCGCTTCACCTTCGAGTTGGCCGAGTGTGAAGTGCCAGTGGTGGCGCCGCTGATTCACAATGGCGAAAGTCTGTTCGAACACGCCGGCTTTCGTTTCACCCTGTTCCCGCGCCGTGGCGGCCGTGCCCCGGAGCCGGGCAATCTCGACCAGCTCTACCGGCTGGGCCAGTTGCTCGGGCGTTTGCACGCGGTGGGCTCGACCCGCCCGTTCGAACACCGCGAAGCACTGGGGGTGAAGAATTTCGGCCATGACTCGCTGAACACCCTGCTCGAAGGCAATTTCGTACCGCGCAGCTTGCTGCCAGCCTACGAGTCAGTCGCACGCGATCTGCTCAAGCGTGTGGAAGAGGTGTACGCCAGCACGCCGCACAAGAACATCCGCATGCACGGCGACTGCCACCCCGGCAACATGATGTGCCGCGATGAGATGTTCCATATTGTCGACCTCGACGACTGTCGCATGGGCCCGGCAGTGCAGGACCTGTGGATGATGCTTGCCGGCGATCGCCAGGAATGCCTCAGCCAGTTGTCGGAACTGATGGACGGCTACCGCGAGTTCCACGACTTCGACCCGCGCGAACTGGCGCTGATCGAGCCATTGCGCGCCCTGCGCCTGATGCACTACAGCGCCTGGCTGGCCCGTCGCTGGGATGACCCGGCATTCCCCCGCAGCTTTCCCTGGTTCGGCACGGAGCGTTACTGGGGCGACCAGGTACTGGCGCTGCGTGAGCAACTGGCAGCGCTGAACGAAGAGCCATTGAAACTGTTCTGACCTACCCGAAAAACGGTGGGAGCTTGCTCCCACCGCTATCCGTGCTCACAAAAGACCTACCTATTCCGTCAGGACATTCGCAGACAAATCTCCTTACAATCACCTCTTTGTTAGTTGCCTAAGCAAGGATTCTGCATGCAAGCCGCCAACCCGCGTCGCGGTTACATCCTGGGCCTGAGTGCCTACATCATCTGGGGCTTGTTCCCGCTCTACTTCAAGGCCATCGCCAGCGTACCCGCCGTGGAAATCATCATCCATCGGGTGCTGTGGTCGGCGCTGTTCGGCGCGTTGCTGCTGATGGTCTGGAAACACCCGGGCTGGTGGCGTGAACTGCGGGAGAACCCGCGCCGCCTAGCGATCCTGGCCCTGAGCGGGACACTGATCGCGGCCAACTGGCTGACCTACGTCTGGTCGGTGAACAACGGGCGCATGCTCGAAGCCAGCCTCGGTTACTACATCAACCCGCTAGTGAACGTGCTGCTGGGCATGTTGCTGCTCGGTGAACGCCTGCGTCGCATGCAGTGGCTGGCCGTTGGCCTGGCGGCCGTGGGTGTGGCGCAGCAGGTCTGGCAAGTCGGCAGCCTGCCCTGGGTGTCGCTGGTGCTGGCATTGACCTTTGGCTTCTACGGCCTGATCCGCAAACAGGCGCCGGTCAAGGCCCTGCCCGGGCTGGTGGTGGAAACCTGGATGCTGGTGCCGATTGCCGTCGCCTGGCTGCTCTTCAACCCGACCGCGAGTAGCGCTCAAGCTGAGTTCTGGACCACCTCCGAAGCCTGGTGGCTGGTGGCGGCCGGTCCGGTGACGCTGGTGCCGCTGGTCTGCTTCAACGCCGCAGCCCGGCACTTGCCCTACACCACTCTGGGCTTCCTGCAGTACCTGGCGCCGACCCTGGTGCTGTTGCAGGCGGTGCTGCTGTTTGGCGAACACCTGTCCTCCAGCACCCTGGTCGCCTTCATGTTTATCTGGGCCGGGCTGGCGGTCTACAGTATCGATGCGTGGATCAGTTTGCGCCGGCGCAGCTGATCAAAAAACACACAACTATCTGTAGACCACGGTGCACGTGGCCTGCAGGCATCTTTCCCAAGGTTATCCACAGCCTGGTCCCCGTCGTTTGTGCACAAGCCTTTGAAACTGCTGGTTTTTTGACCACTTCCTGAAAACCCACGTCCCGCCTGGGCTGCAGCCCTGTCTCTACAGGTTATCCACAGGCAGGTGCAGGATTTTCCTGGATAACCCGGCCTGCCCCTACGGATCGCTGCGCAACACCAACTCCACCATCAAGTCGTCCGCCAGGGTTTCCAGGCGCGACTGCAGCACGTCCAGCGACAGGGTCAAGGGCACCGCAAGAATGGCTTCGGCGTGAAACAGCGGTTCACTGCTCATCGGGGCTGGCCGCACCTCGGTCACCAACCGCTCCAGGTTGACCCCCTGCTCACTGAGCAGCCGGGTAATGTCCCGCACAATGCCCGGACGATCGTTACCCACCAGCTCCATGGCAATCGGCTTCCAAGTGCAGGACTGCTCGATCCCGCTCTCGGCAATCAATACCCGAATCCCATGGCTGGCCAACGCCTGCAGCGCATCCACCAGTTCATCGTAGGCCTCGGCCGGCACCCCCACCCGCAGGATCCCGGCAAATTGCCCGGCCATCCGCGACATGCGGCTTTCCAGCCAGTTGCCGCCATGTTCGGCGATACATTGGGCAATGCGCTCGACCTGGCCGGGTTTATCCGGGGCGAATACCGTGAGTACGAGGTGGTCCATGGCGCAGCCCTCTTATCATGACTTTTGTTCTGGAAAGGCAAGTATAGGCAAGGGGCGGGTGATGATTGGTCCCGATGCGTCGGTGAGTCGATTGAGGCCATCGCCGGCGCTGAAAACCACAAATCGTGTACAAGTTTTTATATTTAACTGGAACAATCTAATGGTTTTTTGAGAACATCCCGTGCCCTGACGTGACTGCAATGCGTCATGGGGTCGCAGAACGACGTAATTAGTCTAATTTTCACAACCGCAATTCATCATGTAGTATGCCGCAGCGCGCACTACATAACGTTGGATCGATGTCTGCCGCAGGCACAATCGCAACCCTGAAAGCCCCGTCAGCAAGGCCTCCAAGCCGTTGATTGGTCCCACCCAGCCGCCCCTCATGGCATGTACTGGTAGGGCGGTTTGTGGTTTAAATGGCCAGTGGCTTCATTGTCATAATTGAAGAGCTGAAAAGCGAAATAGCTGAGCAGAGTGAGGCAAGCAATGACTGAACACGTTCAAGTCGGTGGCCTGCAGGTCGCCAAAGTCCTGTTCGACTTCGTGAACAAC
>Ga0213827_1001471_pt1 | contig 13476 bp, 11 predicted proteins | sample MC6MC0898MG_FD_180669 | JGI IMG/M metagenome (GOLD analysis project Ga0213827, IMG submission 180669) | Enriched soil aggregate microbial communities from Iowa State University, Ames, United States - MC6-MC0898-MG | ecosystem: Environmental > Terrestrial > Soil > Unclassified | place: USA: Iowa...
AAAACAGAGTAGTAATATATAAGACAAGCATATTAATATCTACTGGAAACTGAGCATTCCTTAATTTCTGTATCCACTGCCCGAATAATAGAGTATGTCCCTCGGCAAATATTTCGACTAAAAATTTTTGAATCCACTCATGTGAAAGCTTGTATAATTCGCCATTTAAAGCAAGCTCAATTGCCCCTACATAGTCTTCTCTTTGGCATAAATTAGTGGCTGCATCGTAATAAATAGAGGTAATCATTTCATAGGAATATTGCCTTTGAAATTCTACCTGTAGAGCATGCCTAAATAAAGTATGGTAACGATAAACGGGTGGATGAGCTTGTACTTGTTCGATAAACAAACAATTTTTCTCCAGCTCTGAGAATGTAGTTAAACTATCTAATCCGTTCGTGATGGATCCACAAACACTCGGATCTAAGTAGTTTAAAATGGAAGTTCTTAGTAGAAAATCTTGCAATTCTTGAGGTAATATTAAAAGAATTTCTTGCATGAAGTACTCATGTATATATGAACTAGCTTTGGCTAAAATTTCTTCACTACTAAGATTACCTATCATTCCACCTGTTGATAGCTTTATCAGTTGGATACCTGCTATCCAGCCCCCTGTAGTCTTTAATAAAGGCTTCAGCGCATCCTTCTGTTCATCATTAGTAACAGAATTAAAGAAAGATTGTAGCTCTTCTAAATCAAAACATAATTGACCCGTCCCGACTTCTAGTATCCAACCTTTTACACGCCATTTTGCTAGTGGAAGTTCTAAATTAGTTCGTGTAGTTATATAGATCCGTGCATTGGCTGGTAAATATTCAATAAGTCGATTGATAATTTGATGAATTTGAGGGTTGTGGATTTCTTGAAAATTATCAAAAACAATATGAATATTTTCTTTATATGTATCCAAATCGTTTAACAGTGTATCTATAATTGTTTCAAAAGGTGGTGTTTCATCTAGTATATTGTTTAACTTTTGTTCTACATTCAATATGCTAAAAGATAATGTATGTATTAAGTACTTTAAAAATCTCACAGGATCATTGTCATTCTGATCGATAGTAAACCATGCTACCGATTCATCAATATGCTTCAACCACAGACTTAAAAGAGTCGTCTTTCCGTATCCTGCGGCTGACCGTATAATGGTTAGTTTCTTCATTCGATTGTTAGATAAAATAGAAAATAATTTCTTCCTCTCTAATACATTTGGCACTGTACGTGGAATTGTTACTTTTGATTTTACCCATACCATATCCATCACCTTGTCTCCCTTCTACATTTCATTAGTTCTATAAATTTCGAATTTTTCCTGCAATTTAATTTTTCTACTCATTCACTTCATCCAAAAGAGCATACTTATTTTAGAAGGATAAAGCAAACTACTTCACTTTTTTTATTCCTAGCGTTAGAATACTAATATCTTATTTTCCTATAGGAAACTTTATTTCACTGATGATACTTTTTGAAACGAGGGAACAATATGGTTTACAAACGAGTCACAAAATCGTCTGCAGAGGCGGTTTTAGATGGAGATATTAAAGGTTGGCGAAGATTCTTGCCATTTTTAGGACCTGCTTTCATTGCAGCAGTCGCCTATATTGATCCTGGCAATTTTGCTACAAATATTACAGCAGGCTCTCAATACGGCTACCTGCTACTTTGGGTTATAGCCTTTTCTAATTTAATGGCCGTGTTAATTCAGTCCCTGTCTGCCAAGCTTGGGATTGCGACAGGAAAAAATTTACCTGAAGTCGCACGCGAGCATTTTTCTAAAAAAACATCTATCTTTTTATGGATACAGGCAGAATTGGTCATTATTGCCACAGACCTCGCGGAATTTATCGGAGCAGCATTAGGGCTTTATTTACTTTTTAATATCCCAATGCTTCCCGCCGCATTGATTACAGCAGTGGGTTCATTCGCTATTTTAGAGTTGCAAAGAAGAGGATTTAGAGCCTTTGAAGCAGGTATTTCTGGAATGGTTTTAATTGTTGTATTGGCATTTGCCTTCCAAACATTTTTAGCGCAGCCAGCATGGGGCGATGTGGCGATTGGCATGTTCACACCACACTTTGAAGGTGTAGATTCACTATTATTAGCAACAGGTATTTTAGGTGCAACCGTTATGCCTCATGCTATTTACTTACATTCTTCTTTAACTCAAAGTCGTATTATTGGTCGAAATGAGGCAGAAAAAAAACGTATTTTCCGTTTTGAATTTATCGATATTATCATCGCTATGATTATTGCTGGTGCCATCAATATGAGCATGCTCATCATTGCCGCAGCCGTATTCCATACCCAAGGCGTTGTAGTTGAAGATTTAGATGTTGCCTATAATGGCTTAAAAGATATTCTGGGCCCAATGGCTGCCATTTCCTTTGGTCTTGGTTTACTTATTGCAGGGCTTGCTAGCTCCTCTGTAGGGACTTTAGCTGGTGACGTAGTGATGCAAGGCTTCATTCAAAGAAAAATACCTCTTTATTTACGTAGAGCGATTACCATGGTGCCACCACTTGCAATCATTGCCTCTGGTGTGAATGCTACCTATGCTCTCGTTCTTAGTCAAGTTGTTTTATCATTTGGTATTGCCTTTGCACTTGTCCCTCTTGTTATGTTTACAAGTAAACGAGACATTATGGGAAGCCTAGTTAATCATCGTATTACAACTGTTTTAGGTTGGTTTGTCGTAGTCGTTGTTGTTACGTTAAATATTTACTTACTGTGGGAAACAATTTTTGGATAACAAAAAGCCAGGTACTCTATAGCAATGAGCACCTGGTATCTTTTTGATTAAACATCCACCTTTTCGATATTTCTAATGGCTAAATAAGCAATACCAAGACCCACGATTGCTAAAGTAATTGGAATAATAATAATATCGTTTAAAGTAAAGTTACCTGAATTTGACGAAGTTACAGACACAATTATAATAGATGAAATGATAGTTGTCGGTATAGAGTATTTTCTCATCCCGAAATACAATGGGATTAAAGCTATACCTGAGGCAGCAATCGCATTCATCAATACAGAAGGTATTTGCTGGATAATTAAAGAACTAGATAGTACATCAGGAATTAATTCATATCGATCGCTTATGATACAAAAAATGGTTGTAATAAGAGCATTGGAGATAATGATCATACTGAAAGTAAATAGCATGACAATAGCAAGCTTTGCGACCATTAATTTCTTTCTACTTATAGGATACATAAAGGCTAATGTAATGGTTTTAAATTTATATTCTCCGATGATTAACTTAGCTATTAACGTAGAAGCAAAAATCATAAAAACTGCTCTTACAAATGAATCAATAACACTGAATGCAACCTCATAATTTTCAAGCCCTGGGTCTCCTTCCACTTTAGAAATAAATAAAATCATAAACAAAAAACCAAGAATAACAAAATTAGCGATAATGGCTCCTTTAACATATGAACCTAAATGAAATTTTTTCATTTCTAAACGCATTAAATTAAGCATGGACAACACCTCCATTGATTAGCTTTAAGAAATAATCCTCTAATGAACTAGTTTTTTTACTAATCTCTTCAATCTCAACGTCATGTTCAATTAATGCTCTCGATAGGCTTTGTTGGGATACTGTTGAGTCGTATATACGTATAGAGTTATCATCCATCAGCTTAAAATTCGTAATGTTTAATTCGGTTTCAATAATAAACGCTGCCTTTTTCCCATCACTTACGATCACTTCCGTATAATTGACCTGATCACGATTAATAGTATCCATTGCTACCTCAGTGATGAGCCTTCCATTCTTAATAACACCTATTGTATCGACCAATTGTTCTATTTCAGCTAGAATATGACTAGAGATAATAATAGTTATGCCGTACTCCTTACAAAGCATCTTGAAAAGCTCTCTTAACTCCTTTATCCCTACTGGGTCCAATCCATTAATTGGTTCGTCTAATATAAGTAACTCTGGCTTTGTAATAATGGCCCTTGCGATGCCTAATCTTTGCTTCATCCCCAGAGAAAAATCTTTAACCTGCTTATTCTCTGTATTCGATAACTTTACTAAATTAAGAACATGTGCAATTTCTTTCTTATCATAATAACCCATGTATTCACAATGTAATTCCAGGGTCTCTCTAGCCGTTAATTTTTCATAAAAAATAGGATATTCAATAATTGTCCCCATTCTTTTTAGTATTTCATAGGATTTGTCCGTCAATTTCGCCCCCAAAATTTCTACATCCCCACTTGTAGGTTTCGTAAGATTAGTTAGCATCTTCATAACAGTCGTTTTACCCGCACCATTAGGACCTAAAAATCCATAAATCTCACCTTTCTTAACGTTCATATTGACAGCAGAAACAACTTCCTTTCCATCGTACACTTTCGTAAGCTGATTTGTTTTTACAATGTATGTCATGTAATTCTCTCCCTCAATTGTGACTAGTTTCATTATAAAAAATGAAACTCTCTATTTTATTACTGCATTCTTACAAATTTCTTAAGTAAAAAAGCCTGCAAAGCATTAAAGCTCTACAAGCATAATGGATTCAATACATCATTCGCTTTAACGAAATCGTAAAAATAGTTTTTTCATAGGGAATACTCGATAAACGGATCGAGCCATTCATTATTTCTACAAGCCGCTTTGTAATCGTTAGTCCCAGACCGCTACCTTGGAAAGATTTATTTCGAGAATCCTCAAGTGTATACATCCTTTCAAAAACGCGATCGATATGGTATTCATCAATGCCCTTGCCACAATCCCACACATCAATATCAATATTGGCTTCATCGTTTCTTATAGTAATTCCAATTACATTTCCATCTGCTCCATATGCAATAGCATTAGACAGTAGATTGTTTAGCACTCTATTTAATGCTTCTTCATTACCAAGTGCATATATGGAGCTTTCAGGGATATCAATTTTAATATCTAATCCCAATGAAGTAACCAAATCGTAAAAAGACAAAACATTTTTTCGGCATATTTCACTGACATTGATTTTAGTGATTGGATAATCTGTGTCCCCAGCCTCTAATTTTGCCAAGTCAAAAAATGTATGAATAATTTTTAATACTTCTAATGTTTTAGCATGTACACCCGTAAGTAAACGTTGCTGTTCCTCGTCACTAATCCCGTTTTGAAGTTGAAGCATTTCAATATAGCCAAGTACAACGGTTAAAGGCGTTTTAAGATCATGGGAAATATTGGCCAACATCTTTTTCATGGAATTTTCCATTTTACGATGTGTAGCCTGAATTTTTTGATGTTGATCTAGCAAAGTATTCAGTGTAATAAGTAACTGTTGAATTTCTGAATTTGTAGTTGTTACTAGAATCTTTTCATACGTCTGTTCATTCACAATTACGTGTAGTTTTCGATGAATATATTGGATAGCACGTTCTTGTTCCTTCTTGATTTTCCATTGAAAAATAAGAATGCCGATTAGCAATACAATGATTAATAATAATAGAAATATCATATATTTTTACCCTTCAAATTTATAGCCGATTCCCCATAGGGTTTTAATATAGTGAGGATGTGACGGATCATCTTCTATTTTTTCACGGAGTCTTCTGATATGTACATTTATAATATTTTCATCTCCATAATAGGCATCTTTCCATATCGTCTGATAAATTTGCTCTTTGGTAAAAACTCTGTGACGATTTGTCACAAACAATTTTAAAATGGAAAATTCCTTTGATGTCAGCTTTATGTCTTGTCCGCTCTTTGTTATTGAGAAATTAACGATATCTATTTTTAAATTATCAATTTCGAGTACCTCTTGCTTTTGTTCAGCTTGACTAGAGTATTTCGTAGCTCTTCTGATAACAGCCTTTACACGTGCTGAAAATTCTAGCATAGAAAAGGGTTTAGCAATATAATCATCTGCCCCTAATCCTAAGCCCAATGCTTTATCAACATCACTGTCTTTTGCAGACATAATAATGATAGGAAGTGCTGCCTGCTCTCTAATAATCTTTAATACTTCCAATCCATTTAATTTAGGTATCATAATATCTAAGATGACCAAATCAAAGATATTTTGCAAACAATTTTGTAATGCCTCTTCGCCATTAGTCGCTGTTGTGACCTGGAAACCTTCCATCGTTAAGTAATTATCAACCATTTCACGAATGGCTTCATCGTCTTCTACAAGTAAAATATGCTTTTGCACTATGATGCACCTCTCCTATCAAACCCAATTTCCATATGTATATTACATTACCATATTTATGATGTATCATTAGAGATTTGTTTATGAGTGTTGAAAAAAGAGCTGCTCCATAAACCATCACTCTTTGGTTTATAGAACAGCTCTATTATTTAATCTTCAACTTTTAAATCACAATCTTCAAGTGGAAGCATTTTTGTTTTGTGCTTTAATTTATAGCCAAACCATAATGCTAAAAATAATGGAATCCCAATATACGAAACAAGGATACCGTACCAATCAATCTTATCGCCTGTAAAGGCTGTGTAATTTTGTCCAATGACTACGATCATACAAACTGTAAAAGCAAATAATGGTCCAAACGGATATAATTTGGCTTTATAAGGTAATAACTTTGGATCTAAGCCTTGTGCATCAAACGCTCGGCGGAAACGATAATGACTAAACGCAATACCTAGCCATGCAATAAAGCCAGACATTCCAGAAGCATTTAATAGCCAGATATAAACCACTCCATCGCCAAAGAAGGATGCCAAAAATGCTAAACAGCCTACAGCTAATGTTGCCATAAGTGCATAAATCGGAATACCTCTACGACTTAGCTTTGCAAAAAATTTAGGTGCATGTCCATCCACTGCTAATTGCCATAACATACGAGAAGATGCATATAGTCCTGAATTTCCTGCTGACAGCATAGCCGTTAAAATAATGGCATTCATTAATGAAGCAGCAAAGGCAATACCTAGGCGGTCAAACACTAGTGTAAACGGTGATACTGCGATATCTTCTGATAATAAACGTTCGTCTGTAAATGGAATTAACATCCCAATTGCACCAATCGCTAAAATATAGAACAAAAGAATACGCCAAAATACAGATTTAACAGCCTTCGGAATATTTTTACCAGGATCATCTGTTTCACCAGCTGTAATTCCTAGTAATTCTGTCCCTTGGAATGAAAATCCTGCAGCTAGGAAAATACCAAATGTAGCAAGGAAGCCACCATGGAATGGCCCATCACTAACAAAGAAATTAGTGAAACCTACAGGGGCCTGCCCACCTAAAATACCAAAAATCATTAGTAAGCTAATGATAATAAAAACAATAACCGTTGCTACTTTAATCATGGCAAACCAATATTCACTTTCACCATAACTTTTTACGGATAGTAAATTAAACGTCAATACAACAGCAATAAATAATACTGTCCAAAGTGCTGATGAGCTATCTGGGAACCAATATTTCATAATTAATGACACAGCAGCAATTTCGGCAGCAATGGTGATTGCCCAGTTATACCAGTAGTTCCAGCCTAATGCAAAGCCCAAAGCAGGATCTACAAATTTGGTTGCATACGTACTAAATGAACCTGAGGATGGCATATAGGCAGCCATTTCCCCTAAGCTTGTCATTAAAAAATACACCATAATACCGATTAAAGCATAGGCAAGCAATGCTCCTCCAGGCCCTGCCTGAGCAATTGCACCTCCACTGGCTAAAAATAGCCCCGTACCAATTGTACCGCCTAAAGAAATCATTGTAATATGACGGCTTTTTAATTCTTTTTTCAGCTTCGGCGCTTTATGTCCGAGCTGATTTACTTTTATTTCACTCACGATATAGCTTCCTTCCTATTTATGAGGCAAAAAAATGCCATCACATATACACTGTGATGGCTACGTTAATCCTCAGTTTTCCTACATGATAGCTCAACACGTTGTGCAAACGTGACAGTTCTGTTCCTTTCGGAGACAGCCCCAGCATGAGGTTTTCAAGTCCCCTCACACTTCGGCAATATTTCCTTTCAACTAATTTCATCAATGCTTGTCATTTCAATTAGCATACTTATAAATATCGCGACCTCTACCTCAATACAAACATGAGGCATATAATTATTAAATTTATGATGTTTATTATACTAACATAAGACCATAGACATTTCAATACAACCACAAATGTTCTGTATTTTATGAATCTTCTACTATTTTTAATAGTGTGATAAAGTGTTATAGTAGTTCAATTAGAATGGTTATTATTAGGGGGGATTTTATTTTGACTACAAATGATCATTCCACTAGTTTTCCAAGTAAAAAAATTAGCTGGAAAGGAACAACCTTACTTTTAGTCTTTGGAGTTATCTTTATAGCCTCTACATTACGAATGCCACTAACTGTTGTTGGCCCAATTATATCCTTTATCCGTGAAGATCTTGGAATATCTAATGTTTTGGCAGGCTTTCTAACAACGATACCATTGCTGGCTTTTGCTGTTATATCTCCATTTGCACCAGTTGTAGCACGCAAACTAGGGCTTGAGCTAACATTATTTTTATCCACTTTTCTCTTGGCTTTAGGAATTGTCCTACGTTCACTTGGTACTACAGAATTACTTCTATTGGGTACTGTGTTAATTGGCGTAGCCATTTCTTTTGGAAATGTACTAATTCCAGGATTATTGAAATTGAAATTTCCCTATCATGTGGGTTTATTAATGGCCTTTTTCACCATGTCCATGAATTTTACTGCTGGCCTTGGTGCTGGTATTAGCTATCCGATAGCTAATTCATCGTTAGGCTGGCAAGGTGCACTTTCCATTGCACTCATACTCGTTCTAATTACAATCTTAATTTGGATACCTCAACTAAAATCAAATAAACCGGAACCAGTTACTACATCTAAGAAGACCAGTACACCTTTATGGAAATCACCTGTTACTTGGGCTGTCACAGGGGCAATGGGTTTACAATCTTTATTATTCTACACAACAGCAGCTTGGATACCTGAGATCTATATTGCTCAAGGTTTAGCACCTGATAAAGCTGGCTGGATGTTTTCAATCATGCAATTCTCACAAGTACCAATGGCCTTAGCAGTGCCTATTATTGCTGGTAAAATGACTTCTCAACGCCCACTTGTATTGATGTTTACATCCTTCTATTTAGTAGGCTTTGTTGGGGTTGTCATGGAATGGACAAGTCTTGGGGTACTGTGGATGGTTCTTCTAGGGTTAGCAGGTGGTTCTTCATTCGCCCTAGCAATGATGTTCTTCACTCTCCGGACTCGTACTGCATTTGAAGCAGCAGATTTATCAGGCTTTGCACAATCTTTGGGTTATTTATTTGCCGCAATCGGTCCTATTCTTTTTGGCTACTTGCATGATTTATTTGGTGGCTGGAATATTGCGGGATGGCTCTTTGTCGTTGTAGCAATGTTACTCTTCTTTTGCTCAATGAGAGCCTCTAAGGATGAGTATGTGCATTAAAATTAAATAAAGCAGGTGGATTAGATTCCTCCATCTGCTCTATTTCTATAGTGTTTAAACATTACTTAATTGTCGGATTGCGGAGTAATGTTAGCAATTCAGCAAGGCATTCTGATGCTTCATTATTACGAGCTGTTATAGTAGAAAAAATAGGAACAGCCTCTTGTAAAAGCATATAACTATAATAGTAATAGCCTACAAAAGCTTGCTCCTCATAGCCCTTTGGTGTTTCTTTCTCCCACTCCTGTTCATCATTATCCTCATTTTCTATCCACAAATAGTTGACGTCTAATAGCTCCTGCATATTTTTAACAGTATTGACTGGGTCGAGATAATCCTTGGTAATAGCATGTGCCACAGCTAAATATAACTGTACCTCTTGTAAGGAGACAGCCTCTAATTTTTTACGAGTAAGCTTTTTTAGCAGGACAAGCAAAACCCATGGTGTCACCTGCCACAGTGTTCCTTGATGTTCAATTAATTCAGCTAGCTGTGTGTATTGCTCCTGTTCTATCAGCTTAGGAATGGCTGTACCTCTACCATAAGGTGTCGTCAATTGTCTCCATGGGATATTGGGAATTTGCTGATCTAACATAGTAAGCCCTCTCTCATCAAAAGTATCGAAAGTAAACAATTCTTTTACACTAATAGCATGGTTTTTGATAAAAATAATTTGGTGTATGATAAATATTTACATAGGGTTTATGGAATATATGAGTTGTGGCAGGGGAAAGTGGTGGGATTAACCATGTCCAGTTGCCTGTAACTTCTCTTCCTGTTGATTTTTCTGCCTCCTCAAACAATTTAAACTGCTGAGCTGCTGTATGATGATCAACAATGCTCACACCATCTTCTTTAAATGAGTGAAGAACAGCAATATTAAGTTCTACTAAAGCACGATCACGCCAAAGAGACGCATGTTTGGTTGTATCAAGATTAAAAATCTCTGCAATTGCAGGTAACATATTATAACGATCATGATCTGCTAAATTTCGTGCACCAATCTCTGTTCCCATATACCAGCCGTTAAATGGAGCTGCTTGAAAATCAATTCCAGCCATTTGAAAACGCATACTCGAAATAATAGGTACGGCATACCACTTCATTCCTAATTTCTCCACATCGATTGACTCTGGATGACGGATTGAGACCTCTACTATATTTTCTTCAGGAATTACAAACATTTGAGGAGCACGATTATCCACCTGTATAACGAGTGGTAGTACATCAAAATCAGTTCCTTTACCTCTCCATCCTAACGACTCACACACTTTTGTAAATTTAATGGACTGTGAATCTCCAATAATGCCTGCATCTGTTTCATAGCCTGCATAACGAATTAGTTGATGATTCCAAATCCGTACTCTATCTGAAGCAAACACTGTTATAGTTGGACGAATTTTCCCATGATTTGTCGCATAATCAATATGTTCTAGTAATTTTTGAAAAATAGCCTTTTCATCTAAAACATCACGTGCATCTACCACATGCAGTGACTGCCAAAACAGACGTCCAATACACTTATTGCTATTTCGCCATGCCACACGTGCGCCAAAAACTAGCTCCTCTGTTGTTGGGTGATATTCACCTGCATCCTTAACTGCCTGTAATCTATTCTTTAACCAAAGTTCTGATTCATTTTGTTCTGTCTGATATAGACTTAAAAATTGCTGTATCTCCTGTATATTCATATCGATTCCTCCACTTATCCTCATATTAGAGGAACAAAACAACAAGCACCATGAAAATAGTAATTGAAAAAACATACATATTTTATATATGAAATAGTTTGTTCATATTTACTCTATAGACTCTCTTTCGTAAGAGAATGTAAGGGAGAAAGATATTAATTATTATAAAAAGGCTACAGTAGTCATGTAGCCTTTTTCAGGGGGTTGTAGAACAAAGAAATCAATAGAATTTTTGTAAATGGTGAAAAAGCTATTCGTTCTGGGCTACTTACTTGCTGCTGGTGCTTCGCTTTCGCATAGAGCAGAACCAGTTTCACAAATTCTCTGGGCAGGATTTCGCCTGTATCGCTATACTAGAGAAGTCAAGCAGCCTTCACAAAAGTATTGACCATGGAAGTGTACGTGGTAAGTGAAACGGCTTATAGGAGCCCATAGTAAGATGCTAGGGGAATGAAATTCAGTCCCTCACCTTGCAAATAGATCTTTTTCTGCTATTGCATTATCTTTTATCGTTTAACGAACAGGAGAATAGAAAAAAGCATGTAACACACATCTGTGCTACATGCTTGATGACCCGTACGGGATTCGAACCCGTGTTACCGCCGTGAAAGGGCGGTGTCTTAACCACTTGACCAACGGGCCGTGGCTCCGAAGGCAGGACTCGAACCTGCGACAACCTGATTAACAGTCAGGTGCTACTACCAACTGAGCTACTTCGGAATAATATGGGCCTAAATGGACTCGAACCATCGACCTCACGCTTATCAGGCGTGCGCTCTAACCAGCTGAGCTATAGGCCCATTTTGGAGCGGGTGATGAGAATCGAACTCACGACATCAGCTTGGAAGGCTGAGGTTTTACCATTAAACTACACCCGCAATAATGGTGGGTCAGGACGGAATCGAACCGCCGACACTTAGAGCTTCAATCTAATGCTCTACCAACTGAGCTACTGACCCGAAAAATGGAGGAGGTAGAGGGATTCGAACCCCCGCGCGGTGTTACCCGCCTGTCGGTTTTCAAGACCGATCCCTTCAGCCAGACTTGGGTATACCTCCAAAAATATTACAATGGTGGAGCCTAGCGGGATCGAACCGCTGACCTCCTGCGTGCAAGGCAGGCGCTCTCCCAGCTGAGCTAAGGCCCCATTTATCATGAAAGATGGTCGGAATGACAGGATTCGAACCTACGACCCCTTGGTCCCAAACCAAGTGCTCTACCAAGCTGAGCTACATTCCGTAAACATGATTTTATTGGCGCGCCCGACAGGAGTCGAACCCATAACCTTCTGATCCGTAGTCAGACGCTCTATCCAATTGAGCTACGGGCGCATGTTAATTAAAAAATGATGAGCCATGAAGGACTCGAACCTTCGACCCTCTGATTAAAAGTCAGATGCTCTACCAACTGAGCTAATGGCTCGTGAAATTAAAAATGGCTGGGGTACTAGGATTCGAACCTAGGCATGACGGAATCAAAATCCGTTGCCTTACCGCTTGGCTATACCCCAATTTTAAAATGGGGCGACTGATGGGAATCGAACCCACGAATGTCGGAACCACAATCCGATGCGTTAACCACTTCGCCACAATCGCCACTATATAGATTATATTAGCTGTATTATGAACGAGTACCTCAATACCTGGCAGGGGCAGTAGGAATCGAACCCACACCAAAGGTTTTGGAGACCTCTATTCTACCGTTGAACTATGCCCCTAAAATGGTGGAGGGGGACGGATTCGAACCGCCGAACCCTAAGGAGCGGATTTACAGTCCGCCGCGTTTAGCCACTTCGCTACCCCTCCAAGGGAATGGTGCCGGCGATAGGAGTCGAACCCACGACCTACTGATTACAAGTCAGTTGCTCTACCAACTGAGCTACACCGGCAATAATAATGGCGGTCCCGACCGGGATCGAACCGGCGATCTCCTGCGTGACAGGCAGGCATGTTAACCGCTACACCACGGGACCAAAATGGTGGAGGATGACGGGCTCGAACCGCCGACCCCCTGCTTGTAAGGCAGGTGCTCTCCCAGCTGAGCTAATCCTCCACAAAAAATAAGCGAAGCGACGTCCTACTCTCACAGGGGGAAGCCCCCAACTACCATCGGCGCTAAAGAGCTTAACTTCCGTGTTCGGTATGGGAACGGGTGTGACCTCTTTGCCATCATCACTTCACTTATTCAGCTGAAAGACTTATTCTTTCAAAACTAGATAAACGATACATTGAAAGTTTCAAACTTTTTTGGTTAAGTCCTCGATCGATTAGTATTCGTCAGCTCCATGTGTCACCACACTTCCACCTCGAACCTATCTACCTCATCGTCTTTGAGGGATCTTACTTACTTGCGTAATGGGA
>Ga0213827_1001475_pt1 | contig 13447 bp, 14 predicted proteins | sample MC6MC0898MG_FD_180669 | JGI IMG/M metagenome (GOLD analysis project Ga0213827, IMG submission 180669) | Enriched soil aggregate microbial communities from Iowa State University, Ames, United States - MC6-MC0898-MG | ecosystem: Environmental > Terrestrial > Soil > Unclassified | place: USA: Iowa...
CCAGCGCAATGAGACCGAAGTACAGGAACAGCAGGATCAGCATCGACGTTAGTCGCGCATCCCAGACCCACCACGAACCCCAGGTCGGCTTGCCCCAGATCGCCCCGGTGACCAGCGCCACGGCGGTCATCCAGGCACCGATGGGGGCCGCGCATTGCAGGGCGACGTCGGCCAGCTTCATCTTCCACACCAGCCCGACGATGCCGCAGACCGCCAGCATCACATACACCGACTGCGCCAACATGGCCGCCGGCACGTGAATGTAGATGATCCGGAAGCTGTTGCCTTGCTGGTAGTCCGGCGGTGCGAACGCCAGGCCCCAGACCACTCCAATGCCGATCAGCAACACGGCGGCGATACTCAGCCACGGCAGCATTTTGCCGCTGATGCCGTAAAACCACTTGGGCGAGCCGAGCTTGTGAAACCAGGTCCAGTTCATTGCTGTTTCCATCACGGTTGCTTTTCGACAACACGAAAAGCCAGGGTCTTTACTGGTCGTTTTTTGACCAGACCTCATTATTCGCCGACGCTGATCTTCAGGCCAGCAGCTATTGCAAAGGGTGTCAGGGTAACTGCCAGGGCGGTCAGGCTCCCAAGCCACAGCAGATACCCGGTCGCCGGCATGCCCTGAAGTGCCGCCTGCAAGGCGCCACTGCCCAGGATCAACACCGGGATATACAACGGCAGAATCAACAGCGCCAGCAGCAAGCCGCCACGCTTCAAACCCACCGTCAGCGCCGCGCCGACCGCACCGAGCAGGCTCAGTACGGGTGTACCCAGCAACAGCGACAAGAGCAAAACCGGCAGACAGGCGGCAGGCAAACCGAGCATCAAGGCCAGCAACGGCGCAAGCAATACCAGTGCCAGGCCGGAAAACGCCCAGTGTGCCAGTACCTTGGCCAAAACCAGAAGAGCCAGGGGGTGCGACGAAAGGACCCACTGCTCAAGGGATCCGTCCTCGAAATCACTGCGGAAAAGCCCGTCCAGCGAGAGCAAAACCGATAAAAGGGCCGCTACCCAGACCAGGCCTGGAGACAAGGTTTGCAACAATTGAGTCTCAGGTCCCACCGCCAATGGAAACAATGCGACAACTATTGCGAAAAATACCAGGGGGTTGGCCAGCTCCGCCGGACGGCGGCACAACAACCGGGCCTCGCGGGCCAGCAACAGCGCAAAAACTCTCATACGGCCCACTGCCCCAGGTCGATGTCACGGTAACCGGCCGGCATCCGGGTCATGGTGTGGTGGGTGGTCAGGATCACCATGCCGCCCTGTTCACAATGGGCCGCCAGGTGTTCTTCCAGCTGTGCGACTCCTTGTTTATCCAGGGCGGTGAAGGGTTCGTCGAGGATCCACAGCGCCGGGCTGTCGAGGTACAACCGCGCCAGGGCGACCCGGCGTTGCTGGCCGGCGGACAGGGTATGGCACGGCACGTCTTCAAAACCGCGCAGCCCGACGGCCGCCAGCGCCTGCCAGATGGCCTCGCGACTGGCCGGCTGGTGCAGGGCGCAGAGCCAGCTGAGGTTCTCTTCGGCGCTCAGCAGGTCCTTGATGCCGGCGGCATGGCCGATCCACAACAAGTTGTGGGCCAACTCCGTGCGCTGGCTGTGCAGCGGCTCGCCATTGAGCAGCACCTGGCCGCTGGTCGGCTGCATCAGGCCGGCCAGCAGGCGCAGCAGGCTGGTCTTGCCGCTGCCGTTGGGGCCGCTGATCTGCAGCATGTCACCGCGATCCAGACGCAATGCGAGGTTTTCGAAGAGCATCCGCCAGTCTCGCTCACAGGCGAGCGCTACGGCTTCTAGTAGAGGGATGGTCAAGAGATCGCGGGCCTTTACGGTTCAAGTCGGCAGTGGATCGGCCGTTAAAGTGGTGCAGCATAGATGCATTGACGGCCTGTTCCAGAGAGCTGGGTCAACATTTATGGTGTTTCGCCACGCGTCCTTGGAGACGGGCGGCATTATACATGTCATGTCCTACTCTCAAGAGGGCAATTTCGACAGGGTGTGACCGATGAGCGCTGAGATCAACCTTCCTCCCCTGCCCCCCGCGGCACCTGCCACGCCGCGTCCGCAGGCCAGTGGCGAGTTGCTCAAGCTGCTGACCCCGGTGGACGGCCTGATCGGTGCCGGGCAGAGTGCCAAGGCCGAAGTCCTGTCACTCAAGCAGGACCAGCAGATGTTCCAACTGCTGCTCAAGATCACCCTGGCCGGCGGGCGCCAGACCACCGTATCGGCCACCAGCAGCCTGCCATTGGCCCTGGGTGCCAGCCTGGCCATCACCCAACCCTCGGCCGGCAGCCTGGCGATCAGTCCGCAATCCAGCCTGATCGGCAACGCCGCGGCCCTGTCGCGCATTGACACCGCGCAACTGCCGGTGGGCACGCTGTTGCAGGGCAAGGTCCTGACCACCCAACTCCAACCCCAGGTACCCGGGCAACCGGCGGTGTACCGCTCGATGGTCAGCCTGCTCAACAGCGCGCTCAGCGGCAGCACCCTGAACATCGACAGCCCGCAGCCGCTGCGCATCGGCACCCTGCTCAGTGCCCAGGTCCAGGACGCGCACACCCTCAGCTTCGTGCCCCTCAGCACTCGCCAGGAACAACTGGCGATCAGCCAACAGTTGCACACCCAGCAGAGTCGCCAGGGCTCACTGGACGCGCTGTTCAAGGCCCTGCAGAACCTGCCGGCCGATGGGCAATCCTCTGCGGTTCGCGCCAGCGTCGACAAACTGCTTGCCAGCCTGCCCGAGGTCCAGCACCTGACCAGCGCCAGGGGGCTGGCGCAGGTGCTGGCCAACAGCGGGCTGTTTCTTGAAAGCCGATTGCTCGCCGGGCAGAATCCGGCGGCAACAGACGACCTCAAGGGCAACCTGCTGCGCCTGATCGCCCAACTGGCGCCCGGCCTGCCGGCCAACCCCAGCTTCAATGCCGCGTTGGCCGCCAATACCCTGGCCCAGGCCCTGCCGAGCTTTGTGCGCAACGCCCTCGGCACCCTCGGCCAAGTCAGCGCCAAACCTGCACCGGGGGGCTTCCCCCTGCCCTCGCGACTGTTGCAGAACCTGACCGAGGAAGGCGACCTGGAACACCTGCTGCGCCTGGCCGCCGCCGCGATCTCGCGCCTGCAAAGCCACCAGTTGTCGAGCCTGGAGCAGACCGGCATGACCGAGGACGGCCGCCTGCAAACCACCTGGCAGCTGGAAATCCCCATGCGCAACCTGCAAGACATCGTGCCGCTGCAGGTCAAGGTCCAGCGCGAAGACCCACCGCCCAGGGATCCCAAGGAAAAACCCAGCGAGCGCGAAGCCCGCCAGCACCTGTGGCGGGTCGACCTGGCATTCGACCTTGAGCCGCTGGGGCCACTGCAGGTGCAGGCACAACTGGTACGCGGCAGCCTGTCCAGCCAGCTCTGGGCCGAACGCCCCTACACCGCCAGCCTGATCGAGCAGCATCTGGACAACTTGCGCGCGCAATTGCATGCCTGCGGCCTCAACGTCGGCGATCTCGACTGCCACCTCGGCATCCCGCCCCAAGGCCCACAAACCCGTCTCGAACAACGCTGGGTGGACGACACCGCATGAACCACAACAACCCGCCCCGCCAGGCCATCGCCCTCAAATACGACGGCCAGCACGCCCCCACGCTCACCGGCAAAGGCGACGACGCCCTGGCCGAAGCCATCCTGAAAATCGCCCGCGAGCATGAGGTGCCGATCTACGAGAATGCCGAACTGGTGCGGTTATTGGCGCGGATGGAGCTGGGCGATAGCATCCCCGAAGAGCTGTATCGCACCATCGCCGAGATCATTGCGTTTGCCTGGAACCTGAAGGGCAAGTTTGCACAGCCGCAGGATCTGGACTCAACGCCGCTGGAGAAAGACATCACCCATCGCGGGGATGACTACTGAAGTGTCAGCGCCCACAGATTGGGTGGGCATATGCAAGATCTGCAAGCACCGCAAAATACTGTGGGAGCGGGCTTGCTCGCGATGAGGCCGGAATATTCAACACCAATGGCGCCTGACACACTGCCATCGCGAGCAGGCTCGCTCCCACGGGTTCGGTGGGTGAACGCAAGTTCTGCAATCACCGCAAATCACTGTGGGAGCGGGCTTGCCCGCGATGGGGCCGGAACATACAACATTGATAGTGCCTGACACACCGCCATCGCGAGCAGGCTCGCTCCCACAAACTTGGTAGGTGTATGCAGATCTGCAGCACCGCAAATTACCGTGGGAGCGAGCCCGCTCGCGATGAGGCCGGCGGGTTCAACATCGATGGCACCTGGCAATCAGCCCTTGTGCATCTTGCTCATCAACTCTGCCTCGGCCTGGGTCAAGCCGCAGGAGTGGGTCAGTTCGTCGACGCTCGCGCCCATGCCCACCAGGCGCGCGGCCTGGGCGAATGAGAGGCTGGTGGGATCGCGCTGTTCGATCCGGGTCAGCTTGTCCGGCAATGGCTCGACCAGCACGCGCAACTCATGCAGCTCTTCACCCATGCGCACCGTACCGTCCTGGTAATGATCGACGCGCCGGGCCAGCTCCTTGATCCGCTGGTCACGCAGCGCATCGGCCTGGGCCGCAGCCGCGGCCAGGGCCCGCTGCTTGCGGGTATAGGCGAGGAAAATCGCCAGGGTGCCGATCCACAGCAACCCCAGGACAATAACAGCCACTTCGAGAATCAATCAGATACTCTCCAGGTCCGACCACTCTTCCTCGCTCATCATCTTGTCCAGCTCGACCAGGATCAGCAGTTCGTTGTTCTTGTTGCACACGCCCTGGATGAACTTGGCCGACTCGTCGTTGCCGACGTTGGGCGCGGTCTCGATTTCCGACTGGCGCAGGTAAACCACTTCCGCCACGCTGTCGACCATGATCCCGACCACTTGCTTGTCGGCCTCGATGATCACGATCCGGGTGTTGTCGCTGATCTCGGCATTCATCAGGCCGAAGCGCTGGCGGGTGTCGATCACGGTGACCACGTTGCCGCGCAGGTTGATGATACCCAGCACGTAGCTGGGTGCACCTGGCACCGGCGCGATCTCGGTGTAGCGCAGGACTTCCTGGACGCGCATCACGTTGATGCCGTAGGTTTCATTGTCCAGCTTGAAGGTTACCCATTGCAGGATCGGATCTTCGGAACCCTTTGCAGACGACGCCTTATCATTCATACCCTGACCCCTTAAAAAAACCGCCGATGGCGGTGTGTGTTCTGCCTGGCCGCCACGACGGGCAACCAGCGGCTTGTTATGTCAGTGAGTGCAGCGGCTTGCGCGCGCCCATGTGTTTGGTCCCGCCACTGGCGATCAGCTCGGCCAATTGCGCGACATCGAGCAAGGCGCACATGTGTTCGATCACGGTGCCGGCCAACCATGGCCGTTGCCCGCGATGACTGCGCCATTTGATTTCGTTGGGGTTCAGGCGCAACGAGCGGCTGACCTGATGCACCGCCAGCCCCCACTCGTAGCCCTGCACCGAGATCACGTATTGCAGGCCCTGGCGAAAGTCGTCGCGGTAGCGATCGGGCATGACCCAGCGTGCGGTATCCAGCACCTTGAGATTACCGGCCTGGCTTGGCAGGATCCCCAGGAACCACTCGGGCTGACCGAACAGAGGCGTCAGTTCATGTCCGGCCAGGGGATAGATCGAACCCAGGCACACCAGCGGAACCGCCAGGGTCAAACCTGCGACATCGAACAACAGGCATTCGAACGGCTCGGCGGCCCAGCTCGGCCGGCCGTCGCTGTCCACGGGCGGTGGTGTGGTGCTCGGTGGCAGGTGCACGTCGGCCACCGGCTCGACCAGCGTGTGCAGCAACGGCGGCGCCACGGCGGCCGGTGCCTGGGCCGCAGCCTCGATCAAGCTCACCGGCGGCACCTCGACCACCGGTGGCAGGGCATCCCGCGCCTGCTCTTGCAGCACCGCCGCCTGGAACTCATCCAGCGCCTCTTGGGAGTGGATCACCTCGAGCACTTCGATGACCTCGGCCACCTCCGCAGGCTGCTCTTCGGTGGCATCCTGGAGCAAGGCGTCGAGGTAGGATTGCAGCGCCAGTTGCGGGCGCGAGGTGGTTTTCAGTGGCCGATTCATCTCAAGCCACCTGCGCGACTAGTTGCTGCGCCAGCAGGTGCTTGAGCAACGAACGATAGGCCAGTACACCACGGCTCTTGCCGTCGAACTGCGAAGGCGTGAGGCCGGCGCGGCTGGCATCGCGCAGCCGGGTGTCGACCGGGATATAGCCCTGCCAGATGTCATCCGGGTACATATCGCGCAGCACCCGCAGGGTGCTCAGGGAGGCCTGGGTGCGGCGATCGAACAGGGTCGGCACGATGCTGAACGGCAACGCCTGCTTGCGCGAGCGATTGATCATCGCCAGGGTGTTGACCATGCGTTCCAGGCCCTTGACCGCCAGGTGCTCGGTCTGCACCGGGATCACCAGTTGCTGACTTGCCGCCAAGGCATTGACCATCAGCACGCCGAGCAACGGCGGGCTGTCGATCAGGGCGTAATCGAAATCCTGCCACAACTGCGCCAGGCTCTTGGCAATCACCAGGCCCAGGCCACTCTTGCCCGGCGACTGGCGTTCCAGGGTGGCCAGCGCGGTACTCGACGGCAGCAGGGAAATGCGTTCGTCGCTGGTGGGCAACAACAACTGCCCGGGCAGGCCTTGCGGCACGCTGCCGCCGTGTAAAAACAGGTCGTAACAGCTGTGTTCCAGACTGTCCGGGTCGTAACCGAAGTAACTGGTCATGGAGCCGTGGGGGTCGAGATCGACCACGACCACGCGCTTGCCCGCCTCAGCCAGCAACCCGGCTAACGCGATGGAGGAAGTGGTTTTACCAACACCACCCTTTTGATTGGCAACTGCCCAGACTCTCATTCAGTTCGTTCCTCCCGGTCGTATGGGGCAACCGAGAAATAGCTCAACGTGGCAAGCCGGGTGACGGAGAATTGACGGCACTCTGCGGTCCCGGCGACTTGACCGGGGTCGGTGCAGTTTGTGTGCCAGCGCGCTTCAATGCCGCATCCGGTTGTGCATGGGCGGTACCGGTACCGGTCAGGCTGCGTCGCACATCGAGGTTGCGCGAGATCACCAGCACCACCCGCCGGTTGCGCGCCCGCCCCTCGGCGGTGGCATTGTTGGCCACCGGCTGGAACTCGCCATACCCCACCGACGCCAGGCGCTGCGGGTTGACGCCCTGCATGGCGAGCATGCGCACGATGCTCGCCGAGCGCGCCGAGGACAGCTCCCAGTTGGTCGGGTACTGCGCGGTACGGATCGGCAGGTCGTCGGTAAACCCTTCGACGTGAACCGGATTGTCGAACGGCTTGAGGATCGCCGCGACCTTATCGATGATGTTGAACGCAATGTCGCTGGGCATGGCATCGCCGCTGCCGAACAACAGGCTGGAGTTGAGTTCGATCTCGACCCACAACTCGTTGCCGCGGATCGTCATCTGGTTGGCATTGAGCAGGTCGCCGAAGGCCGCGCTGATGTCATCGGCGATGCGCTTGAGCGGGTCGTCAGCGGCCTGGGCAATGCCGGCGTCGAGCTGCTCGCTGTCCTTGACCAGCGGCTTGGCCGGGGTCACGGTCTGCGGCCGCTCGTCGCCGATGGGGATTGGCTTGAGGGCCCGGTCGGAGTCGGTGAACACGCCGATCAGCGCCTCGGAGATCACCTTGTACTTGCCTTCGTTGATCGAGGAAATGGAATACATCACCACAAAAAAGGCGAACAGCAGGGTAATGAAGTCGGCGTAGGACACCAGCCAGCGTTCATGGTTGACCGGTTCTTCAGTGTAGCGCCGACGTGCCATGCTCCATACCCCCCATCAGTCCATGAAGCCCTGAAGCTTGAGTTCGATGGAACGCGGGTTTTCACCTTCGGCGATCGACAGGATGCCTTCGAGCAACATTTCCCGGTAGCGTGACTGACGCAAGGCGATGGCCTTGAGTTTGGCGGCGATTGGCAGCAGCACCAGGTTGGCACTGGCCACCCCGTAGATGGTCGCGACGAAGGCCACGGCAATGCCGCTGCCCAGTTGCGAGGGATCGGCCAGGTTGCCCATGACATGGATCAGGCCCATCACCGCGCCGATGATGCCGATGGTCGGGGCATAACCGCCCATGCTTTCAAAGACCTTGGCGGCTTCGATGTCGCGGCTTTCCTGGGTGTAGAAATCCACTTCGAGGATGCTGCGGATCGCCTCCGGCTCGGCGCCATCGACCAGCAATTGCAGGCCCTTGCGCGAATAGCTGTCGGGCTCCGCATCCGCCACGCCTTCGAGGCCCAGCAGGCCTTCCTTGCGCGCGGTCAGGCTCCAGTTGACCACCCGATCAATCCCGCCAGCCAGGTCGACCCGTGGCGGAAACAGAATCCACACCAGAATCTGCATCGCTCGCTTGAAGGCGCTCATCGGTGACTGCAGCAGCGCCGCGCCGATGGTGCCGCCGAGCACGATCAGGGCGGCCGGGCCGTTGGCCAGGGCCCCCAGGTGACCGCCTTCCAGGTAGTTGCCGCCGATGATGGCGACAAACGCCATGATGATCCCGATCAGGCTCAACACATCCATCAGAGGCACGCCTCGGCCAGGTGCTTGCCGATCTCGTCGAGGTCGTAGATTGCATCGGCCAGGTTGGCCTTGACGATGGCCATCGGCATGCCGTAGATCACGCAGCTGGCTTCATCCTGGGCCCAGATGGCACTGCCGCTCTGCTTGAGCAGGCGCGCGCCTTCCCGACCGTCGGCGCCCATGCCGGTGAGGACCACCGCCAGAACTTTGTCGCCGTAGGACTTGGCCGCCGAGCCGAAGGTGATATCCACGCACGGCTTGTAGTTCAAACGCTCGTCACCCGGAAGGATTTTCACCGCGCCACGGCCGTCGATCATCATTTGTTTGCCACCAGGCGCCAGCAACGCCAGGCCCGGACGCAGGATGTCGCCGTCCTCGGCTTCCTTGACCCTGATCCGGCACAGCTTGTCCAGGCGCTCGGCAAATGCCTTGGTAAAGGCCGCCGGCATGTGCTGGACCAGCACGATGGGCGCCGGGAAGTTGGCCGGCAATTGCGTCAGCACGCGCTGCAGGGCCACCGGACCGCCCGTGGAGGTACCGATGGCTACCAGCTTGTAGGCCTTGCGCTTGGGCGCGGGCGACGACGGCGCGGATGCCGCGGCACGGGTTGGCACAGGGGCCACTGCCGGACGGGGTGCCGGGCTGCTGCCGGCAAAACTGCTGGCCGGTGCAGCGGCTGGGGCTGGGACTGGAGTCGGTGCAGTTACCGGGGTCCGATAGGCACCGAAACGCCGGTTACTGCGCGAAATGCTGTGGACCTTCTCGCACAGCAGTTGCTTGACCTTCTCCGGGTTGCGCGAGATGTCTTCGAAATTCTTCGGCAGGAAGTCCACCGCGCCGGCGTCCAGCGCGTCGAGGGTGACCCGCGCGCCTTCATGGGTCAGCGAGGAGAACATCAACACCGGGGTCGGGCAGCGCTGCATGATATGCCGCACCGCCGTGATGCCATCCATCATCGGCATCTCGTAGTCCATGGTGATCACGTCGGGCTTGAGGGCCAGCGCCTGATCAATCGCCTCCTTGCCATTGGTCGCGGTCCCGACCACTTGGATATTCGGGTCCGCCGAAAGGATTTCCGAGACGCGGCGGCGGAAAAAACCGGAATCATCCACCACCAGGACTTTGACTGCCATAAACACTCCATATAGGCGCAGCGGAGCGCCAGGCGCCCCGCTCCACCAAAATCAAATACGCCGCGTGGCGTAACGCTTGAGCATGCTCGGGACATCGAGAATCAACGCGATGCGGCCGTCACCGGTAATGGTGGCGCCCGACATGCCCGGCGTTCCCTGGAGCATTTTGCCCAATGGCTTGATGACCACTTCTTCCTGGCCGACCAGTTGATCGACGACAAAGCCGATCCGCTGGGTACCCACCGAAAGGATCACCACATGGCCCTCGCGCTGCTCTTCATGAGCGGCGGAGGCAACCAGCCAGCGCTTGAGGTAAAACAGCGGCAAGGCCTTGTCCCGCACGATCACCACTTCCTGGCCGTCGACCACGTTGGTGCGCGACAGGTCGAGGTGGAAGATCTCGTTGACGTTGACCAGCGGGAACGCAAAGGCCTGGTTGCCCAACATCACCATCAGGGTCGGCATGATCGCCAGGGTCAACGGCACCTTGATCACGATCTTCGAACCCTGGCCCTTGGTCGAGTAGATGTTGATCGAGCCATTGAGCTGGGAAATCTTGGTTTTCACCACGTCCATGCCCACGCCACGCCCGGACACATCGGAGATCTCGGTCTTGGTCGAGAAACCCGGGGCGAAGATCAGGTTGTAGCATTCGGTGTCGCTCAGGCGCTCGGCCGCGTCCTTGTCCATCACCCCACGTTTCACCGCGATGGCGCGCAGGACGTTGGGGTCCATGCCTTTGCCGTCGTCGGAGATCGACAGCAGGATGTGATCACCCTCCTGTTCGGCGGCCAATACCACTTTGCCGCCCCGGGACTTGCCCGCGTCTTCGCGTTCCTGGGGCGATTCGATGCCGTGGTCGACCGCGTTGCGCACCAAGTGCACCAGCGGGTCGGCCAGGGCCTCGACGAGGTTCTTGTCCAGATCGGTTTCTTCGCCGACCAGTTCCAGGTTGATCTCTTTCTTGAGCTGGCGGGCCAGGTCGCGAACCAGGCGCGGGAAGCGCCCGAAGACCTTCTTGATCGGCTGCATGCGGGTCTTCATGACCGCGGTCTGCAGGTCCGCGGTGACCACGTCGAGGTTCGACACGGCCTTGGACATGGCTTCGTCGCCGCTGTTGAGCCCCAGGCGTACGAGGCGGTTACGCACCAGCACCAGCTCGCCCACCATGTTCATGATTTCGTCCAGGCGCGCGGTGTCGACCCGTACGGTGGTCTCGGCTTCGCTGGCCGGCTTTTCCGCCGGCGGCGCAGACTGGGCGCGGGCCGGGGCCGGCTTGGCGACCGGGGCCACGGCTTTGGCCGCTGCTACCACGACTGGCGCGGCGCTGACCGCGGCGGTCTCGGCATTGCCGGCGACGTGGCTGAACTTGCCCTTGCCGTGCAACTCGTCGAGCAGGGATTCGAACTCGTGATCGGAGATCAGGTCACCGCCAACCGCCGCCGCTTGCGCAGCTATGGCTGCCGGAACCGAGGCCATCGCCGACTCTAGCGCTTCAACGGCAAAGTTGCCCTTGCCGTGCAACTGATCGAGCAAAGCTTCGAATTCGTCGTCGGTAATATCGCTGCTTTCAGTCGCGACCACCGGGGCAACCGGCTCGACCGGGGCCGGCAGGTTGTCCACGGCGAACTGGCCTTTGCCGTGCAACTGATCGAGCAACGACTCGAACTCGGCATCGCTGATTTCATCACTGCCGCTCGCCACCACCGGCGCCTGGACCACAGGTGCCTCGGCTTGCGCCTTGATCGCATTCAGCGAGTCGAGCAGCAGTTCAAATTCGTTATCGGTGATATCGCCGCTGTCGCTGGCAACTACCGGCGCCTCGGGTGCTGGCGCAAGCGCTGCCACCTCGTCGGCCGATTGCGGTTCCGCCAGGCGCGCCAGGGCCGCCAGCAGCTCGGCCGTGGCAGCAGTGACCGGGGCGCGCTCGCGCACTTCGCTGAACATGCCATTGACCGCGTCCAACGCTTCGAGCACCACGTCCATCAGCTCCGAGTCGACGCGTCGCTCCCCCTTGCGCAGGATGTCGAAGACGTTCTCGGCGATGTGGCAGCACTCCACCAGTTCGTTGAGCTGGAGGAAGCCGGCGCCCCCTTTTACAGTGTGAAAACCGCGAAAAATTGCATTGAGCAGGTCCGCATCATCCGGTCGGCTTTCCAGCTCGACCAGTTGTTCGGACAGTTGCTCCAGAATCTCGCCGGCCTCAACCAGAAAATCCTGAAGGATCTCTTCATCGGCGCCGAAGCTCATGTGTAGGGGTGCTCCTAGAATCCAAGGCTGGAAAGCAAATCGTCGACATCGTCCTGACCGGACATCACGTCATCACGTTTATCGGCATGAATCTGCGGACCTTCACCCTGTGCCAGATGTTTTTGCGGATTTTTTTCCGCGAGGATCGCTGCACGGTCATGTTCGATGCCGGCAAAGCGGTCGACCTGGCTGGCCATCAGCACCAGTTTCAGCAGGTTGCTTTCCACTTCCGTGACCAGTTGCGTCACGCGCTTGATCACCTGACCGGTCAGGTCCTGATAGTCCTGGGCCAGCAGAATGTCGTTAAGGTTGCCCGCCACGACCTGGCTGTGGCTGGCACTGCGACTGAGGAAACCATCGACGCGCCGGGCCAGCTCACGGAACTCTTCAGCCCCCACTTCACGGCGCATGAAACGCCCCCAGTCCGCACTCAACGCCTGGGCATCGGTCCCCAGGGCATTGACCAGCGGCGTGCTGTTCTCCACCAGGTCCATGGTGCGGTTGGCCGCCGCTTCGGTCAGCTTGACCACATACCCCAGGCGCTCGGTGGCGTCGGTGATCTGCGAGACTTCCTCGGCTTGCGGCATGTTCGGGTCAATCTGGAAATTGACGATCGCGCTATGCAGCTCTCGGGTGAGCTTGCCCACTTCCTGGTACAGGCCACGGTCACGGGTCTGGTTGAGCTCATGGATCAGTTGCACGGCCTCGCCGAACTTGCCCTTTTCCAGGCTATCGACCAATTCGACCGCGTGTTTTTTCAGGGTCGATTCAAAATCGCCCTGTGAAATCTCTCGTTGTTCCATAGCTCCCCCGTGGCGCCGTCATCAACCGATGCGTTCGAAGATCTTCTCGATCTTTTCTTTCAACGCCTGGGCGGTGAACGGCTTGACCACATAGCCATTTACACCGGCCTGGGCCGCTTCGATGATCTGCTCGCGCTTGGCTTCAGCGGTCACCATCAGCACTGGCAAGTGCTTGAGCTTTTCGTTGGCGCGCACGTGGCGCAGCAGATCGATACCGGTCATGCCCGGCATGTTCCAGTCCGTGACCAGAAAATCGATGCTGCCGCTGTTGAGCATAGGGATAGCGGTAGTGCCATCGTCTGCCTCGACCGTGTTGGTGAACCCGAGGTCACGCAACAGGTTTTTAATGATCCGCCGCATCGTTGAGAAGTCATCAACGATGAGGATTTTCATGTTCTTGTCCAATTCGACCTCCAAGCAGTCTTAAACGCGCCCAGCACCTGGGCACGCCATTCAATCAACAGGCAGAGCACTCAACGACGGTTTGGAGCACAACGGATGATGACCGCGCCAGCTCATGGCTGTAGCGGTGTCGTTCGCAGTGTCCCCACACTGCTGTCAGCGCGCTCGCCACTCTCCCAAACGCCCCCGCAAACGGGCTGCGCACTGGCTGTGTAACTGGCTGACCCGCGACTCGCTGACCCCCAGGACCTCACCGATTTCCTTGAGGTTCAGCTCCTCGTCGTAGTACAGCG
>Ga0213827_1001480_pt1 | contig 13438 bp, 10 predicted proteins | sample MC6MC0898MG_FD_180669 | JGI IMG/M metagenome (GOLD analysis project Ga0213827, IMG submission 180669) | Enriched soil aggregate microbial communities from Iowa State University, Ames, United States - MC6-MC0898-MG | ecosystem: Environmental > Terrestrial > Soil > Unclassified | place: USA: Iowa...
CGGCGGCGCCTTGGGCGGTCTCGGCCGGGTAGGTGGCGCGCCACAGTTCAAAGCCGCCGTCCACGCTGTACACGTCGGAAAAGCCCTGGCCGACCAGGTAGGCGGCAGCGCTCTGGCTGGAGTTGCCGTGGTAGCAGACCACCAGGGTAGGTGCGTCGAGGTCGGCGCTGCGGATGAAATCGGCAACCGAATGGTTATCCAGATGCCGGGCACCGGTGATGTGGCCGGCGGCGAAGGCTTGCGAGTCGCGAATGTCGACGACGACCGCACCTTCTTGCTTGCGAAGCTCCAAGGCCTGCTCGGGAGGGATGCGCTTGAATTCGCTCATGGGTACTACTTCCTTCAGGTGTGGACGTTGAGTGTAGTGGGTTGTGCCGGCTGGCGCAGGGTGCCGTCGTCGGCGCAGTCACAGCGGTGGTATTCGCCGCTGTCGACGTTGTACAGGGTCATGGCGCCGCCCCACACGCAGCCGGTGTCCAGGGCGATGACGCCTGGCTCGCTGACGCGGCCTTCGAGGGCGGCCCAGTGGCCGAAGATGATCTTTACATGCCGCGAGCGGCGGTCCTTGTGAGCAAACCAGGGCTTGTAACCCTTGGGCGCGGTGCCCAGGCCTTCCTTGCTCTTGAGGTCGAGTTTGCCCTCGGCGGTGCAGAAGCGCATGCGTGTGAAGTAGTTGGTAATGACCCGCAGGCGTTCGATACCGGTCAGGTTCTTGCTCCACTTGTTCGGTTCGTTGCCATACATGCCGTCGAGGTACAGCTTCAGGCGGCCATCGTCGCGCAGTACTTCTTCCACCTCTGCCGCGAGACCGAGGGCCTGGCCCAGCGTCCATTGGGGGGGGATGCCGGCGTGCGCCATGGCAATGCCGCGTGCCTCGTCGTAATGCAGCAGTTTTTGCTGGCGCAGCCAGTGGAACAGCTGATCGGCGTCCGGTGCTTCGATAACCTCGCGTAGCGTGTCGCTTTTCTTCAGGCGCTCGACGTTGTGCCAGGCAGCCAGCAGGTGCAGGTCATGGTTGCCCAGCACGCAGACCAACGACTGGCGGATCGAATACAGGAAGCGCAGGGTTTCCAGTGATTCGGGGCCGCGGTTGACCAGGTCGCCGACCAGCCACAGGCGGTCGACGGCCGGGTTGAAACCGACACGGTCGAGCAGGCACTTGAGGGGTTGCAGGCAACCCTGCAGGTCACCGACGGCGTAGGTTGCCATCAGTGCAGCGCCCCGGGCACCGCGAGGCGGAAGGGGGCGATCTCGGCGTCGAAGCGCTTACCGTCTTCGGCGAACATCTGGTAACTGCCCTGCATGGTGCCCACGCGGGTGGTGATTACCGCACCGCTGCTATAGGTGTGGCTCTGGCCCGGGTCGATGTTGGGTTGCTGGCCAACCACGCCGGAGCCGCGTACTTCCTCCACCTCGCCATCACCATTGGTGATCAGCCAGTGGCGTGACAGCAGCTTGGCCTTGAGCGAGCCATTGTTCTGCACGGTAATGGTGTAGGCGAAAGCGAAACGACTGTTTTCGGGGTCGGATTGTTCTTTCAGGTAGCGGGTCAGGACGCGGACGTCGATCAGATAGCGAGGATCGGACATGCAATGGCCTTGGGCGAGCTGACGCAATAATGCAGTCTAGGCCATTGGGAGGGGGGAGGGCCAGCGGTGTGGGGCTTGCGGCCTTTGTTGTCAGCGCCGGCCTCTTCGCGGGTGAACCCGCTCCCACAGGGATTGCACAGTACTCGAAGGCTGTGGCGTACCTGTGGGAGCGGGTTTACCCGCGAAGAGGCCGGTACAAGCGATATCAGGCTTGCTGATCAGCCAACTGGTCAGCCAGGCGCACAAAGGCCGCCAGGTCCAGCTGTTCGGGCCGCAGGCTGCCATCCACGCCGGCGGCCTCGATGGCTGCGCTGTCGAGCAGCCCTTTCAGTGTATTGCGCAGTGTCTTGCGCCGCTGGTTGAAGGCTTCGCGAACGACGCGCTCCAGCAGCAGGTGGTCCTTGGCCGGGAACGGCAGCACTTCGTGCGGCACCAGGCGGACGATGGCCGAGTCCACTTTCGGCGGCGGGTTGAAGGCGCCAGGGCCCACGTTGAACAGGTGTTCGACGCGGCAGTGGTACTGCACCATGATCGACAAACGCCCCCAGTCCCCACCGCCAGGGCCAGCGGCCATGCGCTCGACCACTTCTTTTTGCAGCATGAAGTGCATGTCGCGGATCAGCCCGGCATGGCTGAGCAGGTGGAAGATCAGCGGGGTGGAAATGTTGTAGGGCAGGTTGCCCACCACCTTGAGGCTGCGTGGTGGCACGCCCAGCTGGTTGAAGTCGAACTTCAGGGCGTCGCCCTGGTGCAGGCGGAAGTTGGAGCGGTTAGCGAACTTGTGCTGCAGGATCGGCACCAGGTCCTTGTCCAGCTCCACCACGTCCAGTTGTGCACCGCTGCCCAGCAGGCCTTCGGTCAGGGCGCCCTGGCCCGGGCCGATTTCCAGCAGGTGTTCGCCGGCCTTGGCGTTGATGGCACGCAGGATGCGGTCGATGATGCCGGCGTCGTGCAGGAAGTTCTGGCCGAAGCGCTTGCGCGCCCGGTGTTGGTATTGCTCGTTCATGGTCGGTTCTCGGCCATCTGGTAGGCGGTTTCCAGCGCGACGCGCAGGCTGCCGGTGTCGACGTTGCCGGTGCCGGCGAGGTCCAGGGCGGTGCCGTGATCGACCGACGTGCGGATGATCGGCAGGCCCAGCGTCACGTTGACTGCAGCGCCGAAGCCTTTGTACTTGAGTACAGGCAGGCCTTGGTCGTGGTACATCGCCAGCACTGCGTCGCAGTGCTCCAGATATTTGGGGGTAAACAGGGTATCGGCCGGCAGCGGCCCGCGCAGGTCCATGCCTTCGGTGCGCAGGCGGGCCAAGGTCGGCTCGATGATGTCGATTTCTTCGCGGCCCAGGTGGCCGCCCTCGCCCGCGTGCGGGTTGAGGCCACACACCAGTATGCGCGGGTTGGCAATGCCGAACTTGTCGCGCATGTCGGCATGCAGGATACGGGTTACACGTTCGACGCGCTCGGCAGTGATGGCGTCGGCAATATCACGCAGCGGCAGGTGCGTGGTGACAAGGGCCACGCGCAGGCCACGGGTGGCCAGCATCATCACCACTTGCGCGGTCTGGGTCAGCTCGGCAAGGAACTCGGTATGCCCGGAGAAGGCGATACCGCTTTCGTTGATCACGCCCTTGTGCACAGGGGCGGTGATCATCCCGGCAAAATGCCCATCGAGGCAGCCATGCCCGGCGCGGGACAGGGTTTCCAGCACGAACGCCGCGTTGGCTTTGTCGAGCTGGCCTGGCACTACCGGGGCTGCAAGTGGGGTATCCCACACGTACAGGCTGCCTGCTGGGGCCGGTCGATCGGGCCAATGGCCTGGGGCGACGGGCAGCAGGCTGACCGCCAGCCCCAGCTGCGTGGCCCGCTCGGCGAGCAGGTCACGGCTGGTGATGGCGATCAGGGGGTGGGGCTGGGCGTCTGCGGCGAGCAGCAGGCACAGGTCGGGACCTATGCCGGCAGGCTCGCCAGGGGTGACGGCGAAGCGCTGGGGCTTCACTGGGCGGCCTGGTCAGCGCCAGGCAGCTTGATTTCAACGTAGGCTTCGTCGCGAATCTGGCGCAGCCAGGTTTGCAGCTCTTCGTCGTACTTGCGGTTGCGCAGGACGCTCTGGGCCTGTTGCTCACGTGCCTGCTCGGTGCTGTCGGTGGCGCGGCGGCCCAGCACTTCCAGAACGTGCCAGCCGTACTGGGTCTTGAACGGTTTGGTCACTTCGCCTTGCTGGGCGTTGGCCATCTGCTCGCGGAACTCCGGTACCAGGCTGTTCGGGTCTACCCAGTTGAGGTCGCCGCCGTTGAGCGCCGAACCCGGGTCTTCCGAGAAGCTCTTCGCCAGTTCGCCGAAGTCTTCGCCGTTCTTGATGCGATCGTACAGGCGCTCGGCCAGTTGCTCGGTGGCTGCTTCGCTGCGGATCTCACTTGGCTTGATCAGGATGTGGCGCACATGCACTTCGTCACGCAGCACGTTCTCGCTGCCGCCGCGCTTCTCCTCGAGTTTGAGGATGATGAAGCCGTTGGGGATGCGAATAGGCTGGGTAATTTCACCGACCGGCATGCTGCTGAGCATCTTGGCGAAGTCTGGTGGCAGTTGGCCGGCTTTACGCCAGCCCATCTCGCCGCCTTCCAGGGCGTTTTCGCTGGCGGAGTTGGCAATCGCCATCTGGCCGAAGTCGGCGCCCTGGCGCAGCTGCTGGTACACGTCACCGACCTTGCGCGCAGCCTTCTGGATATCATCCGAGCTGGCGGCTTCCGGGGTCGGGATGAGGATGTTGGCCAAGCGGTACTCTTCCGACATCTGCATCTTGCCCATGTCGGAGTTGAGGAAGTTCTTCACTTCCTGCTCCGACACCTGGATGCGTTCGGCTACGCGGCGTTGACGCACGCGGCTGATGATCATCTCGCGCTTGACCTGCTCGCGAGCGTCATCGAACGACAGGCCGTCACGGGCCAGGGCGGCGCGGAACTGGTCCAGGGACATGCCATTGCGCTGGGCAATGGTACCGATGGCCTGGTTCAGCTCTTCGTCGGTGATGCGGATGCCCGAGCGCTCGCCGATCTGCAGCTGCAGGTTCTCGACGATCAGCCGTTCCAGCACCTGCTGTTCCAGAGCGCTGGTCGGCGGCACGCCGCCGCCGCGCTTGGCGATGGTTTGCTGCACCTCATGCACGCGCTGGTTCAGCTGGCTTTGCATGACCACGTCGTTGTCGACGATGGCCACCACGCGATCAAGAGGTTGTACCGCGGCATGCACCGCGCCACTCAGCAAAGCGGCGCCCAGCAACACTGGGCGCAGACGATCAATAAGCTTGGTCTTCACGTTCACGGTAACCTTGAATGCCTTGGTCGAGGAAAGATTCGACCTTGTTGCCCACTACGCCACCGAGGCCTTTCAGAACGATCTGAAGGAAGATGCCGTGGTCGCCTTTTTCGTTCTGCGGAAGCGCCTGGCTGAAGTCGTCGTAGTCGATCCAGTAGCGGTTGATCAGGCGTAGCTTCCAGCAGCAGTTGTCGTATTCGAAACCACCCATGGCTTCCAGGGTGCGGTTGCGGTTGTAGTCATGCTGCCAGCGTGCGATGACGCTCCACTGCGGAACGATCGGCCAGATGACCGAGAAGTCATGCTGCTGGATCTTGTAGTAGTCCTTGATGTAGTTCGGGTCGCCCGGTGTGGCGTAGTCGCCGCCGCCCACTTTCCACGTGCCCGTGGTCGAGTCGTAGGCAATGGTGTCATTGCGGTAGCGATAGCCAAGGTTGACCACCTTGTTCGGGTTGTCTTCAGGCTGGTAGTGGAACATCGCGCTGCCCGAGCGGGTGCTGCGGCTGTCCGGGTCCCAGTTGAAGTCCGAATTGAAGCGCCAGTCGCGGTTGAAGTAATAGTTGTACACCAGCGCGTATGGCGACACATCGGACTGCGCATCCTTGCGGTCGCGATAATCGATGCCCGGCAGCTGGACCTTGCGGTCCTTGAAGTAGTAGGCCTGGCCGATGCTGAAGTTCTGGCGCTCGAAACCGTTGTCTTCGATCCAGCGGGTGGTCACACCCAGCGAAAGCTTGTTCTCGTCGCCGATACGGTCGGTACCGCTGAAGCGGTTGTCTCGGAACAGCGAGTCGTAGCTGAACAGGGTTTCGCCCGTATCGAACAGCGGAATGTCCTTCTGGTCCTTGTTCGGGACATACAGGTAGAACAGGCGCGGCTCGAGGGTCTGTTTGTAGTCGGTGCCGAACAACGAAGTATTGCGGTCGAAGTAGAGACCACTGTCCACGCTGAAGATCGGCACATCGCGGTTCAGCGAGCTGTTGTAGCTGCCGTACGCCGGGTTTGCCGATTGTGCGATTGCCTGGGCTTTGCCCTCGCTGTCCAGGTCCAGGTCGTAGTGGGTGTACGCATACTTCACCTTGGGGGTGACGTAGCCGTAGCTGGCTTCCATCGGCAAGCTGATCGAGGGCGCAACGTTGAAGCGGTTGCCGTTGGCGCGGGCAATGCCGCTGACGTTCTGGTCCAGGCGACGGCCTGCAGCACCGGCAGAGAAGTCAGGGTTGCCGTCTTTGTCCAGGACGAAGTCGTCTTTCAGGTCACGATCGAAGCGAACGGCTTCGGTTTCGTAACCAAAGTTCAAACCGCCTGGCTGGTAAGGCAGCGTGCCATTGAGCGTGAGCTGCGGCAGGCGATCATACGGCGTGATCTGCGAAATGGTGGCCATCTCGTAGGCGTGCACGTTCAAGCGTGCCGTGTAGCTGTCGCCACGCCACGTCAACGCACCTTGCTGGTCAAGGAGGTCCTTGCTTTCAACGCCGATCTGGTCGGATTCCAGGTCCTGGAAGTAGAACGGGTCGCTGATGTCGGTGTAGTTCACCTCGGTCATCAGGCGCTCGTCCAGGCCACCCTTGTGCTGCCAGTTGACCATCCAGCGCTGTTCTTTGTAGTCAGTCTGGTCTTTGCGGTCGTCGTCCTTGTCGTTCAGGTACGCGCCGCCAAACTGGCCTTCGCTCGAAGGCGTCAGGTAGCGGAACTCGCCTTCCATCAACAGGCCGCGTTTGGTCATGTAACGCGGGTACAACGTGGCGTCGTAGTTGGGCGCCAGGTTGAAGTAGTACGGCGTGACCAGCATGAAGCCGGTGTCGCTGCTGGTGCTGAACGATGGCGGCAGGAAGCCGGACTGGCGACGGTCGTCGATCGGGAAGTAGATGTACGGTGTGTAGAACACCGGGAAATCCTTGACCCGCAGCGTAACGTTGGTCGCAGTACCGAAACCGGTTGCCGGGTTCAGGGTGATGTTATTGCCCTTCAGCTGCCAGGCGTTGCTGCCCGGTTCGCAGGTGGTGTACGTACCGTCCTTGAGGCGGATGATGGCGTTTTCACCACGCTTGGCATACAGGGCACTGCCGCGGATGTGCGACTTGTGCATCACGTATTCGGCGTTGTCGACCTGGGCTTCGCCGGTGTCGAGCTGAATCTGTGCCTCGTCACCGACCACCAGCGAACCGTTGTCACGGATCCGGACGTTGCCCTTGAGCTCGCCACGGTTTTCGGTCTGGTAAAGGTTGGCCTCGTCGGCCTCGGCCTGCATGCTGCCCTGGCGCATCACCACGTCACCGGCGAGGGTAGCGATTTGCTGCTCCTGCTGGTACTTGGACACCTTGGCGTTGATGTAGGTCGGCGACTCGTCCTTCGGCGTGGTGTCGGCCATGCCCGGGCGGGTTGGCTCGACATACGCGCCACCGCAATACGGGCCGGTTTCGGCCAGCTGCGCGGCAGTCAGCTTGTCACGCGGCACCCAGTCCAGGTGGCTGTAGTCTTCGCTGCGCGACTTCAGGGCACGGCCCTTGGCCTCGGTGACCAGCATCGGCCGGTCCGCGGTTTCGGCTTCGCTCGCGGCTTCTGTGCCGGAGCTGACGGCCGCACCTTCGTGCACCGGGCGCGGCGGCAGGTTGTTGACTGGCGCTTTGGGCTTGCAGTCCCAACCACCGGAGGCGGACACTTGGCAGTCGAACTGTTCGGCTGCCACTACGTATGAGGTGGCCAGAGGTTGCAGGGCCAGCAGACCGCCGGTTACCAGCAACGGAAACTTTCTACGAAACGCGGGGGATTTCAATGCCATCTTATTAGTCCGGGCTTCCTGCGTGCCATCTGCCCGCGTGTGGGGCCGCACGCCTCTCGATGGTCTGAAAAAGATGCTGGATAATAAAGCATGACCCGCTTGACGGCTAGGGCCGTCGGAGACCCTTGTAATGCCTGAACACGATGTACGCCTGCAACAACTGACGGTCTGGCTCGATGAGCAGCTCAATGATCTTTTCCTGAACAACGCCTGGGGCGAAGTGCCCGCAGGCAACCTGACCGCGGCCAGCAGCGACGCCAGCTTCCGCCGCTACTTCCGCTGGCAGGGCGCTGGGCGCAGCTTCGTGATCATGGACGCGCCACCCCCGCAGGAAAACTGCCGACCGTTCGTCGCCATTGACCACTTGCTGGCCAGCGCTGGTGTGCATGTGCCGCTGATCCATGCCCAGGACCTGGAGCGCGGCTTCCTGTTGCTGGGGGATCTGGGCCACCAGACATACCTTGATGTAATTGATGCCGACAACGCCGATGGCCTGTTCGCCGACGCCATCGAGGCCTTGCTGGCCTTCCAGCGCCTGCCAATGGATGCGCCGCTGCCCAGCTACGACGATGCCCTGTTGCGCCGTGAAGTAGAGCTGTTTCCCGAGTGGTACGTGGGGCGTGAGCTTGGCCTGGCCCTGAGCGAAGCGCAGAAAGCCACCTGGCAGCGCGTCAGCCAACTGCTGATCGACAGCGCCCTGGCCCAGCCCAAGGTGCTGGTGCACCGCGACTACATGCCGCGCAACCTGATGCAAAGTACCCCCAACCCCGGCGTACTGGACTTCCAGGACGCGGTGTACGGCCCGGTCACCTACGACATCACCTGCCTGTTCAAGGACGCCTTCCTCAGCTGGCCGCAGGCACGGGTCGAAGGCTGGCTGCGAAACTACTGGCAGCAGGCCAAGGCGGCCGGCATCCCGGTGCAGGGCGACTTCGAAGCATTCCAGCGTGCCAGCGACCTGATGGGTGTGCAGCGCCACCTGAAGGTGATCGGCATTTTCGCCCGCATCTGCCACCGCGACGGCAAACCGCGCTATCTGGGCGACGTGCCGCGTTTCTTCGCCTATATAGAAGAAGTGATCGGCCGCCGTCCCGAATTGGCGGAGCTGGGTGAGCTGATCGCCGAGTTGCAGGCCGGAGCGCGTGCATGAAGGCAATGATCCTGGCAGCAGGCAAAGGCGAGCGCATGCGCCCATTGACCCTGCATACCCCCAAACCACTGATCCAGGTCGCTGGCCAGCCGCTGATCGAGTACCACCTGCACGCCCTGGCGGCGGCGGGTATTACCGAGGTGGTGATCAACCATGCCTGGCTCGGCCAGCAGATCGAAGACCACCTGGGCGATGGCAGCCGCTTCGGGCTGAGCATTCGTTATTCACCTGAGGGCGAGCCGCTGGAAACCGGTGGTGGCATCTTCAAGGCCCTGCCATTGCTGGGCGACGCGCCGTTCCTGCTGGTTAATGGCGATGTCTGGAGCGATTACGACTTCACATGCCTGCCGGGCCCCTTGCAAGGTCTTGCTCACCTGGTACTGGTCGATAACCCTGGCCATCACGGCCGTGGTGACTTCCGCCTGGTAGGCGATCAGGTCGTCGATGGCGATGATGCACCGGGCACGCTCACCTTCAGTGGGCTTTCAGTGCTGCACCCGGCATTGTTCGACGGTTGCCAGCCCGGCGCCTTCAAGCTGGCGCCACTGCTGCGTCAGGCCATGGCGGATGGCAAGGTCACTGGCGAACACTACCGTGGGCACTGGGTAGATGTTGGCACGCCTGAGCGCCTGGCCGAGGCTGAGCGTTTGATTGGCGAGCGCGCCTGACATGTGGTGGCCAGGCACGCTGATTGGTGTGAGTGCAGGTTTTGCTGTAGCCAGCATCCCGGGGGCCTTGCTCGGCGGGTTGCTTGGGCAGGCCCTGGACCGCCGCCTGCGCTTGCAGGGCTGGGAAGACATGCGCGAACGCCTGGGCGGTCGCTCGGCCTTGCGTGACGACGAGTTGCTGTTCGTGATGCTCGGGCGCCTGGCCAAGTGCGATGGGCGGGTGGCTGAGCAGCATATCCGCCAGGCGCGCCAGGAAATGCTGCGCCTGGACCTGGCCGAAGCGGCCCGGCTGCGCGCGATAGCCGCGTTCAACCGCGGCAAGGCGGGCAAGGACCGGCTGGGCAGCCATTTGCGCCGCATTCGCCAGCAGCCTCATGCGGCGGAAGGCACCCTGCGCGCCTGTTGGCGCATGGTCTGGGCCGACGGCAAGATGGGCAACAAGGAACGTGAGCTGCTGCTGGACTGGGGACAGAAGCTAGGCCTGAGCCGGCGCCAGGTGCAGGCGATGTCGCTGGAGTACGAGCCGCGCAAGGCAGCCGGAACGGAAGGGGTGGCCATGACCTATGCCGCGGCGTTGCGCTTGCTGGCGGTTGAGGCTGACACCGAGACCGACAAGGTCAAGCAGGCGTATCGCCGGCTGGTCAGCCGGCATCACCCGGACAAGCTGGCAGGTACCGGTGCCAGCGAGGCGCAGGTGCGTGAGGCGACTGAGCGTACCCGTGAGTTGCATCAGGCCTATGCCATGATCCGTAAGCGCCGGGGCCTGTGAAAATGGGGCCGCTGTGCGGCCCATCGATTTCAGCTCAACCCTGAGGGCTCATCCATCCCCGTACCCGGCGGAACAACTGCTCTTGTTCCGCGGCCTTGTTCCCCGGCATGGCAATCAACGACAACTGCCGGTACTGGCTGTCCTTCTGCCGCTTGCTGGCCTGCAGGCGCTGTTCGGCCGCATTGCGGTCGCTGCTGCGGGTGACGTAATAGATATCGGCAGTCGGCACCTTCAAGGTCGGCGCCAGGCTTTCCAGGTCATGCTCAACCCGCGCCGGTGTCTGTGCGGCGACCATCACCAGTTTTTGTACCTGGGGTGGCTGCTTCTCGCTCAGGTAACGGGCCGCCCAATACGCACCGCTACCATGGCCGATCAGCACGATGCTGCGGGCGTTGTGTTGCTGGGCGTACGCCACGGCGGCATCCAGGCGGGCGAAGATACGCTCGGCATCCGCCGGGTCCGCCTGCTCGCTGGCCTGTTCGGCGTCTGTGCTTTCTGCCGCATCGGCATCGGCCGCGGTGGCCTGGGCGACGTTGGCATTGGCATCGGCCGGCACATCCTTGGCCGGGGCGCTTTCGCCTTGATCTTTCGCAGGCTCGGCAGGCGGTGGGGCTTCGACCCGTGCTTGCGGGCTGTCGGCGAGCAGGTCGGGCAGGCTGACGCTCAGGCTGTGCCAGCCGACATCCGGGAATTTCTGCCGCAGTGGGCCGACCGCATTTGGCCAGTCGGCGGTCTCGCCTGCACCGGGAATAATGATGACTGCCCCTTGCGGGTCGTTGTCGTTGGCGGGTTTCCAAAGTGCCAGGAAGCTGTCGGCACCGGCCTGCAGGGTCTGCTGCTCGGCCTTGGGTACAAGCCGTTCCAGCGCCTGGGCATCTGCCTGGCTGCGCTCCAGCAGGGGCGGGCGCGGGGCTTGGGCGGCCGGAGCCTCGGTGGTGGTGGGTGGTTTTTCGGCATCGGCGGCCAAGGCGCCGAGTGGAAGGATCGAGGCCAGGCAGCACATTGCCAGCGTCGTGCGATAAAGTGTGGACATGAGTCAACCCAGGGCCAGAATGATACCGGCAGCCTAATAGTATTTGCCCGTGACGGCCATGCTGCATGGCCGCCTTTGCCAAGACGAGCGTTTAGATGAAGCGAGTGCGTCGCCTGTTGGTTATCGGCTGCTTGTGGCTGCCCTTGATTGCATTGGCCCGGCCCGAGGCGGTGCCCACCGTTACGTTGGAGCCTGCGCAGCAGCAGTGGCTGGACGCGCACCGCAGCTTGCGCGTGGGCCTGGTGCTGCAGGCACCCTATGCCCAGTTCGACCGGCGCCTGCAGCAACTGTACGGGGCCAACGTAGAACTGGTGAACAGCCTGGCGCAGGCACTGCGCCTGGACCTTACCTGGCGCAACTTCAGCGACCAGGCCAGCCTGGAACATGCCCTGCAGAGCGGTGAAATCGACTTCGCCCCTGGCCTTACCCAGACGCCGTCCAGCCTGCGGCTGTGGTTGTTCAGCGACCCGTACATGCGCGTGCCGCAACTGGTGGTTGGGCCGCGTACCGGGGCCATGGCCGTGGAGCTGGAAAAGCTTGAAGCCGAGCAGCGGGTGGCGGTGCGCATGCCCAGCCAGTTGGCCGATTACCTGCGTGGCAACTACAGCAACCTCAACCTGCAGGGGGTGCCCAACGAGCGTGAGGCCTTGCAACTGGTGGTAGGTGGCCAGGCCGGTTTCGCGGTGCTGGATGAAGCCCAGCTCAGCCGCTTGTCACGCGAGAGCGAATTCAGTGAGCTGGCGGTGGTCGGCGATATCGGCCTGCCGCAGCTGCTGCGCATCGGCTCGCGACGCGACTGGCCGCTGCTGGCCGATGTGCTCGAACGCGGCCTGCAGGCGCTGCCGGCCAAGGAGCTGGAGCAACTCCACCAACGTTGGTTGCAGCCCAAATACCCACGCCTTAGCGAGTCGCCAGGCTTTTGGCAGAACCTGGCCTTGCTGTTCGGTTTGTTGCTGTTGTGTGCCTTGGCCACCCTGGTGTGGCAGCGCCGGCAGCAGCGCCAGCTGGAGCGCAGCCTGCTGACCACACGGGAAAGCCTGGTGGAGCGACAAGTGCGTGAGGAGGCCCTGCGCCTGAGCCAGTTCGCCATCGACCAGAGCACGGTGGGCATACTCTGGGTCAACTGGGACAGCCACGTTCGCTACGCCAACCATGCCGCCGAGCGCATGCTGGGTTATGGCGACGGCGAACTGCTGGAGCGGCCGTTGAGCACTTTCGAGCCGAGCCTGACCATGGACCGCTGGCTGGAGTTGTGGAAAGGCGCCCGCACGGGGGAGGGCGGTGTCGGCCAGTTCGAGGCACAGTGCCGGCGGGCCGATCACAGCCTGCTGCCGGTCGAGCTGTCACTGAGTTTTTTGCGCTTTCGTGATTCCGAATACCTGGTGGTCTACCTCGCCGATGTCACCGAGCGGCACCGCGCCCTGGCGGCACTGCGCGAGAGCGAGGCGCGGCTCAAGGGCATTGCCGGCAACGTGCCGGGGCTGGTGTTTCGCCTGGAGCGTGACCCGGCCGAGGGCGAGCTGGAGTTCCCCTACATCAGTGAGGGCAGCGAGGCGCTGGTGGGGTATGCGCCGGTCGAGATCCAGCACCCACAGATGGGCCTGCGCAACCTGGTTCACCCCGAAGATCGCGCCGATTACCACCGCGTTCAGGACCTGGCCTTGGCCAGCGACCAGGATTGGTCCTGGCAGGGGCGTATCCTGACCCGCCAGGGTGAACAACGCTGGGCCGACATCAAGGCCAGCACCCGGCGCCTGGCCAACGGCCAGGTGGTGTGGGACGGTGTGGTATGGGACATCACCCAGGGCAAGCGCGCAGAACTGGCACTGGCCCGATCCCAGGAACAGTTGCGCGAGCTGTCGGCCCACCTGGAAAGCGTGCGCGAGGAAGAAAAGGCGCGCATCGCCCGGGAGGTGCATGATGAGCTGGGGCAGATGCTGACCGTGCTCAAGCTGGAGGTGTCGATGTGCGAGCTAGCGTTTGCCGAGCTGGACCCCGGCCTGAATGAGCGGCTGGCAAGCATGAAGCGCCTGATTGCCCAGCTGTTCCAGCTGGTGCGTGATGTTGCCACTGCCTTGCGTCCGCCGATCCTCGATGCCGGCATTGCCTCGGCCATCGAATGGCAGGCACGGCGCTTCG
>Ga0213827_1001481_pt1 | contig 13432 bp, 6 predicted proteins | sample MC6MC0898MG_FD_180669 | JGI IMG/M metagenome (GOLD analysis project Ga0213827, IMG submission 180669) | Enriched soil aggregate microbial communities from Iowa State University, Ames, United States - MC6-MC0898-MG | ecosystem: Environmental > Terrestrial > Soil > Unclassified | place: USA: Iowa...
CAGAGCCAAAGCCAGAGCCAAAGCCAAAGCCAAGGCCCATGGTTTCTGTGCTGATGGTTGGCGCGGGGTGGGTGGGTTGGCGGGACACGCCGTAAATCCATCCCTGGAGGCTCGCGGGCGCCATCCATGGCGCCCAAAGGTCCCGCCAACCCACCCACCCCACGCCCCGACAGTTGGCTGGTGCGTATGGGAGGGTGGGGCAACGGCGAATGCGGGCCGGCGTTGGAGTCAGGTCCAGAGCCAACGGCCAGGAGCAAAGATCTAAAGGGCAAAAGGCGTAAGGCAAAGCCACTGCCGAATCCGGGTCCAGAATTTTGTCTTCCATCCAGCAAAAGAGGGCCCATAACGCAGAACAGGCGCCACCGGGCGCCTGTTCTGCATGCTTTTCTCTCTTCCCAACCGCCGGATGCACATCCATCTGGGCGAGGGTCCGAGCCCCTTGCCGGGACCGTCGGGCGCCATGGATGGCGCCCGCGAGCCCCCAAGGATGGGTTTACGGCGTGTCCCGGCAAGGGGCTCGGACCCTCGCCGCGCGCAGATGCCAGAAGCGCAAACGCTTTACTGCAACAAAGAACGCAGCATCCAGGCGTACTTTTCGTGCGTCTGCAGGCGCTGGGTCATCAGATCTTCGGTCGGGGCGTCGTCGGCGTCGTCGGCCACGTCCAGCACCTTGCGGGCGGTGCGGCACACGGCCTCGTTGGCCGCGACCAACTGGCGTACCATCTCACGCCAGTCCGCGCTGTCGGTCAGGCCCGGCTCCTCGGCGATCGAGGTCAGGGCCGCGAACTCGCGGTAGGAGCCCGGGGCATTGAAGCCCAATGCGCGGATGCGTTCAGCGACGTCGTCCAGGGCTGCCCACTGCTCGGTGTACTGGGTCTCGAACATGGTGTGCAACGAGTTGAACATCGACCCGGTGACATTCCAATGGAAGTTGTGCGTCTTCAGGTAGAGCGTGAACGCGTCCGCCTGGAAGGATGCCAGCCCATCGGCAATCTTCTTGCGATCGCCTTCCTTGATCCCGATATCGATGTTCGGGGCCGACGGGGCGGCCGATGCCAGCTTCTGCTTACCGGTCTGGGTCTTCTTGGCCGGTGTCTTGGTCTTCGCCATGGGGATGATCCTCCTTGTGGATTGGATGGCCTTCACAATAGATCAGACTACGCTTTCAGTAGTGATCAAAGTTCTAAACGATTCGATTGATGAGCACTATCGACAAACAAAATCTTCCACGCCTGCGCGAACAGCGCGCCGCGATTGACGGGGCCATGAGCCGCGACCGCGGCCGCTTGCTCGGGTTGCTTTCGCGCTGGCAGTCCAAGCCCGCCGATGCAGGCGTGGCCGCCGCCTTCGAGCAGGCCTTGCAGGCGTCGGTTCAGCGGCGCGAGACGCGCGCGCGGCACCTGCCGGCGATCAGTCTGGACGATAGCCTGCCCATTGCGCGTGAAGCTGAACGCATCACGGCCTTGATCCGCGATCACCAGGTCGTGGTGATCGCCGGTGAAACCGGCTCGGGCAAGACCACCCAGCTGCCCAAACTGTGCCTGGCCGCCGGCCGCGGCGTGGCCGGGATGATCGGCTGCACCCAGCCGCGACGGATTGCCGCACGTGCGGTGGCTACCCGCGTGGCGCAGGAGCTGAACACCGAGCTGGGCACGGTGGTCGGCTACCAGGTGCGCTTCACCGACCGGGTGGGGGATGACACCCGCATCAAGTTCATGACCGACGGCATCCTGCTGGCGGAAATCAGTAGCGACCGCTGGCTGTCGCAGTACGACACGATCATCGTCGACGAAGCGCACGAGCGCAGCCTCAACATCGACTTCCTGCTGGGCTATCTCAAGCAGCTGCTGCACAAGCGCCCCGACCTGAAGCTGATCGTCACCTCGGCCACCATCGATACCTCGCGTTTCGCCGAGCATTTCAACGATGCCCCGGTGATCAGCGTCGAGGGCCGCACCTTCCCGGTCGAGGTGCGCTATCGACCGCTGGAAGGCGAGGGCGGTGGCGATGAGGACGGTGGGCGCGACGGCGAACGCACCGTCAACGACGCCATCGTGGCGGCAGTGGATGAGATCACCCGCATCGATCCGCGCGGCGACATCCTGATGTTCTTCCCCGGCGAGCGCGAGATCCGCGACGCGCACCAGGCGCTGGAACGGCGCAAGTACCGCGAGACCGAGGTGCTGCCGCTGTACGCGCGGCTGTCGGTCAAGGACCAGGACGAGGTCTTCAACCCGGGCGGCAAGCGCCGCATCGTGCTGGCCACCAACGTGGCAGAAACCTCGTTGACCGTGCCGCGCATCCGCTACGTGGTCGATCCGGGCCTGGCCCGGGTCAAGCGCTACAGCCCGCGCCAGAAACTGGACCGCCTGCATATCGAGGCGGTGTCCCAGGCCAGCGCGAACCAGCGCAAGGGCCGCTGCGGGCGTGTCTCCGAAGGCATCTGCTACCGGCTGTACTCGGAAGCCGATTTCCTCTCGCGCGCCGAGTTCACCGATCCGGAAATCCGTCGCTCCAGCCTGTCCGGGGTGATCCTGCGCATGCTGCAGCTGGGCCTGGGCCGGATCGAGGACTTCCCGTTCCTGGAAGCGCCCGACGAGCGTGCCATCGCCGATGGCTGGCAGCAGCTGGGCGAACTGGGCGCGGTGGATGCCGAGCGCCGGCTGACCCCGGTCGGGCGCCAGATGGCGCGCCTGCCGGTGGACGTCAAGCTGGCCCGCATGCTGGTGGCCGCCCAAGCGCAGGGCTGCCTGCGGCCGATGCTGGTGATCGCCTCGTTCCTGGGCATCCAGGACCCGCGCGAGCGTCCGCCGGAAGCGCGCGGCGCAGCCGATGCCGCCCACGCGCTGTTCGCCGACGGGCGCTCGGAGTTCGTCGGCGTGCTGCGCTTGTGGGACGGCTATCGCCAGGCCCACGAAGAGCTGACCCAGTCCAAGTTGCGCGGGTGGTGCGAACGGCACTTCCTGGGGTTCCTGCGCATGCGCGAGTGGCGCGAGCTGCATCGCCAGCTGCGCGTGCTGTGCGAGGAACTGGGCTGGACCGAGGAGCCGGCGGCGACGTCATTGGCCCCGCTGCTGGCCGGGTCGTCCGCGCCGGCGCCGGCGCGCGACGACGACGCCCGGATCAAGGCGACCCGCGGTCAGCAGCATCGCGCCGCGCGCCTGGCCCGCGAGGGCAAGACCGAACCGGTGGCGGCCCCGGCCGCCGCGCCGGTGGCCGATGCGCGCGAGGCCGGGGGCGGGTTCACCGAGAAGGTGCGCGCGGCCGCCTACCAGACCCTGCATCGCGCGCTGATCGCCGGCCTGCCGACGCAGATCGGCCACCGCAGCGACAAGGGCGATTTCCTGGCCCCGCGCCAGCGCCGATTCCTGCCGTTCCCCGGTTCGGTGCTGGCCAAGCGGCCGCCGCCGTGGCTGCTGACGGCCACGCTGCTGGACACCCAGAAAATCTGGGGCCTGACCAACGCCGCGATCGAGCCGGACTGGGTGATCGCCGAGCTGCCGCACCTGCTGCTGCGCAAGCATTTCGATCCGCACTGGTCGCGTGCCCAGGGGCAGGTGCTGGCCTCCGAGCAGATCAGCCTGTTCGGGCTGGTGCTGGCCCCGAAGAAGCCGGTGCACTACGGCCGCATCGCGCCGGGCGAGGCGCATGACATTTTCGTGCGCCAAGGCCTGGTGACCGGTGAGATCAATACCCGCGCCAGCGTCATCGCCGACAACCTCAAGGTGCTCGAACAGGCTCGGGAAGAGGAGGCCAAGCTGCGCCGCGCCGGCATCGTGGCCGACGAGGCCTGGCAGGCACGCTGGTACCTGGACCGGGTGCCGGCGGAGATCCATTCGGCCACCGCGCTGGACACCTGGTGGAAGGGGCTGGCCCCGGACAAGCGCCGCGGGTTGGCCTGGACCCTGGCCGACCTGTTGCCCGGCGAGGGCAGCGATGCCGAGCGCTATCCCAAGTACCTGCCGCTGGGGGATGCGCGGTTGGCGCTGCATTACCGCTTCGAGCCCGGCAGCGAGGACGACGGGGTCAGCCTGGATGTGCCGTTGCACCTGCTCAACGCGCTGGATGCGGCGCGCCTGTCGTGGTTGGCGCCCGGCTTCGTGGCCGACAAGGCGTCGGCGCTGATCCGCGGCCTGCCCAAGGCGATGCGCCGCAACTACGTGCCCGCGCCGGACTTCGGCCGCGCGTTCGCCGAGGCCTTCCCCGATCCCAGCGCCGACGACATCCGCGGCGAGCTGGCGCGGTTCCTGTCGCGTGCCACCGGCGCACAGGTGGCCGCCACCGATTTCGACGATGCCGCGCTGGAAGCGCACCTGCGCATGAACCTGCGCCTGTTCGATGCGGGCGGAAAGCTGCTGGCCAGTTCGCGTGACCTGGACGCGCTGCGCGCGCGCTTCGGCGACAAGGCCGGCGAAGCCTTCGCCGCGCGCGCCGGGCGGGCATTGGCGGTAGAGGGCCTGCGCGACTTCCCGGCCACGCCGATTCCGCTGCAGGTGCCTGGCGAAGCCGGCGTGCCGGCGTACCCGGCACTGGTGGACGAGGGCGACACCGCCGCGCTGCGCATCTTCGCCGACCGCAACGAAGCAGCCGAACAGCATCCGCGTGGCGTGCGCCGGTTGCTGGAAATCGCCCTGGCCGACAAGGCCAAGCAGGCGCGCAAGCAGCTGCCGGTGCCGCCCAAGACCGGGCTGCTGTACGCCGCGATCGAGTCGCAGGAACGGCTGCGCGGCGACCTGGTCGATGCGGCGATGAACGCGGTGTTGGCCGAGGGCCTGGCGGAGATCCGCGATCCGGCGGCCTACGCGCAGCGTCGCGACGCGGCCGCCAAGGGTTTGTTCGCCGAGGCGATGGCCCGGCTCACGCTGGCCGAGAACATCCTGGCCCACGTGGCGGAATTGAAGCCGCTGCTGGAATCGCCGCTGATGGGGTGGGCGCGCGGCAACCTGGATGACCTGGAGCAGCAGCTGGCCGCGCTGGTGCATCCCGGGTTCCTGCGTGAGACACCCGCCGATGCACTGGCCCAGTACCCGCGCTACCTGCGCGCGATGATCCTGCGCAGCGAGCGGGCCAAGCGCGATCCACCGCGCGACCAGGCGCGCATGCTGGAGCTGCGGCCGTTCATCGATGCATTGGCCGAGGCCGACGTGCGCGGCTTGCGCCAGCGTCCGCAGTGGCAGGCCCTGCGTTGGGACCTGGAGGAACTGCGGGTGTCGCTGTTCGCGCAGGAACTGGGGGCCAGGAGCGGCATCTCGGCCAAGAAACTGGCCCAGCGCATGGCCGCGTTGCGCCAGGCCTGAGTGCGCTGGCTGCGCCCCGTGCCCGATGGGCGGGGGGCGCAGCGGCGTGCGCTTACTTGGTGCGGCGCACCTTGGCGCGCGTGTTGACGCCTTCCACGCGCATGTACCAGACGCCGGCCACGCCGGGGGTGATCGAGACGGCAGGGTCGGTCTTGCGCACGGCCGAGAGCGTGGTGCCGTCGGTCTGTTCCCATTCCTGGGCGTTGGCCAGCACGTAGGTGCGGCCCTTGCCGAAGCCACGGAATTCGCCCGGCAGGGTGCTGGTGATCGGCTCGTTGCTGCCGAAGTCGAAGAAGCCGCGGTTCTTGACGATCACCTCCTGGCGGCCTTCTTCGCGGGCTTCCTCGCGCGCCTGCTGGCGCGCGTCGGCGGTCACCGCCGCCACTTTGCCCTGCAGCCAGCCGTTGAGCGCCGCCAGTTGGGCCGGGCTGAGCGTGTCCAGGCCGGCGGCCTTGAACTCGGCCGGCGACATCTGCTGCTGCAGATCCCCCTCGACCACGCGCTGGGCCAGGGCCGGACTGGCCAGGCTGAGCAGGACGGCCGCACTGGCCAACAAACGTAGACGGGAAAAGCGCATGGCAGGTCTCCGGAGGTTTGCCGCAGTGTAGGGCCAGAGGCGGGCGTTGAGGGGAACGCAGCCGGGGCGTGCGGGCGCGATTGGCGACGTGGCGCGCGCAGCAGGCATCAGCTGATGCGTGCCGGTGCGATGGTTTTGATTGTCCGGACGCGGTCGCGGCGCTAGTGTAGATGCCTCTGTCTTGCCTGCATGATGCTGTGAACCGCGCTTCTGTCCCCGGCCTGGATGCCTTGTTGAACCGACCCTCGGCCGCGTCGCTGCCGCCCGCGCTGCGCGAGGCGCTGCTGCTGCGCTGGCAGCTGCCCGAGGCCGATCCGCAGATGCGCAGCAGTTGGTCGGTGCTGGCAGACACGCTGGATGCGCTGGCCCTGTTGTCGGCCGACGAAAGCGCGCTGCTGGCGGCGGTGCTGTTCGACCTGCCGTGGCTGCGCGCGGGGCTGGACGGGTTGCCGCTCGGCGCGTTGAAACCGGCCGTGGCCGGGTTGCTGGAAGGCCAGGATGCCGCCGACCAGGTCTGGGCGCTGCATGCCGGCCGCGATGCCGGGCGCAACAGCGAAGGCCTGCGCCGGCTGCTGCTGTCGATCATCCAGGACCTGCGGGTGGTGCCGGTGCTGCTGGCGCGCCAGTTGGCGCGCATGCGCGGCGCCGACCGCCTGCCCGAGGAAGAACGCCGCGCGCTGGCCCAGCTCACCCGCGACATCCATGCCCCGCTGGCCAACCGGTTGGGCATCTGGCAGTTGAAGTGGGAGCTGGAAGACCTGGCCTTCCGCCACCTGGAACCGGAGACCTACCGGCGCATCGCGCGCGAGGTGGATGAAACCCGGCTGGCGCGCGAGCGCTACGTGGAGACAGTCAAGAAGGCGCTCTCGCGCGAACTGCTCGCGCAGGGCATCAGCGCCGAGGTCAGCGGCCGCCCGAAGCACATCTACAGCATCTGGCGGAAGATGCAGAAAAAGAAGCTGGCCTTCGAGCAGCTTTACGACATCCGCGCGGTGCGGGTGATGGTGCAGGACGTGGCCGCCTGCTACGCCGCACTCGGGGTGGTGCATTCGCTGTGGGCACCGGTGCCCAGCGAGTTCGACGATTACATCGCCCGGCCCAAGGCCAACGATTACCGCTCGCTGCACACCGCGGTGATCGGCCCGGAAGGGCGCACCATCGAAGTGCAGATCCGCAGCCATGACATGCACGCCCAGGCCGAGCTCGGCGTGGCCGCGCACTGGCGCTACAAGGAAGGCAGCAAGGGCGCGGAAAAGGCCTTCGACCGCAAGATCACCTGGATGCGCCAGTTGCTGGAGCATTCCCAGGACGGCGCGGCCGGCGAACTGGCCGGCGCACTGGATGCCGAACTGACCGAAGACCGCGTCTACGCGCTCAGTCCCAAGGACGAGGTGATGGACCTGCCGCAGGGGGCCACGCCGCTGGATTTCGCCTACCACGTGCATACGATGGTCGGGCACCGCTGCCGCGGCGCGAAGGTCAACGGGCGCATCGTGCCGTTGACCTACCGGCTGCGCAGCGGCGACCGCGTGGAGATCCTGACCGGCAAGGAGGCCGACCCCCGTCGCGACTGGCTGCTGGCCTCCAACGGCTTTCTGGCCAGCAACCGCTCGCGCGAGAAGGTGCGTGGCTGGTTCCACAAACTCGACCGCGCGCGCAACGTGCAGGCCGGGCGCGACCTGCTCGACCGCGAACTGAAGCGGCTGGGCCTGCAGCATGCCGACCTGGGCATCGCGGCGAAGAAGTTCCATGCCGACAGCGTCGATGACCTGTACATCCAGGTGGCGCTCGGCGACACCGGGCCCAACCAGGTCAGCCGCGCGCTGCTCGAAGCCGAACGCGCGGCCACCCAGCCGGCGGCGCCGGCGTTGCCGCGGCCGACCGCGCGCCGCGACAGCCTGGGCACGTCCAAGTTCACCGTGCAGGGCGTGGGCAATCTGCTGGTGCAGCTGGCGCGATGCTGCCAGCCGGTGGCCGGCGAACCGATCGTCGGCTACCTCACCCGGACCCGCGGGGTCACCGTGCATCGCACCGACTGCGCTGCGCTGGCGCGGCTGCAGGCGACCAGCCCGCAGCGGATCCTGCCGGTGGAGTGGGGCCAGGCCGGCGGTGGCTACGAAGTGGACGTCGTGGTCGATGCGGTGGACCGACGCTGGCTGCTCAAGGACATCACCAACCTGATCGCGCAGGAAGATGCCTACGTGCTGGATATCCACAGCGACAACGTGCGCAACAGTGGCCGCGCGCACCTGCGACTGCGCCTGAAGGTCAGCGACTACGGCCAGCTTTCCACGCTGCTGGGCAAGCTCGATGCCTTGCCCGGGGTGAGCGAAGCGCGACGTCTAGGCTGACCTCACGTGACGCACGCTAGGCTCAAGGAATGAGTCGCCCCCCAGACCACGAGGATGCCGCGCACGCCGCGTTGCGCCGGGTGCGCCGCGAGGGCCGCTGGTGGTGGCTGCAGGCGCGGCATGCCCGGCATGTGTGGCGTTGGGTGCTGCCGATGGCGGTGCTGCTGTTCCTGGCGCTGGTCCTGCTGCGTGCGCCGCTGGCCAACTGGTTCTGGAACGAACCGCAGATCGAACAGCTGCTCGACCAGGGCGACCGCGCGCTGGCCGCCGGTCGGCTGAGCGTGGCCGACGGCAGCGGCGCGCGCGAATCCTACCAGGCCGCGTTGGCGCTGGACGGCGACCGCAGCGAGGCGCGCACCGGCCTGGCACGCACCGCGCAGGCGGCCCTGCAACAGGCGCGCGATGCGCTGGCCGCCGGCGACCTGGACGCGGCCCGCGCGCGGCTGGCGCTGGCACGCGACCTGCAGGTGCCGCAGCGCGAGGCCGAACAGGTGGCCCAGCAGCTGCGCCAGCGAGGCAACGCCCACGCCGGTGTGGCGGTACTGCTGGGCCGGGCCGAAGCGGCGTTGCAGGCGCAGCGCCTGGATGCTGGACCGGACAGCGCACTGCCGTTGTTCCAGCAGGTGCTGGCGGTGGCGCCCAACCAACTGCGTGCGCTGGAAGGGCGCGAGGATGCCTTGTCCGATCTGCTGCAGCAGGCGCGTGTTGCCTGCCAGGCAGGCGAGCTGGCGGGCGCGGCGGCGTTGCTGGACAGCGCGCGTCGCTACGACCCTGGGCACGTGGACCTGCCCGCCACCCAGGAAGCGCTCAACAACGCGTTGGAAAAACGCCTGCAGCAGGCCAACCAGGCGCTGCGCAGGCAGCGCTGGGACAGTGCCGCCGCCGATTTCCAGGCGGTGCTGGCGGCGGTGCCCGACGATGCGGTCGCGCGCCAGGGGCTGCAGCGGGTGATTGACGCGCAGTTGGCCAATGCCGTGCGCCTGGCAGGCGATTTCCGTTTCGCGCCGGCCGAACAGGCGCTGGCCACGGCGCAGGGCCTGGGCGCCTCCGAGCGCGCGCTGGCCACGGCGCGGCAGGCCGTGGTCCAGTCGCGCCAGGCCGAGCAGGCACTGCAGGCGCCCGGTGCGCCGCGCGCGCAGCGCGAGCGGCGCCTGCGCGGGTTGCTGACCCGCATCGTCGAGGCCGAGGCGCGCGGCCAGTTCCTGTCGCCGCCCGGCCGCAGCGCCTACGATGCGCTGCGCGAAGCACAGGCGTTGGCCGCCTACGATCCGCGCGTGCGCGCCGCCGCCCAGCGCCTGCTGCCGGCGAGCCGCCGCTGTTTCGAAGACCGGCTGCGTGAGAACCGGGTCCAGGCGGCCGGCGCCTGCCTGGATGCCTGGCAGACCCTGGCTCCGGGTGACATGACCTTGCCGGCGGCGCGCCGGCGCCTGGCCCAGCGTTGGCTGGCGATCGGCAGTGAGCGGCTGGGCGCGGGCGACCTGGCGTTCGCCCAGCAGGCCCTGCAGCAGGCGCGGCACTGGCAACCGGACCTGGCCGAACTGGGCGATTTCGAGCAGCGCCTGCGCAACGCAGGCGGCCCGGGCTGAGGCCTCAGCCCAGGAACACCCGCTGTACGGTGTCGCGCGCGGCATCCAGCGAGAAATGGTCGGCCACGTTGCGCCGCCCGGCGCTGGACAGCTGTTGCCAGAGCACCGGGTCCTGGTACAGGCGCACCACGGCGGCGGCGAATGCCTCCGCATCGTCGGCCACCAGCACGTCCTGGCCGTCCTGCAGGTGCATGCCTTCCACGGCGCAGGTGGTGGCGACCACCGGCTGCCCGTGGGCCATGCTCAGGTTGACCTTGCCCTTGACCCCGGCGCCGAAGCGCAGCGGGGCCACCGCGATGCGGATCTGGTCCATGTAGGGCGTCACCACCGGTACGAACCCGTGGATCTCCACCCCGGGCTGGGTGGCGGCCAACGCGCGCAGCGCATCGGGCACGTCCGCGCCGATGCAGTGGAAGCGGACCTCGGGCAACTGCGCGCGGATGCGTGCGAACACCTCGCCGATGAACCACTGCATGGCGTCCACGTTCGGCGGGTGGCGGAAGCCGCCGACGAACACCAGGTCGTGGCGGTGGGCCCAGTCTTCGCCGCCCGCGGCCACTTCATGCAGGTTGGAGATGAGTTCGACGGTCACCCCGGGGGCATCGATCCGCAGCTGCTCGCGCTCGGCCGCGCTGACCAGCACGGTCACATCGGTGGCGGCCATCACCGCCAGCTCGCGCGCGCGGGTGCGTTCGGCATCGCGCAGCAGCCCGGCGTTGCCGGCCAGTTCGGCGCCGCGTCGTTCGCGCAGGTAGTGCAGGTCGACCGTGTCGAACACCGTGCGCGCCTGCGGGGCATAGCTGCGCAGTAGCGGCAGGCATTCACTGGCCACGTGGTGGCGCACCATCATCACCACCGCAAAGCGCGGGCCATGCTCGCGCAGCCACGGGCCGATGCCCTGCAGGAACGGCGCATGCCAGACCTCCACACCCAGCTGCTGCAGCGCCTCGGTGGCCGCGCCGGCGTGTTCGCGCCGGGTCGGCACGAACACCACGTGGGCACCGCCGTCGACCAGCATGCGGATCAGGTTGTACTGGCGCAGCGAGCCGGAATCGCGGTCCGGCTGTGGCACCGCCTCGTCCAGGATCAGCACCTGGCGCTGGTGGCGGTGCAGCAGGGCGGGCGAGGGCACGCTGCCCACGGGCGGCTGCGCACGCAGCGCCTGCGCCCATTTGTCGGCGAACACGCTCTGGTTGCGGACCTGGTAGGCCTTGACGCCGCTGCCGGTATCGGTGCCGTTGCTGGTGCCTTCGTCGTGCACCACGCGGCTGGCCGGTTGCACCAGCACGCGATAGCCGGCGGCGCGCACCGCGAAGGCCAGGTCGGTGTCTTCGTAGTAGGCCGGGCGGTAGCGGGTGTCGAAGCCGCCCAGCGTGTCCCACAGCGCGCGCGGGATCATCAGCGCCGCACCGGAGCAGTAGTCGGCATCGCGCAGGGCGCTGTAGCGCGGGTCTTCGGCCGATTCGAAGCGGCCGTAGCTCCAGCCGCTGCCATCCTGGAAGACCACGCCGCCGGCTTCCTGCAGGCGCCCGTCCGGATACAGCAGCTGGGCGCCGACCAGGCCGGCGCGGGGCACGGCGGTGAAGGTGGCCAGCAGCGCATCCAGCCAGCCGGGCTGGGGCACGGTGTCGTTGTTGAGCAGCACGACGTAACGGCCCAGCGAGCGCGCGACGCCGTCATTGCACGCCTCGATGAAGCCGCCGTTGCGCTCGCGCACGACATAGCGCAGCCCCTGGACCTGGGGCATCCACGTGGCGGTCTGGTCGCTGCTGCCGTCGTCCACCACCAGGATTTCGCAGGGCACCTGCGGCGGGTGCGCGGCCAGCGCCCGCAGGCAGGCCAGGGTGTGCGCGGCCTGGTTGTAGACCGGGATGACGATGCTCACCACCGGCGCGGCACTGGCCGGCAGCGTGAACGGGGCGAAGGGTTCGGCGGCAGGCAGGTACAGCGGCGCGCGGCGCGGCGGCGGCAGGGTCTGGGTATGCACGCGGATGCGCTGCCAGGTGGCGCGCCAGCCGCGGGTACGCAGGCTGGCCAGGCTGCGGTGGAACAGACCGACCATTCGGTTCAGGAAGTAGCGTGCATCGGCCAAGGACATCGACATCCCGTTGCAACTCCAGCTTAAGCGGGGGAACCCGTGAGAACGCGCCGCTTGCGGTGGCTGCGTTAGACTCGCCGGAATTCATAATCTCCCATTCTCGCATCCCCGTGCCCCGACGCTACGATTCCGACGACATCGACGAGTTCGAAGACGACACCGAAAGCCGTGGCCCGCTGTGGCGGCGACGGTTGATTACCTGGGGCATGGCGGCAGTCGCGCTGGCCCTGGGTTTCCTGATCCCCTATACGGTCTACCTGAACAAACAGGTCACCCAGCGCTTCGGCGAGCTGCGCTGGCAGATCCCCACCCGGGTGTACGCGCGACCGCTGGCGCTGGCACCGGGGGTGGCGATGGACGCGGCCACGTTGAAGACCGAGCTGGCCGCCGCCGCCTATCGCGATGACGCCATCGGCAAGTCGGCCGGCACCTTCAGCCAGGACGGTGGCCGCTTCGTCATTTCCAGCCGCGGCTACAACGACGTTGATGGCCGGATCGCCCCGCGTCGGGTCGAACTGAGCCTGTCCGGTGGCCAGATCGCCTCGCTGCGCGATGCCGACAGCCGCAAGGCGCTCAAGGCCACGCGCCTGGATCCGGCGCGCATCGCCACGCTGTACGGCCAGAAGCAGGAAGAACGGCGGCTGGTGCGCATCGAGGAGACCCCCGAGCTGCTGGTCACAGGCCTGCAGGCGGTGGAGGACAAGGACTTCAACCGCCACCACGGCATCGACCTGAGCGGCATCGCCCGCGCGATCTGGGTGACCGTGCGTTCCGGCGGCCAGAGCCGCCAGGGCGCCTCCACGCTCACCCAGCAGCTGGCCCGCAGCGGCCTGCTCGGCATCGGCAAGGAACAGACGGTCACCCGCAAGTTCAACGAGGTGCTGTACGCGCTGATCATGGAGGCGCGCTACGACAAGCGCACCATCCTGGAGGCGTACCTCAACCAGGTGTACCTGGGCCAGCGTGGCAGCCAGGCCATCCACGGCATGTCCTCCGGCGCCGAGTTCTGGTTCGGGCGCGATCTGTCCTCGCTCAATACCGAGCACGTGGCGCTGCTGATCGGCCTGGTCAAGGGCCCGTCCTACTACGACCCGCGGCGCAATCCCGAGCGCGCGCTGGACCGTCGCAACTTCGTGCTGGGCAAGCTGCACGAGAGCCAGCTGATCGACGACGCCGAGTACCAGCGCGCGCTGAAGGCGCCGCTGGGCGTGCCCAAGACCCCGGGCCTGATCGCGGCCAATCGCTTCCCGGCCTACGTGGACCTGGTGCGTCGCCAGCTCGGCCATGACTACCCCGAATCGGTGCTGCAGGGCGCCGGCCTGAGCGTGATGACCGGCATGGCACCGTCGGCGCAGGCCTATGCCGAAGGCGCGGTCACCAAGACGATCAAGTCGCTGGAGAGCAAGAAGCGCCCCGAGCTGCAGGCCGGGATGGTGCTCACCGACGTGCACAACGGCGACGTGCTCGCCGTGGTCGGCAGCCGCGACGTGGCCGAGCCGGGCTTCAACCGCGCCATCGAGGCC
>Ga0213827_1001490_pt1 | contig 13374 bp, 10 predicted proteins | sample MC6MC0898MG_FD_180669 | JGI IMG/M metagenome (GOLD analysis project Ga0213827, IMG submission 180669) | Enriched soil aggregate microbial communities from Iowa State University, Ames, United States - MC6-MC0898-MG | ecosystem: Environmental > Terrestrial > Soil > Unclassified | place: USA: Iowa...
CCACCAAGGGCCTTGACCTGCGTGGCGCGTGGAAGGGCGACGGCTGGGGCATCAGCGGCCAGGTGGGCCAGAGCAAGTCCGAGAACAAGGACCTGGCCCAGTACTTCATCGAACCGTTCTACAACGGTGGCTTCAGCTGGAACCTGGACAAGGGCATCACCTTCGACAACCCCGATGCGGCCCGCAACCCGGCCAACTGGGGCTCGGCCGGTGGCTGGTTCGGCAACAACGGCATCGTCTCCACCGACAGCAAGGACACCTACGCACAGCTGGACTTCAACGTGCAGTTCGACAGCATCTTCAACCAGCTGCAGTTCGGCGTGCGCCACGGCAAGCATGAAGAAAGCTTCGACCTCAACGTGTACGGCGGCGTGCGCCCGGGCACCCTGGCCGACGTCGGCACCATCGGCCTGACCGACATCCAGGGCTTCAGCGACGGCCAGGGCCGCCACGTGCAGGTGGGCCGCGACAACGTGCTGAACTGGGTCAAGGGCAGCCCGCTGGACTACGCCAACCCGGATCCGGCCAGCTACCTCAACAACAGCTGGGCGCTGGAGCAGACCAACAACGCCGCCTACGCGCAGTTGAATTTCTCCAACGGCCCGGTGCGCGGCAACGTCGGCGTGCGCTACGTGGATTCCAAGACCGCCGGCAGCGGCTTCGTCTACGGCGGCACCCCGACCCTGACCGACCTGGACAGCAAGTGGCAGACGCAGACCAAGAAGGAAGACTTCCTGCTGCCGTCGGTCAACCTGGTGTACGACACCGACAGTGACTGGGTGTTCCGCTTCGGCGCCAGCAAGGTCATCGCCTGGGCCCCGTACAACCAGATGGTGAACAACACCTTCCTCAACGACACCACCCTGACCGGCAGCGGCGGCAACGCGGCCCTGTCGCCGTACGAGTCCTGGAACTACAACCTGTCGGCCGAGTACTACTTCGCCCCGCAGTCGGTGGTGGCCTGGTCGCTGTTCTACAAGAAGATCGACAACTACATCGATACCAGCGCGGTCACCGAACGCCAGTACAACTCGATCCGCGACACCTCGCCGGCCACCTGGGCCAACATCGTGGGCACCAACGGCTGCGCCGCCGACGGCTACTGCGACTACAGCATCCAGCGTCCGCGCAACGCCGGCAGCGGCCACGTCAAGGGCTTCAACCTCAGCTACCAGCAGCCCTTCGGCGAGAGCGGCTTCGGCCTGACCGCCAACTACACCTACGCCAACGGTGAGAACAACTCCGGCGATGCGCTGCCCTACCAGTCGCGCAACTCGGTCGCGTTCAGTCCGTACTACGAGAAGGGCCCGATCAACGCACGCCTGACCTACAACTGGCGTGACAGCTACCTGGCCGGCGGCTACGTCGCAGGCTCGGCACCGGCCAGCGTGGACGACTACGCCGAGCTGGGCGCCAGCTTCGGCTACACCTTCAACGAGAACTGGTCGCTGACGCTGGACGCGCAGAACCTGCTCAACGAAGAATATTTCCAGTACCTGGGCGACAAGGACCACCTGGCCTCGCGTTACAAGAGCGGCCGCCGCTACATGGCCACGGTGCACTTCAAGTTCTGATCGCCATAGCACTATGCTGAACGCCTGAACGACGGGCCCGGACCTCCGGGCCCGTTTTTACAGGTGGAATCCGATTCGCACCACAGGAATGACCCGATGCATACCCGCACCCGTCGTACCTCGCTGTCACTGCTCTCCTTCGCACTGGCCCTGTCCCTGGCACCGCGCGCGCATGCCACCGATGCGCAGGCCGCCGACGGCCCACGCGCGCTGCCCGCTTCGCTCCCGCTGATCCCGGCGCCGGCCAAGGTGGAACGCCTCGACGGCGCCGCCTTCAACGTGCGCGCAAGCACCCCGGTGTGGGCCAGCGGCGAGGCCGCGCAGCGCGTGGCGGGCCAGTTCACCACCCTGCTGCGCAACAGCGGCGGCCCGGCCCTGCAGATCACACCCGGGCGCGGCACGCACGGCATCGCCTTCGTGCTGGACCCGTCGCTGAAGACCGGTGCCGAGGGCTACCAGCTGCGTTCCCAGAGCAACGGCGCCACCGTGCGGGCGGCCACCGAGGCCGGCCTGTTCTATGGCGCCGCCACGCTGTCCCAGCTGCTCAGCGGCGGCGGCAACGGCGTGCTGCCGGCGCTGCGCATCGACGACGCACCCCGTTTCAGCTGGCGCGGGCTGATGCTCGATTCGGCCCGCCATTTCCAGAGCCTGGACGAGATCAAACGCGTGCTCGACGCGATGGCCGAACAGAAGCTCAACACCTTCCATTGGCATCTCACCGATGACCAGGGCTGGCGCATGGAGATCAAGCGCTACCCGAAGCTGACCGCGGTCGGCAGTTGCCGCATCCCCGCCGGCGATGGCGGCCGCGACCCGGTCACCGGCGCGGAGCGGCCGTACTGCGGCTTCTACACCCAGGACCAGATCCGCGAGGTGATCGCCTATGCCGCCGCGCGCCACATCCAGGTGATCCCGGAGATCGACGTGCCGGGCCATGCCACCGCCGCGATCGCCGCGTATCCCGAACTGGGCACGCTGGACACCCCGCTGAAGCCGCTCAGCGAATGGGGCGTGTTCCCCAACCTGTTCAACACCGAGGAAAGCACCTTCCAGTTCCTGGAGAACGTGCTGGAAGAAGTGATCACCCTGTTCCCGGCCAAGTACGTGCACGTCGGCGGCGACGAAGCGGTCAAGGACCAGTGGGAAGCATCGGCGCGGGTGCAGGCGCGCATGCGCGAGGTGGGCGCCGGCAATGAAATGGAGATGCAGAGCCACCTCATCAAGCGCCTGGAGACCTTCCTGGAGCAGCACGACCGCCGCCTGATCGGCTGGGACGAGATCCTCGAAGGCGGCCTGCCGCCGGAGGCCACGGTGATGTCCTGGCGCGGCACCGACGGCGGCCTGAAGGCGGCCAGCGAAGGCCATGACGTGGTGATGTCGCCGGTCACCGACATGTACATGGACTACCTGCAGACCCCTTCGGACAACGAACCGCCGGGCCGTCCGCTGACGACCCCGCTCGGCCGCGTGTACGGCTTCGAGCCGGTACCCGATGCGCTGGCCCGCGACAAGCAACAGCACATCCTCGGCCTGCAGGCGAACATGTTCACCGAGCACACGCGCAGCTACGCGCGCCTGCAGCACAACCTGTTCCCACGGCTGGCGGCCGTGGCCGAGACCGGCTGGTCGCCGCGCGAGCGCCGCGATTACGCCGATTTCCTGGCCCGGCTGCCCAGCCAGCTGCAGCGCTGGCAGGCGATGGGCGTGGCCTACGCGCAGACCCCGTTCCAGGTGGAACTGGACAGCCACGACGACCGCAAGGCCGGCACCACCACGCTGGCACTGCGCACCCCGCTCAACTACGAGGTCCGCTACAGCACCGATGGCAGCCCGGTCACCGCGCAGTCACCGCGCTACAGCACGCCGCTGACCCAGCCGCTGCCGGTGACGCTGCAGGCGGCGACGTTCTTCAACGGGCAGCCGCTGGCCAGCGCGGCCAGCCGCTTCGAGCTCAGCGCGACGTCGCTGCTGAGCCGCAACGACCAGCAGTTGGCGATGTGCCCGGGCGAAGGCAAGCTGCTGCTGCGCCTGGAAGACGACGGCCCGGCCGATGGCGAGCGTGCGATCTTCAACGTGAACATCTTCAACCCGTGCTGGCTGTGGAAGGACGCCGATGTGGACGGCATCGCCAGACTGCGCGTGCGTGCCGGCCAGATTCCGTACTACTTCCAGTTGGCCCACGACGAACCGCAACGCACGTTCAGCCCCGCACGTAGTGCGCATGGCGAGATGGACGTACTCAACGGAAACTGCGATGGCACGCCGCTGGCCACGGTGAAGCTGCCGGCCAAGCCGGGGGCGGACGGGTTCATCACGCTGGACGCAGCCCTGCCGCGATCGGTGAAGGGGACGCAGGATCTGTGCGTGCGCTTCACCGGGGATACGCGGCCGACGATGTGGGTGCTGGATACGCTGACGCTGGTGCCGCGCTGAAGACCGGTGGAGGCGCCGGCCGCGGGCCGGCGCCCCGTGAATCCGACATGCTGTGGTTGCCGGCCCTGGGCCGGCCCTACCGGCCGTTTATCCGCGCAGGCGCAGCAGCAGGTCGCGCAGCGGGGTGAACGCGAGCGCCATGCCGGCGAGCACGCCGATGCTGTTGGCCAACGCGTCCATCGCGTCGGCCATGCGGTTGTCGGTCAATGCCGCCTGCAGGAACTCGATGCCGATCCCCAACCCGACCAGGCCCGCGGCGGCCCACAGCAGGGCCGCGCGGGTGCGGTAGATCTGTACCGCCGCACCGGCCAGCACGAAGTAGGCCAGGAAATGCTCGACCTTGTCGCTGTTCGGCGGCAGGTCCAGCGGCGGCGGCGGAATCAGGCAGACGGTGATCGTCACCGCGATCGCCAGCCACCACAGGCCCAGCCAGAAGCGCGGCCAGCGCAGCGGCTTCAACATCCCTGTCGGGGTCATCTCAGAGGCGCCAGGTCAGGTCGCCGAGGGTGAACGCAGGCTCGAAATCCACGTCGCGCTGGAAGCCCATCACCTGGAAGCGCTCGCCCATGCCGGTGGGCAGGGTGAGCTTCTTGACCTGGTCGCGCAGGCGCACCTGGCCGAATTCGTCCACCCGCGCCTCGGCCTTCTGCAACAGCGCGTCCAGCCCGTTGCCCAGCAGGAAGCTGGCCTGGGTGCAGTAGCCGGCGATCTCGAAGCCGGCTCCGGTGCCGGCCTCGGCCAGCGCGGTGAAGTCCACCGACGCGGTCAGGTCCTGCAGGCCGGGCCAGCGGTAGAGGTCGTTGTGCACCTGGTGGCGGTAGAACGCGCGCACCGTGCCATCGTCGCGCTCGTCCTGGTAGTACTCCGTGCGCGGGTAGCCGTAGTCGATGAACAGCATCGCGCCACGCTGCATGCCGCCGGCCACGGCCTGGATCCAGTACGGCAGCTGCGGCAGCAGCTCGGAGCGGTAGCCGTCGGCGAATGGCCGTTCGCGATACTGCTCGACGTGGCGCACCGCCGCGCTGAGCATCGCATCGGCCGGCTGCGCGCCGCGGATGAAGGCACCGTCGGCATCCAGCTCCACGGTTTCCTCGTAGACCATCCCATCGCGCGCCAGGAAGCGCGGCGTGGGCAGTGCATCGATCACCTCGTTGGCGAACACGATGCCGTCCCAGTCGTCATCGAACGGCCCGTCCAGCCACTCCACCAGCTCGAACACCGGCCCGATCAGCGCCTTCTCCAGGCGTTCGCGCTGGCGCTCGCGCAGGTCCGCGCTGGGCTCCAGGATCGCGTAGCGTTCGGGCAGCGCGTCCAGCTCGAGCATGCGCTTGAGCATCACCTCGGCGAACGCACCGCTACCGCCGCCCAGTTCCATGAAGCGGGCCTGCGGGCCCAGCTGCTGCATCACCGGCGCGATCGCGTTGGCCAGCGTCGCCGCAAACAGCGGCCCCAGCTCCGGCGCGGTGGTGAAATCGCCGGATTCACCGAACTTGCTGGCACCGGCGCTGTAGTAGCCCAGCCCCGGCGTGTACAGGCTCAGCTCCATGAAGCGGGCGAACGGCATGGCACCGCCATTGGCGAGTATCTCGGCGCGCAGCGCCGCGGCCAACTGGTCGCTGTGGGCCAGGGCGTCGGAATCGGGGGTGGGCAGTGGGGAATGCATGGTGCAGGCGATTGCGGTGACAATGCACAGCATAGCCGAGCAGGGAGTACCCCCGATGACCGATACCGCACCCGTCGTGCTGATCACCGGCAGCGCGCGCCGGATCGGCGCGGCGATCGCCCGCCAGTTCCATGCCTGCGGGTGGTCGGTGGTGCTGCACGCCCACACCTCCACCGCCGAACTGCAGCAGATGGCCTTCGACCTGGACATGCTGCGCCCCGGCAGCGTGCTGGCCCTGCAGGCCGACCTGCGCGACGCAGCGGCCATTCCCGACCTGGTCGAACAGACCGTGGCCCAGTTCGGGCGGCTGGATGCGCTGGTCAACAACGCCTCCAACTTCTACCCCACCCTGCTCGGCCAGATCACCGCCGAGCACTGGGACGACCTGTTCGCGGTCAATGCGCGTGCCCCGCTGCTGCTGGCCCAGGCCGCCGCGCCCCAGCTGCGCCGGCACCTGGGCTGCATCGTCAACCTGACCGACCTGCACGGCACCCAGCCGATGCGCGACCACCCGGTCTACAGCGCGGCCAAGGCCGCGCTGGAAATGATCACCCGCTCGCTGGCGCTGGAACTGGCGCCCAAGGTGCGGGTCAATGCGGTGGCACCGGGCGCGATCCTGTGGCCGGAACAGGGCAAGGACGATTTCGCCCAGCAGGCGCTGCTGCTGCGCACCCCGCTGGCGCGCACCGGCACGGTCGAAGAGATCGCCGAGGCGGTGTACTGGCTGGTCACCGACGCCCCCTTCATCACCGGGCACACCCTGCGCGTGGACGGCGGACGCACGCTGTCGTAATGCCAGCCGTGGACCGGCCTGCATGCCCCGGCAGTGTCGCCATTGCGGCCAACGGCCGGCGCGCCCGGGTTACCCGGGCAGCAGCTCCATCGTCTCGAACGGCTCGCCGTACTGGCGATGCGCGCGCCACAGCGTGGCCAGGTCCAGCCCGCTGACCGGGTCGATGAATGCCGGCGCGATGTCGGCCAGCGGCTTGAGCACGAAAGCGTGCTTGAGCTCCGGGCGCGGGATGCGCAGATGGCCCGGGCCTTCCACGATCAGGTCGCCGTAGAACACCACGTCCAGGTCCAGGGTGCGGTCGGAGAAGCGCGGGCCGCTGCGATCACGGCCGTGCGCGTCTTCCAGCGCATGCAGCCAGGCATCCAGCGCATCGAGCGGCAGGTCGGTGGTGATCGCCACCGCGTTGTTGAGGAAGTCCGGGCCGTCAAAGCCCACCGCGGCGGTGCGGTAGGCCGGCGAGACGGCGATGGCGCCGAAGCGCGCGCGCAGGGCTTCCACCGCGGCGTGAAGATGCTGTTGCGGCTGCAGGTTGCTGCCCAGGCTCAGGAGCACAGTGGTCATGGTATTCAGCGTGCGTGGGGCGAATCCACACGGGGCCAACAGGGCCTCCGCATAGAATCGGGGTGCACATCATAGGACACCGACATGACCTATTGCGTCGGCATCGAGGTGGACGAGGGCCTGGTCTTCGCCGCCGATACCCGTACCAACGCGTCGCTGGACGACGTCCGCGTGCATCGCAAGCTGCACGAATTCGAGTTTCCCGGGCAGGCCGCCTTCGTGATCATGGCCGCCGGCAACCTGGCCACCACCCAGCTGCTGGTCTCGCGGCTGCGCCGCGACGTGGAAGAAGGCCGCGAGCAGAACCTGCGCGCCTACCGGCACCTGTTCGAGGTGGCCGAGTACGTGGGGCGCATCCTGGTGGACAGCCAGGTCAAGAGCAGCACGCCCGAGCACGGCCACGACGGGGTCAACACCCAGGCCACGCTGATCCTCGGCGGCCAGGTCGGCGGCGAGCAGCCCGGCATGTACATGATCTACCCGCTGGGCAACGCGATCGCCGCCTCGCCGGAGACGCCGTTCCTGCAGATCGGCGAGTCCAAGTACGGCAAACCGATCCTGGACCGCATCATCCGTCCGCCGACGCGACTGGAAGACGCCGCGCGCACCGCGATCGTGTCGCTGGACTCGACCATCCGCTCCAACCTGTCGGTAGGGCTGCCGGTGGACCTGGTGCTGATCCGCAAGGGCGACCTGCGCATCAGCCAGCGCATGCGTCTGGCCGGCGACAGCCCGCTGTATGCGGAAATCCACGGCAGCTGGTCGCACAAGCTGGAGCAGGCCGTCGCCAGCCTGCCGGCGTTTCCCTGGGAACCTTGACCCGGTAACGCCGGCCGTTGGCCGGCATCACCTTGTGCGGATCAGGCGGTTTCCAGCGCCTCGGCGACCGAGCGGAACACCTGCTGCATCTCCAGCGGCTTGCGCAGCACGTGCACGTTGATCATCGGCGGGAATACCGCCAGCGGCACGGTGACGTCCGCCTCCTCCAGCACCAGCGCCGGCCCGCGGAAGCCCAGTGCGGCCATCTCGCCCAGCAGGTGGCTGGCCGAGAGCAGCTTGGAGCCGGCATCGGCGATCACCAGCGCCGGCATCGCCTCCTGCTGCATCCAGCGCAGCGCGGCGGCACCATCGGAGGCCAGCTGCAGGTGGTAGCCCTGGCTGGACAGCGCGTTGCCCAGCAGCGACAGCCGCGTGGCTTCGCCATCCACCACCAGGATCGACTGGCCGGTACCGGCGGCAATCGGCTGGTCCACCGCTTCGCTGTCCGCCCCCACCTCCTGCATCGGCAGCAGCAGGTCGAACCGCGTCCCCACCCCCACCGTGCTGTCCACGTGGATGCTGCCACGCGCGCCTTCGATGATGCGCTTGCACGAGATCAGCCCAAGCCCGGTGCCATTGGCCTTGGTGGTGAAGAACGGATTGAACAGGTGCGACAGGGTATCGGCGCTCATCCCGGTGCCTTCGTCGGTCACCGAGATGCGCAGCCAGTCCTCGCCCTGGCCATCGCGATCGGCGGCGGCGCGCAGGGTCAGGCGACCGCCATTGGGCATGGCCTGGATCGCGTTCAACGACAGGTTCAGCAGCACCTGCTGCAGTTCGGTGTAGTTGGCATCCACGCCCAGGCCGTCGTCGGCCACGTCCAGGTGCAGGCTCACCTTGTCCGGCAGGTTGCTGCGCAACAGCAGCTCCACCGCCTCGAACAGGTGCGCGATGCAGATCTGCTCGCTGGGTTTGCGCGAGCCGCGCACGAAGGACAGCATCGACTCGGCCATCTCGTGCCCGCGCCGGCCGCACTCGGCGATGATGTCGGCCAGGTGGTGCAGCTGCGGGTCATCGGTGCGCGCCTTGAGCAGGTCCGGCATGATCAGCAGCGGCTGCAGGATGTTGCGCAGGTCGTGGCTGAGCCCGGCGGCCAGCAGCGACAGGCTCTCCAGGCGCTGCGCGCGCATCAGTTCGGCTTCCACCCGCTGGCGGTCGATCGTGCTGCGCGACTCACGCACCGCGCGGGCCACCGCGGACGGCAGGCGCGCCGGCTGGTGCTTGATGATGTAGTCGTTGGCGCCCTGGTGCAGCGCGGCCACCGCGTTTTCCTCACCCATCGTGCCGGACACGAAGATGAAGGGCACGTCCGGATGCCAGCCGCGCACGATCTGCAGCGCCTCGTTGCCGGAAAAACCGGGCATGGCCAGGTCCGACAGCACGATGTCCGGGGCGAACCGGGCCAGCGCTTCGCGCAGCTCGCCGGCACTCTCCACCCGCTCGAAGCTGGCCTCGAGCCCGGCATCGAGCATCTGCTCGCACATCAGTTCGGCGTCCTCGGGGGAGTCTTCCACCAGCAGGACGCGCAGCATTCCCAGCGAGGGGCCAGTGAGCGGCATGGGCTTACTCGACTTCCGGCGCCTGGTTGATCACCGCCCAGAACTTGCCCAGGGTCTGCACCGCACCAAAGAACTGGTCCACGTCCACCGGCTTGACCACGTAGGCATTGACGCCCATGTCCCAGCTGCGGGCCAGGTCGCTTTCTTCGCGCGAGGACGACAGGATCACCACCGGCAGGCGCTTGAGCTCCTCGGTGTTGCGGATCTCGCGCAGCACTTCCAGGCCGTCCATGCGCGGCATCTTGATGTCCAGCAGCAGCACCGCCGGCAGGCCTTCCTCGCGGTTGGCGTAGGCACCGCGGCGAAGCAGGTAGTCCATCGTTTCCACGCCGTCTTCGACGTGCACGATCGGGTTGGCCAGGCGAGCCTCTTTCAGGGCGTCGACAGCCATCTCGGCGTCGGCAGGGCTGTCCTCGGCGAGGAGGATGGTACGAAGTGCGGTCATGCGGCAGGGCCCTTGTTGATTGCGTCGAGCGCAGGGGGAAGCAGGAAATGGAAGGTGGCGCCCGCATCGACGGCCGACTCGGCCCAGATGCGGCCGCCGTGCCGGGTCAGCACGCGGCGCACGCTGGCCAGGCCGATGCCGGTGCCGGGGTAGTCGCTGGCCTTGTGCAGGCGCTGGAACACGCCGAACAGCTTGCCGGCGTACGCCATGTCGAAGCCGGCGCCGTTGTCGCGCACGGTGAACAGGTGGCCACCGTCGGGTTGTTGCTGGTACTCGACCTCGATCCGGGCCGGGTCGCGGTTGGAGGAATATTTGAGCGCGTTGCCAAGCAGGTTCAACCACACCTGCCGCATCATGTTCTCGTCCGAGACCAGGATCGGCAGCGGGGCCACCGTCCACTCCACCTGGCGATGCACGCCGGTTTCTTCGGCCTCGCTCTGCAGGTTGGCCATCAGCATGGCGCGGGTATCGGCCACCAGCGACTGCATGTCCACCGCCTGCATGCGCATCGCCGCGCGACCCAGCCGCGAGTAGACCAGCAGGTCATCGATCAGCGCCGCCATGCGCCGCGCCGAATTGGAGATCACGCCCAGGTAGTGCAGGGATTTTTCATCGGCCTGGTCGCCCAGGTGCCGAGCCAGCTTGTCCGAGAACCCGCCGATGTGGCGCAGCGGCGCGCGCAGGTCGTGGGACACCGAGTAGCTGAAGGCTTCCAGCTCGCGGTTCACCTCGGAGACCTGCTCCACCTTGCCCTCCAGCTGGCGGTTCAGTTCTTCCACGCGCTGCTGCACGGCGCGCTGCACGGTGACGTCGCTGACGGTCATCAGCACCACTTCGTCGTCCTTGTCCGGCAGCGGCATGCGCCGGGCATTGATCAACATCGTGCGCACCTGCTCGTCGGCGGTGCGCTGTTCGTGCTCGTAATCCCACAGCTCGCGGCCGCGCAGCAGCACGTCGATCAGGCGCTGGCGCACCACCGCATCGTTCCACGCGCCATCGCCGATGCCGTCCAGGCGCAGTCCTTCCGCCGGCTGCTCCTCGTCCAGGCCGTACAGTTCGGCGAACGCCGGATTGTGCAGCTGCACCTTGAGCTCGCGGTCGAGCAGCACGATCGGCTCGCGCACGGTGTGGAGCACCGAGGCCGCACGCGCGGCCGAGCGCAGCGAGGCACGTTCGGCCGTGGCGCGATGGGCGATCTGGCGGTGCAGCAGCCACAGCACCAGCCCCAGCAGCGCCAACTGCACCGCCAGCGCGGACCAGGAGACGAGCTCGGTCTGCCGCTGCTGCTTCTGGAAGGCCAGGCTGCGCTCGTTCAGCAGCGTTTCCTCGGTGGCCTGCAGTTCTTCGATCAGGCCACGGATCGGGTAACGGGTGGTCAGGTCCTGGACCAGCTCGCGCTGGTCCGAATCCGGTGTGCTGCGGGCCAGTTGCCGGGCCAGCTCCATGCGCCGCTCCACCATCGACTGGATGCGACCGATGCGGATCAGCTGGTCGGGGTTGTCGCGGGTCAGTTCGGCCAGTCGCGCCAGCCGCCTCGGGATGTCCTTGGCCTGGCCCAGGCGCTCGCGCAGGCCCGGCGCATCGACGCCCTTGGACATCGTGAGCGCGGCCGATTCCACATCGCGCACGTCGGCCTGGAGCTGGTACACCGCCACGCCCACGTCCTGGGTATGGCTCACCCAACGCATGGCTTCGACGTTGTCATCGGCCAGCTTGCGCAAGGTCAGCCACGGCACCACGATGATGGCCACCGCGGCCAGTGCCAGTGCCGGCAAGCGCCAGCGATCCCAGACGTCGTCACTGAAAACCAGCGCCATATTCCCTCTTCAGCTCGCGGTGCCGTTGCCGGCGGTGACCCCATCGCGGCCGCCTCGGCCTCACTGGCGCGCCGGCGCAGGTGAAGCCCTGAATATACCGCAGCGCATTGTGAATAGGGCTGCTGTTTTTTTCTGAACGATTCAAACATGACGAGGGCGCGCCGGTCGGCGCGCCCTCGTGCATAGCGGTCAAACACTCCGCTGGATCAGCGCTTGGCGGCCTTGGCGGCACCGCCAGCGACCTTCAGGCCGGTGGAGTCGACGCTCTTGACGCCCTTGATGCCCTTGGTCACGCGCAGGGCCTTGTCATACTCGGCCTGCGTGGCCACGGTGCCCTTCAGGGTCACCACGCCGTTCACGGTTTCCACCATGACTTCGGTGCCCGGGACATTCTTGCTGGTCAGCAGATCGGTCTTGACCTTGGTGGTGATCCAGCTGTCGGTCACCGGCTCGGCCGAATCATGCGTGTCGGCATGGGTCATCGCCGCGTGGTCGGTGGTCTTCGGCGGATCCTTGGCCATGGCGGAGGAGGTACCCAGCACCATGCCGAGGGCCAGCGAAGCAGCAAGCAGAGTGCGCGTAGTGTTGGTCATGTTCGGTGTCTCCTTGGGTGTGTGGCCAGTGTCCGGGGAAGCCCGTGTTCGCCACGTGCGCGGAACATAACGCCGCCGTGAACCACTCAGCTTCCTGCACAACCGTTCATGTTCCGCCCTGTGCGCGCACCCGCTACGCTGGTTGCCCCCGTCTTGATGGAGCTCGCCATGACCACGCCCCTGCAGGTGGGATTGATCGGCTACGGGCTGGCCGGAAGCGTGTTCCATGCGCCGCTGATCCAGCACACCCCCGGCCTGGTGCTGCACAGCATCGTCAGTTCGCAGCGCGACCGGCTGCTGCGCAGCTTCACCGACGTGCGCATCTGCGCCACGCCGCAGCAGTTGTTCGAGGATCCGGCCCTGGACGCGGTGGTGATCGCCACGCCCAACCGCGACCACGCGCCGCTGGCGATCGCAGCGTTGCAGGCCGGCAAGCATGTGCTGGTGGACAAGCCCTTCACCCTGGACGTGGCCGAGGCCGAGGCGGTGGTGCAGGCCGCGCAGGCGGCCGAACGGGTGGTCAGCGTGTTCCAGAACCGCCGCTTCGATGCGGACTTCCTTACCCTGCGCCGCCTGCTCGATGATGGCGTGCTGGGCGAGGTCGCCGAGTGCCACTCGCACTTCGACCGTTATCGCCCGCAGGTACGCGATCGCTGGCGCGAGAGCGATGCCCCCGGTGCTGGCCTGTGGATGGACCTGGGGCCGCACCTGCTCGACCAGATGCTGCAGCTGTTCGGCTGGCCCGAGGCGATCAGCGCCGACCTGGCCGCGCAGCGCGCGGATGCGCGCAGCGATGATTATTTCCACGCGGTGCTGCACTACCCGCGGCATCGCGCGATCGTGCACGCCGGCTCGCTGGTGGCTGCGTCCGGGCCGCGCTTCCGCGTGCACGGCAGCCTCGGCAGCTACCTCAAGGACGGCCGCGATGTGCAGGAAGCGCAGCTGCGCGACGGCGTAGCGCCCGGCGCGCCAGGCTGGGGCCTGGACCCGTTGCACGGCCAGCACGTGGTCGTGGATGCGGAGGACCGCCTGCAGCGCAGCAGCGTCGACAACGTGCCGGGCGACTACCGCCGCCTGTATGCCGCCTTCCGCGATGCCATGCAGGGGGTGGGCGCGC
>Ga0213827_1001497_pt1 | contig 13342 bp, 6 predicted proteins | sample MC6MC0898MG_FD_180669 | JGI IMG/M metagenome (GOLD analysis project Ga0213827, IMG submission 180669) | Enriched soil aggregate microbial communities from Iowa State University, Ames, United States - MC6-MC0898-MG | ecosystem: Environmental > Terrestrial > Soil > Unclassified | place: USA: Iowa...
CGCCGCGCATGGCCATGCGCGAGGCGTTGATCGCCTTGACCGCGCCCATCGCATTGCGCTCGATGCAGGGGATCTGCACCAGCCCACCGATCGGGTCGCAGGTAAGGCCGAGGTTGTGTTCCATGCCGATCTCGGCGGCATTCTCGATCTGGCTGGGGTTGCCGCCCAGCGCGGCCACCAGGCCACCGGCGGCCATCGAGCAGGCCACGCCCACTTCGCCCTGGCAGCCGACTTCGGCGCCGGAGATGGAGGCGTTTTCCTTGTACAGGATGCCGATCGCAGCCGAGGTCAGCAGGAAGTCGAAGATGCGTTGTTCGTTGGCGCCGGGGCAGAACCGGTCGAAGTAATGCAGCACCGCCGGCAGCACGCCGGCCGCACCGTTGGTCGGCGCGGTGACCACGCGGCCACCGGCGGCGTTTTCTTCGTTGACCGCCAGGGCGTACAGGTTCACCCAGTCCAGCGTGGTCAGCGGGTCGCGCATGCCCGCTTCCGGCTTGGACGACAGCTCGCGGTACAACGCTGGTGCGCGACGCGACACATGCAGGCCGCCGGGCAGGGTGCCTTCCTGGCGGATGCCGCGGGCCACGCAGGCCTGCATCGCGCCCCAGATCTCGCGCAACTGCTCGCGGATCTCGTCTTCGCTGCGCCAGCACTTCTCGTTCTCGAACATCATCTGGGCGATGCTCAGCCCGCTGCGCGCGGTCTGCGCGAGCAGTTCGTCGCCGCTCTTGAACGGATACGGCAAGGGGGTTTCATCGGGGACGATGCGGTCGTCGGCGGCATCGTCCTGGTTGACCACGAAGCCGCCGCCCACCGAGTAGTAGTCGCGGGTGGCGATCACCTGTTCGTCGGCGTCATAGGCGGTGAAGCGCATGCCGTTGGTGTGGTAGGGCAGCTTCTGGCGCTTGTTCAGCCCCAGGTCGCGCTTCTCGTCGAAGGCGATTTCATGGGTGCCCATCAGGCGGATGCGCTTGCTGCCGCGGATGCGGTCCAGCGTTTCAGGGATGATGTCGGGGTCGATCAGGTTCGGGCGCTGGCCTTCCAGGCCGAGCAGCACGGCCTTGTCGGTGCCATGGCCGCGCCCGGTCAGTGCCAGCGAGCCATACACGTCGGCACGGATGCGCACCACGTCCTGCAGCCTGCCCGGGTCCAGCAACCAGCGGTGCACGAAGCGTTCGGCAGCCTTCATTGGTCCCACGGTATGCGAGGAGCTCGGGCCAATGCCGATCTTGAAAACGTCGAACGTGCTGACAGCCATGATTGCCAAACTGCGGGTATCGGATGGAGCGCTATTCTATGCTGTCGCAGGCGCCGACCTTGATTGCGGCGCAACATTTCCCAAGGCGGGTGGGCCGGTGTTTACCTTGTTCCAGCGTGATGACTGCCATCTGTGCGACCAGGCCCTGGCGGTGCTGGCACAGGCCCGCGTGCCCGGACTGGACAGTGTGTTCATCGATGACGAGCCGGACCTGGAGGCCCGCTACGGCCTGCGCGTGCCGGTGCTCCGGGACGCGCAGGGGCGCGAGCTGGACTGGCCGTTCGACGTGAAGACGTTGCAGGCCTGGACCGGAATGAACGCGTAGAGCCGACCGTTGGTCGGCTGCCCTGAAACCCGGGCTGCCCTGAAACCCGGGCTGCCCTGAAACCCGGGCTGCCCTGAAACCCCGCCTTCCTTGACCGCCCCGGCCGTTTGACCGCTTTGCCTGCCCTGGCTGCCGTGGCGGCGCGAGGAGCCAGGGCAGCCGACCAACGGTCGGCTTTACGGGGTTGGATCCTCTTTACGCAGCGCCGGCCAGCGGCCGGCGCATCCCGCCTTACTTCGCTTTCAGCACGACCTTGGTGCTGATCGCGGTTTCGTTGGGGATGGTCTTGGTGTCGGTCCAGTCGCCGCCGCCCACGCCGAAGTCCAGGCGCTTGACCGTGGCCTTGCCGCTCAGCACCGGCTGCGCGCCCGGGGTCCAGGTGAAGGTAAGCGTGACCGGCTTGCTCACCCCGCGCAGTTCCAGCGTGCCGTCGGCGGCGTACTGGTTGTTGCCCAGCGAGCGGAAGGTGGTGGCGCTGTACTTGGCCTGGGCAAACTTGCCGACGTTGAAGAAGTCCGGCCCCTGCAGGGTGGAATCACGGTCGCTGTTGCCGCTCTTGGCGCCGGCCAGCGGGATGGTCACGTCCAGCCGGGAACCGTCCAGCTTGGCCGGGTCGAAGCTGAGCTTGGTGTCGAAGCCGGGGAAGGTGCCGGTGAACACTTCACCGTCGTACTTGGTGGCAAACACCAGCACCGAGCCGGGGGCCTGCACGTAGTCGGCGGCCAGCACCGGTGCGGTGGCCATCAGCCCGGCAAGGGCGGCGGCGACGGCCGCGGGAGTGGTGAGCTTGATGTTCATGGTCAATCCTTCTGGGGGGAGGCAAGCCAGCCCTGCGGCAGCATGCGCGCAAGGGTGGCATCGCGTTGGTAAAAATGGTGGTAAAGCGCGGCGCCGGCATGCGCCAGCACCACGGCGATCAGCAGCCAGAAGCCCCATTCGTGGATGGCGTGCGAGACCTGGGTCAGGCCCGGGTCCGGCCCACTTAGCTTGGGCACGTCGACCAGGCCGAACCAGCGGAACGGGCGCAGCCCGCTGGCCGAGTCGTACAGCCAGCCCGACAGCGGGATGGCGAACATCAACACGTACAGCAGCCAATGCGTGGCCGATGCGATGCGCTCCTGCCAGGTCGGCGTGCCGGGCACCGGCTGCGGTGCCCCGGCGTACAGCCGCCAGCCGAGCCGGGCCGCCACCAGCACCAGCACGGTGATGCCCACCGACTTGTGCAGGGTGTAGATCCAGAAGTACTTCGGCGTCTTGGGGAACTCACCCATGGTCAGCCCGAGGATGCCCATGGCAAGGATCAGCAGGGCGATCAACCAGTGCAGGGTCTGGCTGACGCCTCCCCAACGGGTCGCGGTGTTCAGGGCTGTCATGGCGTGGTCTCCTGGACCGGCGGTGGGGATGGGGCGTTGGAGGGGGACTGCGGCGATGGAGTTCCCTCGGCATCGACCGGCGGTGTGTCCTGCGGATCAGCGGCAGAGCGGTCACGCACGGCCTCGGCCTCGATGCGCAGGTCCACCGCGTCGCCGATCATCGACGGCCAGCCCGCCACGCCGAAGGCGCTGCGGCTGAGCGTGGCGGTGGCGGAAAACCCGGCGGTGCGGCGGAACGGCGGCAGTGGATGGCGCTTGAGTGCATTGAGGGTGACCGCCAGGGTGACTTCGCGGGTCACGCCATGCAGGGTGAGCTGGCCGACGACGTTGGCGTGCCCGGCATCGATCGGTTCCACCCGGGTGGACACGAAACGCGCCTCGGGGAAACGTTCGCCATCGAGGAGGTTGCGCGCCAGGGTGGCGGTGTTCCACTTCGCATCGCCCAGGTCCAGGCGCTGGATCGGGACGGTCACGTTGAGCGTGGCCGAGGCCCAGTCCTGCGGGTCGAACACCAGCACGCCTTCGCTGCCCGACACGGTGCCCAGCGCATGCGAGAAGCCGGCATGCTCCACCGCGAACAGCACGCGGGTATGCACCGGATCGAGCCGGTAGGAATCGGGCGCGGCCAGCGCCGCCAGCGGGGTGGCGCACAGCAGCAGGGCAAGGGTCAGGCGCTGGATCACGGGCCGGGCTCCATGGAGGTCTGGGCCGATCATACGCACAGCGCCGTCATGCCCAGCAGTGCCATGGCTGCAACAGATCGTGGTGGGCCCGGAAACAGCGCTGCATGCGGTGCGGCGTGGTGCGGGCCGCGATCACAACGAGGTGTTCCAGCGGTGTCGGCATCGGTGCGGGCGAGCTCCCGCGCCGCCCCCACGCGCCGGCCGCGCGGGCGCGCGCGCAGGCGCTGTGGGACAATCAGCCGCTACAGGGAGATCTGGATGGCGATGGGGACGCGTAGCGGGTGCGCGGGCATCGTGTTGCTGCTACTGGGCATGTGCACGGTACCGGCAGCGTCGTGGGCCGCGGGGACAACGGCAGGAACAGCGGTAGAGACGCCGCGCATGCGCCGGCTCGGTGCCGCCGAAGGCATGCCCTCGCGCATGGTGCTGGCATTGGCCCAGGACCGCCAGGGCTACGTCTGGGCCGCCACCGATGATGGCCTGGCGCGCGTGGACGGCGTCGGCCTGCGCGTGTGGCGGCATGACCCCGGCGATCCCGACTCGATTCCCGGCAACGAAGTCGAAACCCTGCTGGTGGACCCGCTGGACCGGGTCTGGGTGGGGGCCAACGGCGTCGGCCTGAGCATGCTGGGCCCGGGCCGCGAACGCTTCGAGCGCTTCCCCGACCTCAACGCGCGCTGCGACGGCCAGTTCTGGGCGCTGGCGTATGCGGCCAAGTCGCTGTGGATCGGCACCAACCGGCACGGCATCTGCCGCCGCGAGGAAGACGGCACGTTGGTGCAGTACCACGCCGACCCGGCCGACCCGGCCAGCCTGCCCGATGACACCATCTATACGCTGCTGGCCGACCCGCAGGGGCGGGTATGGGTGGGCACCGGCAGCGGCGTGGCGCGCTGGGACGGCAAGCGCTTTACCCGGATCGCGCCGGACCAGCTGGGCGGCAAGAGCGTGTTCCGGCTGACCCGCGAACCCGACGGCACGGTCTGGGCCGGCACCCAGGAGGGGCTGTTCCGGATCGACGCCGACGACAGCGTGCGCAAGGCGCCCTGGACCCTGAGCGCGGACGTGCGCGCGGCCACGGTGGTCCATGATCGCAACGGCGGCTACTGGCTGGGTACCGCCGATGGCCTGTACCGCGGCGACCAGGACACGGCTCACCTGTTGGCCGGCGATGCCGGCAGCGGCTTCCTCACCGCACGCAGCGGCGTGCTGGACATGCTGCAGGACCATGAAGGCGGCCTGTGGATCGCCATGCTCACCCAGGGCCTGGCCTACCTGCCACCGGACTGGAAGCGCTTCTCCACCTGGTACCAGCTCGACGGCAAGCCGCTGGACAGCGTGTACCTGCTCAGTGCCGCCGCGGCCGACAACACCTTCTACATCGCCGGCGCGCACGGCATCTACCAGTTGGACGCGCGCGGCACGCTGCGCCAGATCGCCGACGACACCCGCCTGGGCGTGGGCGCCAACTGGTCGCTGTTGCCGCGCGCCGATGGCGCGTTGTGGATCGGCCGTGCCGGTCGCCTGGGCCTGTACCAGCCGCGTACCGGGCAGCTGCGCGAGTGGAGGATCGGTGGCGGCTCGGATGTGCGCCAGCGCATCGACCTGATCCGCCAGGCGCCGAACGGCGAGCTGTGGCTGTCGATCATGAACTTCGGCATCCAGCGCCGCGATGCCGACGGCAAGGTGCTGGACACGATCCGTATCGACGAAGGGCGCGGACTGACCGAAAACCCGGTCGAACAGATGCTGTTCGACCCGCGTGGACAGCTCTGGATCATGGGGGACATGGGCCTGCTGCGGTGGAGCGAGGGACGCTTCGAGCAGGTCCCGGGCATCTCGCGCGGCAGCATCTTCGACATCGCCTGGGCCGGTCCCGACGAGCTCTGGCTGGCGCGCAACGGTGCATTGGAACGTTACCGCTGGGACGGCCTGAGCATGACCCTGCGCGAGCGCGTCGGCGCGGCCGAGGGCCTGCCGGCGGTGTCGATGGGCGGGGTGGTGATCGGCCGCAAGGGACAGGTGTGGGCGACCACGCCACGTGGGCTGGTGCGCTGGGACGGCCCCCAGCGCCGGTTGCGCATCTATGGCGAGCGCGATGGCCTGCCGGACGTGGAATTCAGCGGTCGCCCGCCGGTGCGCGCGGCCAATGGCCGGGTACTGGCGGTCACCGCGACCGGGTTGGTCAGCTTCGATCCGGACGCGCCGGACCTGCCGATACCGCCCTCGCAGCTGGTGATCGACAACGTGCAGGTGCGTCGCGACGATGCGCAGGGGCAGCAGTCACTGCCACCGGATGCGCCGATCGTGCTGGGCCCGCAGGACCGCGACCTGATCATCACCGCGCGCCTGCTGTCCTTCGCCAATCCGCAGGGCAACCGCTACCGCTACCGGGTCTCGGGGTACGACCAGAACTGGGTGATGCAGGCGGCCGACGGCGAGCGGATGCTGTCGCGGCTGCCATCGGGGCAGTACGCCATTGATGTGCAGGCGGCTACGCCGCAGGGGCAGTGGACGCCCGCGCGCACGCTCAGCGTGGAGGTGCTGCCGCCATGGTGGCGCAGCGGCTGGGCGATCGTGGCCTACGTGCTGTTGTGGCTGCTGCTGGTGGCCGCGCTGGCCTATGTGGCGCGGGTGCGCCTGCGCCGACGCCAGCAATGGCAGCTGACCGTGCACAAGCAACAGATCGCCGAGCAGGCTTCGCAGGCCAAGAGCCAGTTCCTGGCCACGCTCGGGCACGAGGTGCGCACGCCGATGACCGGCGTGCTGGGCATGAGCGAACTGCTGCTGGCCACGCCGCTGGACGAACTGCAGCGCGGCTATGCCGCCTCGATCCAGCATGCGGGCACCCACCTTCTGCGCCTGGTCAACGACGCGCTGGACCTGGCGCGCATCGAGGCGGGGCGGCTGGAGCTGGACATCCGTCCCTTCGACCTGATGTCGATGCTGGCCCAGGTGCAGGCCCTGATGGAGCCGATGGCGCATCACCGCGGGCTGGCCTTCGAGCGCAGCTTCGATCTGCCGGGGCCGGTGCAGGTGAGTGGCGATGAAATGCGCGTGCGCCAGATCCTGATGAACCTGCTCGGCAACGCGATCAAGTTCACCGAGCGCGGCCACGTCGGGCTGGGCGTCACCCTGCTCGAGGGCGGCCTGGGCGTGGCGTTCGAGGTCTCCGACACCGGGCCGGGCATCAACGCCGACCAGCAGCAGCGCTTGTTCCATCGTTTCGAACAGGCCGATGGCCCGCGCACCGCGTCGCGCTACGGCGGCAGCGGGCTGGGGCTGGCGATCTGCCAGGAACTGGCGGTGGCGATGGGCGGGCGGATTGCCATCGACAGTCGTCCCGGCCATGGCGCGCGCTTTACCGTGCAGTTGCCCTTGCCGTGGTCGCTGCGCGGCAGCGCGGTGCCCGTTGATGCCCAGGACACCGCGCGGATAGCGTTGCCGCCGCTGCGGATACTGCTGGTGGAAGACGACCCCACCGTGGCCAAGGTGATCACCGGGCTGTTGCGGGCACGTGGCCATGAGGTGTTGCACGTGCTGCATGGGCTGGCGGCATTGTCCGAAGTGTCGGCCGGTCGTTTCGACGTGGGCCTGCTCGACCTGGACCTGCCGGCGCTGGATGGCATCGCCATCGCGGGGCAATTGCGTGCGATGGGCTACGAGCTGCCGTTGATCGCGGTCACGGCCCGCTCCGATGCCTATGCCGAGCAGCAGGTGCTGGAGAGCGGATTCGACGGGTTCCTGCGCAAGCCGGTCACCGGCGACCTGTTGGTCGATGCGATCGCCAAGGCGCGTGCACTGCGACAGGCCGACGCCTGAAACGGCACGGTCGCGCTGCAAAATAGGCGGCCTGTTTTGATCGGCTCGGTTCGATGTGAACTGGCGCTGGAAAAAGTGTGATCTGCCGCAGTTGCGCGCCGCCTCGCGCGGCGCGAACGCTTTATCGTCGCCCCGATGATTGTGATGGGGTGGATGTAGGTCGTGGCCTTGAAGGTGGCACGGGCGTGCGCAGGCGCGTTCGGGTTGGCAGTGCTGCTGGCCGCGGCGCCGTATGTGATGGCCTCGAACGTGCTCGACCTGCCGTGGCCGCGCCCGTTGGAACGCAGGGATGGCTTCACCGGGATCGGTGTCCGCGCGATGGCCGAAGATGCCACGGGCTATCTGTGGATGGCCGGCAGCGACGGACTGCTGCGGTTCGACGGACGCCGGGCACGGGTCTGGCGGCGCGAGGACGGGTTGATCGATGAGGCGCTGTACGCGCTGCACATCGATGCCCGCGACCGCCTGTGGCTGGGCACGGCGTCGCACGGGCTGGTGATGATGTCCGCCGACCGGCAGCGTTTCGAGCATCTGCCCGACCATGCACCGCGCGCGCTGCGCCACGGTGCCATCCGCGCGATTGCCAGCGATCACACCGGCGCGCTGTGGGTGATCGGTGCGGACCGCCAACTGTACCGGCGCCTGGCTGACGGCCTGGCGTGGCAGCCGGTGGCGGTGGACGCCGCGGCGGCGACCGCATTGGCCCGTGATCGCGATGGCGTCGTATGGGTGGGGACCGACCACGGCGTACGCCGTCTGCGCGGTGGGCGCGCCGAGCGGATGGGCGCGCTCGCTGGTGCGGTCACCGCGCTGTGGGCCGATCCGCGCGGCGGCGTGCATGTGGCCAGCGCCGCGGGGTGGGCGCTGCTCGACGGCGCCGGGCAGGCGCATCCGCCGCCGGTCCGCGGGCAGCCACTGCTGCGCAGCGAGGAGGGTGCGTTGTGGTTGCAGCAGGACACCGGGCTGGTTCTTCAGGAGGGCGTGCGCACCCAGGCGATTCCCCTGCGCCCCTTGCACGGTCCCCGCACCGACGGGGTGGAGATGCGCCAGGCCTTGCAGGATCGGCACGGCGATATCTGGTTGCTCAGCCGCGCCCATGGCCTCTGGCGCTTGCCGGCGCATTGGCGTGCATTCACCGCGCTGCCAAGCGCCGAAGATGGCCTGCCCGGCCTGCGCAGCCACTACGCGCTCGCCCTGGCCGGCGCCGCGGACGGGCGATTGTGGGTGGCCGGCAGCCAGGGGCGCCTGCAGCGGATCGACCTGCGCACCGGTGCCAGCAGCGATCACCTTGAATACGCGCACGCCGGTTTCAGTGCGACCGCGGTCGGCATGGCCGAAGACAGCCAACACCGGCTGTGGCTTGCCAGTGGTGGGCAGATGCTGCGCTACGACGCGGTGCGCAGGACCGTCCGGCGCTGGCCACTGGGCCTGGCGCCCGGCAACGCGGCGTTGCAGCTGCAGGCCTGCGCCGACGGCAGCGTGTGGCTGGCCCATCCGATGCAGATCCAGCAGTGGTCCGCACAGGGCGTGCGCGAACGTGCGCAGTCGCCGCAGGCACTCGGCCTGGCCGCTGGCATGGCGACGCGGCAATTGCTGTGCGATCGCGAGGGCCGGTTGTGGGCCACCGACCGGGACGGGCTGAAGCTGTGGGACGCCACGCGCGGGCGCTTCAGCGCCGCCGAGCCGCCGGGGCCCGCGGTGGCGGCTGTCGCCGAAGCCGACGATGGCAGCCTGTGGCTCAGCCGGCAGGATGTGCTGGAGCGCTACCGCTGGGACGGCGATGCGTTGCAGCGCATCGATCGCATCGACGCGGCGGTCGGGTACCCGCAGGTGCGTGCGGAGGCGCTGGTGGTGGACGCCGGCGGGATCGTCTGGGCGGGGGCCGCGCGCGGCCTGGTCCGGCTCGATCCCGCGCACCGCCAGGTGCGTGTGCTGGGCAGCGCCGATGGCCTGCCGGCGCAGGAAATCCTTGGCCAACGGCTGGTTCGCCTGCGCAACGGGGTGCTGGCCGCCGCGGTGCGCGAGGGCGGGCTGCTGCTGCACGAGCCCGGCAGCATGCCGCAGCGCCCGGCGCCGCCCGCACTGGTGGTCAACGCGGTGCGGCTGCAGCGCAATCACACGGCCGTGAGCCTGCGCCCGGACAGCGAACCGATCCTGCTGGGCAGCGGCGATCGCAACATCCAGGTGGCGGTGAACCTGCTGGGGCGCGGCGATCCCGATCGCATCCAGTACCGCTTCCGCCTGCCCGGGCACGATCGCGACTGGATCGATACCGGCGCGGTCGCCCAACGCATCTTCGACAGGCTGCCGGTCGGCGAGCATCGCTTGTTGATCCAGGCACGCCACGGCGAGGGGACCTGGTCGTCGGCGCACGTTGTGCTCGGGGTCGCCCCCGCGTGGTGGCAGACCCCTGCGGGCAGGCTGGGGCTGGTGGTGGCGGCGTTGCTGGTGCTGCTGGCAGGCGGGCGCGGGGTGCGCTGCCTGCTGCGGCGGCGGCAGCGGCGCGATGCGTTGCGGGGGCGCTACCGCAGCGCCGAACAGGCCTCGGCCGAGCGCACCCGCTTCCTTGGGCAACTGGGGCAGCGCATCCGTCTGCCGATGACCGCCGTGTCCGGTTGGAGCGCGTTGCTGCTCGACGGCCCGCTGTCGCCCCGGCAACGCGCGCAGGTGGACAGCCTGCACCAGGCGGGGCTGCACCTGGTACAGCTGGTGGACGACGCGCTTGACCTGGCCAGCATCGAAGCCGGGCGCGTGCACCTGCAGCCGGCGCCGTTCGTCCCGGCGCTGTTGTTGCAGGATCTGCACGCGCTGTTGCAGCCGGTGGCGCAGGCCAAGTCGCTGCGGCTGGAATGGCACAGCACGCTTGCCGCGGATTGCTGGCTGCACGGCGATGCGCGCCGGCTGCGGCAGATCCTGTTGAACCTGGTCGGCAATGCGCTCAAGTTCACCCGGCACGGGCGGGTCGAGGTCGCTGCGCGCCGCGGCGATGCCGGTGACGGGCTGGTGCTGGTGGTGACCGACACCGGGCCCGGAATGACGGCCGCCCAGCTGCAGCGCCTGTTCCAGCGTTTCGAGCAGGCCGACGGCGCGGCCACGCTGGCGCGCCACGGTGGCAGCGGCCTGGGGTTGGCGATCAGCCGCGAACTGGCGCAGGCGATGGGCGGTGACATCGAGGTTCGCAGCCAACCCGGCACCGGCAGTTGCTTCCAGGTCTGGCTGCCGCTGGCAGACGCGCGTGCGCCGCTGCTGGCTGCTGCGGGTGAGACCGGCCCGGTGGTGGCCCTGCGGGTGCTGCTGCTGTGGCACGGGCCGACCGCGGAGGTCATCGCCGCGCTGCTGGCGGCGCAGGGGCTGGAGGTGAGCTGCCCGGACCTGCACGCAGGCGAGCGACCGCAATGGCAGGGCCCGCACTGGGACCTGGTGGTGGCCGACCCGGACCGGCGCATCGATGCCGCGCCGATCGGCGCGCTGCTGTCGCAACGGCTGCCGGGCGTGGCGCGGCTGGCGCTGACTGCACGCGCCGATACCGGTGCCGAGCGTGACGCCTTGGCCGCCGGATTCGATGCTTTCCTGCGGCTGCCACTGGAACGTCGCGCATTGCGCGCCGCGTTGATGCACTGCATGGCGTCGCGATGAACGCCCGCGTGTGCCGTCGTGCGGGATGGGGCTGGGTGCTGCTGCTGTTGGCCGCGCTGATCTGCGAAGGTGCGGCGCAACCGCTGGAAGCGGTGCGCTTCACCACGGCAGACGGCCTTCCGTCCAATGCAGTGCACCAGGTGGTGCAGGACCGCCACGGCTACCTGTGGTTCGCCACCGAGGATGGGCTGGCGCGCTTCGACGGACGCCACTTCCGTGTCTGGCAGCGTGAGCAGGGGCTGGCTGGCACGGTGCTGACCCGGCTTGCGCTGGATGCGCAGGACCGCCTGTGGATCGGCACCGCGCAGGGGGCGGTGATGCGCTTGTCCGCCGACCGCACGCGGATCGACCCGGTGGTCGGCGTGCGTGGCGCGGCGATCAGCGCGCTGCTGGCCGACGGCGACGGGGTGTGGTTTGGCGTGCGTGGCGGCGGGTTGTACCAGTGGCAGGCGCCGCACCGGCTGCGCCATTACCTGCCCACCCTGCGCGGTGATGGCGTGCCCGCTGGCGATGTCGAACACCTCCAGCCCCATCCTGTCGGCGGGGTCTGGGTCGGCACCAGCGGCGGGCTCGCCCTGTGGCGCGACGGCCGCTTCCGGCGCCCCGCGGCGCCAGGCCTGGCCACGGCGGCGATCACCGGGATGGCCGGTGATGCGGCCGGCACGCTGTGGATCAGCACTGCGACCGGACGATGGCGCAGCGAGGGCGACAGTGCGGTGCAGATCGTGGCGGGGCCCGCGGGGCCGCGCGTGTTGGGCATGGGCGCGGACGGCGCGCAGTGGCTGGCCGATGGGGGACGGGTGTGGCGGCAAGCGGGCGACGGCAGCGCGGTGGCAGAGGTCGGCCTGGCGGTGGTGGGGCGCGAGGCACCGCCGCACCTGCAGAGCGTGTTCGAAGACCGCCAGGGAGGGGCATGGTTGTTGGGGCGGTACCTGGGCGTGTGGCGGCTGCCGCCGCTCTGGCAGCACTTCCGCGCGCAACCGGCGCCGGCCCGGCGACAGGGCGTGGATGGCGTGATTGCCGCGGCCGGCAGGATCCGCGCTGAGCTGGCCTGTGCGGGGGACCAGCAGTGGCGGCTCCATGGCGAGCGGCTGGAACGGCGCGTCGCCGGCGGGCAATGGCAGCGCGTGCGCTGGCCCCTGGCAGGCAGTGCGGCCGAACACGGCGCGGTGTCGCTGCACTGCATGCCCGAGGGCGGCGTATGGCTGGGGGGCCGGCACGGCCTGCTGCGCTGGGACGGCGAGCGCCTGGTGAGCGTGGAGGGCGCGCCAGGCGAGGTCAGCGCGCTGCACGTGGCTGCGGATGGCGCGCTGTGGGTCGCCGTGCCCGGTGCGCTGCAGCGCTATGCCTGGCACGACCAGGCATTGCGGCCCGGTCTACGGCTTGATCACCGCGATGGCGTGCCGGCCGGCCAGCTGCACGCCATCGCCACCGATGCCGCCGGCGTGGTGTGGGCAACCTCCGGCAGCGGCCTGTTGAGGATCGCGCCGGACCGCCGCGAGGTGCGTGCGTACTCGCGCGATGACGGCATTCCCGAGGCCGTGCTGCAGGCGGGCCTGCAGGCGCAGGGCACGCAGATGCTGGCGATCGGCCGAAACCGGGCCACGCTGGCCTTCGCACCGGACGCGCTGGAGCGTCCCGCCTCGCCACCCGCGCTGGTGATCGAACGCGTGCAGTTGCGGCGCGGTGGCCAGCGGATCAGCGTGCCGGTACTGCCACCGCTGCGCCTGCATGCCGATGACCGCGACATCCAGATCACCGCGCGGGTGTTGTCCGCGCAGCTGGACCCGCGCCAGCAGTATCGCTTCCGGCTGCGCGACGGCGCGCAGCGGTGGAGCCATACGCGCAGCCGCGGCACGATCGGTTTTCCGCAGCTTGCACCGGGCGCGCATGTGCTGCAGTACCAGCAGCGCGGCGGCGATGGGCACTGGTCGACGGTGCAGGAACTGCCGCTGCAGGTGCAGCGCACGGGCTGGCAGCATCCGCTGGTACACCTGCTGCGCGCGCTCGCGTTGATCGGGGTGTGCGGGGTGGCCGGCTGGCTGTGCCGGCGCGCGCTGGCCCAGGCACGGCGGCGGCGCACGGCGCTGCAGCGGCGACGCTGGGCCGAGCAGTCGGCGCAGGCCAAGGCACGCTACCTGGCAACCTTCGGGCATGAACTGCGCACGCCCCTGACCGGGGTGCTGGGGATGAGCGAACTGTTGCTGGCCGACGTACAGGACCGCGTGCAGGCGCAGCGTCTGCG
>Ga0213827_1001501_pt1 | contig 13326 bp, 10 predicted proteins | sample MC6MC0898MG_FD_180669 | JGI IMG/M metagenome (GOLD analysis project Ga0213827, IMG submission 180669) | Enriched soil aggregate microbial communities from Iowa State University, Ames, United States - MC6-MC0898-MG | ecosystem: Environmental > Terrestrial > Soil > Unclassified | place: USA: Iowa...
ACCGGTGCCAGCGGGTAATACCGGCGATGGCGCTCGCATGGCCGAGGCGTTGGGGGCAAAGGTTGATATCCGCCTGCAAGCGCCAGCCGCCTGGATGCCCGTGTCGAAGGTGCCGGTGGGGGGCGGGCGATACATCGCCTTTCCGCATCTGCTGGACCGCTACAAGCCGGGGGTGATCGGGGTGCTGCGCTCTGGCCGGCGTTTCACCAATGAGTCCAATTCCTACCACGACGTGGGCGCAGCGCTGATCGAAGCCTGTGCCGGCCACGCAGAAACCGCCATGTGGTTGGTGTGCGACCGTCGCACCCTGGCCAAGTACGGCCTGGGCTTTGCCAAGCCTGCACCGATGCCGCTGGGGCCATTGCTGCGTAACGGTTACCTGCTCAAGGGCAAGACCCTGGCCGAGCTGGCAGGCAAGGCCGGGATCGATGCGCAAGGGCTGGAGCGGACTGTGCGCGAGTACAACCTTGGCGCAGTGCAGGGCGTGGACCGCCAGCATGGCCGCGGCAGCACCAGCTTCAACCGCTACCTGGCCGACCCGCAGCAACAGCCCAACCCGTGCGTGGCGCCAGTGGGCGAGGGGCCGTACTTTGCCGTGAAGGTCATCATGGGCGATCTGGGCACTTTCGAGGGGCTGCGCACCAGCGTGGTCGGTGAAGTGCTGGCAGCCGACGGGCAGGCCATCGAAGGGCTGTATGCGGTGGGTAACGACCGCGCCAGCATCATGGGCGGCAACTACCCCGGAGCCGGCATTACCTTGGGGCCGATCATGACCTTTGGCTACATCACCGGGCGCCACCTGGCAGGTGTCGAGCAGGGGCTGGCGGCGGCGGGCAATGCGCGGGAGGTGGCGTGATGGACAAGGCTGTGGTCGATCACCGCATCTATACCATTCGCCCGCGCTGCATGGCGGCCTTTCTCGAAGCCTTCGACCAATTGGCGATGCCAATCCTGCTGCGCCACCTCGGCGCACCGCTGGCGTTCTACACCAGCAGCATCGGGCCGCTGAACCAGGTGGTGCACCTGTGGGGCTATGACAGCCTCGATGACTTTGAAAAGCGTAGCGCGGCACGGGATGCCGACCCGGACTTTGCCGCGTATCTGCATGCCACCCGTGACCTGGTGGTGGCACAGGAGACCCGGATCATAAGGCCTGTCTCCCTACGTAGCCTCGACAGGCAGTGATGTTGCCTGTGCAGGCCCAATCGCCGGCAAGCCAGCTCCCACAGGTGGAGTGCTGTTCCCAGGGGCCACGATCACCCTGTGGGAGCTGGCTTGCCGGCGATTGGGCCGCAACGCGGCCCCGAAACACCGTCATAAAAACAACAACAGGTGATACCCATGAACAACACACTCGACGTGCGCCAACTGATCGACCAGCAACCCATCGGCCACTACCAGAAATGGGTAGTGTTCCTCGGCTTCCTGATCATCGCCCTGGACGGCCTGGACGTGGCCATCATCGGCTTCATTGCCCCACAACTGAAAAGCGACTGGGGCCTGGATGCGCAAAGCCTGGGTCCGGTATTGAGCGCAGCGCTGATCGGCCTGGCCCTTGGCGCGCTGATTGCCGGCCCCCTGGCTGACCGCTACGGGCGCAAGTCGGTATTGCTGTGCAGCGTGCTGCTGTTCGGTATCTGGACCCTGGCCTCGGCCTTTTCCCCCAACCTGGAAACCCTGGTTGCGCTGCGTTTTCTTACCGGCCTGGGCCTGGGTGCTGCCATGCCCAATGCCAGCACCCTGGTCAGCGAATACGCCCCGGCGCGCAGCCGCTCGCTGCTGATCACCCTGGCGTTCTGCGGGTTCTCCCTTGGGGCAGCGATGGGTGGTTTCGTCAGCGCCTGGATGATACCCAACCTGGGTTGGCGCGGTGTGCTGGTGCTGGGCGGGGTGTTGCCGCTGCTGGTCCTGCCGCTGCTGTACTGGCGCCTGCCGGAATCGGTCACCTTTTTGGTCAGCAAAGGCGCAGAACGCCAGCGCATTCTGGCCATTGTCCGCCGGCTGGCCCCTGAACACGTCAACGCCGACACTACCTTCGTCGTGCCCGCCAAACCCCAGGGTACGGGTGGTGCGATTGGCACTATTCTCTCGCCGCGCTATCGCTTTGGTACCTGCATGCTCTGGGCCGGCTACGTGCTGGCGCTGTTCCTGGTCTACCTGTTCAGTGGGTGGTTGCCGACGCTGGTGAAGGAGGGCGGTGGTTTTTCGGTGTCCGAAGCCGCCATTGTCACGGCCTGTTTCCAGATTGGCGGCCCGGTAGGGGCGATTACGGTAGGCTGGGCCATGGACCGCTGTAACCCACAGCGCGTCCTGATGCTCACCTTTCTGTTCAGTGGCGCGGTCATCTTCACAATTGGCCAGGTGGCAGGGGATTTCGCCTGGCTGTGCGCCATTGCCTGCGCCGTTGGCTTTGGGCTGAATGGCGCCAGCGTTGGCATGAATGCACTGGCGGCGGCTTTTTACCCTACCGAGGCACGGGCAACCGGGGCCAGCTGGATGAGCGGCATTGGGCGCGTTGGCGCGGTGCTCAGCGCCTTTGCCGGGGCTCAGATGCTGGCGTTGGGCTGGAGTTTTGAACAAGTGTTCGCTTCGCTGCTGTTGCCTGCTGCGCTGGCGGCATTGGCAGTATGGCTGCAGGGGCGAAATGCTGCGCTACGGTTTAGCGCTCAAGGCTGTACATCCGGCACTCCGCCAGCAACGCCAGCAGGTTCGGCTCCCGCTCCCTAGCCTTCAGGAACACCACGCCAATATGTTGCTGCAAGCGGTATTGCAGCTTCAAGGCGATCAGCCTGACGCGGTTTTCGTATACCGCCGCGATGCGCCCGGGCAGCAGGGCGAAGCCCACACCCGAGCTGACCATGCTCAGCAGGGTGAAGATGTCGTTCACCTGCATGGCTACCTTGGGCTCGAAGCCGGCCTGCTGGAAGACCCGGGCGCCATCGCGGTGGGTGGCGAAGCCCTGGGTCAGGGTGATGAAGGTGGAGTCGGCGAGGTCCGCCAGGTCCACCTCGGGCTGTTCGGCGAAGGGCGAGTCGGTGGGGACAGCAAGGAAGATGTCGTCGGAGAACAGCGCCAGCTGCTCGCAGGCCGGGTCGCTGACGCTTTCGTCGAGTGACACCAGGATGGCTTCCAGCTCGTGGTTTTTCAGGCGCTGCAGCAAGTCGACGTTGGAGCCCAGGGTAAGGTCGATGTTCAGCTCGCTGCGGCGCAGCTTCAGGCCCATGACCAGTTTGGGCACGGTCTTCACCGTCAATGAGTAGAGCGCACCCAGGCGGAAGCGCTCAGCGTAGAACCCCGCGGCCTCTCGGGTCTGGCGCACCATCTGCTCGGCGTCCTGGATCAATTGCCGGGCTTTCTTTTCCAGCACGTAGGCGCTTTCCAGCGGGATCAGCTGACGGCCTTCGTGCTTGAACAACGGGCAGCGCAGGGCGCTTTCCAGCGAGTGGATGGCGCGGTGCACGCTGACGGCGCTGGTGGACAACTCGACCGCCGCGCGGCCGAGGTTGCCGGTGCGCATGAAGGCAAGAAAGGTTTCCAGCTTTTTGAGGGTCAGTTCTTCGTCGATGAGCATGGGGGCCTGGGTGGGTATGGCTATAGGGTTATGGTGTGTTTGAGATCGAGCGCCGCCCGCGCGGCGCTTCGCAGCACAAGGCTGCTCCTCCATCTGTTTCGGGCCAGTGACGCCTGCGCCAACGTGCGCGACCGCCTTGTGTATTCGACACGGTATCGAGGTGAACAGCAAAGGGCCGCGCGCCTGGACCTCAGGAATCATTGGCCCGAAACAGATGGATGAGCAGCCTTGTGCTGCGAAGCGCCGCGCGGGCGGCGCTCGATCTCAAACACACCCCACACCTCAAGCCATACGCTCGATCAACGCCCACAACGCCGGGTCATTGAAATCATTCACGACCAGCTTGGCACCCGCCTCCAGCAACCGCTCCGGCGTCTGTGTCGTCGCCACCCCCACGGTAAATATCCCCGCGCCAGTGGCAGCCGCAACCCCCGGCAATGAATCCTCGAAGGCCAGCGCCTGCCTGGCCTCGGCGCCCAGCCGCTGCAGACCGGTGAGGTAGGGCAGCGGGTCTGGCTTGGGCCGCGCGAGTTCTTCGGCCACCAGCACATGCTCGAACTGCTGGCCAAGGCCCATGGCGTTCAGCATGTGTTCGGCGTTCAGCCGCGGTGCGTTGGTCACCACGCACATGCCGATGTCATGCGCCTGGGCATGCTCCAGCAGGCGCAACAGGCCTGGCATCGGTGCAAGAGACGGCGACAGGTCGCGAAACAGCGCCTCCTTGTGGTCGGCCAGCGCCCGGCACTGTTCGACGCTCGCACCGCTGAACAGCTCGGCGAACAGCTCGCCGTTGGCGCGGCCACTGACCTGGGCATCGAACTGTGCCTGGCTCAGTTCGCGGCCGTCCTGTTCACGCAGCAGTTGCCGGAAGGCCTGCAGGTGCAGGGTATCGGTGTCGGTAAGGGTTCCGTCGAGGTCGAACAGCAGGGCGGTCAGCATGGGGTATCCAGATCAAAGTCACAAACTCGAGGATGATATCGAATAATCGCGAGAACCGGACTCAATTGATTCGTTGGCTATCAAGGTCACCTCGCACGCCTGAAGAACGCGATCAGCTGGCCTGATACTTCTGTAAAATGCCTAACGTGGCTAGAATGGTACCCACCACGTCCATCCCTCTCAGGAGAAAGGTATGCGGAAAAAAAATGGTCTCACTGAAAAAGAGATTCGGCACCTTGAAGGCGAGATACCAGCAGTTGCTGAAGGTGCGACCCGCAGTGCCTATGTTCGTGCGCTTGCAGCCGGACACACGGTCATAAGGGTGCAGGGCAATTGCCTGGTCGAATCCAAGGCCGATGGCTCGGCGACGGTAGTCGGCGAGGCCAAGCCGCGTCGAAAGGTGAACGTTGGCCGGCCTATCCAGGTTCAGCGAGTCTGTGCCAGTGCCGGTGCCTAGACTACGCATGTTTGCGGGGCCAAATGGGTCGGGTAAAAGCACCATAAAAGAGCAGGTCCCGGCCGGCCTGATTAATACCTATGTAAACGCGGACGAAATCGAGAAAGCAGCGAAAGCAGAAGGGTTTGTCGACCTCGCCTCGTTCAATGTCCAGGCAACTGCTGACGAGTTCAGTGCTTTTTTCGGTACACACGGCCTTATTCAGAAAGAGCAGCTGCAAAATCAGGCTGGCTTGTTCGACATGGACGGGCTTCATATCGATGTTCGTCGCGTCGACTTCAATTCATACCACGCTTCGGTGATCGCTGATTTCATCAGGCATAAACTCCTGGATAATCGCGTCAGCTTTACGTTCGAGACGGTGATGTCGTCGTACGATAAGGTCGCATTCATGCTTCAGGCTCAGGAACAGGGCTATCGGACGTACCTTTATTTCGTGGCTACCGACACACCGAAAATCAACATTAACCGAGTGGCCAACCGTGCTGATGACGGTGGTCACAACGTCCCGGTCGACAAGATAGTTCAGCGTTACCATCGGTCACTCAAGCTGTTGCCTGAAGCAGTCGCTGCCTCCAACCGAGCCTATATATTCGACAACTCGGGGGAAAACTCAATCTGGCTGGCGGAGATCACCGACGGTACATCCCTCGTGTACAAGACTGAAGATCAGCCTGATTGGTTTATGGAAGCCTACGTCGACAAGGTCACCGACGGCCCTTCGGCTTAGCTGGAACGAAATGTCGAAAAGCCGCCAGTATGCGGCTTTTTTACGTTATAGGCCGGGTTAGCGGGGCGGGAGCGGGATAGCTGCGCAGTAATTTTCGGGCGCCCAGGTCGAGGCGCCGGCGAACCCAGTCAGCGCCATGTCAAAGCCATGACTGTGCAAAAACATCCAGCCAACGTGGTTAGAACGAGATCTGGCGACAAAGGGGGCTGTTCAGCGTGCCTTGAAAAGAGTACAAATGTGCTCCATGGACAATCTTACCCCCAAACGCCGCGCCATTTTCGAATTCATCCGCGAGCGCATTGCCGAACACAGTCAGCCACCCAGCCTGGCCGATATCGCCACGCGCTTCGGTTTTGCCTCGCGCAGTGTCGCGCGCAAGCACATTACCGCCCTGTGCCAGGCCGGTTACATTGATGTCACACCCAACCAGGCGCGGGGCATTCGCCTGGCCGAACCGCTGCGCCGGCCAGAAATCCTCGAAGTGCCAGTGCTGGGCCAGGTGGCGGCTGGCGCCCCCATCGGCCCGGACCTCGATATCCACGAACAGCTGCTGATCGATCCCAGCCTGTTCCGTCGCACCCCTGACTACCTGCTTAAAGTGCGTGGCGATTCGATGATCGACGACGGCATCTTCGACGGAGACCTTGTCGGCATCCTGCAACAGGCCGACGCCCGCGATGGCCAGATCGTGGTGGCGCGCCTGGACGGCGAAGTGACCATCAAGCGCCTGCAACGCCAGGGCAGCGGATACCGGCTGTTGCCACGCAATCCGGCCTACGCACCCATCGATGTGAAGCCCGACCAGGCATTTTTCATCGAGGGCGTGTTCTGCGGCTTGCTGAGGCGTGACTGATGGGCGCGGTGGTAGACCTCGACAGGCTGCTGGACCAGCGCCGTGTATGGCGCGGGCGGCAGGCCCAGGCCCGCCCACTCGGTTTACAGCCGACCGGCCATGCTGCCCTTGACGAGCGCCTGCCTGAAGGCGGGTGGCCGGCGGCGGCCCTTAGCGAGTTGCTGCTGGCCAGCCCCGGTTGCGGCGAATTGCAACTGCTGTGGCCCACATTGGCGCGGCTGAGTGCTGAAGGCGGCCGGGTGGTGCTGGTGACGCCGCCCTTCATTCCTTATGCGCCGGCCTGGCAGGCAGCGGGCGTCGACTTGCGCTGGCTGGTGCAGGTGGATGCCGCCCCTGGCGATGCCCTGTGGGCCGCCGAGCAGTGCCTGCGCTCGGGCAGTTGCGCGGCGGTGCTGTGCTGGCCTGAGCGTGCCGATGATCGGGCCTTGCGGCGTTTGCAAGTGGCCGCAGAAACCGGTCAGGCGCTGGCATTTGCTTGCCGGCCGCATCAGGCAGCACACAACCCCTCGCCAGCAGCGCTGCGCGTTGCCATCGACACCCGTCCGGCCCAGTGGCGTGTGCTTAAAAGCCGGGGCGGCATGCCGCCGGCGCTGCCCATCGCCTGCCCTGAGCGGGGCTGATGCACCATGCTCTGGGCCTGCATCCTGCTCCCGCAGCTGGCGCTGGACACGGTCCTGCGTGAGCGTGACGACCCCGACACACCCTTGGTGCTGATGGGTGGGCCTACCCAGCGTCGGGTATTGCAAGCGGTCAGCCCGGCAGCGGCCGCACTCGGGTTGCGGGCAGGGCAGACCCTTACGGCGGCACGTGCCCTGGCGGAGGGTTTCACCTGCGTCGAAGCCGACCCCAGGCGTATCGAGCAGGTACAGCAATTGCTGGCGGCCTGGGCCTATCGCTTCAGTGCCCAGGTCAGCCTTCATTACCCACGGGCGTTGCTCCTGGAAGTGGGCTCCAGCCTGCAACTGTTCGGCCCCTGGCCCATGTTCGAGGCACGCCTGCGCCAGGAGCTGGCTGACTTGGGCTTGCGTCAACGCATCGTCCTGGCCAGCAACCCAGTCGCGGCGCGCATGCTTGCCAATGGTCATGATGGCTTGGCCGTGGGCGATGCCGACGCCACCCGTGCGGCACTGCTAGGCATGCCCATCACCCGTATCGGCCTGCCGGCAGACGCCGCCGAAGCGTTTGCCCGCATGGGCCTGCGTCAACTGGGCCAGGTACTGTCCTTGCCGCGCGATACATTGGCCAGGCGCTTTCCAGCGCAGGTGCAGTTGCACCTCGACCAGTTGCTTGGCCTGCGTAAACCGGGGCTGGACTTCTACCAGCCACCGGACCGCTTCGAAACCCGGCTGGAGCTGAACTTCGACGTCGAGTCGCATCAGGCGCTGCTGTTTCCGCTGCGGCGCATGCTCAGCGACCTTGCCGCCTTCCTTGCCGGGCGCGACTGTGGCGTGCAGCGCTTTTGCCTGCACCTGGAACATGCCGAAGGGCCTGACACCCTGCTCAAGGTGGGCCTGCTGGCTGCCGAACGCGATGCCGCCATGCTGTTCGAACTGGCCCGTGGGCGCCTTGAGCCGCTGCGCATTCCCGCACCCGTACGCAACCTGCGGCTGGTTGCCGAGGACCTGCCACCCTTCGTACCGCAGCATCAGGCGTTGTTCGACCCTCGTGCGCAACAGGCACAACCCTGGGAACAATTGCGCGAACGGCTGCGCGCCCGCCTGGGGGATGAGGCCGTCAAGGGGCTGAGCGCGGCAGCCGATCACCGCCCCGAATGCGCCTGGCAACTGGCAGAGCAAGGCGCCCAAGGCAGCATGCCGGTTGCCCCGGGCAGTCGCCCGGGCTGGCTGCTGTCAGCCCCGATGGCGCTGGACGCCACCCGCTACCAGGTACAGGGCCAGGCCGAACGCATCGAGTCGGGCTGGTGGGATGGTGGCGACGTGCGCCGTGACTACTACCGCATCGAAACCCGTGATGGCCTGCGCGGCTGGGCCTACCGCGACCTCGGCCAGGCCGGCCCGCTGTGGCTGCAGGGCTGGTTCGCATGAGCACGCCGGGGTATGCCGAGCTGCATTGCCTGTCCAACTTCAGCTTCCAGCGCGGCGCGTCGAGCGCCGACGAGTTGTTCTGCCGCGCGCGTGAGCAGGGCTACCAGGCCCTGGCGATCACTGACGAATGCACACTGGCCGGCATCGTTCGGGCCTGGCAGGCCGCCAAGGCGCATCAGCTGCGGCTGATCGTGGGCAGTGAGGTGCTGCTGCAGGACGGCCCCAAGCTGGTGCTGCTGGTAGAGAACCTGGCCGGTTACCAGAGTTTGTGCGCGCTGATCACTCGGGCGCGGCGGCGGGCGCAAAAGGGCGAGTACCAGCTGTTTCGCGACGACCTGCAGCAGCACCACCAAGGCCTGTTGGCGCTTTGGGTGGCTGATGATCGCGCCGATATGGCCACGGGTGAGTGGTTACGCAGTGTGTTCGGCGAACGCCTGTGGCTGGCCGTGCACCTGCACCGAGGCAGTCATGATGCCCAGCGCCTTGAACGCTTGCGAGGGCTGGCGGCTGAAGTGGGTATCCGCGCCGTGGGTTGTGGCGATGTGCACATGCATGTGCGCGGTCGCCGTGCGTTGCAGGACTGCATGACCGCCATCCGCCAGCACTGCCAGGTGGCCGAGGCCGGGCGCTACCTGTTCGCCAATGGCGAGCGGCACCTGCGCAGCCAGGCACAGTTGGGCGAGCTTTATCCTGCCGACCTGCTGGCCGAGACGCTGGCCATTGCCGAGCGCTGCCAATTTGACCTGAGCGAATTGAAATACCAGTACCCGCGCGAGCTGGTGCCCCAGGGCCATAGCCCGGCAAGCTGGTTGCGTGAACTGTGCGAGCAGGGCTTGCCGTTACGCTGGCCAGGCGGGCCGAGTGACAAGGTGCGTGACGTGCTGGCCAGGGAGTTGGCGCTGATCGAGGAGCTCGGTTACGAAAGTTACTTCCTGACCGTGCACGACATCGTCGCCTTCGCCCGCAGACAGGGCATTCTGTGCCAGGGGCGCGGTTCGGCGGCCAACTCGGTGGTGTGTTTCGTGCTGGGCATTACCGAGCTCGACCCCATGCAGCATCGCCTGCTGTTCGAGCGCTTCCTGTCGCGTGAACGCAACGAGCCGCCTGATATTGACGTGGACTTCGAGCACGACCGGCGCGAAGAAGTGATCCAGTATGTGTTTCGCCGCTACGGCCGTCACCGTGCCGCGCTGACGGCGGTGGTCAACACCTACCACGCCGCGGGTGCGGTGCGCGATGTGGCGCGGGTATTGGGTTTGCCGGTGGACCAGGTGGATGCCCTGGCCAAGTGCTGTGGTCGCTGGAGCGACCGCATTCCCGATGACCAGCGCTTGGCCGAAGCCGGCTTTGAGGCCAGCAGCCCTTCACTGCGGCGGGTACTGGTGCTGGCTGGCGAGTTGATCGGCTTCCCCCGGCACCTATCGCAGCACCCAGGCGGCTTTGTCATCTCCCAGCAACCCCTCGACCAGCTGGTGCCGGTGGAGAATGCAGCGATGGCGGAGCGCACGGTGATCCAGTGGGACAAGGACGATCTGGACATGGTCGGCCTGCTCAAGGTCGACGTACTGGCGCTGGGTATGCTCAGTGCCTTGCGCCGCTGCTTCGACCTGCTGCAGCGCCATCGCGGCCAGCAGCTGACCCTGGCCACCATCCCCGGCGAAGATCCGGCCACCTACGCGATGATCAGCCGCGCCGAGACCATGGGGGTGTTCCAGATCGAGTCGCGCGCGCAGATGGCCATGCTGCCCCGGCTGCGGCCCAACACGTTCTATGACCTGGTCATCGAGGTGGCGATTGTCCGCCCCGGGCCGATCCAGGGCGACATGGTGCACCCGTACCTGCGCCGCCGCCTGAAGCAGGAGCCTGTCACCTACCCATCGCCGCAGCTCAAGGAAGTGTTCGAGCGTACCTTGGGCGTGCCCCTGTTTCAGGAGCAGGTGATGGAGCTGGCCATGGTTGCCGCCGACTACACACCCGGCGAGGCCGACCAGCTACGCCGCAGCATGGCGGCCTGGAAGCGCCACGGAGGCCTGGAGCCGCACCGCGAGCGGCTGGTGCGGGGCATGCTGCGCAATGGTTACGACCTGGCGTTTGCCGAACGCATCTTCGAGCAGATCAAGGGGTTTGGCAGCTATGGCTTCCCGGAATCGCACGCGGCCAGTTTTGCCTTGCTGTGTTATGCCAGCAGCTGGCTGAAGTGCCATGAACCGGCGATTTTCACCTGCGCGCTGGTGAACAGCTGGCCCATGGGCTTCTACAGCCCTGACCAGTTGCTGCAAGAGGCGCGGCGCCAGGGTATCGAGGTGCGGCCGGTAGATGCCTGCCACAGCGAGTGGGACTGCACCCTGGAGCCTGATGCTGAAGGCACTCTGGCTATTCGCATGGGCTTGCGCCTGGTGCGCGGTTTGGCCGAGGCCGATGCCAGGCGCCTGGAGCAGGCGAGGGCCCAACGGCCCTGGCGCGATGTCGAAGACCTGTGCCAGCGTGCCGGGCTCGACGCACGGGCCCGAGCCCAACTGGCCGATGGCGGGGCGCTGCGAGCCTTGGCCAGCGATCGTCACCAGGCACGCTGGCAGGTGGCGGCGGTACAGCCGCAGTTGCCCCTGTTCGCTGAGGTGCAAGCGGTGCCTGAAACGCCAGTGGACTTGCCTGTGCCCACCGTAGGTGAAGACCTGATGGCCGATTACCAGGCGCTGGGCACCACGCTGGGGCCGCATCCGCTGGCCCTGTTGCGCGCCCGCCTGAGGGCGCTGGGCTGTCGCAGTTCGAGCGAGCTGCAGGGTGTCGAGCATGGCGACAACATTGCCGTGGCCGGCCTGGTAGTAGGCCGTCAACGGCCCCAGACCGCCAGCGGAGTGACCTTCGTCACCCTGGAGGACGAGCACGGGATGGTCAACGTGGTGGTCTGGCGGGACATTGCCGAACGGCAGCGGCGGGCGCTGGTGGGGTCGCAGCTGCTCAAGGTCAGTGGGCGGCTGGAGCAGGAGAACGGCGTGCGGCACCTGATTGCACGGCGGCTGGAAGATGTGAGCCCGTTGCTGCAAGGGCTGGATGTGCGCAGCCGGGATTTCCACTGAGTTGCGCATCAACACTGCCCCCCTGTAGGAGCGGCCTTGCGTCGCGAAAGGGCCGCACAGCGGCCCCAGGATTTCAGCTTCGCCGCATCCATTGCTGGGGCCGCCTTGCGGCCCTTTCGCGGCGCAAGGCCGCTCCTACAAGTACCGCGTGAGTAGCTAGACGATCGCCAACCGCTGCTTGCGCGTCGGTGCCGGGAACGCCCGGTCGATGGCCCGAAGGTCCTCGCTGTTCAAGGTCAGCGAACCTGCAGCTGCATTCAGCCGCACATGCTCGGGCGCCACGGCCTTGGGGATGGCGATTACCCCGTCATCGCGGGTCACCCAGGCCAGGCTGACCTGGGCCGGCGTGGCGCCATGGCGCTCGGCGATTTCCGCCAGCACCGGGTGCTGCAGCAAGCGCCCGGCCTGGGCCAATGGGCAGTAGGCCATGGTCGGCAACGCACGCTTTTCGCACCAGGGCAGCAAGTCGAATTCGATGCCCCGCTGAGCCGGGTTGTACAGCACCTGGTTGGTGGCGCAGTCAGGGTTGTGCAGTTCGCGCAGGTCGTCGAGGTCGAAATTGGACACGCCCCAGCGCTTGATCTTGCCTTGCTCGCGCAAGCGCTCGAAGGCTTCGACGGTTTCTTCCAGCGGGTGTTGGCCACGCCAGTGCAGCAGGTACAGGTCGATGCAGTCGGTACCCAGGCGTGAGAGGCTGCGCTCGCAGGCGGCTGCCATGCCGCGTCGGCCGGCATTGTGCGGGTACACCTTGCTGACCAGAAACACCTGGTCGCGGCGCCCGGCAATGGCCTGGCCAACCACCTCTTCCGCCCCGCCTTCGGCATACATCTCGGCGGTGTCGATCAGGGTCAGGCCCAGCTCGATGCCCTGTTGCAAGGCCGCCACTTCGGCGGCTTTGCGGTCTGGGTCCTCACCCATGTACCAAGTGCCTTGGCCGATGGCCGGGACGCTCGAACCTGCCAGTTTCACGTAACGCATGTCACCTCCGGGATCCGGGTATTGGAAAGCACAACCTCAAGCAGCGCTTGCGCTGCAGTGGAAAGCCTGTGTTCGCTGAGGGCGATCACGCCGATGCGCCGCTCGACCGTGGGCTCCACCAAGGTTATGCAGCGGGCGCCGAGTTCCTGCATGTGGTTGATGCACAGCGCCGGCACGGCACTGACCCCCAGGCCGCTGGCGACCATTCGGCCGATGGTTGCCAGCTGGTGGCTCTCGAACGCCACGGCCAGTTTGCCGTGGTGGGCGGCCACATTCTGCTCCATCAGCAGGCGCACCGCCGAAGGGCGTTGCAGGGCCACGAAGTCCTCGGCCATCAGCTGCGCCCAACTGACCTGGGGCAGCAGCGCCAAGGGCGAGTCAGCGGGTACCACCGCGACAAAGCGGTCCAGGTACAACGGGTGGAAGTCCAGCCCGTCGATGTTTTCTGGCTCGAAGCCGATGCCCAGTTCGACGCGGCGATGGCGTACCAGTTCCAGCACCTGTTCGTTGATCACGTCATGCACCGTGACGTTGACCTTGGGGTAGCGCTGGCGAAACACCTTGAGCGAGTGGGGCAGCAGGTTACCGGCAAAGGCCGGCATGGCCGCCACCGACACACGGCCCAGTTGCAGGGTAAAGCGTTGGCGCAGCATCTCTTCCGTGTCGTCCCAGTCTG
>Ga0213827_1001507_pt1 | contig 13296 bp, 9 predicted proteins | sample MC6MC0898MG_FD_180669 | JGI IMG/M metagenome (GOLD analysis project Ga0213827, IMG submission 180669) | Enriched soil aggregate microbial communities from Iowa State University, Ames, United States - MC6-MC0898-MG | ecosystem: Environmental > Terrestrial > Soil > Unclassified | place: USA: Iowa...
TTCCGCGGTGTCCAGACGGCAGGTGACGGGCACTTGCACGGTCTCGCCGTTGCGGCGGTGGATCACCAGCGTCAGGTCCGCGCGCGGCTTGCGTTCGCCGATGACGTCATAGCTTTCGGTGCCGTCCAGCGCCAGCGTCTTGCGGTTCACGCCCGGCTTGAATTCCAGCGGCAGCACGCCCATGCCGATCAGGTTGGTGCGGTGGATGCGTTCAAAGCCCTCGGCAACGATGGCTTCCACGCCCGCCAGCCGCACGCCCTTGGCGGCCCAGTCGCGCGACGAGCCCTGGCCGTAGTCGGCGCCGGCGACGATGATCAGCGGCTGCTTGCGGTCCATATAGGTTTCGATGGCTTCCCACATGCGCATGACCTGGCCTTCCGGTTCCACGCGCGCCAGCGAGCCTTGCTTCACGCTGCCGTCGTCATTCGTCACCATCTCGTTGAAGAGCTTGGGGTTGGCGAAGGTGGCGCGTTGCGCGGTCAGGTGGTCGCCGCGGTGGGTCGCGTACGAGTTGAAGTCTTCTTCGGGCAGGCCCATCTTGTCCAGGTATTCGCCGGCCGCGCTGTCCAGCATGATGGCGTTGGACGGCGACAGGTGGTCGGTCGTGATGTTGTCGCCCAGCACCGCCAGCGGCAGCATGCCGCGCAGCGTGCGAACGCCTGCCAGCGCGCCTTCCCAGTACGGCGGACGGCGGATGTAGGTGCTTTGCGGGCGCCAGGCGTACAGCGGGCTGACGCCGGCCTTGCGGTCGTCCTGGATGCCGAACATGGGCGCATAGACCTTGCGGAACTGCTCGGGCTTGACGGATTCCTTGACGACGGCGTCGATTTCCTCGTCGGTGGGCCAGATGTCCTTGAGGCGGATCTCGCGGCCGTCGGCGCCCGTGCCCAGCACATCGCGTTCGATGTCGAAGCGGATCGTGCCGGCGATGGCGTAGGCCACGACCAAGGGAGGCGACGCCAGGAACGCCTGCTTGGCGTACGGGTGGATGCGGCCATCGAAATTGCGGTTGCCGGACAGCACGGCGGTGGCATAGAGGTCGCGGTCGATGATTTCCTGCTGGATCACGGGGTCCAGCGCGCCGGACATGCCGTTGCACGTAGTACAGGCGAAGGCGACCACGCCGAAACCCAGTTTTTCCAGGTCTTCCGTCAGGCCGGCTTCGTCCAAGTACAGCTGCACGGCCTTCGATCCGGGGGCCAGCGAACTCTTCACCCAGGGCTTGCGCGTCAAACCGGCGCGGTTGGCGTTGCGCGCCAACAGGCCGGCGGCGATCACGTTGCGCGGGTTGCTGGTGTTGGTGCAACTGGTGATGGCGGCGATGATGACGGCGCCGTCAGGCATCAGGCCCGGTTCGTTTTCCACGACGCCCGAGATGCCGCGCGCGGCCAGGTCGGACACCGGCAAGCGGCGGTGCGGGTTCGACGGGCCGGCCAGCGTGCGCACCACGGTGGACAGGTCGAAGCGCAGCACGCGTTCGTATTCGGCGGTCTTCAAGCTGTCGGACCACAGGCCCGCCGTCTTGGCATAGGTTTCGACCAGGGTGATCTGTTCGTCTTCGCGGCCGGTCAGGCGCAGGTAGTCGATGGTCTGCTGGTCGATCGAGAACATGGCGGCGGTGGCGCCGTACTCGGGCGCCATGTTCGAAATGGTGGCGCGGTCGCCCAGCGTCAGGCTGGCAGCGCCTTCGCCGTAGAACTCCAGGTACGCGCCCACGACCTTTTCGCGGCGCAGGAATTCGGTCAGCGTCAGCACCACGTCGGTGGCGGTGATGCCGGGCTGCGCGCGGCCGGTGAGTTCCACGCCGATGATGTCCGGCAGGCGCATCCACGAGGCGCGGCCCAGCATGACGTTTTCGGCTTCCAGGCCGCCCACGCCGATGGCGATGACGCCCAGCGCGTCCACGTGCGGGGTGTGGCTGTCGGTGCCGACCAGCGTGTCGGGGAACGCCACGCCGTCCTGCGTGTAGATCACGGGCGACATCCGCTCCAGGTTGATCTGGTGCATGATGCCGTTGCCCGGGGGCACGACTTCGATGTTGCGGAAGGCCTGCTTGGTCCAGTCGATGAAATGGAAGCGGTCTTCGTTGCGGCGGTCTTCCACGGCGCGGTTCTTGGCGAAGGCGTCGGGGTCGTTGCCGTCGAATTCCACAGCCAGCGAGTGGTCCACGATCAACTGCACCGGCACGACCGGATTCACCTTGGCGGGGTCGCCGCCTTTCTCGGCGATGGCGTCGCGCAGGCCGGCCAGGTCCACCAGCGCGGTCTGGCCCAGGATGTCATGACAGACCACGCGTGCTGGAAACCACGGGAAGTCCAGGTCGCGACGGCGTTCGATCAGTTGCTTGAGCGCATCGGTCAGCATGGCCGGGTCGCAGCGGCGAACCAGGTTTTCCGCCAGCACCCGGGACGTATAGGGCAGGCCGGCGTAGGCGCCGGGGGCGATGGCTTCAACCGCGGCGCGCGCGTCGAAATAGTCCAGGCGGGTGCCGGGCAGGGTCTTGCGGTACGAGTGGTTCATCATGCCTCCGTGCGCCGCAGGTTGCTCTGGGCGATCTGTTGTTCGATGTTGATACGGGATACGCGGATGTGCCGGCGCATCAGGATTTCGGCCAGCTCGCCGTCGCGGTCGGCGATGGCGTCAAGAATGCGGTGGTGTTCGGCGTAGGCCTGCCGCGGGCGGTTGGGCGTTGTCGAATACTGGATGCGGTACATGCGCGCCAGCTGGTAGAGCTCGTCGCACAGCATGCGGAACAGCATCTGGTTGCCGCTGCCCTTGACGATGCGGTAGTGGAAGTCGTAATCGCCTTCCTGCTGGTAGTAGCCCAGGCCGGCCTGGAAGGCGGCGTCGCGTTCGTGGGCTTCCAGCACGCCGCGCAGTTCGGCGATTTCAGAGGGCGGCATGCGCTCGGCGGCCAGGCGGCAGGCCATCCCTTCCAGCGATTCCCGGATCTCGTAGAGCTCGGAGAGCTCTTGCTGCGACAGCGACACGACGCGCGCGCCGGCGTGCGGGACGCGCACCAGCAGCTTCTGGCCTTCCAGCCGATGCAGGGCTTCGCGCAGCGGGCCCCGGCTGACGCCATGCTGGCGCGCCAGTTCGGGCTCGGAAATCTTGCTGCCCGGGGCGATCTCGCCTTTGACGATGGCGGCCTGGATCTTCTTGAAGATGTGATCCGACAAGGTTTCGCCATCGCCTGGTGGGGTGCCCGGTAGGGTCAGCACTTTGCTCATAGTGTCAACAATCTATCCGGATTCGGGAGAAATATTCGAGATAAGGCGCTGTATGGCGCCAGATTGTCAACAATTTACCTTGGGTGGCCCATGGGCGCAAGCGGCGGGGCGGCCGCTTGCGCCGTGCTCGGCGGGCGGGCTACCGCTTGTGATGAACCTCCTGCACGCCATAGACCTGGACGGGCAGCCCCACGTGCCGTGCCTTCAATTGCAGGGACAGGTATTGGGAATAGTGCCGGGACTGGTGCAGGTTGCCGCCGTGGAACCACAGCCCTTCCTGCTGTGTGGGCTTCCACATATTGCGTTGCTCGCCTTCCCAGGGGCCGGGGTCCTTGGTGGTGTCCGAACCCAGGCCCCAGCACTTGCCCACCTTGTCGGCCACTTCCGGGCTGATCAGGTCGGCTGCCCAGCCGTTCATCGAGCCGTAACCGGTGGCGTAGACGACCAGGTCGGCCGGCAGCGTGACGCCGTTCTTCAACACGACGGCCTCGCGCGCCAGGTGGCTGACGTCGGTGCCGGATTGCAGCTTGATGCTGCCGTCGATGATCAGGTCGCAGGCGCCCACGTCGATGTAATAGCCCGATCCGCGACGCAGGTATTTCATGAAGAGGCCGGAGCCGTCGTCGCCCCAGTCCAGCATGAAGCCCGCCTTCTCCAGCTTGCCGTAGAACTCGGCGTCTCGCTCGCGCATCTGGTCGTAGAGCGGAATCTGGAATTGCGCCATGATCTTGTAGGGCAGGGACGCGAATGTCAGGTCCGCCTTGCGGGTCGTCATGCCGTTGGCCAGCGCCTGTTCGGAATACAGCCCGCCCAGGCCGATGTCCATCAGCGTGTCCGACCGGACGATGTGGGTGGACGAACGCTGCACCATGGTGACGTTGGCGCCGCCTTCCCAGAGCGCCGCGCAGATATCGTGGGCCGAATTGTTGGCGCCGATGACCACCACGTTCTTGCCCCGGTACGCGTCAGGCCCGGGGTGTTGCGACGAATGCTGCTGCTCGCCCTGGAACTCGTCCTGGCCCGGAAAGCGCGGGATGTTCGGCTTGCCCGACATGCCGGTGGCCAGCACCAGCTGCTTGGGTCGCAGCACCACGGGCTTGCCGTCGCGCAGCACCGTGACCTCCCATTCCTTTTTCTGTTCGTCGTAGCGCGCCGACTGGCAGACGCTGGAGGTCCAGTAATTCAGCTCCATCACCTTCGTGTACATCTCCAGCCAGTCGCCGACCTTGTCCTTCGGCGCGAAGACGGGCCAGTTTTCGGGGAAGGGGATATAGGGCAGGTGGTCGTACCAGACCGGATCGTGCAGGCACAGGGACTTGTAGCGCTTCCTCCAGCTGTCGCCGGCGCGCTCGTTCTTTTCGATGATGATGGTGGGCACGTCCAGCTGGCGCAGCCGCGCGCCTAGGGCGATGCCGCCTTGCCCGCCACCGATGATCAGCACGTAGGGCTGCGTCTTGTAGCCCAGCTCGGCCGCTTCCTGCTCGCGCTTTTCCAGCCAGGTCTGGCGGTCGCGGTCGTGGCCGTGTTCGGCGCCCTTGGGGCGGCGCGTGCCGCTGGGTTCTTCATGCCCCTTCAGTTCGGACATGGTGGTCAGCAGCGTCCAGATCTTGCCGTCTTTCACGCGGATGTGGCCATAGCCGCGTGCCAGGTTCGTGTCGATATGCAGCCAGGCTTGCAGCAGGCCCCCATCGTCGGAAACGGCCTCACGTTCGTCGCGGGTGAAGCGTACCGGCTCCACTTGCGACAGCTGTTGCGTCAGCATCTCGCGGATCTGGTCGCGGCCTTCCAGCGTGCGCAGGTTCCAGCTGAAAAGCACCAGGTCGCGCCAATAGCATTCGTCCTGGAACAGGCCGGCAACGGCATCAATCTCCTTGTTGCCCAACGCGGTGTTCAGGCGGGCGAGCACCGCGTCCAGAGCGGCATTGGCGGGGTCTGTCTGCATGTCTTGTCTCCTTGCCCGGGGCGGGCGTCGTGGTCATGGCGGATGGCTCCGTCCATTGACGCCCTGGCCTGTGCCGGCCGCTGGGGCGTCAAGACTGCACATGCAAATGCCGTGCCAGCTTGCGACAGGCCGTGGCGGCGGGGCGCGCGCCGGACGGCGGCGCGATGCACTGTCGCACCGCGCCACACCTGTTGCAGCATGGTGTGGCCCCAGGCGCCGAGTTCGCGTCTAACGCGTGAGCCCGTAGCGCCGCATCTGGCGGTGGACGGTAGAGCGGTCCACACCCAGCTGCCGCGCCGCTTCCGATACATTGCCGCCACAGCGGGCCAGCGTGGCTCGTAGCGCGGCTTCTTCCGCGCTCAGCGCCGCGCCCGCCGGGGCAAAGGTGTCCGGCAGATCTTGCGGCGTGATGACGCCGTCTTCGCACAAGGCGCTGGCAACCGCGATGACATTGGCCAGCTCGCGGATGTTGCCCGGCCAGGCATGCGCTTTCAGCGCCAATAGCGCCGCAGGCGATAGCACCGGCGCACCGGACTCGCCCTGATGCCGCGCCAGCATGCGGGCGATCAGCCAGTCCAGGTCCTGCCGTTCGCGCAGCGGCGGCACGGTCAGCGTGGCGGCGTTGATGCGGTAATACAGGTCTTCGCGAAAGCGGCCCTCGCGCACCAGCGCGCCCAGGTCGCGATGCGACGCGGACACCAGCGTCAGCCGCACGGCACGCGGCGCGTTGGCGCCGATGGGCGTGACTTCGGACTCCGCCAGCACGCGCAGCAAGCGGCTTTGCAGCGTCAACGGCATGTCGCCGATCTCGTCCAGGAACAAGGTGCCGCCGTCGGATTCCTCGATCAGGCCCTTGCGGCCCTTGGGGGCAGCGCCGGTGTAGGCGCCGGGCAGGTAGCCGAACAGTTCGCTTTCGATCAGGGATTCGGGAATGGCCGCGCAGTTCACGGCGACAAAGCTGCCCGGGCGGCGGCTGTCGTCGTGGATGGCGCGGGCCAGGTATTCCTTGCCCACGCCGGTTTCGCCCTGCAGCAGGATGGGCAGGCCTTGGCGCGCGAGTTTCGCGGCTCGGACTTGCAGCGCCGCCATCTTGGCATCCCCGCCGTCCAGCCCGCGCAACGCGGACGGCGTGGCGCGCACGGCGACCGTGGCGCCGCGCAGGTGGCGGTTGGGTTCGATGGCGTGCGCGAACAGCGCATTGCCGTCGCGGGCGACGATCAGGCGGTCTTGCGGCGCGTGGCCGCGCGTGTAGTGCGGCAGGTCGTCCAGTTGCACATCAAAGAAGCGGGTCACGGGCTGGCCGATCAGGCCGGCCGGGCTGCGCCAGTCCAGCCCGGCTGCGCGCGCCAGCAACTTGGCGCCGGAGTGCGTCATGCCCAGAATGCGGCCGGCGCCGTCCAGCGAGATCGCCGCTTCCGGGTCCACGTCCAGAAACTCGGGTGACCGCGCAAAGCGCAGCACCCATTCATTGCGCGTGCGCGCCATCAGGTTGGCCAGTTCGATGCGGCGCGTGGTGCTGTTGACCAGGTGCAGCGCCAGATTCTGGCTGGTTTTCAGGCTGGGCGAGCTGAGCAGAGAAATATCCAGCACGGCGGCCAATTCGCCATCGGCGTTGTAGATGGGGGCGGCGGTGCAGGACAGTGGTGTGTGCGTGTTGTCGAAGTGGTCGGTCTGGTGAATAGTCAGCGCTTCGCCGGTTTCCAGGCAGGCGCCCACGGCGCAAGTGCCGGCGCGCGGTTCGGACCATTCAGACCCCAGGTACAGGCCCGCTTTGCGCAGCTTGTCGGTCTGTAACGGGTCACCCAGAAATTCCACGGTGACGCCCTGGCGGTCGGCCAGCAGCAGCACGTAGTTCTGGCCCGCCACTTGCTTGAACAGATGATCCAGCCCGCTGCGGGCAATGTTGATCAGCGCTTCGGATTGTTGGCGATGTTCGCGCAGCCGGCCGTCCGGCACGATGTAGGCTTCGCAAGCCTGGGCGGGGTCCAGCTGGTATTGATCCAGGCAGCGCAGCCAGCTGCGCACCACATGCGCGTCGCGCTGCGTGGGGCGTCCGCGGCCTACCTGTTCGATCTCGCGGATATGGGCGGAATGCAGGGATTCCTGACTAGGCATGTCGTCTCCATGTTGCGCCCGATCTGCGTCGGATCAACAAGGCAGCATGCCCAGAGACGGACCCGCTTGTAAATGGTGGTTATCCAGCGGTCTCGCTGTCTATCGAACGCAGCCCCTTGGGAATCCGATAACGCGTGCCGTCAAAGCGCAGCGTGTGGCGGGTCTTGCCCTGGCTGACGGTTTTTTCCTCGCAGCCGCCTTGCTGCACTGCGGCACGGCTGGACGAGTGCGAGTCCGTGGCAACCAAGTCGCGGTAGCCCTTGGTTTGCGCGGTGCCCATCGCCAGGCTCACCGCGCGTTCCGTGAATTTTCCCGCGCAACTGGTGTCCCACTGGCCGGACGAGTGGTTGACGATCAGGCCGTCGAGCACCAGGCGCAATTCCTTGTCTTCCACGGTGAAGAGCCGCAAGCTGGTTTCGTCCAGGGGATTGGCGCGCGAGGCGCCTTCGCGTTCGATGCGGATTCCAAACGCACGGCGATCGGCCGTGACGTCATAGCGCGCCGTATCGAACGACAGGCTGGCGATGCGCAAGGCATCGTCCGACATCAGATCGACCAGCGTGCGGCGCTGCCGCACTTGCAACGTCTGGCGGTCCAGCACCAGCACTTCCAGATCGCCTTCGTGGCCGTTTTCGGGGTCGGGCGTGTCTTGCATCAACGGCACCGCCACGAGCAGCAAGTCGGGGTTGGCGGGCCAGGCCTTGCAGGCCACCGCGAAGGGCGCACCGACGTCCGCGTCAGACAGCGTCACGATAGCGTGGCCTTGCTTTAAGCGGATGCGGCCTTCGCGGTCGGGCTTGTCCTGGTTTTGATACACGTTGCGCACGATGTCGGCCGCCTCGGGGCAGGGGCCGCTTGCGGCGTGTGCCACGCCACCCGTCAACAGGGCGGACAAGGTCAGGGCGCCGGTCAAGAAGGATAGGGGGCGGGGCATCGTAGGCGGGCAGGGACGAAGAAGACCGAATTCTAATCACGCCACCCGCCGGCGTTGCGCCCCTTTCGCTACCGGCCGCTACAGATCGCTACAAGTCCACCCGCACTTTGCCTGCCTTTACCAGCCCGGCGACGTCGCGGATTTCGGACAGCAACGCCTGTTGCAACTGCTGGGGCGTGCCGCCGGTCGGCTGGAACCCCTGTTCGGCCAGCTTGGCGTGGACGGCGTCGGTTTGCAGCGCGCGATTGATGCCCTGATTCAGTGCGGCAATCGTAGCTTCGGGCGTGCCCGCCGCGCAGTAAGTGCCGAATTGAATCTGCGCATCGAAGCCGGCGTAACCGCTTTCGGCGACAGTGGGAATGTCGGGGTATTTCGGCAGGCGCTCGCGGCTGGTCACGGCCAGCACGCGCAACCGGCCGCTTTTCAAATACGGTTCGACGGCGGCAACCGTGGCGACCACCAGTTGAATCTGGCCCCCCAACAGGTCAGTCATCATGGGGCCCGTGCCGCGATACGGCACATGCAGCATGTCGATGCCGCAGGCGGCCTGCAACAGCTCGGTGGCCAGGTGTTGCGGAGTGGCGTTGCCCGGTGACCCGAACGTCAGACCCTTGGGTTCCCGTTTGGCCTGGGCCACCAGTTCCGCCAATGTCTTGGCGGGCAGGTCGCTGTTCACGGCCACCATATAGGGCGAGCGCGCAATCGGGCAGACGGGCGCCAGCTGTTTCAAGACCTCTTCAGGCGGGCGGGCGTAGTAGCGCACCGACGGTACCAGCCCCGCGAACAGCAGCACGCTGCCGTCCTTGGCGCCGTTGGCGGTGTAGTCAGCGCCCAGCATGCCGCTGGCGCCGGGCTTGTTTTCGACCACGACGGACCGGTCCAGCGCGCCTTCCAGCGTGGCGGCGATGACGCGCCCCAGCACGTCGGTGCCGCCGCCCGGCGGGAACGGCACGATCACGCGCAAGGGCGCTTCGCGTGCGGCGGCAAGACGGGCCAGCGACAGGGCCGTCGGCACCGCCGCGGCCAAGGCCAGATGCTTCAGTATGGTTCTGCGATGCATGGGTTTGTCTCCCTCTCCGGCCCCTTTCGGGGCGTTGGCCGATCGTCTCTGTCAGGCGGACGATTCAGCGGTTGTCGGCAGTAAAAAGGCCTGCAGCGCCGCAGCCACCACGGCCGGAGCTTCCACCGGCAGCATATGCCGTTGGCCGTCCACGACGCGGGCTCGGCCGTCGGGCAGCGCACGTGCCAGGCCGCGCGTCATGCGGGCGGTGGATCCGACGTCTTCCTCGCCGGTCATGGCAAGCGCGGGGCAAGCGATATCGGGCGCGGCGTGCGCCAGGATCGGGTCGCCCTGCGCGAACAGCCGGTAAGCCGCCAGGAAATTCGCGCGGTCGTTGCGCAGCAGACGCTGGCCGATGGCCGCCACCCGCTCCGGGCGCGCGGCCTGGAAGCCGGGCGTGAACCAGCGCTGCAGCGAGATTGCGGCGGCGGCTTCCACATCCTGGGTCGCGGCGGCGGCCAGGCGGGCCGTCACGGCGCGGACTTCATCCGGCGTGCGCTGGAACACGGTGCTCAGCAACACCAGCCGGCTCACGCGCCGCGGCCGGGCCGCCGCATAAGCTCCCGCAATCAGGCCGCCCATGGAATAGCCCAGCACGTTGGCTTGCGGCCAGCCGGCCTGATCCAGTTCGGCGTCCAACTGAGCGACGAAGTCCTGCACGCGGGCCTCGCCTGGGATGCCGGGGGCCGCGCCATGGCCCAGCAGGTCATAGCGCAGCACGTCGAAATCCGGTTCCAGCAGCGGGACCAGGTCATCCCACAACGTGTGGTCCAGGCCGACGCCGTGCAGCAGCACCAGCGGCGCGCCCTGGCCGGAACGGCGGCGCGGCGTGCTCATTTCGATTGCGCCTCTTGCGCCAGTTCCTGCAGATCGGAATAGCGGTTGCCGATGCGGTGGTGCGGCCGGCCCGAGGTGGCGGCGCCCAAGGCAATCACGATCTCGTCCGGGGCCGGGGCGTCGTTGATGTTGGTCTGCACGGTCAGGTAGTGCGACCGCAGGCCTTCGTCTTGCTTGTGCATCAACGGCACTGAAATCACGCAGCCCGGTCCGCCGCGCGTGTTCGTGAAGCTGAGGTAGCTGGTGCCGCCCACGGCGTTGCGGTAGGCATTGCCGAATCGCAGCGTGTGGATCAGCGCCGAGGCATGTTCGACTTCGCCGGCGGTGCCCACCACGGCAGCCTTGCCGTAGGCTTCGATCTGGTCCGCGGAACTGGCCTGCCGCAGGATCTCTGCCACCAGCAGTTCGCCCAGCGGCGGCGCGGCTTCAAGGATCTGCGGGCGCAGGTCTTCCTGGAAGGGCAGGCCGGCCCAAGGGTTGCGGATCACGGCGGCCGCCACGATCATGATCAGCGGGCGCTCGGCCGCCTTGCCGCCTTCAATGCAGGTCTTCTCGACGTAACTGACGATTTTTCGCACTTGCAAAGCCATTCCATTGCTCCCATGCATACGTGATGAACGATGGGTGCATTGTTGAAGCCGGCACGGAATTTTGACAATCCAAATTAACGTAAGTTAATTTCGGAAAACCTGAATTTGATTGGCCCACCGTCATGCCCCAGCCTCTGAAGATCCAACACTTGCGCCAGTTCCTGCTGGCGGCTGACCACGGCAGTTTTCGCCTGGCGGCCGAAGGCACGCATCGTTCGCAGGCGGCGGTGTCGGCCGCCATGCAGGATCTGGAGCAGCAACTGGGCGCGCCGTTGTTCGAAGCCGGCAAGCGCGCGCAGTTGACGCCGCTGGGCCATGCCGTGGCGCCGTTGCTGCGCGAATTGCTTGCCACGCACGACCGCGTGCTGGATGCCGCGCGCCAGTTGGGGCAGGGCCATACCGGGCCGGTGTCGCTGGCGGTGATGCCGTCGCTGGCGGATGAGTGGCTGCCAAAGCTGCTGGAACGCTACGCGCGCAGCCACCCGGACATTCGTATCCGCGCCGTGGACGAATCGTCGCAGGATGTGCACCGGCTGGTGTTGACGGGCGAAGTGCAGGTCGGTGTGGCGGGGCAGGTGCCGCGCACGGCCGAAGTCGCGTTCACGCCCGTTGCGCGCGACGCCTTCGGGCTGGTTTGCCGCAAGGGGCATCCTTTGGCGCGCCGGCGGGGGCCGGTGCCCTGGTCGGCGCTGGACGCCGAACGGCTGATCGGAAACGCCACGTTCGACACCTTGAAGAACCGTCAGTTGGGCGGGGGCATCGACGACCCCGCGATGGTGGTGTCCAACCGCGCGTCGCTGCTGGCCAGCGTGGTCAGCGGGCTGGGGGTGACGGTGTTGCCCGTGCTGGCGCGGCCGTCCGTCGGATCAGGCCTGGCCTTTGTGCCGCTGGCCGAACCGACGGTGGAACGCATCGTCGGGGTGCTGACCCGCAAGGAGGAAACCCTGCTGCCGTCAGTGGCGGCCATGCACGCGCTGGCGTTGCAGTCGCTTGCGCAGTTCACGCGCCGCAAGGGCGCCGTGCTGGTCTAGCCGGGGTCTGGCCTTCCCGGGCCTTGCGCCTACACGCCGCAGGCCACCATCATGAATTGCCGGAAGGCGTCGGCAGGCTTGGCCAGCGTGGCCCGCGGATGCCAGAGCAGCCCCGCCTCCATAGGCGGCACGGCATCGGTGACCGGCATGGCTTCTATCTTGCGCCCTTCCAGTGACCAGGGGCGATAGACCATGTCCGACAGCATGGTGACGCCAAAGCCATGCGCCACCAACCCGCGCAGCGCCTCCATGGACCGGGTGCGCAGCGCGATGTCGGGCTGCAGACCGTGGGTGCGCCAATAGCCCAGCGTCGAGCGCTCGCCTTCATCCACTTCCAGCAGGATGTAGGGATAGCGGGCGATGTCGGCCAACGACGGCGCGGAGGCCGACAGCAGCGGATGGCCCGAGGACGTCCAGAGTTGCCGGCGCGACCGCACCAGCACCTGATGGCCGAAACGGTCGCGCTTTTCCACGTTGGACAGCAGTGCCACGCCCAGTTCCACGTCGCCACTGGCCACCGCCGCTTCGATCTCCGGGCGGTCCAGGTCCACCAGGTCCAGCACCACCTCGGGATAGCGCCGGCGAAAGCGCGCCAGCAGGTCGGGCAGGAAATAGCCCAGCACGGTATAGGAGGCCGCGATTCGCACCGTGCCGCGCAACGCATAGCGTTGGAAGCCGGGTTCGCGGATGGCGTCGTCCAGCGAATCCAGGATGTCCTGCGTGCGCCGATGAAAGTTGTGGCCTTCTGGCGTCAGGGTGACGCCATGAGGGTGGCGGTCGAACAGGCGCACGCCCAACTGCGCTTCCAGCGCCAGCACGGCATTGGTGACGGCGGACTGCGAGACATGCTCGTCGGCCGCTGCCATGGAAAACCGGCCCGTGCGGGCGGCCGCCGCGAAGTAGCGCAACTGCCGCAGGGTGACATCGTTTGCCATCTGATTTTCGAATACCTGCTACCTGAAACTATGAATATACGATAACGAGCGGCGTTCCTACACTGCGGAAAACACTCAAATCCGCACCAGCAGGAGACAAACGCGTGAACGCCCCACTACCCCCTGGCGTGGCCGATACCCATGGCCTGACGCTCGACGACAAGTACACCCAGACGACCGGCCGCATCTACCTGAGCGGCACCCAGGCGCTTGTGCGCTTGCCGCTGTTGCAGAAGCTGCGCGACCAGCAGGCCGGCCTGAACACGGCCGGCTATGTCTCGGGCTATCGGGGTTCGCCGCTGGGCGGCCTGGATCAGGCGCTGTGGAAGGCCAAGAAGCATCTGAAGTCGCACGACGTGGTGTTCCAGCCCGGCGTGAACGAAGACCTGGCCGCGACGGCGGTGTGGGGCACGCAGCAACTGAACCTGTTCCCGGGCGCCACGCGCGATGGCGTGTTCGGCATGTGGTACGGCAAGGGGCCGGGCGTGGACCGGTCGGTGGATGTGCTCAAGCACGCCAACTCCGCGGGTTCCTCCGCCCACGGCGGCGTGCTGATGCTGGCGGGCGATGACCACGCGGCGAAATCCTCGTCCGTGGCCCACCAGTCCGAACACGTGCTGAT
>Ga0213827_1001514_pt1 | contig 13274 bp, 8 predicted proteins | sample MC6MC0898MG_FD_180669 | JGI IMG/M metagenome (GOLD analysis project Ga0213827, IMG submission 180669) | Enriched soil aggregate microbial communities from Iowa State University, Ames, United States - MC6-MC0898-MG | ecosystem: Environmental > Terrestrial > Soil > Unclassified | place: USA: Iowa...
CAGCCATGCCGGCCGGTGTGGAAGAAGGCATCATCAAGGGCATGTACCTGCTCGAAGAAGACAACCGCGAAGCGGCGCACCACGTACAGCTGATGGGCTCCGGCACCATCCTGCGTGAAGTCCGTGAAGCGGCGAAGATTCTGCGTGAAGAGTTCAACGTCGGCGCTGACGTCTGGAGCGTTACCAGCTTCAACGAACTGCGTCGCGATGGCCTGGCCGTGGAGCGCAGCAATCGTCTGCATCCAGGCCAGAAGCCTAAGCTGAGCTACGTCGAAGAGTGCCTGAACGGCCGTAAAGGTCCGGTGATTGCCTCTACCGACTACATGAAACTGTTCGCCGAGCAGATCCGTCAGTGGGTACCGTCCAAGGAATTCAAAGTCCTGGGCACCGACGGTTTCGGCCGCAGCGACAGCCGCAAGAAACTGCGTCATTTCTTCGAAGTTGACCGTCATTTCGTGGTGTTGGCAGCCCTGGAAGCACTGGCTGACCGTGGTGACATCGAACCCAAGGTGGTGGCTGAAGCCATCGTCAAGTTCGGTATCAACCCGGAAAAACGCAACCCACTGGACTGCTGAGGAGATTTTCCGTGAGCGAACTCATTCGCGTACCTGACATCGGCAGCGGTGAAGGTGAAGTAATTGAACTGTTTGTGAAGGTCGGCGACAAAGTCGAAGCCGACCAGAGCATCCTGACCCTGGAATCGGACAAGGCGAGCATGGAAATCCCTGCTCCCAAGGCCGGCGTGGTCAAGAGCCTGAAAGTGAAGCTGGGCGACCGCCTGAAGGAAGGCGACGAACTGCTGGAGCTGGAAATCGAAGGTGCTGCCGCTGCAGCCCCTGCGCCAGCCGCTGCTGCCGCTGCTCCTGTTGCTGAAAAGCCTGCCGCTGCTGCCGAGGCCCCTGCGGCCCCGGCTGCTGCCCCTGCAGCCGCCACCGTGCAGGACATTCATGTCCCGGACATCGGCTCGTCGGGCAAGGCCAAGATCATCGAACTGTTGGTCAAGGTCGGCGACACCGTCGAGGCTGATCAGTCGCTGATCACCCTGGAATCCGACAAGGCCAGCATGGAAATCCCGTCGCCGGCTGCCGGCGTCGTGGAAAGCATCGCGGTCAAGCTCGAAGACGAAGTCGGCACTGGCGACTTTATCCTCAAGCTCAAAGTCCAGGGCGCAGCCGCTGCGGCTCCTGCACCTGCTCCGGCGGCAGCTCCGGCGGCCAAGGCTGAAGCGGCACCTGCCGCTGCCGCCCCTGCGCCGGCTGCCAAAGCCGAGGCCGCTCCGGCCCCGGTTGCTGCGCCAGCGCCAAGCGGGGCCAAGGTTCACGCCGGTCCGGCCGTACGCCAACTGGCCCGTGAATTCGGCGTCGAGCTGAATGCGGTGAGCCCTAGCGGCCCGCACGGTCGTGTACTCAAGGAAGACGTGCAGGTTTACGTCAAGGCCATGATGCAGAAGGCCAAGGAAGCCCCGGCCGCCGGCGCTACTGGCGGTGCCGGTATCCCACCGATTCCGGTCGTGGACTTCAGCCGCTTCGGTGAAACCGAAGAAGTGCCGATGACCCGCCTGATGCAAATCGGCGCGTCGAGCCTGCACCGCAGCTGGCTGAACATTCCGCACGTGACCCAATTCGACTCGGCGGATATCACCGAGCTGGAAGCGTTCCGCATTGCCCAGAAAGCAGTGGCCGAGAAGGCTGGCGTCAAGCTGACCATCCTGCCGCTGCTGCTCAAGTCTTGCGCGCACCTGCTCAAGGAACTGCCGGATTTCAACAGCTCCCTGGCACCCAGCGGCAAAGCGATCATCCGCAAGAAGTACGTGAACATCGGTTTTGCGGTTGATACCCCAGACGGCCTGCTGGTTCCCGTGATCAAGAACGTTGATCAGAAGAGCTTGCTGCAACTGGCTGGCGAAGCGGCTGCACTGGCTGCCAAAGCCCGCGACAAGAAGCTCACGGCCGACGACATGCAAGGTGCCTGCTTCACCATCTCCAGTCTCGGCCACATTGGCGGCACCGGCTTCACGCCGATCGTCAATGCACCGGAAGTGGCGATCCTCGGCGTGTCCAAGGCAACCATCCAGCCAGTCTGGGATGGCAAAGCCTTCCAGCCGAAATTGATGCTGCCACTGTCGCTGTCCTACGACCACCGCGTGATCAACGGCGCCGCTGCGGCCCGTTTCACCAAGCGTCTGAGCGACCTGCTGGGCGACATCCGCACCATCCTGCTGTAAGACCGCAGGGCCCTTCTTCCGCGAAGGGCTCGCGCGTTCCACGTTTTCCGAGCGCCACGCTCGTACCTCAACCCCGCCAATTGGCGGGGCTTTTTTTGCCTGCAAAACAGCCAATCTCGAAAGACGGCTGGGCAAAACCGGTAAGCATTCCTACCCGTGTTAACACCAAAGACCACGCCAACAGTTGAGCAGGACCACATCCCGGGTCCGCTTCCCCGCCAATATTCAAATGCCCTCCAGCCATACGATGAATCACAAAGCGTACATACCGTACTGGCCGCGGCGTTCCTCACCGCACTTCGAAAGGATTCGAATATGTTCAAGCCTACTGTCGGCCCGATTGTTGGTCACACCACTTTTCAACACACCCGAGTGTTTCTGCGGGGCGCCCCGATGGAAAACGCGTGGGTATTTGCCGGGCTGCGTTTTCGCCGCTCGGGCGATACCCACTGGTCCAAAGGGTTCTATGCCGAGCTCACGGCAGCTCGCGACATGTCGGCGGTGATCGCGCTGCAAGACCTCGACAGCGATACCGAGTATGAGTACCAGGCCGGCTGGTTCAACACGGGCAATGCCCGACCGCCCCTGGAAATCCTTGATCAGTTAAAACTGCAATGGCCCCGGGAGACCTACTGTTTTCGCAGCGTCTCCAGCAAAACCTGCACACCGCGCAGCTACATCGTCGGCTCGTGCCGCTACCTGCGCATGACCCTGGGCACCCCGTCACTGCCGGCCAAGGGCGACCGGATCTTTGCGGCGATCAAGCGACTGGCAGAGACTTCCTCACCAGCGATCAGCGCCCTGGTGATGACCGGTGACCAGGTGTATGTGGACGATATGAACATCCTCGTCCCGGACCATGATTACCCGGACATTCTCGCCAAGTACCACGCGGCCTTTTCTCAGCCCCATATCCAGGCGCTAATGGCCTCATTGCCGACCTACATGATTCTCGACGACCACGAAATAGAAGATAACTGGCCCGCCAACGCCAGCCGCAACGACGACAACCTATATCGCAACGCGATGGCCGCGTACGAAATCTATCAGGCCAGTCATGGCCCGGCGCATGAACGGGTGCCTGACGGGCACCCCACTGGTCAACCGCCACATTACTGGTACCAATTTGCTCAGGGGGATATCGAGTGGTTTGTCATGGACACCCGGACCCGACGCAACCTCTCGGCCGACGATCGACGCATTCTTGATGCCGACCAGGAGCAAGCGGTGCTCAAGTGGCTGATCAACAGCCCGGCGCGGGTCAAAATGCTGGTCACCGGCGTCATGCTATTCCCCGACAGTAAAAGCAATGACGGTGACACCTGGAAAGCCTTCCCCGAACAGCGCCTGCGCATCCTCGAAAGTATCCGTCTGCACCAGATCAGGAATGTGCTGATCATCTCGGGTGATGTCCACGGCTCACTCACCTCGTGCCTACGCCATACAGCAGACCCGGACTTCGAGGTGCAGACCATCGTCTCCTCGCCGTTCTGCAACAGCGTCTGGCTGCCCTTTGCCAAGACCTCGTCGTTCATCCTGGACCAGCCACTGGCGCGTACTGCTGCCGGTGACTATTACCTCGAAGGAACTAGCAAGGTGATCAGCCAGGACAACTTCGCCCAACTGACGGTGTACACCGAGTATGTTCGCGTGGAGTACCACGACGCGAATGGCGACCCGCTGTATTCGGTAGACCTGCCCCTGCACCCTCCCCCCCAGCCTCCGCCACTGGTTGTGTAGGTGCTGGCTTGCGCAATCCCATGGCACGTAATTTTCCTACAGAAAATGCTGTTTCGGCCGATAAAGGCCTATAGCACTTAGCCTTCATCCTCTATTGTCAGCCAGGGCGCCATCATGCAACCTTGCCGCTGGCAACACAGAGGGCGTGAGCCCGTCGCGTTCAGCATTTTCGAAGCGAGTTTCTTCCATGAAAAGCCATCCCGATGCCGCCAACCGAATGGTGGCCGAGGTAGTGACGCAATTGCCTGTGCCCTCGCGGCTCGGCATGCTGCGTTTCGAGCGGCTGAATGAAGCAAGCTGGGCCCTGCTGTTTCTCGACCCCAACTGCGAACGCCAGTTCGGTCTGCCCGCGGTAGAACTTTGCGCCCTGGTCGGCTCGCCCTACGCCAGCCTGATGGAGCCTGAAGCGCGTTATCAGTTGCACGATACGATCCAGCAGCAACTGAGCCAAAGCCCGCATTACCTGATCCGCTACACCCTGCACACGGCCCAGGGTTCCCTGAGCCTGCTGGAAATGGGCGAAGCCTATAAACAACACAATCGGCACCTGCTGCGCGGATATCTGCTGGTGGTCGACGGCCTGTTCGAAGACGACCCCCTGCTGCCGGCGCTCGACCTGGAAACCCAGAATTCGCGCCTGCAGATTGCCCTGGAGTTGAACCAACGCGCCCAGCAGGAACAACTACAGCACCTGGAGCGTGTGCGTGCCCAGCAAGAGCTGATCCTGCTGCTGACGCGCCAGCGCTACAGCTCCGGCAATTCGTTGCAGGAAGCGGCCAAGCTGATCACCCGCAGTGCCTGTGATATCTACCAGATCGACAGCGCCAGCCTGTGGAACCTGGAAAATCGCCAACTACTGCCGATTTCCGCCTACCACCGCCCTTCGCAGGAACACCGGCTACCCGAAGTGATCGACGCCAGCGGCTTCCCCGATTACCTGGAAGCCCTGCACTCGAGCCGGGCCATCGATGCCCACAACGCCATACATGACCCGCGCACCCGGGAAATGGCCGAGAGCCTGCGCCCACGGAACGTCAACGCCATGCTCGATGCCAGCATCCGCGTGGACGGCCAGGTGGTCGGTGTCCTGTGCCTGGAACAGACCGGCGTGACCCGCGCCTGGCAATCGGACGAAATCGCCTTCGCCGGCGAACTGGCCGATCAGTTTGCCCAGGTCATCAACAACCACAACCGACGCACCGCCACCAGCGCCCTGCACCTGTTCCAGCGTGCGGTCGAACAAAGTGCCAACGCCTTTTTGCTGGTCAATTGCGACGGCGTGGTCGAGTACGTCAACCCCAGTTTCACCGCGATCACCCAGTACAGCACCGAAGAGGTCCACGGTCAGCGCCTGTCGGAACTGCCAGCCCTGGAAAACCTCAGCGAACTGCTGTTCGACGCGCCCTCGAGCCTGGCCAAGAGCAACAGCTGGCAAGGTGAGTTCAAGAGCCGGCGCAAGAATCTGGAGCCCTACTGGGGGCAGTTGTCGATCTCCAAGGTGTATGGCGACAACCGCGAACTGACCCACTACATCGGCATCTACGAAGACATCACCCAGACCAAGCTCGCCCAGCAGCGCATCGAGCGCCTGGCCTACACCGACAACCTGACCAACCTGGGCAATCGCCCGGCGTTCATCCGCAACCTCGACGAGCGTTTTGCCCGCGACAGCGACAGCCCGATCTGCCTGCTGCTGGTGGACATCGACAATTTCAAGCGAATCAACGACAGCCTCGGCCACCAGACCGGCGACAAACTGCTGATCAGCCTGGCCCGCCGCCTGCGCAACAGCCTGAGCCCGAGCGGCAGCCTGGCGCGTTTTGCCAGCAACGAGTTTGCGGTGCTGCTGGATGACGCCAACCTGCACCTCGGCCAGCAAATGGCCAGCCAGCTGTTGATGACGCTGGACAAGCCGATGTTCGTCGATAACCAGTTGATCAGCGTCACCGCCTCCGTCGGCGTGGCCTGTGCGCCGCTGCACGGGCGCGACCCGCAAACACTGATGCGTAACGCCGGGCTGGCCCTGCACAAGGCCAAGGCCAATGGCAAACACCAGGTCCAGGTGTTCACCGAGGCCTTGAACGCCGAGGCCAGCTACAAGTTGTTCGTGGAGAACAACCTGCGCCGCGCCCTGACCCAGAACGAGCTGGACGTGTTCTACCAGCCCAAGCTGTGCCTGCGCTCCGGTCGCCTGCTGGGGATGGAAGCGCTGCTGCGCTGGAACCACCCGGAAAAGGGCATGATCCGCCCCGACCAGTTCATCAGCGTCGCCGAAGAGACTGGCCTGATCATCCCCATCGGCAAATGGATCGCCCGCCAGGCCTGCCGCATGAGCATCGAACTGAGCGCCGCCGGGCTGGGTAACCTGCAGGTGGCGATCAACCTGTCACCCAAGCAGTTCTCCGACCCGGACCTGGTGTCCTCGATTGCCAACATCCTCAAGGAAGAAAAGCTACCCGCCCACTTGCTGGAACTCGAACTGACCGAAGGCCTGTTGCTGGAAGCCACCGAAGACACCCACCTGCAGCTCGACCAGCTCAAGCGTCTGGGCCTGACCCTGGCCATGGACGACTTCGGCACCGGTTATTCATCCCTCAGCTACCTGAAGAAATTCCCGATCGACATCATCAAGATCGATCGCAGCTTCATTCATGAGATCCCGGACAACCAGGACGACATGGAGATCACCTCGGCCGTGATCGCCATGGCCCACAACCTCAAGCTCAAAGTGGTGGCCGAGGGCATCGAGACGGCCGAACAGTTGGCCTTCCTGCGTCGCCATCGCTGCGACGTCGGCCAGGGCTACCTGTTCGACCGGCCGATCCCCGGCGCCGAGCTGATCGACAAGCTCAAACGCTACCCACGCGGCCCAATTGCCTGACAGCGCCGCAACACTCGGGCAAACTGCGGGTCTGACTCCTTACTGACTCCCCAACCTGACTGGAGGGCCGATCATGGTCTTGCGCTCGGAAATTCTGGTGAACAAAAACGTGCTCCCAACTAAAGAACAAGCCCTGCCCGGCCGCGAAACACCGATCACCGTGCCGGAGAAACACTTCGTCAACAAGGACCAGTACATGCTGGGTCCCTTCATCGGCAATGTGGAGTTCGCGATCTTCGGCCTGGGCTGTTTCTGGGGCGCGGAACGCAAGTTCTGGCAGCGTGAAGGCGTGGTCAGCACGGCGGTGGGTTATGCCGGCGGCTTCACCCCAAACCCAACCTACGAAGAAGTCTGCTCGGGCCTGACCGGCCACACCGAAGTGGTATTGGTGGTGTATGACCAGGACAAGGTCAGCTACAAAGAACTGCTGGCGATGTTCTGGGAGCTGCATAACCCGACCCAGGGTATGCGCCAGGGCAACGACATCGGCACCCAGTACCGTTCGGTGATCTACGCGGTCAAACCTGAACAACTGGACGAAGCCAAGGCCAGCGAGAAGACGTTCCAGGCAGAACTGACCAAGGCCGGGCTGGGCACCATCACCACCGAAATCGAACAGGCCCCGACCTTCTACTACGCCGAGGCCTATCACCAGCAGTACCTGGCGAAGAACCCTGAAGGTTACTGCGGGATCGGCGGCACAGGCGTGACCTGTCCGATCTGATTTTCAGATTGCCAACAGCATCGCGGGCGGCGTTCCGTTTGCCCGCGATGGCGTCCGATCAGATGCCGCCAAGACGGCTGATCAACTCTCGGCGATCAACCAATCCATCTGCCAGCCGCCCTGGGTCTGGCCAAGTTTCTGCGCCAGCCACGGCAGCAGCTCTCGCAACTCCTCTTCCAGCCCCCACGGCGGATTGGCAATCGCCAGCCCGGAGCCGTTCAGGCTGTTCGGCGTATCCAGCGGATGCACCAGCAATTCCACACGCAACAACTTCGGCGCGCCCGTGCCGGCCAGGTCCTGATAGAAGCGGCGCAACATGCGCTGGTCCTTCACCGGGTACCAGATCGCCGCTACGGTTTGGCGCATACGGCCAATCGCCTCTTTGAGCGAGGCGGCACAGCGCTGCATCTCATCGAGCTTCTCGAACGGCGGATCGATCAGCATCAAGCCGCGCTTCTCGGGCACCGGTAGCATCGCCCGGGGCACATGCCAGCCTTCGCCCAGGTGCACCTTGACCCGACGATCACCCTTCATGTTGTCCTTGAGCAGCAAGCCGTCTTCCGGGTGCTTCTCGTTGAGCAGGACCCGGTCCTGCGGGCGGGTCAGGCGCCGCGCCAGCTCCGGCGAGCCTGGGTAGTAGCGCAACTGGCCATCCGGGTTCATCTCGTGCAGCACCTGCATGTAATCGGCCGTCAGCATCGGCAGGTCCGGCTCGCCCCACAATCGCGCGATACCCTCCAGGTACTCACCGGTCCGGCTGGCCTGGTCGCCCTGCAGGTCATACAGACCAATGCCGGCGTGGGTGTCGAGATAGGCAAACGGCTGCTCCTTGCGCGACATCAGGGCGATGAGGCGGGTCAAGGTCAGGTGTTTGAACACGTCGGCGTGATTGCCGGCGTGGAAGGCGTGACGATAATTCATGGCTGCTCCTGCGAAGGAGGCGAAGTTTACCTTTTACCGGCCAGCAAGTCAGGGGTTCGCGGCTGAGTGGCGACACCTGCGCCCCCGCCGAAGCGGGTCTGGACGTTACGTAAGTATCCCCGACATCGCTATCAAACCAAGTAGCAGCATGCTGGCTAACAACCCTAGATGGGTCCATTGCAGCACTACAAGCTTTCTCCTGAGCCCATGGGGAAATTTATCGATATCTTCAGCAGTAACCATGCCGCGCTTCAGAAAAAAGCGGGGAAACGTGACGACACTAGAGATTGAGTAAACCAATCGTGTCTTCCCTCTAAGCCCTTTATCAATACGCACGGGAACTGTTATCAATGGCGAACTGTTTTGGAAATGTTCTGACAGGATGTCTCCCTTTGTGTAGCCCAAGTGCAACGCCACCCCAAAAACAACAAGTGCGCCACCGAAAATTATTAGTCCCGAAGCAAGGAATAGTGCATCCGCAATGCCAATGTTCATCGAGCTGCCTCGAAAATCCGGTCACCCATTTTTTCACCAACAACGCTCCCAATAGCGCCGAAAGAGAAAGAGCCTGCCCCAACCACAACAATACTGCAGACCAGTAATCCAAAACCGCCAGTTGGAACACCCAACCCAACACAAAGTCCGCCGACAGCTGAAGTTGATAGAGCCGCACCTACAATTCCGCCACCTACGATCCCCCCAGTAAAACTCCCCACCTCAGTGAATTTAACCCGCTCACAAGCTTCGGTATTTCCCGCCGCACACACATCCTGCACCTTCATGGCGGATGCTCCCCCGCCAACAGCAGTACCCAACCAACCGCCGTATTGAACGTATTTAGACGCCTTCGCCACACCTTCAAGGTGAGTTGCGTGACCCGGTATTTGCCCAGCAGGACTGGCATTGGTCCAGTGATGGACCAGGCTTTGACTAGAGATACCCAGCATTTTTTTCAAATTGATATGTTGGGGAAATCCAATGCCCTTGCGGGTCAGTGCCGTCATATGGCTGTTCAGTTGAGCAAGCAGGCGCTGGCGTTCTGCAAAAAAGGCCGGCGAGCGCAGGTACCCATCTCTTTGGAGCGTCGTCTGCTGCAGCGCTTCAATGTCCCTCAAGGCATTGCCGACGTTATCCAGATTACTCTTGAAAACACTCGCGCCGACGCCGATTGCGCCAGAGCCATGGCTCAGGAAGGTCTGGATGACATCTCGGTGCTGCACCATGAAATCCGCTTCTTGCGGGCTAAGCGTTTCAAGCACTTGATGGGTCTTGGCTGCTACATCCATGAGCAGGGCTTCTTCACGGCTGCACTGGAAGTTATTGGGATCGCTCAGCACGATCATCGAGCCGGCCTTGACGTCCCGCAGATTGGGGTTGAGCAGTCTGAATTTGCCCATTACCGCTGGATCGCGCAGGGTGAACAGCGACGCCTCAAGCTGCTCACCGGTGGTGCTCCTGGGCACGATGTAGAAACCCGGATCTGCTGGCTGCGTGCCGCTGCCATGCATTGGCACGTGAGGGTTTGGCGCAGGTGTGAAACCTGATGAGCGTGGCATTGCAGGGTGGTAGGCGGCGGATGCGACCGGCTGGACAGGGGCCATGGCAGCATGCGATGCCGCACCTCGCCCGGACTCGTAAGAGACGCTGGTTAATGAGGGAATCAACTCTGCTTTACAGGGGCAACTGCTGAAGCTGTCCAGCGAGCCCGCCACAATCCTGCCGTGACTGGTGATGTGCGAGACGCCACCTGTAATCACGTAGGTTTCATTGTCTTTTCCGCATGAAACCCGGTCCCCATCCCGCGCATGAGCAAAGCCAAACAGCGTGACGCGAGTATCCGCCTCCAGAACCTCGCCACCACAGGTGGTCTTGTCACCTTTACGAATGAAATATCCCTTGGCCATTGCTTGAACTCCTTGCCTGTTGGCTGCGCACTTGAACGGGGTTAGCGCAAAGTACGTGGCGGCAGAGGAAACTCAAGACAGGGCACCGCGAATGGGAAATCTCCCACGAACAACACAGAAGCAAGAGACAAAAACCACCGTTGAGCCAATTGCCGGCTCAGGCATGGCGCACAAAAAAACGGCCCGCATCCAAAGGCTGCGGGCCGTTCTTTGATCAGCGATTGATCAGGGCATTGGCCCCGGCAATTACTTGTTCAGGTGGAAATCTTTCTCTGCCGCGGCAAAGCGCTGCAGCATGCCAACCGATGGTTCGCCCATCTTGCTGACCAGGAAGATCGCCAGGCTGGCGAAGATGAAGCCCGGGATGATTTCGTACAGACCCAGCAGTTCGAAATGCTTCCAGACGATCACGGTGACTGCACCCACCACGATCCCGGCCAGTGCGCCGTTACGGGTCATGCCTTTCCACAGTACCGAAATCAGCACCACCGGACCAAAGGCGGCACCGAAGCCGGCCCAGGCGTAGCTCACCAGGCCCAGCACGCGGTTTTCCGGGTTGGCTGCCATCGCGATGGCCACCAGTGCAACCGCCAGGACCATCGCACGACCGACCCAGACCAGCTCGACCTGGGAAGCGTTCTTACGCAGGAAGGACTTGTAGAAGTCTTCGGTCAGTGCACTCGAGCACACCAGCAGTTGGCAGCTCAGGGTGCTCATGACCGCCGCCAGAATGGCCGACAGCAGGACGCCAGCGATCCATGGGTTGAACAGCAGCTTGGCCAGCTCGATGAACACACGCTCAGGGTTCTCGGTCACGGGACCCGCGACTTCCGGGTGCGCCGAGAAGTAGGCGATACCGAAGAAGCCTACTGCCACGGTGCCGCCCAGGCACAGGATCATCCAGGTCATGGAGATGCGACGCGCGTTGGTGATCGACTTCACCGAATCCGCCGCCATGAAGCGCGCCAGGATGTGCGGCTGACCGAAGTAGCCCAGGCCCCAGCCCATCAGCGAGATGATGCCGATGAAGGTGGTGTTTTTCAGCATGTCGAAGTTGCTTGGATCTTGCGCTTCGATGGCCAGGAAGGTGGTGTCGACGCCGCCGGTGGCCAGCAGCACGATGATCGGCGTCAACAACAGGGCGAAGATCATCAGCGTGGCTTGCACGGTGTCAGTCCAACTGACCGCCAGGAAACCACCGACAAAGGTGTAGGCAATCGTCGCCGCAGCACCGGCCCACAGCGCAGTCTCGTAGGACATGCCGAAGGTGCTTTCGAACAGACGGGCGCCAGCCACAATGCCGGAAGCGCAGTAGATGGTGAAGAACACCAGGATCACCACGGCAGAAATGATCCGCAGCAGACCGCTCTTGTCTTCGAAGCGGCTGGAGAAGTAGTCCGGCAGCGTCAGCGCGTCACCGTTGTGCTCGGTCTGTACCCGCAGGCGACCGGCGACAAACAGCCAGTTCAGGTAGGCGCCGACGATCAGGCCGATGGCGATCCAGCTTTCCGACAGGCCCGACATATAGATGGCACCTGGCAGGCCCATCAACAACCAGCCACTCATGTCCGAGGCGCCAGCGGAAAGCGCGGTCACGACGCTGCCCAGGCTACGGCCACCGAGAATGTAGTCAGAAAGGTTGTTGGTGGAGCGATAGGCCATGAAGCCGATCAGCACCATTGCTGCGATGTAGATCACGAACGTGATCAGGGTTGGATTGCTTGCACTCATTGAGTTACGCCCTGGCTTTGTTTTTATGTAGCGGCGGTCTGTTGAACCGCCACCAAACGATTACGTTTGAAAGACGATTGGAGAATCCGCGCATTTATGACTGATGTTTCCCCAGGAAAGCCATCAGCCGATGAACCGTCTCGTGGACGGTTGCACCTTGGTGCGCGAATGCTATTCAACAAAGCAAATGAGGTGCAACCTGTTTCGTCCGAATAAGTTGCACCCAGTCGGAAATTTATTTTAAAGGACAGTTTTTGCTCCTTTTCGGAGCAAGAAATTGAGCGGACTGGAAGAAAAAGCACCAAGCAAGGGCGGCCAGCACTGGCTTGAATTTAATTCCTGACGAACTGCCGATTATTCCGACAAAAAAGGGTTGCACCCGGTTGCACCTCCTTCGGCGCGCGGCTAATCTTGCCGCCAGCTGATGCCACGCGGTCGTGGCAAACATGAGGATAAAAATATGGCTACCACCACCCTTGGGGTCAAACTCGACGACCCGACCCGCGAGCGCCTCAAAGCCGCCGCGACCTCGATTGATCGCACGCCGCACTGGCTGATCAAGCAGGCGATTTTCAATTACCTGGAAAAACTCGAGGGTGGTGCAACCCTGACCGAACTCAATGGTTTGACCCGCGCCGAGGCTGACGACAGCACTGACGTGCACGTCGACCACGCGCACCAGTGCTTCCTGGAGTTCGCTGAAAGCATCCTGCCGCAATCGGTCCTGCGCGCTTCGATCACCGCCGCCTACCGTCGCCCTGAGCCGGAAGTGGTGCCAATGCTGCTGGAGCAGGCGCGCCTGCCAGCACCGATGGCCGAGGCCACCAATAAGCTGGCCGCCTCGATTGCCGAAAAACTGCGTAACCAGAAGAGCGCCGGCGGCCGTGCAGGCATCGTCCAGGGCCTGCTGCAGGAATTCTCCCTGTCGTCCCAGGAAGGCGTGGCCCTGATGTGCCTGGCCGAAGCGCTGCTGCGGATTCCCGACAAAGGTACCCGCGACGCCCTGATCCGCGACAAAATCAGCACCGGCAACTGGCAGCCGCACCTGGGCAACAGCCCGTCGCTGTTCGTCAACGCCGCGACCTGGGGCCTGCTGCTGACCGGCAAACTGGTCTCCACCCATAACGAAGCCGGCCTGACTTCGTCCCT
>Ga0213827_1001515_pt1 | contig 13268 bp, 10 predicted proteins | sample MC6MC0898MG_FD_180669 | JGI IMG/M metagenome (GOLD analysis project Ga0213827, IMG submission 180669) | Enriched soil aggregate microbial communities from Iowa State University, Ames, United States - MC6-MC0898-MG | ecosystem: Environmental > Terrestrial > Soil > Unclassified | place: USA: Iowa...
CCCGGCAGCAAGCCGGTCTACACCGAGCGCGCCATCGCCCTCGGCGATCGCATCGCCCGCGACGGCCTGCGCCTGGTCTACGGCGGCGGCAATGTCGGCCTGATGGGCACCGTGGCCAACGCCGTGCTGGAAGGCGGCGGCGAGGTCACCGGCGTCATCCCCCAGCAGCTGGCCGATTGGGAAGTGGCGCACCGTGGCCTGACCGAGCTGGAAATCGTGGGCTCGATGCATGAGCGCAAGTCGCGCATGTTCGACCTCTCCGACGCCTTCGTGGCCCTGCCCGGCGGCTTCGGCACCATGGAAGAGATCTTCGAGATGCTCACCTGGCGCCAGCTTGGGATCGGCAACAAGCCGTGCGCCTTCCTGGACGTGGACGGCTTCTATGCCCCGCTGATCGGCATGATCGACCGCATGGTGGAAGAGCGTTTCCTGCACCCGGAACAGCGCGCCGACCTCTGGTACGGCTCGGACATCGACGCCATGCTGGACTGGATGCGCGCCTACCAGCCGGCCCAGGCCTCCAAGTGGATCGACGAAAAGCGCCAGGCCGCGTTGCGCTGATCCCCGGATGCGTTGACGAGGAGGTGCCGGCCAACGGCCGGCACTACTTCGCCGCGAACGTCTCCATCGGCGCCGGCCGCCCCAGCAGGTAGCCCTGCCCGTAGTCGCAGCCCAACTGCAGCAGGGTCCGGCGCTGCGCATCGTTCTCGATGCCCTCGCCCACCGTCTCGATGCCCAGCGTGCGCGCCAGCGACAGCACGCCCTGCACCAGGGCGTAGGTGCTCTGCATGTCCTGCCCGTGCAGGCCGGCAATGAAGCTCTGGTCGATCTTCAAGGTGGAGATCGGGAACCGGTGCAGGTAGGACAGCGCCGAGAAGCCGGTCCCGAAATCATCCAGTTGCACCAGCACCCCGCGCTCGCGCAGCTGCTGCAGGATGCGCAACGTGCGCGGACCGTCGTCGAGCAACGCCACCTCGGTGATCTCCAGACGCAACCGGCGCGGGTCCGCGCCCGCCGCCTCGATCAGGCCGAACAGGCGCGCGCTGAAGTCGGCCGACCGGAAATGCCGCGGCGACACGTTGACCGACAGGTAGCCTTCGCCGCCCTGCGCCAGCTGCCCGATCACGTCCTCGTACAGCAGCCAGTCGACCTGCTCGATCAGCCCGCTCTCTTCCCCAAGGTCCAGGAATGCGCTCGGCAGCAGCAACCCTCGGCGCTCGTGCTGCCAGCGCAGCAGCGCCTCGTAGCCCACCACCGCACCATCGCCCAGGCGCACGATCGGCTGGTAGTACGGCAGGAAGTCGCGGTTGATGATCGCCCGGCGCAGGTCCGCTTCCAGGTCCAGGCTGCGCAGCGCCTCCTCGCGCATGGCCTCGTCGAACACCGCGCAGCGGTCCTTGCCCTGTGCCTTGGCCCGGTACATGGCCGCATCCGCGTCACGCACCAGCTCCTCGCCGTTGCGATAGCGCGGGTTCCACAGGGCGATGCCCAGGCTGCCGGACGGGAACAGCTCGCGGCCCTGCACCCACATCGATTCTTCGAGCGCCACCAGCATCCGCTGCGAGAAATCGCGCGCGGTCTCCAGCCCGTGTTCGCACTGCAGCAGGATCGCGAATTCGTCGCCGCCCAGCCGCGCCACCACGTCGCCACTGCCGATCATCGACACGATCCGCTTGGCCACCTCGACCAGCATCTGGTCGCCGGCGGCGTGGCCGATGCTGTCGTTGACCAGCTTGAAGCGGTCCAGGTCCAGGAACAGCACCGCAAAGCGCGGGCCGTCGGGCACCCGCGCGCGCGCGATGGCATCTTCCAGCCGATCCAGCAGGTGCAGGCGGTTGGGCAACCCGGTCAACGCATCGTGCATGGCCTGGTGGGTCAGCCGCTGTTCGGCGCGCAGGCGCTCGCCGATCTGCCCGAGCAGCTTGTCGTTGACCTCGGCCAGCTCGCGGGTGCGTTCCTCCACGCGCTTCTCCAGCTCGGCGTGCGCGTTGCGCAGGCGTTCCTGGTCGCGCTGGCGGGCCAGGCCATTGCCGATGTTCTGCGCAACGAAGGTCAGCAGGCGCTGGTCGTGCGCGGTGAAACTCACCTCCGGCGAATAGCTCTGCACCACGATCACTCCCACCACGTCATCGTCGCTGAGCAGCGGCACGCCCAGCCAGCAATGCGAGCGCGCGCCGAACTCGCGGACCCGGCCGGAGGCGCGCAGTGCGTCGATGTGTTCGCGCGAGGCCAGCAACGGCTGGCGGTTGCGCACGATGAACTCGGTGAGCCCCTTGCTGAAAGGACGCGGTGCGCGCGAGGCGTTGTACTCGTCCACCGAATAGACGAAATCCAGCCCGTCGCCGCCCTCGTTGACCAGCGCGATGTAGAAATTGCGCGCATCCAGCAGCGTGCCGACCACGCCGTGCACCTGCACGTAGAACTGGGCCAGGCTTTCGGCGCTCATCGCCATCTCGGCGATGTTGAACAGCGCCAGCTGCAGCTTCTCCGCGCGCCGGCGTTCCACCACTTCGTCCTGCAGGCTGCGGTTGGCGCGCTGCAGTTCCAGCGTGCGCCGCTCCACCTGGCGCTCCAGTTGCACCTGTGCCTGGCGCCGGTCCATCGCGGTCAGGATGTGCTGGGCCACGTAGCCCAGCAGGGTGCGATCGGCCTCGTTGTAGCGCACGCGCTGCTCGTAGCTCTGCACCACGATGGCGCCGCATACGCGGCCCTCGCGCAGCATCGGCACGCCCATCCAGTCCAGGCTCTCCGGGCCACGGCTGGGGTCGTACTCATCGTTCATCGCCGCCAGCAGTTCGTTGGACGGCCCACTCAACGGCTGGCCGTGGCGCAGCAGCGCGAAGGTCAGGCTGCGCGGCATCTCGTGTTCTTCGTAGCTGCGGTCCGGGTCGGCCTCGAAGGTGTCGCGCTGGTCGGCGAAGTACAGGAACCGCACCCGCCGGCGGATGTCGTCGTACTCGACGATGTAGCAGTTCTGCGCGTACATCAGCGAGTTCAGCACGCGGTGGAAGTGCCGAAGCATCTCGGTCATCTCCAGATCCGCGCCGGCCAGGTCGGCGATCTCGTACAGCGCCTGCTGCAGCCGTTTGGAGGTCTCCAGGGAGCGGATCTGCTCGCGCTGCCGCGCCAGCGCCAGGGCATCCTGCAGGGACTGCTGCGCGATCGCCCACCAGCCGTCATCCGGCGCGGCGTCCGCCGTCAGCACCCGCACCGCCAGTTCACTGCCCTGGTCCTGCCAACGACGCAACGAACGGTCGGGACCTGCCACATCGCCCAACAGCGACTCCAACAACGCGGCCGTGCCCTGGGGCGGCGCCGGATGGGCGCGGCAGCCTTCGCCCAGCCCGGGGTCCACCCACGCCAGCGCCACCTGCGCGTCGCCAGCAAGCAACGCGCACAGCGACTGCGCAAGCGCAGCGGATACCACGGCGTCACGATCAGGATGCCCCACGGACGTCACCATCTGGCTGGACAGCATGTTCATCTCTTCTGGCACCGGAGTCCCGGTACCTCCCCTGCCCTGAGCATAGCGCGCCCACCGGGGGGCAATGGAAGCCCGCAACCCCGTTCAGCGCCACCGTACGTTGAACCCCTCATCTTCGCTGCCATCGCCGGCCATGTCGTCCGTTACCCTCGCGCGCCCGCCCAGCTATGCGGAATCCTGCCCAGCGCTTACTCTGTGCGCCGTGGATGCCGCCGCCCTGCCAACCGATGAGTCGCTGATGCTGGCCTGGGCCGGCGGCGAGCTGCGTGCGTTCGACACCCTGTACGCCCGCCACCGCAGCCGCCTGTACAGCTTCCTGCTGCGCCAGCTGCGCGATGCGGCACTGGCCGACGAGATGTTCCAGGACGTGTGGCAGCGGGTGATCGCCGCCCGCGCCGGCTGGCAGCCCGAGGCCGCCTTCACCACCTGGCTGTTCCGGATTGCCCACAATCGGCTCAACGATCATTGGCGCGCCGCACGCCACCGTCCGCCCGCCCCCGGCGACGCCGACGAGCGGGTGGCACGTATGAGCGACACGCATACGCCCGAGTCGCAGCTGTCCGAGTTCGAACAGCGCCGCCAGCTGCAATTGGCGATGGAGCAGCTTCCCGATGAACAGCGTGAGGTACTGCAGTTGCGGCTGGAGCAGGAGCTGAGCCTGGAAGAGATCGCCCAGATCACCGGCGTGGGCCGTGAAACGGTCAAATCGCGGCTGCGCTACGCCATGGACAAGCTGCGTGCAGGGGTGTCCGAATGAACCCGTCCGATCCGCTGACCCCCGAAGAACGCGAACTGGCGCGCCTGCTCGGCCGCGCCGCGCCGCACGCGCCCTCGGCGGCACTGGACGAGGCGGTGCTGGCGGCCGCGCGCGCCGCCGTGCAGCCGCAACCGGTCGCCACGGCGGTGGCGGAAGCGCCGGCGACCGCACCGATCGCGCGCCAGCGGCGTCCGCGCTCGCGCCTGCCGGCGGCACTCGGGCTGGCCGCCTCGGTGGTGTTTGCCGTGGGCATCGCCTGGCAGCTCAAGCCCGATACATCGCCCCCGCCGCCGCTGGCCGAGGGCGCACCGGCCGCTACGGCGCCGCAGGTTGCCCCTGCCGAGGCAGCCGTCGCCCCGGCAACGGCCGAACGCACGCCGGCCCCGGTGGAGGCGTCCAAGCAGGCGACGGCCCCCGCCGCGGCACCACCAGCGCCGGCGGCGCAGCTGGCCACGGACGCGCCGCGCGCGCAGCGCGAGGCCGCGCCCAGGTTGCCCGCACCGGCGGCTCCGATCGTGACCCCACCTGCCCCACCCGCGCTGCCTGCGCCAGCCGCTGCCCCGCGCCAGGACGACGCGCGCGCGGCGGAGGCGGCGGCACCGGTGCTGGACAGCGTAAGCCCCACCAGCGCGCCAGTGCCGTTCAAGGCCAACCAGGCCCCCGTCGCGCCGGTGGCCGCCGAGTCGGCCCGCAGCGCCGCCGGGGTGATGCGTCGCGCGGCGCCCGCACGGGTCGCCGCCGATGCCCCGGCCAGCGCGGTGGACGCCGCGGTCGATGCCGATGCGCTGCTGCCGCGCAAGCAGTGGCTCACCCGGATCCGCGAACGCCGCGATGCCGGCGACCTGGAGACCGCGCGCGCCAGCCTGGAACGCTACCTGCAGCACTATCCCGAAGCGCGCGTGCCGCGCGACGTGCGCCAGTTGCTGGACAACTGACCCACCCGGGCGTAGCCAGCCCACTACAATGGCGGCAATGCCCGATACGCTCGCCACCGTCGTCAGCCACAGCCTGGAGATCAAGCACAGCCGCTTCATCGCCCATGCCGCGCCGATCGACGATGCCGCTGCCGCGCTGGCCTTCCTGCAGCAGGTGGCGGTAGCCGATGCCACGCACAACTGCTGGGCCTACCGGCACGGCAGCGAGTACCGCTCCAGCGACGACGGCGAGCCGGCCGGTACCGCCGGTCGCCCGATCCTGGCTGCGATCGACGGCCAGGGCTTCGACCGCGTGGTGGTGGTGGTGATCCGCTGGTATGGCGGCATCAAACTGGGGGCAGGTGGGCTGGTCCGCGCCTACGGCGGCACCGCCGCCGAGTGCCTGCGCATCGCCCCCCGCCTGCCGCTGGTCGCCCTGGCCACGCTGCGGCTGCAGGCCGGCTTCGACGACATCGGCGCCCTGCACGCCGCGCTGGCCGCCCATGGCGCCGAGAAGCAGGCCGAAACCTTCACCGCCTCCGGGGTGGAGATGCAGCTGCAGCTGCCGGCCGATCAGGCCGACCCGTTGAAAAACCGCCTGCGCGACGCCACCCGTGATCGTATCCGCATCGAAACATGCACCGAACCAGGCCACCTGAATGACTGATACTCCTCCCCCGCCGGCCACGGCGGTACGTCGGCTTGGCAGCCTCGGTACGCTGTGGCCGTTCGTGCGCCGGCATACCGGCCTGTTCGTGGCCTGGCTGGTGGCACTGGCGTTGTCCTCGGTGGCCACGCTGAGCTTGCCGCCGGCGGTCAAACAGATGATCGACCACGGCTTCAACGACAACGGCCAGATCAACCGCGCCTTTGCGCTGCTGTTCCTGGTCGCCGTGCTGCTGGCGCTGGCCACCGCCGCGCGCTTCTTCTTCGTCTCGCTGCTCGGCGAAAAGGTGGTGGCGGACCTGCGCAGTCGCCTGTACGCGCACCTGATCGCGCTCGGCGCCGGCTTCCACGACCGCAGCCGCAGCGGCGAGCTGGTCTCGCGCCTGACCGCCGACAGCGAACTGCTGCGCAGCGTGATCGGCTCGACCATGTCGGTGGCCCTGCGCAGCAGCGTCACCGTGGTCGGCAGCCTGGTGATGCTGTTCGTGACCAGCCCGCGCCTGGCGGCGTGGTCGCTGGTCGGCATCCCGCTGGCGGTGCTGCCGATCATCATCGGCGCCCGCCGGCTGCGCAACATCTCGCGCGCCAGCCAGGACCGCATCGCCGATGCCAACAGCCTGGCCGCCGAGACCCTGGGCGCGGTGCGCACGGTGCAGGCGCATGCGCGCGAACCGTACGAGCGCGGCCGTTTCAATGCCGCGCTGGGCGAATCGATCCGCGCCGCGCGGCGCCGCATCGGCGCGCAGTCGATCGTCACCGCCACCGCCATCGTGCTGGTGTTCGGCGCGATCGTCGGGGTGCTGTGGTTGGGCGCGCACGATGTCATCGATCGCCGCATGAGCGCCGGCACGCTGGGCCAGTTCGTGCTGTATGCCTTGATCGGCGGCGGCTCGGTCGGTGCCCTGGCCGAGGTATGGAACGAGCTGCAACGCGCCTCCGGCGGCATGGGCCGGATCGCCGAACTGCTGCAGGAAGAGGTCGAGATCACCAGCCCGGCCAATCCCCAGCCACTGCCGCAGCCGCTGCGCGGAGAGATCCGTTTCGAGGATGTGGTGTTCCACTATCCGCAGCGCCCGGATACCGCCGCGCTGGAACATTTCGACCTGCACGTGCGCCCCGGTGAGACCGTCGCCCTGGTCGGCCCCTCCGGTGCCGGCAAGAGCACGGTGCTGTCGATGCTGCTGCGTTTCCACGATCCGGCCAGCGGTCGCATCCTGGTCGACGAGGTGGACGTGCGCCAGGTCGACCCGGCCGCACTGCGCGCGCAGATGGCGCTGGTGCCGCAGCAGCCCACGTTGTTTGCCAGCACCGCGCTGGACAACATCCGCTACGGCCGGCTGGAAGCCACTGACGAAGAGGTGCAACGTGCCGCCGAGGCGGCCGAGGCCGATGAATTCCTGCAGGCCCTGCCCGAGGGCTACCTGAGCGAACTGGGCGAGCGCGGCGCGCGCCTGTCCGGCGGCCAGCAGCAGCGCATCGCGATCGCACGGGCGTTGCTCAAGGATGCACCGATCCTGCTGCTGGACGAAGCCACCAGCGCACTGGACGCACAGAGCGAGCGTGCGGTGCAGCAGGCGCTGGAGCGGTTGATGGCCGGGCGCACCACGCTGGTCATCGCCCATCGCCTGGCGACGGTACTGAAGGCCGACCGCATCGTGGTGATGGACCACGGGCGCATCGTCGCCCAGGGCACCCACGCGGAGCTGCTGGCCGAAGGTGGCCTGTACGCGGAGCTGGCCAAGCTGCAGTTCATCGATTGATGACGCACCGCTAACGCCGTGCGTTGCATCGTGCGCGGGTCCCAGACCCGCGCTGCAGGAGGTGTTCCATGTCGTTCCGACAGTTCCCCGCCACCGACGCCAACGGCGAAAGCTACGTCATCATCGAGTTCAAGCAGGAGCAGACAGGCGATGCCGCCGCGGCTGCCGCCGAGACCCGCTACGAACTTGCCGACGGTCGCCACCTGGTCCGCGACGGGCGTCAGTACCGCACCCGCGGCGGTGAGTTGACCCTGACCACCTGAGCCCACCCGGCAACCCGACAAAGGTCAAGCAAAATAGTTTGCATCCGGCTGGTCATTTTCTGGCCAGCCTTCTTGACAGCCTTTCCCGGCAAGGGCTGCGCGCGGTTATCCACATGTTTGTGCGCAACTCATCCACACCCCCTGTGGATGAATGCGGCGTTGCAGCAGATCAACGCGACAGCACGCGGCCGATGCCGGACGCATCGATCTCGCCTGCGGCGGCCAACAACGCGGTCGGGTCGCTGCCGGCGATGAAGCCGACACGAAAATGCACCTCACCCGCGGGGGTCCTGGAGGAGTGGATCGAGGCCAGGCTGACCGCGTGGCGTTCGAACACATGCAGCAGTTCGCGCAGCGACCCCGGCCGGTCTTCAGGCAGGTGCACGCTGATCGCGTTGCGTTCGGTCAGATCGGCCAACAGGTAGCCGACCCGTTCGAAGGTGTAGTTGCCCTCGGCCAGCACCGCCTCGCCCTGGCTGGCGCGGTTGTCCAGCAGCATCTGTTGGCGGAAGGCCGCGCGTGCCGCGTCATCGCCCTGCCCGACCTGCTGGCGCAGCTGCTGCAGCTGTGCCAGCAGCCGGTCCAGCATGGGCGCGACGTGTGGATTGCCGAACTGGATGTCCTCGTAGATGGCCGGGTTCAATGACAGGATCCGCGCGATGATCGCCGTATCCAGTTCGAACGACGCCGAGCGGTAGGGCATCAGCGCCGGCAGCGCGCCCAGCAACGGCGCGTACTCACGCAGCACGCCGGCCTGGGCCAGGTGGGTGGCGTGCACCATCGCCTGCACCAGCGCCATCACCTGGTCATGGTGCGCGGGCGTGGCGCGCACGCACTCGGCTTCCAGCGCCGCGCACAGCTGCGCCAGCCACGGCTGCCAACGCGCCAGCCGTGCCTCGCAGACCACCATCACCCGGCCCTTCAACGTAGGTGCCTTGGGCGGCGCGGTCATCGGATGCAGCCCCACCACCTCGGCCTGCGAGGCCAGCATCGCCGCGACCGGCGCGCTTTTCACCGACGTCACATCCAGCCAAAGGCGTCCGGCCTCGCGCCCGGCCGAGCGCGCCACGTAATCGGCGATCAACGCCGGGGTGTGGCGGATCGGGGCGGAGAAAATCAGCACGTCGGCGCGCTGCAGCAGCACCTCCGGGTCATCCGATTGCGGGTCGGCCGGATCATGGCCGATCACCTCCAGGCCCATGCGCTGCTGCAGGAAACCGCGCAGCCAGCGCCCATAGGCGCCGGCACTGCCGACGATGCCAACGACCGGCGCTGCGCTCACGCCAGGCGCTCGGGAACGAAGCGCTGCGGCAGCGCCAGGGCCGCCGGTGCGGCGGCCAGCACGTCGAACTCTTCGTGGCCGTTGGCCAGCGTGGTTTCCAGCGCCACGTGCACGCCGGCGATCGCACGCGAGATCGATTGCTCGAACGATTCGCCCCGCAGCAGGAAGGCCACCAGCAGCGACATCAGCACGTCGCCGGTGCCGGCCACGTCCACCGGCAGGTGCGGCGAGGACCAGCGCCAGATCGCCTCGCGGCTCACCGCCAGCGTGACCAGTTGGCCCGGTTCGCCGCCCACGCTGTGGGCGAGCACCCACTCCGGCCCGCGCGCCAGCAGCGCCTGCGAGGCGGCGATGGCATCGTCTTCGGCAAGGCTCGGCATGCCCGTCAGGCGGCCCAGTTCGAACGCATTGGGCGTCACCAGCCAGGCGTGTGGCAGCAGGCGCTCGGCGAAGATGGCTTCCAGCCCCGGTTCCACGTAGGGGCCGGTGTGGGTGTCGCCGATCACCGGATCCAGGCAGTAGCGCAGCTGCGGCGAGGCCGGCAGCACCTGGTCCAGCCAGTCGGCGAAGGCCGCGCCGTTGCCGACGCTGCCGAAATACCCGGAGACCAGCATGCGCGCACGCTGCGGCAACCCGCGCTCGCTGGCGCCGAGCAGCAGCTCGGCGAACCAGTCGGCCGGCAGCACGCGGCCTCGCGTGGTCGGGTAGAACGGCGCGTTGCTGAGCAGCGTGGTGGGCACTTCGGCCACGCGCACGCCCAGCGCGCGCAGCGGCGGCACGGCCGCGCTGTTGCCGGCGTAGCCATAGACCAGCTGCGACTGTACCGAGATGACGTCGACCGGCGACGGACCGTCCGGGCGCTGGCGGCGACCGTGGACCAGGTGGCTTTCGAGGGATTCGTTCATGGCATCGGCACTGTGGGGGCTACCGCGCCATTATCCCCCAACCGCTACGCCGCATCCTGCCCGTCTACCCTGCCGGATCTTCCCGGTACGGGACGTGGGGGTTACGCTGCAACAGGAACTCCCAGGTATCGTTGAAGACCATTGGGTAATGCAGCGGAGGGCGATCGGCGAACCGTTGCGCGTGGACGGGCTGCCCTTCCACGCGGCAGCCGCCCGGCGACGCGAACGCGACCAGCTCGGTGACGATGACATCGCGGGAGGTGCTCTCGGCCGAGAGATGGAGGGCATAGGAAGGATGCGCGGTGATGCTGCGCTTCAACACGACCCGTCCCATCGCGGGCACGTACCAGCGGATGCTGCGCTCCAGCCCCTCGACGGCCGCCGGCCCCTGCCAACGCAGGCCGGTCATATCCGTCGACCTGGGGTTGGACTTCCGCCAGAGTGCGCTGCGCTCGATGCGGTACGCACGAACGCGGCCGACACCAAGGTTGATTGTCTCCAGGGCCACCACCCGACTGCTGCCCTTCTCTTCGTAGTCGTAGCGGTAGGTCCCGTTGTCCCGCGCGACGGCGCCGGGTTCGGCGAACGCATCGTCCCACGCGGCCCCCACCGCAAGCGGGAACCGCAGTATTTCCTTTCGCCCCCGGCGAAGCGGATTGACGTCCGCATAGGTGTCGGTGTGTTCAACGCGCTGCACCCCGTGCCCCACCGTCAGCCGCGTCAGACGCTCCGTCGTTCCCTCCAGGCGAAGGGACGACACAGGATGGTCGGCACCCACCGAATAGGTCCATCGCGTGCCAGGCGCCAACTGCAGAGGACGCTCGAGCGTCCCGTCACGCGCATCCAGCGTGCATGCCTCCAATGACGTGGCGGACACCGCGCCCGCACTGAGGGCGGCAGCCACCCCGGCGACCGACAAGGCGCGGCGTGCCGCCGAAGGCAGTGGTCGAGCGGCGCCGCGGGCGATACGGGTGCGTTTTTTCATCCAGGCAGGGTAGTGATCGCTGCGGGCGCAGTCACCCACATCGGTCGCGATCAGCCCGGGAAGCAGGCAGCCTGCACGGCACCGCGACGCGATGCGCTTCGCAGATGCCGGGATGCCCTCGTGTGCAATTGACCTCCCCATCAGGGCGACGGGAAAGAAAGAAGGTTCGTCTCCGCGTCTGAGGGGAGCGGCGTGCTGCAAGGGCCGTCGCAGCGTGAGGGGCCGGCCGCAGGCCAAAGCCGGAACAGGTATGGAGCCCCAGCGCCCGACTCACCGACCGCCGTGCCTGGGCTCGAAGCACGCTTCTGCTTGCCCCGCATACGGGCGAAAAAAAAGCCCCCTGTCTCCAGGGGGCCTTCCGTACGACACAGCAACCGATGTCGCTTACGACGTCATCCGGTCCCAGAAACCCTTCACGCCGTCGATGAACGTCGCCGACTTCGGCGAGTGCTTGCGCGCTTCTTCGCCGGTGAAGGTGGTCTCGAACTGCTCCAGCAGCTTGCGCTGCTCGGGGGTCAGGTTGACCGGGGTCTCGACCACCACGCGGCAGTACAGGTCACCTTCGCTGCGGCTGCGCACCGAACGCACGCCCTTGCCGCGCAACCGGAACAGCTTGCCGGTCTGGGTTTCGGCCGGGATGCGGATTTCCGCGTACCCGCCCAGCGTGGCCACGCGCACGGTATCGCCCAGCGCGGCCTGCGAAATGCGGATCGGCACTTCGCAGTGCAGGTCGTCGCCATCGCGCTGGAAGATCGCGTGCTCTCGCACCCGCACTTCCACGTAGAGATCGCCCGGCGGCGTGCCGGCCGGACCGGCCTCGCCTTCGCCGGACAGGCGGATGCGGTCGCCGGTATCGACGCCCGCAGGCACCTTCACCGACAACACCTTGTCTTCCTCCACACGGCCATTGCCGTGGCAGGTCTTGCACGGGTTCTGGATGATCTTGCCGCGCCCGTTGCAGTTGTGGCAGGCCTGCTGCATGGCGAAGATGCCGCGCTGGATGCGGACCTGGCCATGGCCATGGCACACGCTGCAGGTATCCACCTTGCCGTCTTCGGAACCACTGCCATCGCAGTCGTCGCACTCGGCCAGGGTCGGGATCTCGATGCGGCGTTCCACGCCCATCACCGCTTCTTCCAGGTCCAGTTCCATCACGTAGCCGACGTCGGCACCGCGACGCGCCTGGCGCTGGCCACCCCCGGCACCGCCGAAGATGTTGCCGAAGATGTCACCGAAGATGTCCCCCATGTCCGGGCCACCACCGCCGCCACCGCCGCCCATGCCGTGCTCGAACGCGGCATGGCCGTGCGCGTCGTACATGCGCCGCTTGTTGGTGTCCGACAGGGTTTCGTAGGCTTCCTTGCACTCCTTGAAGGAGGCTTCGGCCGCGCTGTCACCCGGGTTGCGGTCGGGGTGGTACTTCATCGCACAACGGCGATAGGACTTCTTCAGCTCTTCTTCGGTCGCCGTGCGGGAGACGCCCAGCACTTCGTAGTAATCGCGCTTGCTCATGGTGTTGAATCGGGTTCCGGAAGTCGGGATTCGTCAAAGCGGAAGAGCGGAACCAGGTCCGCTCTTGCGCCGGGGCGCCCCGACAAGCTGCGATGCAGTTGCCAGGACCCAGGGGAAACGACGACGGGACGCTGCCTGCGCAACGTCCCGGGTCGGGTCCGGATCAGGACTTCTTGTCGTCCTTGACTTCGGTGAACTCGGCGTCGACCACATCGTCGTGCGCGCCGTTGTTGGCACCGGCATCCGGGCCCGGGGCGGCACCGCCCTGCTCGGCCGCCGCCGAGGCAGCGAACAGCGCCTGGCCGGCTTCTTCCAGCACCTTCGACTTGGCTTCGATCTGCGCCTTGTCGTCGCCCTTCATGGCGGTTTCCAGGTCGGCCAGGGCCGACTCCACCTTGCCGATCACGTCGCCGCCGACCTTGCTGCCGTGCTCGGTGATCGCGGTACGGGTACCGTGGATCAGCGCGTCAGCCTGGTTGCGGGCCTGGACCAGCTCGTGGAATTTCTTGTCTTCTTCGCGGTTGGCTTCCGCATCGGCCACCATGCGCGCGATCTCGTCCTCGGACAGGCCCGAACCGGCCTTGATCTCGACCTTCTGTTCCTTGTTGGTCTTCTTGTCCTTGGCCGACACGTGCAGGATGCCGTTGGCGTCGATGTCGAAGGACACTTCCACCTGCGGCATGCCGCGCGGGGCCGGCTCGATGCCGGAGAGGTCGAACTTGGCCAGCGACTTGTTGAAG
>Ga0213827_1001517_pt1 | contig 13265 bp, 11 predicted proteins | sample MC6MC0898MG_FD_180669 | JGI IMG/M metagenome (GOLD analysis project Ga0213827, IMG submission 180669) | Enriched soil aggregate microbial communities from Iowa State University, Ames, United States - MC6-MC0898-MG | ecosystem: Environmental > Terrestrial > Soil > Unclassified | place: USA: Iowa...
TCACCTTGACCTCAAGCTTGATCGGCCGCTCACGGTAGCGCAGGTCAATGGTCAGAGCCTTGTTGGTGGCCGACAAGGTGAAGGCCGTGTTGCGAGTCTCGGGAATCCAGTCTCTTACATCATTGAGCCTGAGCTGATAGTCGCCATAGGGCAGCCCATTGAGCACGATCCCGGCCGCAGTGTCCTCGGGCTTCCACGACAGCTGAACCAGCCGACGATTGCCATCGGGCGAGGTCAGGTAGCCGCTGATCATTTCGTTCTCTAAACCTGGCGCAGGCGGCGTGGGCCGCAACGCCAGCTGTGTTTGCGGCAATCCGCTGGCATCGTAGCGCACACGATAAATCACCCCCGCGACGTCATCGCTGATCAACAGGCTGCCATCGGCCAACTCAAGGAATTCCGCGGGCCGGCCAATACAGGAGTTATCCAGGCAATAGACATCGAAACGGTCAGCGACAACAATCGCCAGGGTTTCCCCAACCCCGATGAGATCAATTGGGTCAGTGGCCCAGGCCTGCATTTCGGTGTGCCTTACCTGTTTGGCAAGGGCACGCCCGGGTTCACCCAGGAGGAGTACCAGAACCCTGGAGTGATCCAGCCGCCATTGGTGCCCGGCGCGATTGTCTCCGACAAAGCCCCGGGGCAGGTCAGTCCGGCGGACTATGTGCCCGCCGCCTTTGAACTGGGAACCAACACCGCGCCGCTCGGGGTCAGGTTCTGGAAGGGTTATCCGACGGCCAATGGTACCCAGCGTTTGCTGGTGGCCGTGCATGGTGCCGGTTCCGCCGCCAGCCCGGGAATGGATGTGCAGATGCTGACGATTCAGGGCGGTACGCGGGTGGTCAATCAGATCCCGCTGATCAACGGGTTTGTGCAGGACCCCGACACACACCGACAGACTTATCCATGACTCAAGCCTCATGCGTCAGCCAAGCGCTTCGTTGCCCCGCAGGAATTGCCGATCGAGCGTTGCGCGGCGAACCACCTGACCCAGGGCTGCCGCCACGGTATGGCGAGCCTGGCCCGGAGTTGTTATTGGAATGTCTTCCAATGCGGTTCCACTGCATGACCACAACATGGCTGGACAGCCATAGAGACAGGAACTGACAGACACTCATCCTTGCACAGCCACCCGTGGGTACGGGCGCCGTGATCAATTGTTGGAGCACGTGCTACAAGCGCGTTTATCAAAGCGCCAATTGAAAGGACGTGTCTACTGTCAGAGTTGACAGGTACTCGCTAAAAATACTTCAGCCAGGTCAAATCCCGGCGACGGCTCTTGAGCCGGGAGAACCCGCGCACCGGCAGGTACAGGAGCAATGCCAACAGCCCTGCAGCCAACCACACCGCCCACACTGAATCAAACCCAAAGTAGCTGCCCTGATTCAGGCCAAAGCAGGCCACTGCCAACAGGTAGGCAAATTTCAGGACGTACAGGTGCAGCAGATAGAAGAACATCGGTGCCGAGCCGAACACGCTCAATGCCAGGATCCAGCGGCGGCCCTGGCGCCGTTCGAACCCGCGCAACAACAGCAGGCCGAGGCTCAGGGTCAGGGTGATGAACAGCAGGGACGGCGGGTACTTGGTGATGTTGAAAAAGCTCATCAGCGTCTGCAGGGCACTGTCACCCTGGACCCAGGGTTTGTCGCCGTAGCCGTTGAGCAAGCGCAACCCGACGAAGCCCGCCAGCCCGGCAACACCGCCGATCAAGAGTGCGCGTTGGCGCCAGGCGGCGTCGCTGGCCTGGGCGAACCAGGGGCCGATGGCATAGCCCAGGCCGATCACGCCGATCCACGGCAGCACCGGGTAGGAAGTGCGCAGGCGCAGAACTTCGCTGAACTCGATCCAGCCGCGGTCATGCAGCACCGCCCAAGGCACATGCAGCGCCGACTCCAGCGCGAAGTGCAGGCCGTCCAGTAGGTTGTGCCCGGCGATGATCAGCAGGCTCAAGCCCAGCAACAGCGGACGTGGCAGCCAGACCAGCGCCGATAGGGCCAGCATGCTCAGGCCAATCGCCCAGATCACTTGCAGGTAGATCACTGTCGGTGGGACCTGGAAGGTCCAGGCGAAGTTCACCAGGGTGATTTCCAGCAGCACCAGGAACAATCCGCGCTTGAACAGGAACCCGCAGACATCCGCCTTGCCCGCGTATTTTTCGCCATACAGGTAGGCCGACAGGCCCGTGAGCAGGACAAAGATCGGTGCACACAGATGGGCCAGGGTGCGGCTCAGGAACAGCGCAGGTTCGGTGGTGGCGATGTCCATGGGGTCGCTGACCTGGCGGTGCAGCAGAAAGGTTTCGCGCACGTGGTCGAGCAACATGAACAGAATTACCAGGCCCCGCAGGGCATCGATGGACAGCAACCGGCTAGCGCCGGTGGGTCGGACAACAGCATTTGTCATGGGGGGGTCGCAACGCAGAGGGTGGAGGAAACAGCCTGGCTCAGGCCATTGGGCTTGATATTTAGTGTAATAGTATTACATTACGCAACCCATTCGAAACCCCGTTGCACAGGCATGCGCTGTTTGCCTGCCCAAGGTGTATGCAAGGACCCCCTACATGATCAGATTCAAGCGTCTCGCCCTGCCCTTCGCCCTGGCCGCGCAGTCCACCACGCTGCTGGCCGGCTCGGCCCAGGAACAGTCTCGCGGACTGGTCGAGGACAGCCGCTGGAGCCTGCTCAACCGCAGTGTCCTGGACCACCGCGAGTACCAGCACGGCGCGCGCAACAACGCCGCACGCAATGCCTACAAGCCGCGCAACGAACGCAGCGGTTATGCCCAGGAGTGGGGATACGGGTTGATGGGCAGCCTGCAGTCCGGGTTTACCCAGGGCCTGGTCGGGGTGGGCGTCGATGCCCATGCCTATGCCGCCTGGCAGCTGGACAGCGGCGGCGGTCGGGCCGGCAAGGCGCGGTTGCTCGGGCTCGATAACGCCGGTCATCCCAAGGACCAGTTCGGTCGCGGTGGCGCGGCGCTCAAGCTGCGCGCTTCCTCGACCACCCTCAGTTACGGTGAGCAACGGGTCAAGACCCCGGTCTTCAGTTCATCCGACAGTCGCCTGCTGCCGGAAACCGCCACCGGGTTCTATCTCAATAGCCAGGAGTTCGCCGGGTGGAAAATCCTCGGTGGTCACTTCAACGAAAGCACCGACCGCAATGCCAGCAGCCACGACCAGGGGTTTGTGGTGAATTATTCCAACGCCAGGCAAGGCAACCACTTTGACCTTGGCGGGCTGGTCTACGACGGTATTGAAGGACTCTCCACCAGCCTGTACAGCGCACGCTACGAAGACAGCTGGCGCCAGCATTATCTGGGCAGCACTTACAGCCATGCCTTGGGGCTCGACCAGACACTGACCCTGAACCTCAACCTGTACCGCACCCTCGACACCGGCCAGGCCTGGTCGGGCCAGATCGACAACACCACCTGGAGTCTGCTCTCCAGCTACCGCAACGGCGCCCACACGTTCAGCCTGGGTTACCAGAAGGTCGATGGCGATACGCCCTTCGACTACGTGACCCGGGGCGCGATCTACCTCACCAACGCCGTGCAACTGTCGGACTTCAACGCCCCCCACGAACAATCCTGGCAGGCCCGTTACGACCTGGCCATGCAGGCGCTCGGCTGGCCCGGCCTGGTGCTCAGCGCCGCCTATGTGCGCGGCAGCAACATTGATGGGCGCCACGTCGACCCGGCAGGCGGCTATGCCTACCTGGGCTACGGTGCGGGCGGCAAGCATTGGGAGCGCGACCTGGAAGCCCGCTATGTGGTGCAAAGCGGCCCGGCCAAGGACCTGGCCCTGTCGCTGCGGCACAACCTGCACCGCGGCAACACCGCCCAGGCAGAGCTCGACACCGAGCAGATTCGCCTGGCCGTCGAGTACCCCCTGAGCGGACGCTTCTGAGTCAGCCAGCCAATCACAGCCATTGGCCCATAAGGGTCAGTGCTCGTTGGCCACGCCCACTTGCACCAGTCCATCGTGAAGGCGCACCGGCCAGACGCGCAGGCGCTGTTGCGGATACTCCAGGCAACACCCATCCTCGAGTCGAAAGTGCTGCTTGTACAGGGGCGATGCCACCACCAGCTCGCCCTTGAGGCTGCCCACCAGCCCGCGACCGATGACGTTGGCCCCCGATTGCGGGTCGTGGTTGTCGATGGCATACAGCGTCTTGCCCTCGGCTTGCGGCAGGTAGAACAACGCCACTTGTGCGCCGTCGAGCCACACCACCACCCCCGAGTTGCGGACCAGATCGTGCTGGCTGCACACCGACTGCCAGAGGGCTGGACGGGCGTTGGCGCGTGGGGAATTGGACAGGTTCATCAGGCAAGCTCCTCGGTGACTGGGATAAGGTTGAGTTCGGTGGCCATGATGGGCCGGCGTTGCCCGCGCTCCTCGACAAAATGAATGCTCGGGTCGGCACGTTCGTCGTTGACGAAGGTACGGAAACGCTTGAGTTTGTCCGGGTCCTTGAGGGCATTGGCCCACTCGCACTCATAACGATTGACCACCCGTTGCATTTGCGCTTCCAGCTCCTCGCCCAGCCCCAGGCTGTCGTCGATGACCACCTGCTTGAGGTAATCCAGCCCGCCTTCCAGGCTCTCGCGCCAGACCGAGGTGCGCTGCAATTTGTCGGCGGTGCGGATGTAGAACATCAGGAAGCGGTCGATGTAGCGGATCAGGGTCGCGTCATCCAGGTCGGTGGCAAACAGCTCGGCGTGCCGCGGGCGCATGCCGCCGTTGCCGCACAGGTACAGGTTCCAGCCTTTTTCGGTGGCAATCACCCCGACGTCCTTGCTCTGGGCCTCGGCGCACTCACGGGTGCAGCCGGAGACCGCGAACTTGAGTTTGTGCGGCGCGCGCAGGCCCTTGTAGCGGTCCTCGATCAGCAAGGCCATGGCCACGCTGTCCTGCACCCCGTAGCGGCACCAGGTGCTGCCGACGCAGGACTTCACCGTGCGGGTCGACTTGCCATAGGCATGCCCGGTTTCAAAGCCGGCTTCAATCAGCTCGCCCCAGATCTGCGGCAACTGGTGCAACTGGGCGCCAAACAGGTCGATGCGCTGGCCACCGGTGATCTTGGTGTACAGCTGGTACTTCTTCGCCACCTGGCCGATCACGATCAGCTTCTCGGCGCTGATCTCGCCCCCGGCGATACGGGGCACCACCGAATAGGTGCCGTTTTTCTGCATGTTGGCCATGAAGGTGTCGTTGGTGTCCTGCAACGGCACCAGCGAGGCGTCCATGATCGGCTGGTTCCAGCACGAGGCGAGGATCGAACCCACGGCCGGTTTGCACACATCGCAGCCGGTGTGTCCACGGCCATGCCGGGCCAACAGTTCTTCGAAGCTGTGCAGCCCTTCGACCCGCACCAGGGCGTAGAGCTCCTGCCGGGTAAAGGCGAAGTGTTCGCACAGGCTCTTGTCGACACTCACGCCACGGGCGATCAACTCGTGCTCGAACACCTGCTTGAGCAGGCCGGCGCAACCGCCACAGCCGGTGCAGGCCTTGGTCTGCGTCTTGAGCTGGGCGAGATCGCTGCAGCCACCGTCAATGGCCGAACAGATCGCGCCCTTGCTGACGTTGTGGCACGAGCAGACCATGGCCGACTCGGGCAAGGCGCCCGGGCCCAGGGTGGGCGCGCCACTCGAGGATGGCAGGATCAGGCTGGCCGGTTCGGCCGGCAGGGCAATGCCGTTCTGGGCGTATTGCAGCAAGGTGTCGTAATAGCTGTTGTCGCCCACCAGCACCGCCCCCAGCACCTGCTTGCCGGTCGCGTCGACCACCAGCCGGCGGTAGCTGGCGCTGGCCTCGTCGATGAACTGATAGCTGCGCGCGCCCGGGGTGTGGGCATGGGCATCGCCGATGGAGCCGACGTCGACCCCCAGCAGCTTGAGCTTGGTCGACATGTCCGCGCCGATAAAGGGTTCAGCGTCCTGGTCGCACAGTTGCGCGGCGACACTGCGGGCCATCTGGTAGCCCGGCGCGACCAGGCCGAACAGACTGCCGTTCCACGAGGCACACTCGCCGATGGCGTAGATATGCGGGTCGCTGCTCAGGCACTGGTCGTCGATCACCACGCCACCGCGCGGACCGATCTGCAGTTCGCATTGGCGCGCCAGGGCATCCTGGGCGCGGATCCCGGCGGAGAACACGATCAGGTCGGTTTCCAGGCTTTGTTCATTGGCAAAGTTCATCCGGTAGCGGTACTGCTCGCCGGCACTGATCGATTGCGTGGCGCGGGACAGGTGCACGCCGACACCCAGCCGCTCGATCTGCGACTTCAACGCCAGGCCACCCAGCTCGTCCAGTTGCACCGGCATCAGGCGCGGGGCAAATTCCACCACATGGGCTTCCAGGCCGAGGCTTTTCAGGGCATTGGCCGCCTCCAGGCCGAGCAGCCCCCCGCCCACCACTACACCGCGCCGCGCATGGCTGGCGGCGCGCCGGATGGCGTCGAGATCCTCGAGGGTGCGGTAGACCAGGCGCGAGTCGCCTTCGGCGCCGTCGATATCCGGTACAAAGGGATAGGACCCGGTGGCCAGGACCAGGGTGTCGTAGGCGACGCTGCCCTGGGCGGTGAGCACCTGGCGCCGGGCACGGTCGATTTCCAGCACCGCCACGCCCAGGTGCAAGGTGACACCCGGCGTCTGGTACAGCGCTGCGTCGGACAGCGCCAGTGACTCGGCATCACGCCCCGTGAAGTATTCGGACAGGTGCACCCGATCATAGGCCCGTACCGGCTCTTCGCTGAAGACATGCAGCTGATAGCGCCCAAGGGCGCCGCGCTCGATCAACTGTTCCACACAATGATGGCCGACCATGCCGTTTCCGATCACGACCAGGGTTTGCAAGGTGTTCAACGCGGCAACATTGGAGTTCATAAGTAGCACCCGATCACTGTTCTAAAAGCAAAAAAAAACGCCTGAAACCTTGCGGTTCCAGGCGTCTTTGCCTGTTCATTTGCGTTGTGCAAACCCGACTGCTGTGCCCGGTTCAACGCTGCTGCCCACGACCTGTGCGGCCAATCGATCGTCGTTGACCGAGGGGGCTGCCCGGACGACGGTGTTGCTGCGCGCCAGGCCTGCAGGATGTATTGCAGCCTTTGTGCCAGAACCGCTGTCAGCCCCCCACAGCCGCGATTCAGGGCGCTTGCAGCCCAAGTGCGGCGACGCCCCCACCCCGAGGCGTGACTTGGCTTAGTGCACGGAGGGTGGCGCGGGCTTTATAACAGTGCATGGCCAGGCGGCGCGCCGCTATCGCGAGCAGGCTCGCTCCCACGGTGGTTTTGGCTGCCCGCAAATCTCGCATACATCCATCAACCCCCTGTGGGAGCGAGCCTGCTCGCGATGGCGCCTGACACAAGCGACACCCGCAAAGCCGCCCTCAGATCGAACAACTGCTGGCGCCGTGTTTTTCCAGGTAGTGCTGGTGCGCTTCATCCGCCAGTTGAAACTCCCCCAGGGGCACTATCACCGTTGCCAATGGCTTGCCCAGCCGCCCGGACGCCTCCAGTTGCTGTTTCGCGGCCTGGGCGCTGGTCGCCTGTTGCGCCGAGGTGAAAAACAACGCCGAGCGGTATTTGACCCCGATGTCCGCGCCCTGGCGGTCGACCGAGGTCGGGTCGTGCAGGGTCCAGAAATGTTCGATCAGGTGCGTGTAGGCAATGACCCGCGGATCGAAGTCGACCTGCACCACTTCAATCAACGCCGGCTCGCCATCGGCCGAGCGCGCGAAGCCGACCCGGCTATCGAGCACCCCGGGCAGCGCCTGCAAGTACGCCTGCGCCCCCCAGAAACAACCGGCGCCAAAGGTCGCCTGTTCCAACAACACAGGTTGATCCACCTCACTCATGCGTCTACCTCCTGTTCCTGCGCGATCAAATGCTGGTGCAACCGGGCGATGTGTTCCGGGCCGATGCCGCAGCAGCCGCCGACGATGTTGGCGCCGGCGGCCACCCAGGACCTGGCCCAGTGCAGGTACGCCTGGGGTCCCAGGTCGGGACGAATCTGCAGCAGGGTGCTGTTGGCTTTTGCCTCGGCGTCCACCGCTGGAAAGGCGTTGGCGTAGACCCCCAGCTCAATGGCCAGGCCCAGGCCGCGGATGACGTCGGCGGCCTCGCTCAATGCCGCGGCCATGACTTCTGGCTGGCTGCAATTGAACAGCACCGCTTGTGCCCCCAGCCCGGCGGCCACTCGCACCGCCTCGGCCACGGATTCGGCGGAACGCAGGCGCGGCGGCTGGCCCACTTCATCGAGCAGGGTGAACGACAGCCACAACGGTTTGGTGTCGGTGGACAGGGCTTCGGCCACCGCCCGGACCTCGGCGATGGAACTCTGGGTTTCCGCCAGCCAGACATCGACATGGGCCTGCAAGCCGGTGATCAACTGGCGATGAATCGCCACCGAGCGCGAGTGATCGAACAGGTCCGGTCGATACGAGCCCAGGGCTGGTGGCAGCGACCCGGCCACCGTGACCGCTTCGCCGCTGGCAGTCGCCGCCTGCCGCGCCAGGCGACCGGCCCGCTCGGCTAGCGCCAGGCCGTGCTCGACAAAACGCGCTTCGCCAATATGAAAAGGCACCAGCGCGTAACTGTTGCTGGTGATGATCCGCGCACCGGCCTCGATAAAGGCCTGATGGGCCCGCAGCACATACTGGGGCGCCTCGATCAGCGCCAGCGCCGACCACTCCGGCTGCCGGAACGGCGCACCGATGCGCTGCAACTCGCGCCCCATGCCGCCATCGAGTAAACGCAAGGAAGGCTGGCTCATGGGATTGCACTCACGGTCGCTGCCGAAGCCGACAACCACTGGTCCACGGTGCTGGCATGGGCCTGGACCCAGGCCTTGGCCGCCACGTCAGCTGGTTGCTGTTCCTTTTCGATTTTCAGGATCAGTTCGTTGAGCTGCGCCGGCTCGATCGCGACATTGCGCAGGAACTCGGCAATTTTTGGTGCCCGCTGCTGCAAGGCGACCGAGGCCAGCACGTGGACCTTGGCGTCCGGGAAGGCGCAGGTGATCTGGCTCTTGTTCAGCCAGTCCGGGTCGACGGTCGGGCTGATGAACTTCCAGCAACCATCGGCCTTGTACAGCGGATCGCCTTTTTTGTTGTCCTGGGCATACCCGTCGAAGACCGGTTCTTCCAGGCGACGCAGATCGAAGGCGGAGAAAATCCAGTCCGGGGTGTAGGCGTAGAACACCACGCCGCGCTCGGCCTTGTAGGCGCTGGCCAGTTTGGCGTAGGTCACCGAAGCCTCGGTGGACACCGCCTCGAACTTGTCGGCAAACCCGTAATCCTTGGCCTTGATCTGGCCGATGTAGGTCGACTCCCAGCCGGCCGGCCCCACCAGCAACTGCGCCTTGCCACCCCCCAGGGGTTCGAAGAACTTCGCCACTTCCGGTTTTTTCAGGTCATACACCGATTTGACGCCGTACTTGTCCTGCAAGTACCCCGGGATGTAGAAACCCTGCTCGCCGGCGTAAGGGTGGGCATTGGGCACCAGCGAACGGGTGCCGCCGGTGACGTATTTGGCCCAGGCGGCCGATTGGTTGGGCAGCCAGATGTCGGTCAGCACATCCACCGAGCCATCGCCCTTGGCCGCGGCGCTCAACAGCACCGCGACGTCCCCCGCCAGGTACGAGACATCACCATCGAGACGACTGCCGATGACTTCGCCGAGGATATGCTGGATGGCAATGGCACCGGTCCAGTTCTGCTCGCCGATGACGATTTTTTCCTTGGCCAGCAATGCCGGTGGCGCAATCAGCGAGGCCAGCAATGCCACGGCGCCCAGGGTGCGCGATAAGGGTTTGTTCACGATAAGCCTCACGTTCAGTTGTAGGTCGGGTCTTGCTTGCGCAAGCTCGATTGAATGATTCGATCCGGGATCAGCGCGCAGAGGACAATCGCCGCGCCGGCGAGCATGCCTTCGCCGCCCTTGATGTTGCGCAACGCCGTCATCACGTCGTAACCCAGCCCGCCGGCCCCGATCAGGGCCGCCACGACCACCATTGACAGGCTCATGACCAGGGTCTGGTTGATCCCCAGCAACAGCGAACGCCGGGCCAGTGGCAACTGCACCTTGACCAGGGTCTGCCAGCTACTGGCGCCGTGAGCCACTGCCGCTTCGACGGCATCCTTGGGGACTTCCTGGATGCCCAGGGAGGTCAGGCGGATCATCGGCGCCAGGGCGAAAATCACCGTGGCAATCACCGCCGGGGTCTTGCCTACGGAAAAGAACGCCACGGCCGGGATCAGGTACACGAAGGTCGGCAGGGTCTGCATCACATCCAGCAGCGGCGTGACCACGCGGCGCACCCATGGCCGCCGCGCCAGCAAGATGCCGGTGGGCACGCCGATCACCAGGGCAATCAGCACCGAGGACCCCACCAGCGCCAGGGTCGCAATGGTGCGTTCCCAGAAGCCGAACAGGCCGATGTACAGCAGTGCGGCGCCGCTGGTCAGCGCCAGTGCCAGGCCGGCCGAACGCCACGAGAGAAACACCAGGGCCAGGGCCGAGACCGGCCAGGGCAGCCAGCCCAGCAGGCTCTCAATGCCTTCGATGACCGTGCGCACCGCGACGATCACCCCGACAAAAGCGCCCTCGAAGGTCACCTGCGACCAACTGATGAACTGGTCAATGCTCTGCGCCGTCACCAGCAGCAACTGGCGATTGGCCGGGAACTGCAGCAACGCGCTGCTGGTGTCTGCGGTGATCACCCGCCAGGTCACCAGGACCTGGCTGACCAATAACAGCGCCAGCGGCAGCGCCCAGTCCGAGCCACCGCCGCGCAACGGACGGGCACTGACGGACAGCGCACTGTAGCGACTGGCGACCAGCACCAGCGCCGCCAGCAGCACCGTCAGCCAGGCCGAGTTGGCCAGCCCCTGGCCGAGGGCCGCCAAGGCGCCCAGTTCGCTGGCAAACGCCAGCCAGAACAACCCGCCCCTGCCCCGCGCCGCCAGTGCCGCGGGCCCCAGCAACAATGCCTGCCAGCCTGGCAGACCGGGGCTATAGGAAGGCGCGCGTGGTTGGCTGGGCAAGCGGGCAGCGACTTGGGTCGGCGTTTTTGCAGGGGAGCTGGCCGGCGCGCAGTCACGGAAAAAGTCCGCCACTTCGGTGTCGGCCGGCTGCTCCAGCAATTGTTCGGGCGTGCCCAGTTGCACCAGACGGCCATGGCGCAGCACCGCAATGCGGTCCGCCAGGCGCAAGGCTTCGGCCGGGTCGTGGGTGACCAGCAAGGTGCTGATCCCGCGTGCGCGGGCCAGGGTCAGGAAATGGCTCTGCAGGTCGCGGCGGATGGTCGGGTCGAGGGCGCTGAACGGCTCGTCCATCAACAGAATGTCCGGCTCCGTCACCAGCGCCCGGGCCAGCCCGACGCGCTGGCGCATGCCGCCGGACAGCTCATGGGGATAATGTTCGCCCCAGCCTTGCAGCCCGACCGCCTGCAACTGCACGGCTGCCGCCGCGTGCCGCTGCGCCTCGGGCTCGCCACGCAACTCCAGGGGCAAGGCCACGTTGTCCAGCACCGTGCGGTGCGGCAACAAGCCAAAATGCTGGAACACCATGCCGATGCGCCGCGAACGCAACTCACGCAGGGCCTTGTTGCTCAAGCCACTGATCGCCTGGCCGTCAATCAGCACTTCGCCGCTGGTTGGCTCGATCAAGCGGTTGATGTGCCGCAGCAAGGTCGACTTGCCACTGCCGGAAGTGCCCATCAGGCACAACACTTCACCGCGCAGGACTTTCAGGTTGACGTTGCTGACCGCCGGCGCCGCGCTGTGCTGCCCGTAGGCCTTGGTCACGTCGCGCAACTCGAGCACCACGTCGGCTTCGAGTGCGGGCGCAGCCGCGGCTGGGGGCTCGATCCGGGCGCTGGCCAGAGAGGATTGGATAAGGGTCACAGGCGTTCTCGACAAGCAGGCCCGGCCGCGATACAGCGCACCCGGGATGGAAAAAAGGGACGAGGCAGCAGGCATGGCCTGATGCCGTGACATAAAGCTAATCGATCTTAAAAAGTACATATAAATACTTTTTTGGAATTAGCTTAGGCGTCTATTCCCGGTTCCCTTGCTTGTGCCACTAAGAACAAAAATGAATTAATAAATAGAAATTCATTATTTATCGATATAACAATTTCCGCGTAGGCTCAGCCCATCCCGTCATTCATCACCCCAGTGAAGTGCCCCATGAATCCGACTGACAACCTCATCGACTTCGCCAGCTACCGCAAACGCAAACAGGCTCAACAACGGGCACGGGCCATGTGGGATATGTACACGTTGCAGGCGGGCCTGCCGACCGTCAGCACGAAACGGCCGACGGCCAGCACCGAGACCCGGCACGCGTGAACGCCCAGGGCCCCCTGCGTTTTCTCGCCAGCGCCGACGAACCTGTGCTCGATCTGAACCCCTTGCAGCCCCTGGAAGAAGACCCGATCTGTCAGCGGGTCGCGCAGAACCTGCAGCGCCTGCGAGGCAAGCGCCACCTGTCTCTGGACGCACTGGCCCGCCAGTGCGGCGTGAGCCGGGCGATGCTGGCGCAAATCGAATCCGGCCGCAGCGTGCCCTCGATCAAGGTGCTGTGCAAAATTGCCAAGGGCTTGAAAGTCTCGGTGGCGGCGTTTCTCGAACACCGGGCGTTCGAAGGGGTCGCGGTCTTGTCGGCCAGCCAGAGCAAACGCCTGGTCAGCGCCAACGGCGCCTTCGTCAGCCGCGCGCTGTTCCCGTTCGACGTGGCCCGCCAATCGGAATTCTACGAACTGCGCCTGAGTCCCTTGGGCGAAGACCAGTCCGAAGGCCATGGCCCCGGCGTCCAGGAAAACCTGGTCGTGGCCCAGGGCGTGCTGGAAATCAGCGTCAACGAAGAACGCTACCTGCTCTCCACCGGCGACTCGATCCTGTTCTACGCCGACCAACCCCACCGCTATCGAAACCCAGCGGACAGTGAAGCGGTGGCGTACCTGGTAGTGACGTATCCGGAACGGCTGGATTGATCAACCGCCGCCGCCCTCTTCTGTAGGAGCGCTCGCGAAGAGCACGAGTGTGGTGCGTTTATTCAGGATGTGCGCGTCATCGTTGACGACCATCCCGAGCAGGCGGAGCGCCGCCCGGCCCGCTCCCACAGGTGAAATTCGTACACCAGGAAAAAGCAGGCCGGCCGGTAGGCCGCCTCGCCCGCCCTTACCACTCAGGCCGACTGTCAGGTCGCCGTGCTCTTGCTTTTGATCTTGATCCACCGCCCCGTCGGCAGGCTGAGCGAAGG
>Ga0213827_1001518_pt1 | contig 13258 bp, 6 predicted proteins | sample MC6MC0898MG_FD_180669 | JGI IMG/M metagenome (GOLD analysis project Ga0213827, IMG submission 180669) | Enriched soil aggregate microbial communities from Iowa State University, Ames, United States - MC6-MC0898-MG | ecosystem: Environmental > Terrestrial > Soil > Unclassified | place: USA: Iowa...
CCAGTCATGTCATCAAGCCGGGCTTCGGGCAGCCTGCCATGGAAACCCGCTACACCTACACCGAAGGCAATTTCGTGGGCAATGCCAGTGGCATCGACTGGCGCGACGACGGCGCAGACAACCTGTACCGGGCACGTGCGGATTATCGCTACGGCTCTACCGCAGAGTTTTACCAGGCTGGCAAGGCCGTGCGTACGGTCACGCACACGTACAACCGTCACCACCTGATGCACCTGCAAACCACGGTGCAAGACGGCCATATCGAAGAGACCGAAACCCTGTACCACGAAATCGACGGGGCGAACTTCGACGCCCAGCCAAGCTATTTCCAACAGCCTAAAACCGTGACCAACCGTTGGCGGCTGGAGCATGATGAAGGCCAGATTCGTGAAGAAACCTACACCTCGTTGTATCACGATGACGGCACCTTGAAGGAAGAAATCAAGGCCAACGGCGTGCGCACCGTCTACGAGTACTACCCGAAAGAAACCGACCTGCAAGGGTTTACGCGCAATATCAAGAGCCAGACCCTTTACCCGGCCAGTGCAGACGGCCTGGCCGCGGCACGCATCGTGCGCAATACCATGACTTACAAGCCGTTTGACACACTGCCCAGCGACGACCCCGACACCCGCTTGTGTGTAGGGGAGCAATGGCTGGTCCTTGATGCGGAAACCCTGTCCGAGGTCATTCTCGACGATGACGGCAACGAAGTTGAGACGATCATCCTGCAGGAAAGCAGCCGAAAGTACCTCGATAAGCCGGACACGCCCTTTCTGCACGGGCGTGCCGACTTTCAGACCGTAACCCTGCACGCCCCGTCTGCCACCTCGACCTTGCGCAAAGCCGTGGAAAAAAGAACGACCCGCACCCAATGGCACTACAAGCAGATCGAACACCCCGATCAGGGGCCGCTGGTGCAACTCCAGCAAACCACGCAAGGCTTCGACCTGGCGGAAAAGACCCTCACCAATGCCCGCTTCGTCCACTCTGGCGAACTGGCGCAGAACGAAGATATCCACGGTGTACAGGCCCTGTACGCCTATGACGGGCTGGGCCGAAAGGTCAGTGAAACCGTAGCCCCCGGCACCGACTACGCCGCCACGCGTTACTACCGCTACCACTTGCTCAGCACACCCGCAGCCGAAGGGGTGCAGGCATGGGAAGAGAGCGAAGACCTTTCAGCAGTGGTCATCCGGACTTACCTGGACGGCCTCGGCCGTACCGAGCGCATGGCGTGTGAAACACGGCCGCTGCAAAGCAGCACACCCCTGGCGGCGGACCGTGTCACGAACGTGACCTATCGGGCGACTTACGATGAACTGGGTAGGCTGAGCAGTGAAACCGAGTTCGATTATGTCGACGAGCAAACCCTGGCACTGACATCACGCTTCGAGTACGACGCCTGGGGGGAGCGCTGCAAGACCACCCGGCCGGACAATGTCGAGCTGATCAGTGAGCGCTCGCCTTTCGGCAAGGAGGGCGACATCATCGCCACGTGGCTGCAATGCCCTGCCCAGCCAGGGCTCAAGCAGCAATATGAGGTGAAAGAAGAGAACCGCTTCGGCGCCCCCGTGCAGGTCCACCGCCTGGATGAGCAGCAGCAGGTCGTCGGCCGTGTCAGCTACTTTTACGATGGCCTTGGCCGTTGCATTCGCGAAGAGCAGCGCATACGTGACCCCCTGGACCCTGGGCAGGAAGTGCTGCGCACCACGGGCTACCAGTTTGATATCTGGGGCCGTATGGAGCGCACCGACAGGCCCGGTGGTACTGCCTTGAGTCGCCGGTTCGCACCGCACAGCACCAATGAGCTGGTCAATGGATTTTACCTGCACCCAGCGGATGGCTCGAACGAAACGCTGGTGTGCGAACGCGAGTTCGACGGTATCGAGCGCCTGACTCACCTCAAAGCCGGCCCCCGGCGCGAAACGTTCGGCTACGTTGGCGAACAGATGCTGGCAAAGACCCGCACTACAGCAGCCAATCGCCGTTTCACCTATGAGCACCTGCTGGCATTGACGACCCAGCCCAAGAGCATCACGGTGAGCGGCGGCCAGGATCAACCCACCGCCTATGAGTATGATCGGCGCAATGGGCAGATCACCAGTGCCAGCAACGATACCGGCACCCGTACTTACGACTACGACGACCTCGGCCACCTGACGCTAAACACCTGGAGTGGCCAGGCGGGCGAAGACTACAGCAGCGCACATTTTACCTCGCTGCGCGGGCGAGCCTGGCGCCGCGAGGTCAGCCACGGTGCAGAGGCACCGAAGGTAGAAACCCGCTACAAGTACGATGACCTGGGCAGGGTCTGCCAGACCACCCAAGGTGCGCTACAAGCCGACTTCATCTACAACGATGTGGGGCTGCTGGCGTGCACGCTGACCACCGATACGGCCAACCAAACCAGCCTGCGATGCGAACAACACTATGACGTGCTGGGCCGTGAGACCCGCCGCACGCTCACGGTCGAAACGCAAGGTGTGCCAGGCGAGACCCAGACGCTGTCGCAATGCTGGCGCGACGACGATCAGTTACGTAGCCGCACCCTCGCGCGTAACGGTACCCCCGTGTTGACCGAAACCTTCGAGTACGACGAGCAAAACCGTCTGAGCCTGCACGAATGCGAGGGCACTTCGCTGCCGTGCAACGCGGCTGGCCGCGCGATCACGACGCAGATATTCGAGTTCGACGACTTCGACAATCTGATTTACTGCTTCACCGCATTCGACGACGGCGAGGACGATCGGGCCGTATTCACCTATTACGAAGATGGCAGCTGCCGACTCAAGCATGTGTCCCACACCCTGCAGCCGGACTACCCGACAGCGTGCGACTTCCGCTACGACGCCGACGGCAACATGCTCAATGACGAGTGGGGTAACAGCCTGGCCTATGACCACCAAGGGCGGCTGATCGAGGTACGCGACCCGACAGACAGCCAGATCTTGCAGGCCTACCGCTATGACGGGCATGACCATATGGTCAGTGTGCAGGCGGGCAACGGCGCCCCTTCACTGCGTCATTTCGATGATAACCGGTTGAGCAGCACCCTTGAGCAGGGAGTGCTCACCCAATACTTGTACAACCTTGAGCACCCCCTGGCCCTGCAGCGCCCCGGGACCGCGCCCGCCGATACGCGCTTGCTGATGGCTGACACTGCTGGCAGTGTCCTGGGCGAATGTGGCGAACAGGTGCAGTACGCCCAGTACAGCGCGTATGGTGAAACCCCGGAAAACACGGACCTGCTCGGTTTGCTGGGGTTCAATGCCGAGGTCCGCGAGCGCGCGCTTGGCTGGTACCTGCTCGGGCGCGGTTACCGCGCCTACAACCCCGGCTTGATGCGCTTCCACAGCCCCGACTCGCTGGACCCGGAAGCCGCAGGGGTCAACCCGTATAGCTACTGCCTGGGTGACCCGGTGAACTGGACCGACCCCACCGGCCACCAACGGCATGGCATTCGCGACCCTTACATCCCCAACCGCCCGGAGAAGCGCAAGAAGGGTATCGGCGACTGGGCGGGCGCGATCGGCATGTTCGTTACCCTGCTTTCCATTGCCGCCTTCACCATCGCCTTCCCTCCGGCCGGTTTCTTGATGAGTGCCGCCGTCGCCGTGGGCTTTGGGCTGATGGTCGCTGGGTTCGGCATGACGATAGCCGGTGTGCTGGAGGACGATCCGGAGAAAAGCGCACAATTGCAGACGTTGGGTGGGATCGTATTCGCCGTGGGTGCGCTCATATCGTCGCTCGCTAGCGCCAAACAGGCGTGGAGTCAGCGGCAAGCGGCGAAGGCAGGGCCGTCGAATATGCCTGACGTGTCGAATGCAGCGAAGAGCGGTACCATGCCAGCCCAATCGCAGAGCAGTCCACCGGGTGATGTGGCCCCCGGGATCGGAGATCCACCTCAAAGTTTCGCCGGCGCGTCCAGATCGAACGCTGATATTGTTGCTCCAAATAGAAATGGGACAGAACGCCCTTTGTCGAATTTGCAGGAGGAAAACTCAGGAGTGGATAGCCAACCCCCAACATCCATACCACCGCCACCGCCAGCGCAACCAGGTCCACGTGTAGAGGGGGGACGCGGTCTATTCAGGTTTTATAAACCAGCGGGACTGAGGGCTTGGCTTAACCCCGTGATTTCACCCCGTTAACACGGACACGGTCAATGTTCTACCGCCGTCGCTTCGGCACCCCAGCATAGAGTGAGGACAAGCTGGTGCTCTAAGAACGAAAGCATAAAGCCCGGTACGCTGTAGTCGTGTCGGGCTTTTTGCTTGGCGAAAGCGATTTAACCGAGCCCTCCCTGATGATTCGCCTTACATACTCCACTTCCCCCCCTCCTTACTCTCCCTCTCCTCAACCAGAACCGTTCGCTCACCCGCAATAATCACGCACCCGAGCTGAACGGAGCCCATCAGTCCCATACCGCGAGTGCGCATACGCGCAGCCCCTGCGGTTTGAACGATCGGAATGCCCTCCATGCTCAAGCCCTTCAGGCGTCGGCAGCCATTGTCACGCCTGCATTCAGCCTCCTTCCAGGCGTTAGGCTGCGGTTGTCTTGCGCTAGCTGCCTTGCCAGGCCACGCCGCCAGCGACAGTGACACCTCGTCCCTGAACTTCAACAGCGGCTTCATGCGCCAGGCCCCCGATCAATCTGCCGACGCCGGCGCATTTGCCCTGCGTAGCCTGGGCCTGCAAAAAACCATGATCGCCGGCCGCTACACCGTCGAAGTCACGCTGAACCTGCAGCCGGTCGGCAATCGCGACATCGATTTCCACGACAGCCCCGACGGCGATCAACTGGCTGCCTGCCTGACCCCTGCGCTGCTGCGCGCCCTGGGTATTCGCGAACAAAGCCTGCAATACCCGTTGCCCGAAGAGGACGCCTGCGTCGATCTGGCCACCCTGATGCCGGACGCCCGCGCCGAGCTCGACCCGGCCAACATGCGCCTGGCCCTCTCCATTGCCCAGATTCATCTGAGCCGCGAACTCGCTGGCGCGGTGCCCAGCACACACTGGGACAGCGGTATCCCTGCTGCTTTCGTCAATTACCAAGCCTCCGCCCAGCACATTTCGCGACGCGGCCACGCCAGCCGCAGCAGCCAGGACTTGTACCTGAACAGCGGCCTCAATCTGGCGGGCTGGCGCCTGCGCAGCAGCCAGGCCTTACGCGATGACCTGGACGGCAAGCGCCGCTGGAGCAGAACCAACACTTACGCGCAACATGACCTGCCAGGCGCCTGGGGCACCCTCACGCTGGGCGAAACTTTCAGCAATGGCGACGTGTTTCGCAGTCAGCCGTTCAAGGGCGTTCAGCTGGCCTCTGACCTGGGCATGCTGCCGGACATCATGCAAAGCTATGCGCCAGTCATCCGCGGCGTGGCGCAGAGCCGGGCCAAGCTGGAGGTGCTGCAAAACGGCTACCCCATCTACTCCACCTATGTTGCGCAAGGCCCCTACGTCATCGATGACCTGAGCGTTGGTGGTGGCGGCGGTGACCTGGAAATTGTCCTCACCGAAGCGGACGGCCAGGTACGCCGCTTTATCCAGCCCTACTCCAATTTGAGCAACTTGCTGCGCGATGGGGTTTGGCGCTACAGCCTGGCCATGGGCCGCTACCAGAGCGCCAATCGCCTGGATGAGCCCGGCCTCTGGCAAGGCACGCTTGCCCGAGGCGGCGTGTGGGGCTCGACCCTTTACGGCGGCGTGCTGTCAGGCGATTACTACCGCGCTGCCAACCTCGGTGTCGCCCGCGACCTGGGCACGGCCGGGGCGCTGTCGTTCGATGTGACGCATGCGCGCAGCGATCTCGGCCGGGAGCTGGGTGAAGTGCAGGGCAACAGTTTCGCCGCTCGCTACGGCAAGTCCTTCGAAACGGGTACGCACCTGCGTTTTGCCGGGTACCGCTACTCTACCGAAGGCTACCGGGACTTCGATGAAGCCGTGCAACAGCGCAGCACCTCCAGCCACTTCGTCGGCACCCGGCGCAGCCGCGTGGAAGCCTCGGTGTACCAACGCCTGGGCACAAGCAGCACCCTGAGCCTCACCCTGTCGCAGGACAACTATTGGCATACCGACCTGCAGCGGCGCCAGTACCAGTTTCAATACACCACCCAGGTCGGCAAGCACATCAGCCTCAACCTGTATGCCTCGCAGTCCTTGAGCCATCTACCGCAGAGCGACCGCATCATTGGCCTGGGCCTGTCGATACCGCTGGATATACTGCCCTCCAGCAGCACCACCTTCGATATGCAGCAAAGCGCCGGCAAGCTCAGCCAGCGCGCCAGCGTTGCTGCCGACGCCCTGGACCGTCGCCTGAATTACCGCGTCGCCCTGGCCAATGACGAACAGAAAAACAAAACCGCCTCGCTCTCGCTGGGGCTGCAAACGGCCCATGCCAACTACGGCATGGGCTACACCGAAAGCGGCGAGTTACGCAGCGTGTCGGTCAACGCCAGTGGGGCACTGCTGGCCCATGAAGGGGGCCTGCTCAACACCCCGTACCTGGGCGAGTCGGTCGCCTTGGTGCATGTGCCCGGCATCCCCGGCGTAGGCGTGCAGAATGCACCTGCAGCGCGTACCAATGAACAAGGCTACATCGTAGCCCCCTATCTGCGTCCTTACCGGTTCAACCAGCTGGTACTGGACACGGATGACCTTGGCCCTGAGGTCGAGATCGACAACGGCACCCTGCAGGTCGTGCCGCGGCGCGGCGCCGTGGTCAAGGCGACCTTCCCGGCACGGCAGGTGACCCGGCTGGTGCTGACCCTGCTTCAGGCCAACGGGCGCCCCCTGCCATTTGGCGCCCAGGTAACAGACCAGCAAGGCAACCCACTGGCCGTGGTCGGCCAAGGCGGGCAGGCACTGGTTGCGACACAGTCGCAGGCCCAGACCTTGAATGTGCGCTGGCAAGCGGACCAGGAGCAACGCTGCTCTTTGGACATAGACCCCGCCAGGATGCAGGAACAGGACGGTTATCACCTGCAGACACTGCATTGCCACAACGCCAGCCCCTCAACTGCGCTGTAACCCCTACCAGACCAGGACTATGCCATGACATCAAATCCCCGCCTGACCGGCGCCAAGGCGACGCTGGCCGCCATTGCCCTGCTATCGGGGCCCAATGCCCACGCACTGGTCGCCACGTGCAAATGGGAAAGTGGATCCGGCCCGCTCAACTATTTGGCAGACTTCGGTAGCGTGTACGTTCCGAGGGATGCCCCCACCGGGACGATCATCGGGCAAAAGCGATTCAACATCCCGGAAAGTGCGCGCCAGGAGATACGCTGTTACAACGATGGCAGCGGGCTACTGGAAGCCTTTATCGACAACGTCCCCCCTCTGCTGCCCGACCCGCCCCCAAGGCTGGACAGTGGGCTCAACGCAGCCAGGATCATCCAGACCAATGTCGAGGGAGTAGGCGCACAAATTCACCTGGGCATCCCTTTCGATGGCGGTGCCTCCAACAGCTTCCGGCCGATCAATGGCGACCAGCACGTGCCCTACCAAGGCCAGCAGACCGGCGTGACGGGCGCAGTCCCGATACGGCTGGACTGGCTCAGAACGACCGTCACCCTGGTCAAGACAGGTCCGATCGACCCAATGCCTCAGGCCCTTGCCCAAGACATGCTCAGAGGCCGCGTGACCGACATTCCCGATGCGCTGCGCATGCGATTGAGCGGTGTCATCCATCAGGCCCAGTGCACCCTGAAGGCGGATGCGGTAAGCGAGAACCCCGTGCAATTGGGCGAGCACGACCTGAGCTATTTCCAAGGCAAAGGCACCTACACGGCTGCAAGGCCCTTTTCCATCACGCTCAACGACTGTGAAGATGACCCCAACAACATCACCGCCCGGGCCTATATCCGCCTGGATGGTCAAAATGGTTCCACCCCCATCGATCCTGAACTGGGCCTGTTCAGCTTGACGGGCGACGGCAAGGCGGAAGGCATCGGGATACAACTGCTGGCCAACGACGGTGTTACACCCATTGCATTGAACCGCGATGTCCCGGTGACAGCCCTTTCGCTGCCCACCACCCGGCTGGATTTTCAAGCGCGGTATTACCAGCATGAAGACCGTGTCACGCCGGGGCCGGCCAGAGGGGAGCTGAGTTTCACCATCAGCTACCGTTGAACGAAGCAGGGCATGTGCGCATGCCCTGCCGAAAAACAGACAAACGAAAACGAAGAAAGGGACTTGCGTCCCTTTCTTCGTTTCGATGTTTGGAGCGGGAAACGAGACTCGAACTCGCGACCCCGACCTTGGCAAGGTCGTGCTCTACCAACTGAGCTATTCCCGCATGTTGAAGCTTTTACCGCTATTGGCGTGAAGCGCCATGAAGACCTTCACCACCACTGCACCGCATAGACGCCACAGTATTTAAACTGGAGCGGGAAACGAGACTCGAACTCGCGACCCCGACCTTGGCAAGGTCGTGCTCTACCAACTGAGCTATTCCCGCAAATGGCGTCCCCTAGGGGACTCGAACCCCTGTTACCGCCGTGAAAGGGCGGTGTCCTAGGCCACTAGACGAAGGGGACACACAACACTTTTCAGTGCACCAGACTTGAACCTCACGGTTCACCCTGGATTTTCTTTTCCTGCCGCGCCGTGAAGCGTTGCCGGAGAAACTGGAGCGGGAAACGAGACTCGAACTCGCGACCCCGACCTTGGCAAGGTCGTGCTCTACCAACTGAGCTATTCCCGCAATATGGCGTCCCCTAGGGGACTCGAACCCCTGTTACCGCCGTGAAAGGGCGGTGTCCTAGGCCACTAGACGAAGGGGACACGCTGCTGGCATTACTGCCTGCTTTCACTCCCTGCCGCGTTTCGCTGTGTGCTTTACGCTGCAAGTGGCGCGCATTCTATGGATGCTTCGAAGGTGCGTCAACCCCTTTGTAGAAATTTATTTAAATCAATGACTTCCGGGCATACCCAGGGCTGTTTCGGCTAGCCTGCAAGGGCTGGGCGTTGATTTTCTGGCGTCAAGTCAGCATTAATGTGCCAGCATCCAGTCATGGCACCGTTTGCCGATAGAAAAAGAGAATGGCTGCCAGGGCCTCTCGCGAGCACGCTCGCTCCTACACTCAATAATGCAAACCTATTCATGAGGCATTAACGGTGACACCACTTCTGATCACCCTGCTCATCGTGGCGGGCATCGCGTTGCTGATCGTGATCGGCTACCTCAACAATGTGGTCGAGAACGGCAAGCTCGAACGCGCCCGGACCAAGATCGAACTGGCCGACCGCCTGCGCCGCTGTGGCGAAATCACCGAGACCTTCCCCGGCCAGTTCATGACCCCGGCCCTCAAGCTGTTGCTGACCCGCCTGGAGCTGAACCTTAACCAGCGCCAGTTGGCGGTGGACAAGCACAATGCCGAACTCAAGGCGCGTATCGCCGAGCTGGAGGGGCTGATTGCCCTGGGCGAAAAGATCCCGGTGAACAACCCGCCCAACCCGATCCACACCGAGGTCAAGGCCAAGGACGTGCGCTTCTTGCTGGAGGCGACGCACAACCAGGTAACCCGTGCGGCCCAGGAAGGCTTCCTGCCCACGCCTGAGGCCAAGCACTGGGTCAAGGAAATCCGCCACATACTGGTGCTGCTGCATATCGAGTTCTTCAACAACCTCGGCCAGCAGGCCCTGCAGAAGAACCAGCCGGGCCAGGCACGCCTGGCGTTCGAGCGCGGCGTGCAATACCTGCGCAAGCAGCCGGAGCCGAAGGTGTATGAAGAGCAGCTGACGTATCTGGAGAAGTTGCTGGCCCGCGCCAACGCCCAGGTGCTGGACCGCATGGCACCGGCGGAGGACGAGCACAACGAGTTGACCGACGGGCTCAAGACCGATGAGGAAGAGACCTGGAAGAAGAAGGTGATCTACGACTGACGCTTGGACCTGTACTGGCCTCTTCGCGGCTAAAGCCGCTCCCACAGGTACTGCATCGCCCTCAGGCCTGGTGTGATCCCTGTGGGAGCGGCTTTAGCCGCGAAGAGGCCAGCACAGGCGATGCAACACTTAGCAGTCAGTCAGCTCCAGAAAGATCGCTGCCAACCGCTCCAGCCCCGCCTGGTCCGCCTCGCTGAACCGCCCAACCTTGGGGCTGTCCAGGTCCAGCACGCCAATCAGCCTGCCCGCCTTCACCAACGGGATCACCAACTCGCTGTTGGACGCACTGTCACAGGCAATGTGCCCCGGGAACGCATGCACGTCCTCCACCCGCTGGGTCTGCCGCGTTGCCGCCGCTGCACCGCACACGCCCCTGTTGAACGGAATGCGCACGCACGCCACCTGGCCCTGGAACGGGCCCAATACCAGTTCTTCGTTGCGGTTGAGGTAGAACCCGGCCCAGTTCAGGTCGTCCACCTGGTGATACAAAAACGCCGAAAACTGCGCGGCATTGGCGATGAAATCACGCTCGTCGGCAAACAGCGCCTGCACTTGCGCCGCCAGCAGGTTGTAGCCGTCGAGGCCGGCGCCACTGGCATTGAGGTCGATCATTTACTTTTGCTCCAGCAATTGCAGCCCGACCCAGTAGCGGGCGAACTGATAGGCACAACGGCCATTACGGTTACCGCGGCCGGTGGCCCAGCGCACGGCGAGGATGTCGAGTTCTTCAGAGCGCTGCCAGGCAAGGCCGGCAGGTTTTGCCAACTGACCGATCCAGTGCTCGACAACATTCAGGAAGTGGTCCTGGGTAAACGGGTAGAACGACAGCCACAGGCCAAAACGGTCAGACAGGGCAATCTTGTCTTCCACCGCTTCGCTGGGGTGCAACTCGCCGTCCACGCGCTTCCAGTTCTCGTTGTCGCTCTCCTTCTCGGGCACCAGGTGGCGGCGGTTGGAGGTGGCGTACAGCAGTACGTTGTCCGGCGCCTGCTCCAGCGAGCCATCGAGCACGCTCTTGAGCACCCGGTAGTCGCCCTCCCCGGCCTCGAACGACAGGTCGTCGCAGAACAGGATGAAGCGTTGTGGCAGCTTCTGCAGCTGCTCGACCACCCGTGGCAGGTCGGCCAGGTGGTCGCGTTCGATTTCGATCAGGCGCAGGCCGGCGCCGGCGTGTTCGGCCAGCAAGGCGCGCACCAGCGACGATTTGCCGGTACCGCGCGAGCCCCACAGCAGCGCGTGGTTGGCGGGCAGGCCGTTGATGAACTGGTGGGTGTTGCGGCCCAGCTGGTCGCGCTGTTTGTCCACGCCGATCAGGTCGGTCAGGCGGATGTCCAGGCTGACTTCCAGCGGCAGCAGGTAGCCGCTGCGGCCATCGCGCTGCCAGCGCGCGGCCAGGGTGGTGCCCCAGTCGATGTTTGGGCGTTGTGCCGGCAACAAGGGTTCAAGGCGCGCCAGTACCGATTCGGCGCGGTCCAGAAAAGCAATCAAGCGAGCGTCCATGACGACTCCTAACAATTCAGATTCGAGGCTGCTGTGCTGGCCTCTTCGCGGCTGAAGCCGCTCCCACAGGGACCGCACCAGCCCAGAGGACGGCGCAGTACCTGTGGGAGCGGCTTTAGCCGCGAAGAGGCCGGTACAGCCAGTTGAGCAATCAAGGCTGAATGTGTGACAGGCCCACCAGTAGCCGGGGTTGATCGGCTATGCTTGCGCAGCGCAAGGAACGTGAAAACCGGCTCGGGACTCATGGATATCAAGTTCACCAATCGCCTGTCATACAAGCAAGCCCGGTTGACAGTCCTGGTCGGCTTCATCCTGGGAACATTGCTCAGTCTCATCCAGATCGGCATCGATTATGCCAGCGAAGACGCGTCCATCAACCGTGAAGTGAACGCCTTGCTGCAAATCAGCCACAACCCGGCCTCGCGCATCGCCTACAACATCGACGCGGAGCTGGCGCTGGAGCTTACCCGCGGCCTGCTGCAGTCGCCGGCCATCATCCGCGCGCGGCTGATCGACAACAACGAAACCGTGCTGGCCGACGTCGAGCGGCCCAGGCTGCAGGACCGTTACCGGCCGCTGAGTGACTTTCTGTTCGGCGAGCAGCGCCAGTTCAAGGCACGCCTGTACCTGACCCACATGCCAGAGGAATACCTGGGCACGCTGTACCTGGACGTCGATACCTTTGCCTTTGGCAGCCGCTTTCTCGACCGTGCCGGCATTACCCTGCTCAACGGTTTTGCCCGCAGCCTGGTGCTGACCGGCCTCCTGCTGGCGCTGTTCTACATGATGCTGACCAAACCGCTGGTCAAAGTGATCGGCGCGCTCAGCAGCAGCGACCCGCGCAAACCCCGGCAAACCCGCCTGGACTGCCCACACGGCCACGAACACGACGAAATTGGCGTGCTGGTGAAGGTCGCCAACCAGCAGTTCGTCAGCATGGCCACCGAGATCGAGCAGCGGCGCACCGCAGAAAACCGCCTTACCCAGTACCTGAACGAACTGGAAGACATCGTCTCGGCCCGCACCAACGAGCTGAAGGCCAGCAACAGCAGCCTGAGCCTGTCCAACCAGGAGCTGGAACAAGCGCGCCGCCGCGCGCTGGACATGGCCCAGGCGCGTGCTGCCTTTTTGGCCAACATGAGCCACGAAATCCGCACCCCACTCAACGGCATGCTCGGCATGATCGCCCTGGCGCTGGACAGCCCGCTGCCCAGCGAGCAGCGCCAACAACTGGCGATAGCCCACGACTCGGGCAAAGTGCTGGTGGAGTTGCTGAACGATATCCTCGACCTTTCCAAGTTCGATGCCGGCCAGTTGGAGCTGGAACGCATCCCGTTCGACATGGGCTCGATGGTGGAAGACACCGCCAACCTGCTGTCGCAAAACACCGCGCAAAGCGTGGAACTGACCTGCCTGATTGCCCGTGACTTCCCTAGCAGTGTGCTCGGTGACCCCACGCGGGTGCGGCAGATCGTCAGCAATTTGCTGTCTAACGCGTTGAAGTTCACCCGCTTTGGCCGTGTCGATGTACGCCTGGTGACAATCGTCGGCGGCGTGCGCCTGGAGGTGCGTGATACCGGCATCGGCATCCCTGAAGAAGCCCAGGCACGGATCTTCCAGCCGTTCACCCAGGCCGGCGCCGGCATCACCCGCCAGTACGGCGGCACCGGCCTGGGCCTCGCGCTGACGCGCAACCTGTGCAAGGCCATGCAAGGCCATTTGCACATTCGCTCCGAAGCGGGCTTTGGCAGTTGCTTCAGCGCCGAGCTGCCGCTGGCCGTGCACACCGAAGCCATTGCACCGTTGCCGCTGCACGGGCGGGTGGCAGCCCTGAGCCCTGCGAGCAGCGGGCTCAACGAACTGT
>Ga0213827_1001523_pt1 | contig 13238 bp, 17 predicted proteins | sample MC6MC0898MG_FD_180669 | JGI IMG/M metagenome (GOLD analysis project Ga0213827, IMG submission 180669) | Enriched soil aggregate microbial communities from Iowa State University, Ames, United States - MC6-MC0898-MG | ecosystem: Environmental > Terrestrial > Soil > Unclassified | place: USA: Iowa...
GTCTGCAAGCGGCTGCACCGCCGCGCCGGGGTGGTGATGCTCAAGTCCGAGAACCCCGCCTACCCACCGCGTTACATCATGGAAGGCGACGAGCTGGTTGTCTGGGGTGTGGTGCGGTACAGCGTGCGCGACCATGCCCAGTGACCAGGTGTTCGCGCTGATCGACTGCAACTCGTTCTATGCGAGTTGTGAGCGTGTGTTCCGGCCCGATTTGGCCAAGACGCCCATCGTCGTGTTGAGCAACAACGACGGCTGCGTGATTGCCAGGTCGTACGACGCCAAACCGTTCGTGAAAATGGGCGAGCCGTACTTCCAGGCAAAGGACAGGCTGCGCAAGCATGGGGTCATGGCCTTCAGCAGTAATTACGCGTTGTACGGCGACATGAGCGAGCGTGTCATGACGCTGATCGAGTCGATGGTGCCGGCGACCGAGGTGTACAGCATCGATGAGTGCTTCGCTGACCTGCGCGGCATTCAGGGCAACCTGACCCAGTTTGGCAGGCAGGTGCGTGCGCGGATCTTTCAGTGCACGGGGATCCCCGTGGGCGTGGGGATCGCGGCCACCAAGACGCTGGCCAAGCTGGCCAATCACACCGCCAAGCGCTTGCTGGAGCAGACCGGTGGGGTGGTCGATATCTGCGACCCCTTCAAGCGCGACTGGGTGCTGCGCAATACCGACGTGAAGGAGGTGTGGGGGATCGGCCGGCGAATGACAGCGCACCTTGAGGCGATGGACATTCGCACGGCCATGGACCTGGCCAGAGCGAACCCGGCGACGCTCCGCCAGAAGTTCAGCGTGGTCGTGGAGAAGACCGCCCGGGAGTTGCGTGGCACACCGTGCCTGGAGCTTGACGAAGCTGTACCCCCGAAGCAGGAAATCTGCTGCAGCCGCATGTTTGGCAAGCGGCTTGCCGAGCTTGCGCCAATCAAGCAAGCGGTGGCCACCTACGTGGGGCGAGCGGCAGAGAAACTCCGCGCCCAGGGGTCGGTGTGCAAACGCATGCGCGTGAGCATCCGCACCGGGATGTTCAACCCGGACGAGGCGCATCATGCCCAAGGTGCACTGGTGGAACTGCCTTACCCGACCTGCGACACGCTGCTGATGACCCGGCTGGCCACCGATGCAGTAGCGCGAGTCTTCCGGCCGGGTTTCCGTTACAGCAAAGCTGAGGTACTGCTGATGGACCTGCGCCAACCTGGCGAGTTTTCCGAAGACCTTTTCGCGCTCAAGCAGTCGGTAGCGTGTGACCGGCTGATGCAGGTGATGGACGACATCAACGAGCGTTGGGGCAGGGGGACCATGAGAGCGGGCAGCGTGCCGGTGTCCCCAGACTGGGGAATGCGTAGGGACATGATGAGCCAGTCATACACCACGCGGATTGATCAGCTGTGGACCGTCAGGTGTTGAGGTACCGTTCGGGGTGGGCGGGGCTTTCTACGAAATATGGCGTATTGCGGTCTCTGTAGGAGCTGGCTTGCCTGCGATCGGCTGCGCAGCAGTCGTAAATGCTGCATCCGCATTCTGTCTGGCACTGCGCAGATACCGATTTTACGACTGCTGCGCAGCCGATCGCAGGCAAGCCAGCTCCTACACCAGCCGATCGCAGGCAAGCCAGCTCCTACACCAGCCGATCGCAGCAAGCCAGCTCCTACACCATTCGGGCAAAACCTAGAGCTTGTATTGAATGGTGTAGGACGCATCGGTTCGAGGTTCAATGATAACCGGCATGCCGAATAGCTTGCCTTTACATTCGCTGACGACGCAGCGATACACAGACCCCTGCTTGAGCTGGGTCCACAGGCCTTCGTCATGTATCACGATGCGCACGACTCGGTTTTCCGGAGCATCTCTGACCTGAGCAACATGGTGGTCCAGGTCACAGCCGAATTCCGGCGTGGTGAACTCGGGGTCATAGCCGATCAGCACCCCGTGCCGTTTAAGATCGTCCCTGATACGCTCAATCACGTCGTCTGCTTCTTGTTTTAGCATGATCGTCATCTCACGGTGCTTGAACACATCAAAACTCTAGCTGACCCTGATGATTTTTGCTGTTCACCAAAGCAATCAACGGCCGCTTGACGCTAAACGGCAGCCTGGCCGATCATTGCCTCACCCCGTCATGCCTGCGCGTGTTGAGGCGTGATGCAGAAGCCCGACATAACGTCGGGTTTTTTCGTTATGGGGCAATTACACGATTCAGGATGTGTGGGTTGTTGCGATTTACCAGAAGAAAGCTGTATCGGTTGTTCAGGCGGTGGTTTGTCTACCTCTCCATTGCAGGCGCGATGGGAAACGCCAACCGGCTGTTCGAGCATTTCTCCTTGTGGAAATCCTGGCATCTGGTCAAAGGCATTGTCGCGCACTGGGTCGTTTACTGAGCTGTCATGCCTCAGCGGCGTTCTACACTTTGTTGAACTGCGACCGTTGATCAGGAGTTTTGTATGGAGCGCTTACTGTTGGGTGCTGTTCTGCTTGCCATGGCCAGCTTGGCCAATGCCGATATGCCGTTGGTGAACGCTAACTGCCCGGGCGGCGTTGAAGTGCATGCGGACGAGGGCGGGCCGGTGTATATCAATGGCAAGGAAGCAAAGCTGAAAAAATTCAGTGATGCCTACTACGAGGCCAAGGGCAGCGGGGTGACCATTTCCATTACGATCAACCCCGATGAGTCGCTGGGCGTGTCGTACACGGGGAAAGGGGGCGTGAATGGGGTGTGTGAACTGACTGAGCAGGATTGAGCACAGTCGTTCATATAGCGAAGAAGAATATTGGCGCTTTGCTGGCGCGGTTTAATATAGTCACGCCTACAACTAAAACAGGGGCTTTTCTGCTTCGCCAATTTTGCAACGTACTTGCAGGGGGCTGCAGGAGTGTGTCGCGTGAAGAGCCCAATATCATTCGCAGGTGCAATACTGATGTCGGCTTTGGCTACAAGTTTCATTGCGGGGTGTGCACAAAACCCTGATGTTCGTGATGGCCACGATTATACGTCTGGCATTACCGACAAGAGCCCGCCGGATTATCTAGGGTGCGTCAAGGAAGAGTTGCATGGCAGTGCAACGACGTATGAAGTCGGTACCGGTGACGCGCTGAAGCTGTTCGTTGACAGTACTGATCCCACTACCGCCAACGGCTTGATAGAGCTGCGTAACGCCGGCACGCACCATCAATTCACCGCCTACCAACGTGATGCCTGGTATGACCACGGGCGGTTACTGGACGCGGCACTCATGTGCTCCAAAGCCTGATCGTAGTGTAGGAGTTGACCTGCGATCGGCTGTTGTAGGAGCTGGCTTGCCGGCGATCGGCTGGTGTAGGAGCTGGCTTGCCTGCGATCGGCTGCGCAGCAGTCGTAAATCCTGTATCCGCATTCTGTCTGGCACTGCGCAGATACCGATTTTACGACTGCTGCGCAGCCGATCGCAGGCAAGCCAGCTCCTACAAGGATCGCGTAGAACCCGGTACAGAGTTACCGCCGCGCATATGGAATGCGCCGCAAGTTCTACCTTGGTGGATTAGTGCATTGGCAAAAGCATGGCTAAAATGCACCCTGTCCACTTGGGTCAATCGCAAATGCCTACACTTCGCATTCTTTTCTGCTCCGTATTGGTCGTCGGCCTTGCCGGCTGCGCAAACCCTGGTAAGCCCACCGCCAGCAAGCTGACCAACAAATCCCCCGATGTCTATGCCGCGTGTGTCTTGCCAAAGTGGCAAGCACTGGCGCCGCTGACTACGCAGAAGTCCATCAGCCACGGTTATCGGCTGACCGCGCCCAGCGCAGTGGCATCGGATGAAGTCCTCGAAGTGGTGGAGAGCCGCGCAGGCAGCCGGGCGACGTTTTACAAAGGCAGCTTCCTGTCGGGCAACAAGCTGCGCCAGGCGGCGAGAGAGTGCCTGGATTGACTGCCCCATAGCCCGACCCGCCGGCAGGAGCGGGCCGCGGCTTTTCTAGCGCATTTCAACCTTCAGGTTCATTTGCCGGCATTGCACCTCCGCGTCCACCTTGCTCGGGTAGCTGGGTTTGAGCCGCTCCTTCGCGTGGTTGTCATAGATGTCGAAGCCCCCGCACACCGTAGCCGCGCAGTACCTGCCACTGATGCGCAAGGACTCCCTTTCGATGGGCACAGCAGGAACGATAACGAATCGTGGTTGCATTGATCGTGCCTCCCCAGGCAGAGACTTAAGTATTAGTACCGCAAGGGATAACCAGCAAGGAAACTCATGGATAAATGAGCAGGGCGGACGATCAGCGACCCGTTGGTCGGATTGTGTAAGGTTTTGGTAAAACCGACTGCAACGTACGCATCAGTGGGTACTCTGTTCTAGATAGTCCAAACCGATGATTCAACAGATGAACACACTTCCGTCGCAGCTCAATGCTGAACGCGGGGCGTTCTCCAGTTTCGAGGCGTGTCGCAATACCCAAAAAGGCCCTGTGGTGATTCTCGCCTCAGGGGCCTCGGCCAGGCAGTTCCCCTTGCGTGAATTCGCCCACCTTCCCGTCATTGCCATGAATGGTTCAGTCGCGCTCACCGCCGCCTGCGGGATAAAGCCGTTTTTCTACGTCTGCACCGACAAGAGCTTTCGTGATCAACAGCCTGAGCTGTTTGCCACGGCTTTGCGTGACAGCGAGCGCCTGGCCCTGTGGCCCGAGCAGTTCGCCGGCGCGGATATTCCGGCAGGCACCGAGTGCTACCCGCTGCACAAGGCCGACAACCCGGGAGTACTCGATGGCTTGCGCGGGCATGGTGCAAGCCATGTCTGCAGTCGCGCGCTGTGGAGCAAGCGGGCGCGCTCGATCGCCTTCAGCAAGGACCTGTCCAGTGGCTACTACGATGCTCGCACGGTGGCCTATGTCGCCCTGCAGCTGGCGTACCACCTGGGTTTCGAGCAGGTGCTGATGGTTGGTGTGGACCTCGACCAGTCGCTGGGCCGTTTTTACGAGAACGGCGAGGGCGAATGTTCACCTTGCGGGCTCGACCAGCACTGGGACAGCCGCATCCTGCCATCGCTGGCGCTGATGGCTGAGCACGTAGTCAACGAACATTTTCAGGTGTACAACCTGTCTGCCGTGTCGCGCATCCCGCCGGCGTTGATCCCCCGAATCGGCCTGGCCGAAGCGCGGCGCATCGCGGCCTGAACATTACCGGCGCAAGAAAGCGAGTGCGCAGGCCGGGGCAGGGCGCTACAGTGCGCCGACCTTGCCACGCAGTGAGTATCTTGCATGTCCAGCGCCTTCACCTTCATGCATTCCCCGGTCGGTACCCTGACCCTGGTGGCCCGCGGCGATTGCCTGGCCGCCGTGCTGTGGCAAGAAGAGCGGGAAAACCGCGTGCGCCTGGGCGCGCTGCACCGTGATGACCAGCAGCCGATACTGCGCGAGGCCGCGCGCCAGTTGGGTGAGTATTTTGCCGGCAAGCGCCGACGTTTCGAGCTGGCGCTGGACTTTGCCGGTACCGAGTTCCAGCGCCAGGTGTGGGCGGCGCTGCTGACCATTCCATTTGGCGAGACGCGCAGCTACAGCGACATCGCCCGGCAGATCGGCAGCCCCAGTGCGGTAAGGGCGGTGGGCGCGGCCAACGGGCGTAACCCGATCTCGATCATCGCGCCGTGCCACCGCGTGATTGGCGCGTCCGGAAGCCTGACCGGTTTTGCCGGTGGCTTGCCGGCCAAGCAATTCCTGTTGGCGCTGGAAGGGCGACAGAGCCTGGCGTTGGACTTGTAGCCGATACAGCCCGCAGCGGCATCAGCTGAGCGCATAGACAATCAGGCAGATCACCAGCGCCACCGCCGAGCCCGCCATCAACGTGTACTGCCGATGTGCCCGACGTGCATGCGGCCGCACTTCCCGCAAGTACTGCGCGGGCGGCGGTGCATCCGGGCGGTGGCGCAACCCCTCGGCAATGTCGGCCAACTGGCCCTGGATCAGCAGCCCTACCAGGTAGTAGGTGCTGGCAAAACTGGCCAGGGTCAAAAGCAGGTATTTCATGCCGCTGGCGCGTCCAGCGGTACACCAATGGCGCAGGAAGCCAGGGTATCCAGCACGATCATGCCTTCGTCACGTTCGCCCAGCGCCGCCAGCAATTGGCCCTGGCTGTCCCAGGCGGCCGAGCCACCGGCACCCACGAAGTTGTCGGCAGGGCCGACGCAGTTGGCCATCAACACCGGAATACTCAAGTTACGCGCCACTTGCGGGTAGTGCTCGTAGCCTTCGCGGATACCCTTGGCAGTCTTCGCCACGCTCACCAGGTACAGCTGCGCGCCACGTGCGCGCGCGTCTGTGGCATGTGCCATGAACATCGATTCGTAACAGATGGCAGGCGCCACCTGCAGCTGCCCGGCCGCGAACACCAGTGGCTGGTCCCCGGCCGCGAAAAACGCCAGCTCGTCGGCATGCAGGCGCTGTTTGGCGTACGCCAGCGGCGGCTGGCGGGGGCGCAGGATCGGCATGCCGATCTGTATGCCCGCTGGGGTAGGCAGCGGCAGGCCCACGGCGATGCAGATATTCAGGCGGTCACAGAGTGCCTGCAACGGCTCGAGCCGGGCAGAGTTGATCGGCAATGCCACCTGCCGGGCCAGGGTGGGCTCGTAGCCGGTCAGCGACAGTTCGGGAAACACCACCAAGTCGGCGCCCAGCGCTGCGGCCTGCTCGATGCAGCGCAAGTGCCGGTCAAGGTTGCCTGGCAAATCGCCTTTGCGTGATGCCAGCTGGACGGCGCAGAGTTTCATGGGTGAGTCCCTTCCCTGATACAGATCGAAGGGCCGAGCATACTCTCGGCAGGATCGCCTGTGCCAGTGAAGGGATTTTCAGGAGGCTGGCTGGGGCGCGAAACGCTGGCGGAACCAGTCGTTCAACATGGCTTTTTCCGCAAACAGCCGGTCGCTGCTGCTGGTCACCCGGCCCGGGCGGCTGAGGTACATCTTGTCACTGACCCGTTCTTCAGCCTGCTGGCTCGGTTGGCCGGGCTGGCTCAGGGTGTAGCTGAGGTCGATGGTCGGCCAGGTGATGTCGCGCATGAAGCGCACATCGTAGGCACGGCTGTGCCACGGCTCGAAACGGCCGGCCAGGTCGATGTCACGGATGTCGATGACCAGTTGCTGGCCCGGTTGCAGGTAGCGCTGGCCAAGCTTCTGCAGGTGTTGAGCAAGGGTCTTGATCACGTAAGTGTCGGCGCCGCGTTCGTAGCCCGCGCTGTCCAGGCTGGCATCGCGGAATTTTTCCGGGTGATCGAAATGCACCTCGACCTGCGCAGGTGGGGTGGCTTGTGCCATGCTGTTGGTTGATAGCGCCATCAGCGCGGCACAGACAAGAACGGTACGCATGATGCACCTCCGGGGCGGGCTACGTATTCGTCCATTTTACGCCTGCCAGGGTGCGGCAGCAGAGGAACATTGTAATGAGCCGGTTTCGGCGGGTAGCCGCCAACAGCCACGGGCGTGACCTGGCCGTTGGCGATATTCACGGGCATTTTCGGCGCCTTGAGCAGTGCCTGGCCGCAGTGGGCTTCGACCCGCAGGTGGACCGGCTGTTCAGCGTCGGCGACCTGGTTGACCGCGGCCCGCACAGCGAAGAAGCACTGGCCTGGTTGGCTAAGCCGTGGTTCCACGCGGTGCAGGGCAACCACGAGTCGCTGGCCATCACCCACCTGTATGGCGGGCGGCTTGACCTGGAGATGTACCGGGCGGCGGGCGGTGGCTGGTTCATCGACTTGCCCAGTGAGCAGCAAGCGGTGTTTGTCGAGCAGTTCCTGCAACTGCCGATTGCCATGGAGGTACAGACCCCGGCCGGTTTGATCGGCCTGCTGCACGCTGATAGCCCCTTCGCTGACTGGGCCGCATTGCGCGAGAGCCTGCTGTTCGACGATGACGCAAAAGTCCGCGAGGTCTGCCAGTGGTCGCGTCAACGCCTGAAGGACGGTGATACACGGGTCGTTGAAGGGGTGCGAGCCCTGCTGGTCGGGCACACCCCGGTGTTGCAGGCCAAACGGTTGGGCAACGTCTGGCACCTGGACACCGGTGGCTGGGCCAGTGGCCATTTCAGCCTGATGGACATGGCCACCTTGGCCCTGCTCAGCCCTGCACCAGGTGAACCAGCAACGCCGCCGCCAGTAGCATCAACATGACCCCCGATGCCCGTTCCAGCCAAGGCAGGGCATGGGTGAAGCGGCGCAGCAGGCGTCGATTGCCGATGGCCACGGCCACCAGCAGGTCCCAGAGCAGCACGATGCTGAACATCCAGGCGCCATAGGCCCACTTCCAGCCAGCACCACTGCTGGCGACCATGCTCGCCAGGCTGGCATAGAACAGCGCGTTCTTGGGGTTGAGGATGCCAGACACAAAGCCCATGCTCAGCCCCCGCCACCAACCCCGAACAGCCCCGCGCGCATCGACGACAGCCAAGTCGGACTGCCCGGCATGGCGCAGGAACAGCGCGCCGATGTACAGCAGGTAGGCCGCACCGGCCAGCTGCAGGGCGATGAACAGCGCACTGCCTTCGCGCAGGATGGCCAGGCCGGCGAAGGCCACGCCGATGAACAGGCCATTGGCCAGGGCGATGCCCAGGCAGGCACCGCTGGCCACGCGCCAACCGGCATTGATCGAGGTGCGGGCAACGAGGAAAAAGTCCGGCCCGGGTGACAGCAGGGCGAGGAAGTGGGCGAGGGCGACGATCAGGAACTGCTCCATGGGCTGGGCTTGCTCAGGTGAGAAAGCCGCAGTGTGGAGGCAGGCCAGGCGCGGGTATTGAAGATTATTGCAGGTGGGCCGACGCCTGCCGGTATTCGCCAGGCGTCACTCCCACGTGCGCCTTGAACACCCGCTGGAAATGGCTCTGGTCGGCGAAGCCCAACCGGTAAGCCACCTCGGCCAGGGCAAGCCCTTGGCGGAGCAAATGCCGGCCATGGTTGACCCGGGCATTGATCAGGTAGGCATGCGGCGTCAGCCCGGTTGCGGTGCGGAACGCCCGGATCAACTGGTAACGGCCAAGGCCTGCCTGGCGGGCCAGTGCTTCAAGGCTCAACTGTGCAGGGTCTTGCGCTTCAATATGCTCGATCAGGCCTTTCAAGGCTGGCAGGGCCAGCTCAGGCGCTGGAGCAGGCGCCAACGGCGGGTGGGTGGAAAAATCCTGGTCCCCCATGAAGGCGATCAGCGCGGCTTCCTTCTCGCCGATGCTCGCGGCAGAAAACAGCAGATCATTCAGCGCGCAAAACGCGTGATACAACGCCGGTACCCGGCTGATCCGGGCCGGTGCCCCAGGCTCGGCCGCATCGAGCCCGGATTCCAGGCGCATGGCGGCCAGCCAGTGCGCATCCACATGCAGCATCTGGTAGCTCCAGGCCTCGCCGGGCGCGGGGTTGCACGCATGCACCCGCTGCGCGGGCACCAGCACCACGGTGCCTGGCGTCAGGCGTTGCTGGCCTTCGGCAGCACCGGTGAAGTGGCTATGGCCTGCGTCCACAGCGCCCATGGAAAAGGTCGGGTGGCTGTGCGCCTTGTAGCAGGCGCGGCTATGGCAGGCGCGGCGGCTTTCCACCCAGGGCAGGGCGGGGTCGCGCCAGAGGGAGGCTTGGGCTAAAGCGCGAGTGCGAGACATGGCGGCTTCCTCGGTAGGGCCGCAAGCTTAGCAGCGCCAACCATACCGGGGCAAAACGGAGGAGGCTCCCGGGCGGAGCCTCCCCAGGCCTTGGTCAGCTTCATCCATTTGGAGGGCGGCACAGCGTAAGCCAACAGGCGAGCCCGCATAGCGCATGGGGGGGGCATACAGTTTTGTTCTCTGGCTGTACCTTGACCGGATGGCCGGTAAGCGCCGAAATGACTGGCTGATGACAAGGAGAAGAACATGGACCTTTCGAGCCTGCTGCTATTCATCCCCGCCTGCTTCGCCCTGAACATGGCGCCGGGGCCGAACAATCTGCTGTCGCTGCACAACGCCAGCCGTTATGGCCTGCGTACCGCCTGCGTGGCGGGTGGTGGGCGTATCGTCGCCTTCAGCGGCATGATCGCCCTGGCCGCCATGGGCCTGGCCGTGGTCTTGCACACCAGCGAATACCTGTTCCTGGCGATCAAGGTGGTGGGCGCGGCCTACCTGTTCTACATCGCCTGGCAACTGTGGCGTGCCCCGGTGGGCGAAGCGCTGGTGGCTGGTGAGCAACCACGTGGCGGCTGGCGCCTGGCGCGGCAGGAGTTCTGGGTGGCAGCGGGCAACCCGAAGGCGATATTGATCTTCACCGCCTTTCTGCCCCAGTTCGTTTCAGTCGGCAGCCCTACGCCAGTGAGTGAGCAGTTCCTCTACCTGGGTGTGCTGTTCCTGTTGCTGGAGTGGGCGGCGATCGCCATCTACGCGGGCCTGGGTGCCTACCTGCAGCGCTGGTTCAGCCAGCCCGGGCCGCGGCGGATGTTCAACCGGGCCAGCGCATCCCTGCTGGGCTGCGCTGGCCTAGGGTTGCTGGCAGCGCGCCGCTAGAACTGCCAGCGCACGCCCAGGTTCACGCCGCTGGCTTCCTGCTGGCGGCTGTCCAGGTTGCTGGCGTACTGCACACCACCGTGCAGGCTCAGCGCTGCGTTCACCTGGGCGACCAGACCGGTTTCAAGCTGCAGCGAGGTGTAGCGGTAATCGGTCTTGATCGAGTCCACGCCATCAAACGTCAGGGTGTCGCGGCCACCGTCGCCATGCCACAGGTTGACCTGCGCGTAGGGCTGCAGCAGGCGGGCGCTGCTACCGGTGAAGCTGCCCTCCAGGCGCACGCCGAGGCGGCCGGTCAGCTCCACCTGGGCGTCGTAGGTAACATGCGAAATGCTGTCGTTGGCGCTGTCGAGTGACACCTTCTGGGCGATGAGCTGGGCCTGCGGTTCGACGGTCCAGCGTTCGGATACGCTGATCGGGTAACCGGACTCCAATGAAGCCGTCCAGGCGTGGCCGTTGATGTTCAGCTTGTCGCCACGCTGGGAGCGGGCGCGGCCGTCCAGGTCGGTGTACTGCAGCACGGCATCGAGGTACCCGCGCTGCGGGCCGACCAGCGTCCAGTAGGCACCCACGCTGTCCCCATCGAGCGTGAGGTCACCGACACTGCGGTCCTCGACGGCCAGGGCGAAGCCTTTTACATCAGCCTCCAGGCGGCTGTGGCTGACGTAAATGCCCACCTGCTGGCGGTAACCGCTGTCACTGACGCGGGCATACAGGTCCTGACCTACCTTGAAACCGTACAGGTCGCCGTCCAGGCTCGGGCTGACCGTGCCACTCCATTGCTGGCGCAAGGTGCCGCCATAGGCTTGGCCCCAGGCTGCGGGCAGGCCACCCTGGCCGTCGAGCAGTTGCTGATCGCCCTGGCGTTGGTGGAACGTGCCAAGGGCCTGGCGGGCGATAAGGGCGGCGCCGCGTGGGGCAGCCGCGTAAACCGGCACTTCGGGGCGGTACAGCGGCGTGCTGACGCCGGCTACCGGCGCAGGCAGTTCGGCCTGGCCAGGGGCGGGGGCTGCCACCGGCGGCGTGGCCGCCGGCTCCACGGGGTCTACCGGGGTGCCAGGGTCAACCGGTACGCCCGGCTCTGGCGTCACGGGGGCGACTGGCGGTGCCGCCACCAGCGTGGAACGCAGGAACCAGCTGTTTTCCGAACCTGCGGTGACACCGCCCTTGAACAGCCGGTAATCGTAGGCGCCTGCCGACAATGTCTGCGTCTGCGTAAACGCGGTGGCGCTGCTGGTGGCGCCGTCGCGGGCTTCGACCACCTGGATACCGTTTTGCGGCGTGGCCGCACCCGCGCCGCCCAGGTTGTTGACCAGCAGGCGGGTGCTGCCGCTGATGGCCCCTTGGCTGACCACCAGCCGGTCGGAGGCAGCGTCGTCACCGGCCAGTACGCTGTTCACACGCAATACGCCGTCGTTGCCTTGGTAATCACCCTTGATCGTGAGGCGCCCCTGGGCATCGTTGCCGCCGCTCAAGTCAATTGTGCCGGCGTTGGTTAGCGTTGCGCGTTGCCCTTCGGTGAACGCCGCAACCGTGCCCTGGCGGGAACGCAATGCGCTGCTGCCATCAAGGCTCAACGTGCCCGTTGCGCTATTGGCATCACCCAGCGTCATCGTGTCGTCGAGTGTAAGGCTGCTGTTGTCGGTCAGGCTGATCGACTCCCAGTTGGGATACAGCGCGCCGCCCGCCACCTGGCTGTTACTGAAGCGCACGCTGTCATTGCCGTCGCCGCCGTCCAGCGTGTTGACCAGGGTGTTGGCGTCGAGGTTGCTGATAGTGGCCTGGTCATTGCCCAGGCCCATGTCGACCCGGCCACCGATGCTGCCGCCCGACCAGTTGAAAACGTCGTCGCCGGCACTGGCCAGTACGTTGCCGCGCAGGGCGCCGCCACTGATGGTGATCGTGTCCACACCGCCACTGGTGCTGATGTTGCCGCCGATGGTGCCACCGCGCTGGATGATGGTGTCGTTGCCGAAACCGCTCACCAGGTTGCCATCGATGAGGGTGGCTACGGCCGTGTCCTGGGACATTTCGAAGTAGTTGTTGGCGAGTTTGAGGTCTACCCGGCCGATGCGCCCGCCACTGAAAATGGCCCGGTCGCCATCTTCGAAGGCACCGATGATGCGCCCGTCGGACATGCTGAAGGTGTCGTAGCTTTCACCCTGGTTCAGTGACTGAACCGTGCCGCCTGTCATGGTGAAGTCATCGATGGCCGGTGTCTGCACCACGGCACTCAAGGTGTCGCCGGCCGCGACGGTCAGGTTCGCAGCGTGAATCGCGGCAGGCAAGGCAAGCAGGGGTAACGCGGCAGCGGCCAGCAAGTGAGGAAAACGCATCGGCAGGTCTCCGTGTCCATGTGAGAGGGACCACTACCTGGCGCCCCCCGATGGGTGCAACACCGGCCCTGCCTGCTTTGTAAGTAAATGCCCGCCAGTGGACAACTGGCAGAAATGTTAGGTGGCCCGTAGCTATCAGTCGCGATAGAACGTCTGCACCAGGTGGTAACCGAACTTGCTCTTGATCGGCCCGTGCACCACGCGCAGTGGCTTCTTGAAGATCACCTGGTCGATCGCGCCCACCATCTGCCCGGGGCGCACCTCGCCCAGGTCGCCGCCGCGCTTGCCCGAAGGGCAGGTGGAAAACTTCTTGGCCAACACGTCGAAAGCCTCGCCGTTGGCGATGCGCTGCTTGAGCTTTTCGGCTTCGTCAGCGGTCTTGACCAGGATGTGGCGGGCTTGAGCTTTCATGGGACACCTGTGCTTCGGGGTAAAAAAA
>Ga0213827_1001529_pt1 | contig 13178 bp, 12 predicted proteins | sample MC6MC0898MG_FD_180669 | JGI IMG/M metagenome (GOLD analysis project Ga0213827, IMG submission 180669) | Enriched soil aggregate microbial communities from Iowa State University, Ames, United States - MC6-MC0898-MG | ecosystem: Environmental > Terrestrial > Soil > Unclassified | place: USA: Iowa...
ATGTTCATCCAGACCACGATGGTGGTGTGCATGCACGTGGTCGGCCTGGCCATGCTGCTGGCCACCTGGCGCCTGCTGCGCGGCCCGACCGTGCCCGACCGCATCCTCGCCCTGGACACGCTGTCGGTGACGGCGATCGCCGAGCTGATGCTGTTCGGCATGTACCTCAACTCGGCGGTGTATTTCGAAGCCGCACTGATCATCGCCATGCTGGGCTTCGGCAGCACGGTGGTGCTGAGCAAGTTCGTGCTGCGCCGGGACATCGTCGAATGATCACCTTCATCCAGATCGTGCTGTCGATCCTGCTGCTGTTCGGCTGCTTCTTCATCCTGGTCGGCGCGCTCGGCCTGGTGAAGCTGTCCACGTTCTTCAAGCGCCTGCATGCACCCACCAAGGCCAGCACCTTGGGCGTGGGCTGCGTGCTGGTCGGCTCGGTCTGCTATCACATCTTCCTCGGCGAGGACCCGCAGCCGCGCGAACTGCTGATCACGGTATTCCTGTTCATCACCGCACCGATCAGCGCGCACATGATGGCCAAGGCCGCGTTGTCGCTGCTGATGGAAACCCGACCGGACCTGCCGGGCCACAAGACCGCCAAGGAAGAACAGTTGCCGCCGCCGGAACCGCGCCGTGCGGACGAGGCCGATGAGGCGAAGGCACCCGTTTCCCGGGACAGCCAGTAGCGCCGACCGTTGGTCGGCCGCCTGCATCGTACCGGAGGGCAGCCGACCCACGGTCGGCGCTGCGTCCTGCGACGGTCAGCCGCCCCAGATCAACGCCAGCTCCAGCGCGGCCCAACCGACGAACGCCACCACCAGCACCGCGCCTTCGCGCCGGCTGATGGTCAGGTCACCGCGCAGCATCGGGTAGAGCACGAGCACGAAGGCGATCGCCGCCGGCAGCTCCAGTTTGACGAACGATTCGGGCAGCGCCAGCGGGCGCAGCGCGGCCATGCCGCCGACCACCACCAGCAGGTTGAACAGGCTCGAGCCGATCACGTGGCCCAGCACCATGTCGCCCTGCCCACGGCGTGCCGCCGCGATTGCCGCAGCCACTTCGGGCAAGGCCGTGCCGATCGCCACCGGCAGCAGGCCGACCAGCAACGGTGACCACCCCAGCCCGGCGCCAAACACCGGCGCGGCCTGCACGATCCAGCGCGCGCCGACATACAGGCACACCGCCGCGAACAGCAGCCGCAGAAGGTTGAGGAACAGCCCTGTGCGGGTCATCGCGTAGCCGGCGATGCCCTCGCGCACCGGCTCGGATTCCAGCCGCGCGCGGCGCAGCAGGAACACCAGCAGGCCGACGAAGGCGAGCAGCAGCACGGCCCCTTCCCAACGTGCGATCACGCCATCCAGACCGAACAGGATCAGCAATGCGCTGGCGCCCGCTAGGCACACCAGCAGCGGCGAGAGCAGGCGCGCACGCACCAGCAGCGGCGCGGCCAGCGCCGCCAGGCCCAGGGTCAGGCCGACATTGACGATGTTGCTGCCCACCGCGTTGCCCAGGGCGAGTTCTTCAGCACCGACCACGAAGGCGCGGGCATTGACCACCAGTTCCGGCAGCGAGGTGCCGAAGGCCACCAGCAGCAGCCCGGCCACGAACGGTGAGGCGCCCAAGCGCTGGGCCAGGCCCGATGCGGCCCGGACGATGGAATCACCGCCCAGTGCCAACAGCACCAGCCCCAGCACGAACCAAACAGTGGCAGCGATCATCTGGTGCTCCCCGGTGACAGATCTGGGCCGATTCTAGGGCCAGCCCGGCCCGAACAGTGAAGGCCCGCCCCGTCGATGCGACCGGGGCGGTACCGGTGGCTCAGGAACAGCCTTCCACGTAGTCCACCTGCGGGGTCTTGCCGACGCGCCAGGCGGTCACGTTGCCATCGCCATTGATCTCGAAGTTGACCAGCGCGCCGCCCTCAGTGGCCGGGCGCACGCGCAGGTTGTGGCCCTGCGGATCGTACTTGTGCGGGGTCAGGTCGCCGCGGTCCGGGTACAGCGTCTGCAGCTGGCCCAGCGACATGCCGACCTTGCCGCCGCCGGGGGCGACGATGCGGTCGTTGCGCACGTCGTAGCGCACCAGTCGCTTGCCTTCGATCATGAAGATCACGTCCTCGGCCTGCGCGCCTTCGGGCCGCAGCGCATGGCAGTAGTCGTCAGCGACGTCCCCCTGCAGCGGTTCCTTCCAGGCCGCCCTGACCTCGTCCAGCGTACTGCCCAGCGCCACCGGGCCGTAGCCATCCAGGCGTGCCGGCCCCTGCGTATCCGTGCCCGGCGCGGCCGTGCCAGGCGCTGCCGGCGCGGTCTCCGCCGCCGGTGCCGGCACGGCCGCCTCGGCATCGCCCGACGGGGTTTCCGGCGTGCGCTCGCACGCGGCCAAGGCCAGCACCATACCCAGTGCGATCATGCTTCCCAGCTGTTTCATGCCTGCATCCTCCCGGTGAATGGGCGCAGCCTAGCGCGAACGCTGTGTGGGCGGGATGCAGGCTGTCGCTGTCATCCGCGTTTCACCTGCCGCGTTCAGGCTCGGCCTGCACCGCATCGACCCCGCCCCCATGCAACCGCAGAAGACCGATCTCGCCCGCACCGCGCTGCAGGCCCACCGTGCCCCGCTGGACATGCGCCAGCGCCGGCTGTTGATCCTGTGCGACGGCCAGCGTGACCTGGTCCAGCTGGGCCAGCTGGTGGGCCCGGAAACCCCGGCGATGGTGATCCAGCTGATCCAGAGCGGGTATCTGGTATCAAGTGCAGTCGCGGAGGCGGCCGTTGTCGCGCCTGCCACACTCGTGCCCGGCGTGATGCCCACCGTGGCGCCGATGCCCGCGCCGGTGACCGAACGCCGCCGCTCGCTGGTCGCCACCCGGATCTATCTGCTGGATATCCTGGAACTGCAGCGCCATCCGCGCGCGGCAGCGCTGTTCCACACCCTGCAGCAGGCGCGCAACGACGACGCGGTCATGGCGGCGCTGCACGCCGCGCTGGAGGCACTGCCGGACCTGACCTCCACCGGCTATGCCGAACGGGTGCGGCAGCGGTTGCTGGAGGTGTTGCCGAAGGAACATGCCGACCGCGTCCAGATCGCGGCGGTTTGAGGCTGCTTACCCCGAGAAATTCGCCTTCAGGCCCTGCCAGCACTGCTGGTACCCGCGCTGGCGGTGCGCCGCGTCCATCGCCTGGGCGGTGGGGCGGATCACGCCGCGGGTTTCGAACATGAAGGCCATGGTGTCCTTGATCACGTCCGGCTTGCTCAGGTCGGCAGCGGAGGCTTTCTCGAAGGTCGCCGCGTCCGGGCCGTGGCCGCTCATGCAGTTGTGCAGCGAGGCGCCGCCGGGCACGAAGCCTTCGGCCTTCGCGTCGTAGGCACCGTGGATCAAGCCCATGAACTCGCTGGCGATGTTGCGGTGGAACCACGGCGGGCGGAACGTGTTCTGCGCAACCAGCCAGCGCGGCGGGAAGATCGCGAAATCCATGTTGCTGGTCCCCGGCGTGTCGCTGGGCGAATGCAGCACGAGGAAGATCGAGGGATCGGGATGGTCGTGGCTGATCGAGCCGATCGTGTTGAAGCGGCGCAGATCGTAGCGGTACGGCGCGTAGTTGCCGTGCCAGGCGACCACGTCCAGCGGGGAATGGTCGATATCCGCACGCCACAGTTGGCCATCGAACTTGGCGATCAGTTCGAACGCGCCATCGACGTTCTCGAACGCGGCATGCGGGGTTTCGAAGTCGCGCGGATTGGCCAGGCCGTTGGAGCCGATCGGGCCCAGGTCCGGCAGCTTGAGCAGCGCGCCGAAGTTCTCGCAGACGTAGCCGCGTGCGTCGCCATCGGGCAGTTCGACACGGAAACGTACGCCGCGTGGAATCACCGCGATCTGCTGCGGTTCGATCTCGATCACGCCCATTTCAGTGAGCAGGCGCAGGCGGCCGAGCTGCGGGACGATCAGCAGCTCGCCATCGGCGTTGTAGAAATAGCGGCCCTGCATGTCGCGGTTGGCGGCATACAGGTGGATGCCCACGCCATGGTGGGCGTCGGGCGAGCCGTTGCCCCCCATCGTGTACAGCCCCTCGATGAAATCGGTGGGCGTGGTTGGCAGCGGCAACGGATCCCAGCGCAGCTGGTTGGGTGAGACCGCCCCTTGGGCGACGTCACCGCGCAGGTGTGGCTGGGCAAAGGGAGTGAATTCGCCGTGGGTCACCGCCGGGCGGATGCGGTACACCCAGCTGCGGCGGTTGCTGCCGCGCGGCGCAGTGAATGCGGTGCCGGAAAGCTGCTCGGCATACAGGCCATGGGCGACCCGCTGCGGCGAGTTCTGCCCCACCGGCAGTGCACCCGGCACCGCCTCGGTGGCGAACTCGTTGCCGAAACCGGTCTGATAGCCGCGCGATGACATCGGGTTGTTCATGGTCCTGCTCCGCCGGAGGCGTGGATGGCAAGGGAATACAGCCGATGGCACCCGCGCGGACGCGGAGGCCATCGTTGCAGCGTAACGCGGGCGGCTGCCGGTGCGTTACAGCGCGCGTCTTACAGCACGCCGCGCTTCATCTGGTCGCGTTCGATGCTTTCAAACAGCGCGGTGAAGTTGCCTTCGCCGAAACCTTCGTTGCCCTTGCGCTGGATGATCTCGAAGAAGATCGGGCCGATGCAGTTGGTGGTGAAGATCTGCAGCAGCTTGCGCTGCTTGGTCTCCGGGTCGGCATCGATCAGGATCTTGTTCTTCGCCAGGCGGGCCACGTCTTCACCGTGGTTGGGCACGCGCATGTCGATCACGTCGAAATACGTGTCCGGCGTATCCAGGAACTCCACGCCCTGGGCGCGCATCGCTTCCACGGTGTCGTAGATGTTTTCGGTGAAACAGGCGATGTGCTGGATGCCCTCGCCCTTGTAGGCGTCGAGGTATTCGTTGATCTGGCTCTTCGGATCGGACGATTCGTTGAGCGGGATGCGCACGATGCCGTCCGGGGCGGTCATCGCCTTGGACACCAGGCCGGTCTTGAGACCCTTGATGTCGAAGTAGCGGATCTCGCGGAAGTTGAACAGCCGCTCGTAGTAATCCGACCACTGCTGCATGTTGCCGAAATACAGGTTGTGGGTCAGGTGATCGATGAAGGTCAGCCCGAAGCCCTTCGGGCGCTGGTCGACGCCTTCGATCGGCGCGTAATCGGTATCGAACATGCTGCCGTTGGCGCCGTAACGGTCGACCAGGTACAGCATGCAGTCGCCGATGCCCTTGATGATCGGGGCCGCAACGGCGCGGGTCTCGGGCTTGAAGTCGATCGCTTCGGCGCCGTTGCCCAGGGCCATCTGGTAGACCTCATCGCCCGGCTTCTTGAAGCGGATGGCGAAACCGCAGGCGCACGGGCCATGCTTCTCGGCGAAGTCCGAGGCGAACGAATCCGGCTCTTCGTTGACCAGGAAATTCACGTCGCCCTGGCGATAGACCGTGATCGCACGCTGCTTGTGGCGCAGCACGGCGGTGAAGCCCATCTTGCGGAAATAGTCGTGCAGTTCCGCGCCACGGCCGGCCGGGGCGGCGAACTCGACGAACTCGAAACCATCGATGCCCATCGGGTTTTCGAAGGTGGTGACCTGCATGCCCGGATCGGGTGCGAAGGACGCGGTGCTCGTTTGGCTGGTCATGCTGTGGCTCCAAAGCAGTCCGCATCGGAAAAAACCAGGTGCGGTAGGAAGGCAGACCCGCGAGAATGCGGAGTCCGGAACGTAGGTTATAGTTTCACATGAAACCACCATCAAGGTGCACCGCAGCATGAGCCCGCCCGATCCCAGCAGTCACAGCATCCGCGCATCGCACGCCCTGCTCGATCTGGAGCAGTTCCTGCCCTACCGGCTGAGCGTTCTGTCCAACCGCGTCAGCGGCAACATCGCCAAGCTGTATGGGGACCGTTATGGCCTGGCGATCCCCGAGTGGCGGGTGATCACGGTTCTGGCGCTGTACCCGGGCTCATCGGCCAGCGAGGTGTCCGATCGCACCGCGATGGACAAGGTCGCGGTCAGCCGCGCCGTGGCCAGACTGCTCGAACGGGGCTTCATCAAGCGTGAAACCCATGGCGACGACCGCCGCCGCTCGGTGCTGGCGCTGTCGGCCGCCGGGTTCGAGGTATACGAGACCATCGCCCCGCTGGTGATCGACATCACCCGCAAGCTGATGTCCGTGCTCAGCGAGGACGAAGAGCAGATGCTGGAAACGCTGATCCTGCGCCTGGCCGGCGAAGGCCTGCAGCGGATGGACGAGTAGCCGACGAGCGTGGGTCGTTGGCGCACGCGCCTCAGCTCAGGTGCTTGCGCCGCGCATGCACCCAGGGCGCGGCCAGCGCGCCGATCGCACCACCGGCGAACCCCAGCGAGGCCGCCACGGCGGCCGCTTCGATCGCCCCCGGCAGGGCCAGCGCGGCAACCACCAGCAGCAGCGATGGCAACCCGATGAAGGTGGCCATGAAGTAACGCCAGCGCGGTGACCACGTACCGACCTGGAGCAGGCTGACCGGCATCCAGGCTTCGCCGGAGGCGTCCTGGGCAACCTTTGCCGCCACCTTGCCCAGGTCCGCTTCGACCGGCCCCTTGCCACCCCGCGCGGCGGCCAGCATCGCCGCCACCTCGTCGACCGCCGGGAAGCTGGTCGGCCAGGTCTGCGGAGCATTGACGCCATAGGCGGTCAGCAGCGGCACGCTGATCCACGGCGCCAGCAGCGGGCGCACCTTGCGACGATCCAGCACGCACCAGATCTGGGTCACCCCGTGCGCGGTCACGCTGTACAGCGCCAGCTGCGCCGCCGCCGGGTAAGGCAGCAGGTGCACGCGCGCGGCCATGCTGTCGTAGCCCATCTCACGCAGGAAGCCCGGGCGGGTGCGGCCTTCGTGCGCCCAGGCCAGGCCGAGCGCGCCGACCAGGTAGGCCTCGGCAGGATCCTTGGCGCCGGCGCTGGCGCGATCATCGCTGGCCAGGAAGAACGCCAGCGATCTGGGTTCTTCGACGTCGTGCTGGTCCCAGCGGCCGGCATCACCCAGCACGTGTTTGAGCGGCAGGCGCGCCGGGGCGGTTTCGTCCTTGCTGGCGTTCTGCAGGAACGGCACCACGCTCAGCACGAAGCCCTGCAGGTCCACCCCGCGCAGGCCGCTGCCCTGCCACTCGGCCGGCATCAGGCCGGGCAGGCTGCCCTGGCGTGCCAGGGAGTCCAGCTGCGCCTTCTGCTCGACCAGCTTCTGCACGGCGGCCTTGAGCAGCACGTTGTCGGGCACCGAGACCATCGGCAGGCGGTAGCGGATCGCACCCGGTGCCGGCGTCTCGCCCTCGGCCTCGCCATCGAACGCGTCCGGTGCGGTCTGGTCGTCCAGCAGCACATCGACCGGCGGCAGGCTCACGCCGGCCGGCGCATCGAGGGAAACATCGGTGGTGGTGTCACTGGTGCCCGGCTGCATGCGTCCAATTCCGTCGGTTGCCCGCCACGAACAGCGCGGCATGAGGTCCTTGGGGGTAGCGGCAGAGTGGCGCGGAAATTGAGGGCAAAAAAAAGGCCGCGGAATCCGCGGCCTTGTCGATCACGACGCCTTCGGTGGCGCCCATTGCTTCATGAAGGCGAAGAAGCGGCCACGGTCGTAGCCCTTCTTCTGCCCCTTGTCCGCTTCCAGCTCACCGGTGAACTGCGAGTGCAGCAGTTTGCCATCGGCATCGAGCACGAACAGGTGCGGGTAGCCCTTTACTGCCGGGAACTGGGACAGGAACGCCGCGTTCTCGTTGTCTTCGCTGTAGTTGACCTTCATCCAGACGTAGTTCGCATCGCGGAAGCTGCGGATCTCCGCATCCCCTTCGATGAACCCGTCCATCAGATGGCACCACGGGCACCACTCACCGCCCACATCCAGGATGATCCGCTTGCCGCCGCGCTGGGCCTCGACCTTGGCCGTGGCCAGATCGGCGACCGGATCGCGTGCGGGATCGAACTGGGCGTTGAGCGCGGCGATCGCGGCGATATCCGCCGCGGCCGGGGTGTTGCCCGAGGCCACCGGTGCGCCGGGATCGGCGACCGGGGCCTTCTGCTCGGACGTATCCAGCGGCTGCGCGGGCGCAGCGGTAGGCGCCGACGACGGCGAACAGGCGGCCAGCAGGCCGGCCACGATCATCGACATTCCCGCCGCTTTCATGCGCATCGCAGACCTCACTTGACGCCGTGCATCAGCTTGTTGATCAGCGGCGCGACCAGGAACAGGACCACGCCGGAACCAATCAACGCCCAGAAGCCGAAGGTGTAGCCCTTCAAGGCCGATTCCACGGTCATGCCGCCTTCGCCGCTGACCACGCCGGCAAAGATGCCGGACATGTTGTTGCCGATGCCGGTGGACAGGAACCAGCCGCCCATGCCGAAGCCGACCAGGCGCACCGGGGCCAGCTTGGTCACCATCGACAGACCGATCGGCGACAGGCACAGCTCACCGATGGACTGGATGACGTAGACCATGAACAGGGTCCAGAACGGGATCTTGCCGTCCACGACCATGCTCGACAGCGCCACCATCAGCAGCGCGAACGCCGCACCGTTGAACAGCAGGCCCAGGCCGAACTTGCGCGGGATCGACGGGTTGGCGCGGCCCAGCTTGATCCAGATCCAGGCAATGATCGGCGCCAGGGTGATGATCGCCACCGAGTTGACCGACTGGAACCAGGCGGTCGGGAATTCCCAGCCGCCGAGGTTGCGGTTGACGATGTTGTCGGCCAGGAAGGTGAACGAGCTGCCGGCCTGTTCGAAGAACATCCAGAACATCACGTTGAAGGTGAAGATGATCAGCATCGCGATCACGCGGTCGCGCTGGACCTTGCCTTCGCGGATGCCTTCGACCAGCAGCAGGATCGCCAGCGCGATGAACATCACGCCCAGGATCCAGGCCAGTGCGGTGGCACCGGTGGAGAGCAGGAAGAAGGCGACCGGGATCGCCACGATCGCACCGATGAACACCATCACGATGCGGCCATAGCCTTCGGCACCGGCCGGCGGGGCGCCGATGCCCTTCAGGCCGGCACGGCCAACGTAGAACCAGGCCAGGCTGATCAGCATGCCGATGCCCGAGGCGATGAAGACCATCTTGTAGGACGGCATCGCCTTGGTACCGAACACGCTCTCGGCCAGGTACTGGGTCAGCACCGGGGCGATCATCGCGCCGATGTTGATGCCCATGTAGAAGATGGTGAAGCCCGAGTCGCGGCGCTCATCCTTCAGGCCGTACAGCTTGCCGACCATGGTCGAGATGTTCGGCTTGAACAGGCCGTTGCCGATGATGATCGTGGCCAGGCCCAGCTCGAAGATCTCCTTGTTGGGCATGGCGACCATGAACAGGCCGGCGGCCATGATCACCGCGCCGGTCAGGATCGAACGCTGGTAGCCCAGCACCCGGTCGGCGACGTAGCCACCGAAGATCGCGGCGGCGTAGACCAGCGCCAGGTAGGCGCCGTAGGTCCGGCTGGCCGCGGCCTGGCCGGCCGAATCACCGTCGAAGAACTGCGCGACGATGTACAGCACCAGGGCCCAGCGGATCCCGTAGAACGCGAAGCGCTCCCAGAATTCGGTCATGAACAGCATCCACAACGGGCGCGGATGGCCCAGCGTGGTCTTGAACTCCGGCAACGCCGGATCGGGAACGGATTTCGCGGCGGCGTCTACGCTCATGCGGGATTCCTGGGTTCGGTGGAAGACATGCACGTCCGATGTGCGAAGGCAGCGCGGGAGAATCCCAGACCAACCACGTTCACGTCAAATACACGCTGATGTGTGCCGCTGGCAGCATGGTCGCTGAACTTGCATCTGCAACTTCCGGCCAACGCCCGGCAGCGCAGCAACGGCGGGGCCTGCCGCACCGTGCGGCGGATGGGGCAGGTAAATATGAATAGGCTTATTGCGGTCGGTGCCGGCTCAGGCGTCCGGCGGCATCGGGTCGTCGTTGCGGATCGTGGTGCGCACCTGGAACAGCTCCGGGAAGAAGGTCAGCTCCAGCGCCTGGCGCAGGAAGCCGACCCCGCTGGAGCCGCCGGTGCCGCGCTTGAAGCCGATCACCCGCATCACGGTGCGCATGTGGCGGAAGCGCCACAGCTGGAAGGCGGTTTCCAGATCGACCAGGTCCTCGCACAGTGCGTACTCGCGCCAGAACCGGTCGGTGTTCTGGTAGATCCGCTCGAACACCGGGTGCAGCGCATCGTCGGCCACGTGCGGCTGCTGCCAGTCGCGGCCCTGGTAGCCGGCCGGCACCGGATGGCCGAAGCGGGCCAGGTAGCGCAGGAACTCCTCGTACAGGCTGGGGGCATCCAGTACCTCCTGCAGCTGGGCCTGGCCAGCCGGGTCGTGCGAGAACACCTGCAGCATCTGCGCGTTCTTGTTGCCCAGCAGGAACTCGATGTAGCGGTACTGCAGGGACTGGAAGCCCGAGGACGGGCCCAGCACATCGCGGAAGCCCATGTACTCCGAGGGGGTCAGCGTCTCCAGCACCGACCACTGCTCGGTGAGCTGGCGCAGCACCTGCTTGCTGCGCGCCAGCACCTTGCGGCACTGCCAGACCTCGTCGCGCTGCAGGAACCCGATCGCCGCGCGCAGCTCGTGCGCCAGCAGCTTCAGCCACAGCTCGGAGGTCTGGTGCTGGATGATGAACAGCATTTCGTCATGGTGCGGCGGGTTGGACAGCGGCTGCTGGGCCGACAGCAGCTGGTCCAGGCGCAGGTAGCCGCCGTAGGTCAGCCGCCCCTCCAGATCGGTGTGGATACCGGCTTCGAGATCGCGTTGGTTCTTGTCGACGGACATGGCAGGGACCGCTAAAGGGGCTGAAAGGGTAGCGCAGTGACCGGGTCGCCGCGCATCCGGCCGTCAGCGGCTCAGCGCTCCGCCAGATCGGCCGAACCCACGATCCTGACGCCGGGCGTGGGCACCAGCGCCGCCTCGACCAGCGCGGCGGCGATGTTCCCGGCCGGATTGATCCGCCAGGCGCGCGGCAGGAGCGGACCGAGCACGCCCAGCACCACACTGGCCAGATGCTCGCCGGTACGCCGTTCGGCACGCTCGCCCCCGATCAGCCCGGGGCGGACCAGGGTCAGCGAGGGGTAGCCCAGTGCACGCAGGTCCTGCTCCAGCCGCCCTTTGACCTGGTTGTAGAAGATCCGCGAGCCCGCGTCGGCGCCCATCGCCGAGTTCAATGCGAAGGCATGCGCCCCATGGGCGCGTGCAAGCCGCGCCACCGCCAGCGGAAAATCATGGTCGACCCGTGCGAACGCTTCCTGGCTGCCGGCCTGTTTGATCGTGGTACCGAGCGCGCAGATCACGGCATCCACCGCCCACCAGTCGGCCTCGGCCGGCAACTGCGCGAAGTCCACCACCGGGTTGAGCAGCGCTGCATCCGTGGTATCCAGCGCGCGGCGGGTCGGGGCGATCACCGCATCGCAACGCGGGTCGTCCAGCAGTTGCCGCAGCACATGACCACCGACCAGTCCGGTCGCACCCACCAGCATCACCTTCATCGCACTCTCCTGCCGTCGCCGTGCTTACCATCCTGCCATGCATGACCGGTTCAAGGCCGGCCCCGCTGCGCCGATACTGTTCCCACCTCTCCACCGCGCCGGCCTCCGGCCGTGCCCTGCAAGGATCTGCCGCATGACGGACCCGCACGACGCTCCCCCCAGCCCCGGCACCGCCGTCGGGCGGCTGCTGTCGCGGCGGCAGAGCGTGGGCACCGGGGTGGACGCCGCCGGCGAACCGGCCCCCGGGCCCAAAGGCGGCAGCAGCGCGATGCTGCAGCGGCTGTTCGCCGGCATCGATGCGCCCGAGCCGCTGCTGGCCGCGTTCGCCAATGGCATGTCCACCCTGCCCGGCGAACTGGGCGACATGGGCCTGCGCCTGCAGTCGGCGCAGCGCAGCGCCGACTGGGTCAGCTACGGCCGCGCGATGCGCCAGCTGATCGACAAGTACATCCGCACCATCGAGCAGGAAACGCCCGACGGCCAGCCCGACAGCCTGCGCCTGCGCGAGCTGCTGCGGCATACCGTCGGGGTGACCGTGGCCAGCCTGCTGCAGAACATGCCCGAGCTGCGCGAGGAGCCGGTGCAGCTGGCCGGTGAACTGCGCCACTGGCATCCGGGCCAGCCGCTGCAGCCGATCGAACAGCGCCTGCGCGAGCTCTCGCACCAGATCGGCGTGCGCAGCGATGGCTGGCAGGAGCAGCAGGAGCTGCTGCTGAGTCTGTTCGATCTGCTGTTGGACAATATCAGCGAGCTGCTCGATGACAGCAGCTGGCTGCACGGCCAGGTCCACGCGGTGCGCTCGCTGATCGGCGGCCCGCTGGACCGCGATTCGGTCGAACAGGCGCGCGCCAACCTGCGCGAGGTGATCTACAAGCAAGGGCTGCTCAAGCAGGGCATCGTCGAATCCAAAGCGGCGATGAAGAACGTCATGGGTGGCTTCATCGAACGCCTGGACGGCATGGCCGTGAGCACCGGCGAGTACCATGACCGGATCAGCAGCTACGCGCTGGCCCTGAAGGAAGCCCGCAGCATCGCCGACCTCAACCAGCTGCTGCAGGACGTGCTGCAGGACACCGGGCGCGTGCAGGATCAGGCCCTGCAGGCGCGCGATCACCTGGGCAATGCGCGCCGCGAAGTGGAACAGGCCGAACAGCGCATCGCCGAACTGGAGCAGGAGCTGCGCGAGGTGTCCGGGTTGATCCGCACCGATCCGCTGACCGGTGCGCTCAACCGCCGCGGTCTGGACGAGCTGCTGGAACGCGAACTGTCGCGCGCCGCCCGCCACGGCCATCCCTTGGCGCTGGCCCTGCTGGATCTGGACGATTTCCACCAGACCAATGCCCTGCACGGCCATGCCGGTGGCGATGCGGTCCTTCGCCACCTGGTGGGTGTCTGCCAGCTGCACCTGCGCAGCAGCGATGCCATCGCCCGGCTGGGTGGCGATGAGTTCGTCCTGCTGCTGCCGGAAACGCCGGCGGCGGACAGTATGTCCACCCTGCTGCGGTTGCAGCGCTCGTTGGCGCAGCGGCCGCTGCCGCTGGACGAACAGCGCGTGCCGGTGCATTTCAGTGCCGGGCTGGCGCAGTGGCAACCGGGCGAGCCAGCCGAGGCGCTGCTGCGGCGCGCCGATGCCTCGCTGTATGCGGCCAAGCGGGTCGGCAAGAACCGCGTCCTGG
>Ga0213827_1001542_pt1 | contig 13110 bp, 10 predicted proteins | sample MC6MC0898MG_FD_180669 | JGI IMG/M metagenome (GOLD analysis project Ga0213827, IMG submission 180669) | Enriched soil aggregate microbial communities from Iowa State University, Ames, United States - MC6-MC0898-MG | ecosystem: Environmental > Terrestrial > Soil > Unclassified | place: USA: Iowa...
TCAGAAATTGATTTTGGTACTTCTTCGTAGTGATCAAAGTGCATAGAGAATACTCCCCGACCTTGTGTACTTGAACGAAGTGCTGTAGCATAACCGAACATTTCTGAAAGTGGAACCATTGCACGAACCACTTGAGCATTACCGCGTGCATCCATACCTTCAACACGGCCACGGCGTGCAGTGATTTGTCCCATGATATCGCCAAGATATTCTTCAGGGATTACAACTTCTACCCTCATAACAGGTTCAAGGATTACCGGTTGACACTTAGAAGAGGCATTTTTAAGAGCCATAGAAGCGGCAATCTTAAACGCCATTTCTGAGGAGTCAACATCATGGTAAGATCCGTCGAACAATCTTGCTTTAATATCAACTAATGGATAACCAGCAAGAACACCGCGTTCTAGGGCATCTTCAAGACCAGCTTGAACAGCAGGGATGTATTCACGAGGAACTACACCACCGACAATACCATTTTCGAACTCGAAGCCTTTACCAGCTTCATTTGGAGAAAATTCGATCCAAACGTGTCCGTATTGTCCGCGTCCACCGGATTGACGTGCAAACTTACCTTCAACTTGCGCTGAACCTTTGAAAGTTTCACGATAAGCAACCTGTGGAGCACCTACGTTAGCTTCAACCTTAAATTCACGACGCATACGGTCAACGATAATATCAAGATGAAGCTCACCCATACCAGCGATAATGACTTGTCCAGTTTCCTGGTCAGTATGCGCACGGAATGTTGGGTCTTCTTCTTGAAGTTTTTGTAATGCAGTCGTCATTTTGTCTTGGTCTGCTTTTGATTTTGGTTCAACTGAAAGTTCAATTACTGGCTCAGGGAATTGCATTGACTCTAAGATTACAAGATTTTTGTCATCACATAGAGTGTCACCTGTCGTTGTATCTTTCAGACCTACAGCAGCAGCAATGTCACCAGCAAAAACCTTAGAGATTTCTTGACGGCTGTTTGCGTGCATTTGCAGGATACGTCCGATACGTTCACGCTTGCCTTTTGTTGAGTTTTGGACATATGATCCAGACTCTAAAGTACCAGAATAAACGCGGAAGAACGTTAATTTACCAACATAAGGGTCAGTCATAACTTTAAACGCAAGAGCAGAGAATGGCTCTTCATCATTTGAATGACGTTCAATTACTTCATCTTCTGCATCAGGTGCATGACCTTTGATAGCCGGTACATCTAGTGGAGATGGAAGATAATCAATGACAGCGTCTAACATTAACTGTACACCTTTGTTTTTGAATGCTGATCCACAGATAACAGGATAGAATTCAACGTTAACAGTACCTTTACGAATCGCTGCTTTTAGCTCTTCTTTAGTGATTTCTTCACCGCCAAGGTATTTTTCCATTAATTCTTCGTCTAATTCTGCTACTGCTTCAACTAATTTCTCACGGTATTCTTCAGCGAGTTCACGGTGTTCTTCAGGAATCTCACGCACTTCAATATCAGTGCCTAAGTCGTTCCCGTAGAATACAGCATTCATTTCCACAAGGTCAATGATCGCTGAGAATTGATCTTCAGCACCAATTGGTAACTGAATTGGATGTGCATTCGCTTGCAAGCGGTCATGAAGTGTTCCTACAGAATATAAGAAGTCAGCTCCGATTTTGTCCATCTTGTTTACGAATACAACACGTGGTACTCCGTAAGTTGTTGCTTGACGCCAAACTGTTTCAGTTTGCGGCTCAACACCTGATTGTGCATCAAGTACAGCTACCGCACCATCTAGTACACGAAGGGAACGTTCAACTTCAACTGTAAAATCTACGTGTCCTGGTGTGTCGATGATGTTTACGCGGTGGCCTTTCCATGATGCAGTTGTTGCTGCGGAAGTGATTGTAATTCCGCGTTCTTGTTCCTGCTCCATCCAGTCCATCTGAGATGCACCTTCATGTGTTTCACCGATTTTATGAATCTTACCAGTGTAATAAAGGACACGCTCAGTGGTCGTCGTTTTACCGGCATCGATGTGTGCCATGATGCCGATATTACGAGTGTTTTCTAAGGAGAACTCTCTTGCCATTGGGTCTTTCTCCTTCCTAGTATGAAAGTGTTTTTATATTGAAGGTTAAATTACCAACGATAGTGAGCAAACGCTTTGTTTGCTTCTGCCATTTTGTGTGTATCTTCACGCTTCTTAACAGATGCACCAGTGTTGTTAGCTGCATCCATGATTTCGTTAGCTAAGCGCTCTTCCATCGTTTTTTCACCGCGAAGACGTGAATAGTTAACTAACCAGCGAAGACCAAGTGTTGTACGACGGTCAGGACGCACCTCAACTGGAACTTGGTAGTTAGCACCACCGACACGGCGTGCTTTAACTTCTAGTACAGGCATGATGTTTTTCATTGCTGCATCGAATACTTCCATTGGCTCTTTGCCAGAACGTTCGCGAATAGTATTAAATGCTGAGTAAAGAATTTCTTGTGATTTACCTCTTTTACCGTCAATCATCATTTTGTTGATTAGACGAGTAACTAATTTTGAATTATATAACGGATCTGGTAACACGTCTCTTTTTGCTACAGGACCTTTACGTGGCATGTATTTTCCTCCTTTCAAAGAAGCTTCTATTTAATGTGATTATTTTTTCGCTGCTTTTGGTCTCTTAGTACCATATTTAGAGCGGCCTTGCATACGGTTGTTTACACCAGCAGTATCTAGCGCTCCACGTACGATATGATAACGTACCCCCGGTAAGTCTTTTACACGTCCTCCACGAATAAGAACAACACTGTGCTCTTGAAGGTTGTGGCCAATACCAGGAATGTATGCTGTCACCTCAATACCGTTTGTCAAACGTACACGAGCATATTTACGTAACGCTGAGTTCGGTTTCTTTGGAGTCATTGTACCAACACGAGTACATACTCCGCGTTTTTGTGGTGAAGATACATTTGTTTGTGATTTTTTGAAGCTGTTATAACCTTTATTTAGCGCAGGAGATTTTGACTTCTCTGTCACTGATTGACGTGGCTTGCGCACTAGTTGGTTAATAGTAGGCATGATTTGTTTCCTCCCTTCATTTTTTGTAAGCCCACACATCCAGGTGGTTCATTTTTTTGCAAAAACAAAGTTTTTGCAGACTACACTATCTACAAAAACAGTTTTTAACGAATAATAGCAACAGCTGCTGCACCAACTTCTATTCCACATGCTTTGCCGAGTTTTTTCATCGAATCCACATATAGAACCGGAACATTTAACAAGAGTGCTTCACCAACAATTTTTGCCGTAACCTTTGGTTCAGCATCGTTTGCCACAATTAACTCTTGTACATTTCCTTCTCTAAGTGCTTTCACTGTTTGTTTTGTTCCTATAACGAATCTTTGTGCCTGTAATACTTTTTCATAAGACATATGATCATATCCTCCAAAGTATCAGGTAAATAGGAGCACCTTTGATATATTAACATCTTAAGAATTAGATGTCAACAAGACTTTTATACTTTTCTTAAAATACGGTATCCGCCATCAAGGCAGATACCGTATAAAAAGTTTTAGTCAACAGTGACTGTTTCTTCGGAAGTTGTATCGCGAAATACTGGGTCCGCTTTACGGTAGCGCTGCATACCTGTTCCAGCAGGGACAAGCTTACCGATAATAACATTTTCCTTCAAGCCAAGCAATTCATCACGTTTGCCTTTAATCGCTGCATCTGTAAGAACTCTTGTGGTTTCTTGGAAGGATGCCGCAGACAAGAATGAATCTGTTTCAAGTGATGCTTTTGTAATACCAAGTAATACTGGACGTCCTGTCGCAGGCAATTTACCCTCAAGTAACGCCTTTTCATTTGCATCAGTAAACTGATGAATATCAAGAAGTGTACCTGGAAGCACATCCGTTTCACCTGCATCGCTGACACGAATTTTACGCAGCATTTGACGAACCATTACCTCGACGTGCTTATCGCCAATTTCAACCCCTTGCATGCGGTAAACTTTTTGTACTTCACGCAATAGGTACTCTTGAACAGATGTAACGTCTTTTACTTTAATTAACTCCTTCGGATCAATCGAACCTTCTGTTAGTTCCTGACCACGTTCAACATGGTCATTGAGCGCCACTTTCAAGCGAGCTGTATATGGAGTATTGTAGGTACGAGATTCAACCTCGCCTTGTACTACGATTTCATGCTGGCGGTCGCGGCCTTCATTAATTCCTACAACGACACCTTCAATTTCAGAAATAACAGCTTGACCTTTAGGGTTACGTGCTTCAAAAATCTCTTGAATACGCGGTAAACCTTGGGTAATATCGTCTCCCGCAACACCGCCTGTATGGAACGTACGCATGGTTAACTGTGTTCCTGGCTCACCGATCGATTGTGCGGCGATAATACCAACTGCTTCACCAACTTCAACCTCTTGACCAGTTGCCAAGTTACGGCCATAACATTTCTTACATACGCCATGACGGGTATTACATGTAAACGCAGAGCGGATTTTAACTTCTTCAATGCCTGCTCCTACGATAATTTCTGCTAAATCCTCGGTAATTAAGCCATTTTCAGCAACAATTACTTCATTTGTTTCAGGATGCTTAATGGCATTTCGGGCATAACGGCCGATTAGACGTTCGTCCAATCCTTCGATAATCTCTGTACCATCTTTTAAAGCACGGATGGAGAAACCACGGTCTGTGCCGCAATCATCATCACGGACAATGACATCTTGGGCAACGTCAACAAGACGGCGAGTTAAATAACCAGAGTCAGCCGTTTTAAGGGCTGTATCAGCAAGACCTTTACGAGCACCGTGAGTGGAGATAAAGTACTCTAATACTGTTAATCCTTCACGGAAACTTGATTTGATCGGTAATTCAATGATTCGTCCAGCCGGGTTGGCCATCAAGCCGCGCATACCCGCAAGCTGCGTAAAGTTAGAGGCATTACCACGGGCACCGGAATCACTCATCATAAAGATTGGATTCGTTTTGTTCAGGGATTTCATCAATTTCCCTTGAATGGTGTCTTTAGCCGCGCTCCAGATGGCAATAACACGATCATAACGCTCATCTTCTGTAATCAAACCACGTCTGAATTGCTTCATCACGTTATCTACTTTACCTTGGGCATCATGGAGAATTTGCTGCTTTTCTCCTAATACGACGATGTCAGCCACACCGACAGTAATACCAGCCTTAGTGGAATGCTTAAATCCTAAGTCCTTCATGCGGTCAAGCATTTTAGACGTTTCAGTAATTTTGAAACGTTTGAATACTTCAGCAATGATATTTCCAAGAATTTTCTTTTTGAATGGATCAATTAATGGCATTTCTTTAATTCTTGCTTTAACGTCTTCACCTTTTTCAACAAAATACTTTGCAGGTGTTTCGACTTCTAAATTATTTCTAGTTGGTTCATTGATATATGGGAATGATTTAGGAAGAATCTCATTAAAAATAAGTTTACCAACAGTTGTTATTAATAACTTATTGTTTTGTTCTTCTGTAAACGTTTCATTTCCTAATGAACCAGCATGAACAGCAACACGTGTATGGTAGTGAACATACCCGTTTTGGTAAGCAAGGATGGCTTCACTTGTATCTTTAAAAATCATCCCTTCACCGATTGTACCTTCACGCTCTAGGGTCAAGTAATAGTTTCCTAATACCATGTCCTGAGATGGAGTAACAACTGGCTTACCATCTTTAGGGTTCAAGATATTTTGTGCTGCAAGCATTAAAAGACGAGCTTCCGCTTGTGCTTCAGATGAAAGCGGTACGTGAACAGCCATTTGGTCACCGTCAAAGTCCGCATTGTATGCTGTACATACAAGTGGATGGAGGCGAATTGCCCGGCCTTCGACAAGTGTTGGTTCAAATGCCTGAATTCCTAATCTATGCAAAGTAGGGGCACGGTTTAATAAAACCGGATGCTCTCTGATTACATCTTCAAGTACGTCCCAAACATCTGGAGATACGCGTTCAATTTTTCGCTTAGCAGATTTAATGTTGTGTGCTAAACCTTTTTCAACAAGCTCCTTCATCACAAACGGCTTGAATAGTTCCAATGCCATTTCTTTCGGAAGGCCACACTGATACATTTTTAAGTTCGGACCTACAACGATAACAGAACGACCAGAATAGTCAACACGTTTACCAAGCAAGTTTTGACGGAAACGACCTTGTTTTCCTTTTAACATATGGGAAAGTGATTTTAACGGACGGTTACCCGGTCCAGTAACTGGACGGCCACGGCGGCCGTTATCAATTAAAGCATCTACCGCTTCTTGAAGCATCCGTTTTTCGTTTTGAACGATAATACTTGGTGCACCAAGATCTAATAAACGCTTTAAGCGGTTGTTACGGTTGATTACACGGCGATAAAGATCGTTTAAATCAGATGTTGCAAATCTTCCCCCATCCAATTGAACCATTGGACGTAGTTCAGGAGGAATAACTGGGAGCACGTCTAGAATCATCCAAGATGGCTCATTTCCTGAACCGCGGAATGCTTCTAACACTTCAAGGCGCTTAATCGCACGGGTGCGTCGTTGGCCTTGTGCTGTTTTTAATTCTTCTTTTAAGATGTCAACTTCTTTATTTAAATCAATATCAGAAAGAAGCTTTTTAATGGCTTCTGCACCCATGGAAGCTTGGAATTTGTTTCCGTACTTTTCACGGTAAGCACGATATTCTTTTTCAGATAAAAGCTGCTTCTTATCAAGGGCAGTATCACCTGATTCCGTCACTACATATGAAGCAAAGTAAATGACTTCCTCCAAAGCACGAGGGGACATATCTAAAACTAATCCCATTCGGCTAGGGATTCCCTTAAAGTACCAAATGTGTGAAACAGGTGCTGCAAGCTCAATATGACCCATACGTTCACGACGAACCTTTGCACGCGTTACTTCAACGCCGCATCGGTCACAGACTACACCTTTATAACGGACACGCTTATATTTTCCGCAATGACATTCCCAATCCTTTGTTGGACCGAAAATCCGTTCACAGAATAAGCCATCCTTTTCAGGCTTTAAAGTACGATAGTTAATGGTTTCTGGCTTTTTCACTTCTCCGAATGACCATGAGCGGATTTTATCCGGTGAAGCAAGACCAATTTTCATATACTCAAAATTATTAACGTCCAGCAAGGGGCCTACCTCCCTTTTGATCTCCAGGTTTTACCCTTAGTGCATAGAAAAGCGGAAGCGCGCTGGTCAGCCCCCGATATAGGGAGACTTGTCGATTGGCGAAGCCAGAGACTTAGTCTCCCTTAATGCGTACAGAAAGCGATAGCTTACTGTAGCCAAGCAAATGTTCTCCAGCCGGAAAGTTGCTTTTTGACTTTTTTGGCTGGAGGTGATTTGACTCGAGGGGTTGCGCGCTGCAGCTAGACATGGTTGAAAAGCTCCAAGCGCACGAACTAACGTGCGCTGAAGCAAAAAGATTGATTACTTATTCTTTTGAACCCACTTTTTCTGATTCTAAGTTCTGTACCTCAGGGACAATGTTTAATGTGTCGACTTGCTGTAAGTCGTCTTCATCTTCTATATCGCGCATTTCAATTTCTTCTTCATCACCGGAAAGAATTTTTACATCCATACCAAGACTTTGAAGTTCTTTAATTAACACTTTGAATGACTCAGGAACACCTGGCTCAGGAACATTTTCACCTTTAACGATGGCTTCATATGTTTTTACACGACCAACAACGTCATCTGATTTAACGGTAAGAATTTCTTGTAGCGTGTATGCGGCACCGTATGCCTCAAGTGCCCAAACCTCCATCTCACCAAAACGCTGCCCGCCAAATTGGGCTTTACCACCAAGCGGCTGCTGTGTAACAAGCGAGTAAGGTCCGGTAGAACGAGCATGGAGCTTATCATCAACCATGTGTGCAAGTTTAATCATATACATGACACCAACAGAGACACGGTTATCAAACGGCTCACCGGAACGGCCATCATAAAGGACAGTTTTCGCATCACGAGCCATACCGGCTTCTTCAATCGTGCCCCAAACATCTTCCTCAGTGGCCCCGTCAAATACCGGAGATGCCACGTGAATACCAAGGTAGCGGGCTGCCATCCCAAGATGAAGCTCTAACACCTGACCGATATTCATCCGCGATGGAACCCCTAAAGGATTTAACATGATATCAACAGGTGTACCATCTGGTAAATATGGCATATCTTCTTCAGGTAAAATCCGAGAGATAACCCCTTTATTACCGTGACGTCCTGCCATCTTATCCCCTTGATGGATTTTACGCTTTTGAACGATATATACACGAACAAGCTGGTTTACACCTGGTGGAAGTTCGTCGCCATCTTCACGATTAAAGACTTTGACATCATGAACAATACCACCGCCGCCGTGCGGAACTCTAAGTGAAGTATCACGAACTTCACGAGCTTTTTCACCAAAAATAGCATGTAAGAGACGTTCTTCAGCCGTTAATTCTGTCACACCCTTAGGCGTTACTTTACCAACAAGGAGATCTCCGTCTTTTACTTCAGCACCAGTGCGGATGATACCGCGCTCATCCAAATTTCGAAGGGCATCTTCCCCAACATTTGGAATATCGCGGGTAATTTCTTCTGGTCCTAGTTTTGTATCACGTGATTCTGATTCATATTCTTCAATATGAATCGAAGTATAGACATCGTCTTTAACTAGACGTTCACTCATAATGATGGCATCTTCATAGTTATAGCCATCCCATGTCATAAAGGCAACGAGAACATTCCGTCCAAGAGCTAATTCACCTAACTCCATTGATGGGCCATCAGCAAGAATTTCACCCTTTTTTACACGGTTGCCAACAGCAACGATTGGACGTTGGTTATAGCAAGTACCTTGGTTGGAGCGAATAAATTTTAAAAGTCGATATTTTTTAAGATCGCCTTTTACTTCTTGCCCATCAACTTCCTTGGTTTGACGAACCCATACTTCACGAGCTTCTACATGTTCGACAATACCATCATGCTTACAAATAACCGCTGCACCAGAGTCTTTACCTGATACATATTCCATACCTGTACCAACTCTAGGCGCTTCCGGCTGCATTAACGGTACTGCCTGACGCTGCATGTTCGCCCCCATCAAGGCACGGTTTGAGTCATCATTTTCAAGGAACGGAATACATGCTGTCGCTGCAGAAACAACCTGCTTCGGTGATACGTCCATGTAATCGATCCGTTCACGTTTTACAACCGTGTTTTCTCCTCGGAAACGAGCAACGACTTCATCATCAAGGAAGGAACCATCGTCTCCTAAACGGGAATTCGCCTGAGCTACCACATAGTTATCTTCCTCGTCAGCTGTTAAGTAATCAATACGGCTTGTTACTTTTCCAGTATCCGGATCAACACGGCGGTATGGTGTTTCAATAAAGCCGAATCGGTTTACCTTTGCGTACGATGATAGTGAGTTAATCAGACCAATGTTTGGTCCTTCCGGTGTTTCAATCGGACACATACGGCCATAGTGGGAGTAGTGAACGTCACGCACTTCCATACCGGCACGTTCACGTGTCAAACCACCAGGTCCGAGTGCAGAGAGACGACGCTTATGAGTTAATTCTGCAAGCGGATTGGTTTGATCCATGAACTGTGATAATTGTGAGCTTCCAAAGAACTCTTTGATCGAAGCAATAACCGGACGAATATTAATTAATTGCTGCGGTGTAATCGTTGCTGTATCTTGAATCGACATTCTTTCGCGAACAACACGCTCCATCCGGGACAACCCGATACGGAATTGATTCTGCAGCAGTTCACCTACAGAACGAAGACGTCTGTTACCTAGATGGTCGATATCATCTGTATCGCCTACTCCATGTAATAAATTGAAGAAGTAGCTAATTGATGCAATGATATCCGACGAGGTAATATTTTTTATTGGTTCTGCCACGTAAGCATTACCTAATACATTAATAACTTTTTCATTTTCATCGCCAGGAGCATAGATTTTAATGCCTTGAAGGATTACTTCATCCTCAACTACGCCGCCAACAGGGTTAAAGCTTTTGAAATTAATATTCTTTTCAAGAGCCGGTAAAATTCTGTCAAGGTTTCTCCTATCTAGGACTGTTCCTTTTTCAGCAATAATTTCACCTGTTTCTGGATCGGCCAGCGACTCCGCTAAGCGTTGATTAAATAGACGGTTTTTAATATGAAGCTTTTTATTGATTTTATAACGGCCTACATTGGCTAAATCATAGCGCTTTGGATCAAAGAAACGTGATACTAATAAGCTCTTTGCGTTATCAACGGTTGGCGGTTCACCCGGACGAAGACGCTCATATATTTCTAAAAGCGCTTTGTCGACACCTTCCGTATTATCCTTTTCAAGCGTATTACGGATATACTCGTTATCCCCGATCAAATCAATGATTTCTTGATCAGATCCGAAGCCAAGTGCACGCAAAAGAACCGTAACGGGCAGTTTCCGAGTACGATCTATTCTCACATATACGACATCTTTGGCGTCTGTTTCATATTCAAGCCAAGCGCCGCGGTTCGGAATTACAGTCGCTGTAAAGCCCTTCTTGCCATTTTTATCAAGTTTTCCGCTAAAGTAAACGCTCGGTGAACGAACTAACTGTGAAACAATTACGCGTTCTGCCCCATTGATGACAAACGTACCTGTTTCCGTCATAAGTGGAAAATCACCCATGAATACATCTTGATCTTTTACTTCGCCTGTTTCTTTGTTTACAAGACGTACTTTCACACGCAATGGAGCAGAATATGTAACGTCTCGTTCTTTTGATTCTTCAACAGAATACTTTGGATCGCCAAGGCTGTAATCAATAAATTCTAGTGATAGGTTACCAGTAAAGTCTTCAATCGGTGAAATATCTTGAAACATTTCACGCAATCCCTCATCCAGAAACCATTGATATGAAGAGGTTTGGATTTCAATAAGATTTGGTAATTCTAAAACTTCACTGATTCGTGCGTAACTTCTTCGTTGGCGGTGTCGTCCATACTGAACTAGTTGACCTGTCAACTGATTCACCCCTCAAATCAAGCGTTATTTAATAAATCTATTTATGTCTATCAGGAGAACCTATGGTCCATCCTATTAGACAAAAAGAAAAAGGGTTTTTTACTCAAAAACCACATTTTCACATTTCGACTATTATTTTGTCATCATTTCCCTCTAATTCCTATTTTATACTAAAAAATAAGTATTTTAAGGAATAATTCGGAAATTATTATGATGGCATTTTATAATGCTACCACAATGACAATTTCGAGTCAACTATTTTATCCCGCTTTAACGGGCAATAAGACCTTTTTTTATTATTTTCACTTTATCGCCTTAATGATAAAATAGCCTTTTGATTTGTCAATAGTCTCAACATCGGAAAATAGTGACTTTAATTTTTCTAATGCAGATGGTGCTCCTTGTTTCTTTTGAATCACTACCCAAAGCTCACCATTCGGAACAAGATGCTCGTAGCTTTGTTCAAAAATATCATGAACCGTCTTTTTTCCCGCCCTAATCGGTGGGTTTGTTAAAACGGCAGCGAAGTTATTTCCTTTAACAGATAACAACCGGTCACTTTCATAGATTTCAACATTATCAATCCGGTTTAGAGATGCATTCTCCATTGCTAACTGGATCGCTCGTTCATTAACATCAACCATGTGAACCGTACGACCGGGGTTGTCTTTAGCAATTGTTAAACCAATCGGGCCATAGCCGCAGCCTACATCTAGCACAAGTCCTTCCGCCGCCGGCATCACAAAAGACCCAATTAGTAAACGTGAGCCAAAATCTACTTCTCTTTTTGAAAAAACACCGTTATCGGTTTTAAAGCGAAAAGAATGATTTCTTAAGGTGTAATCCCAATATTTCGGATCACTTTCAACCTTTTGGGTTCGAGAATAGTAGTGTTCGGACATTAGACTCACCTCCGGAGAGTAGATAAATGAAGATATTCGAGGACATTATACGCGCCATTTAGATAAGCCAAAAAAAGCCCGCTTAAACAGCGAGCTTTTTTATAGAAAAATTACTTAACTTCAACGTTAGCTCCAACTTCATCAAGCTTAGCTTTGATTGCTTCAGCTTCTTCTTTAGAGATGCCTTCTTTAAGTGGTTTTGGAGTGTTATCAACAAGGTCTTTTGCTTCTTTAAGTCCAAGACCAGTGATTTCACGAACAACTTTGATAACCTTGATTTTTTGGTCTCCAGCGCCAGCTAGGATTACATCAAATTCAGTTTTTTCTTCAACAGCAGCAGCACCAGCTCCGCCTACCATTGCTACAGGAGCAGCAGCAGTTACGCCGAATTCTTCTTCGATTGCTTTTACAAGATCGTTAAGTTCTAAAACAGTCATATTTTTAACTGCTTCAATGATTTGTTCTTTAGTCATGATTAATTTCCTCCTTAGTTTTCATTACATTTATTGGTTACGCTTCAGATTAACTTACGCGCCTTGTTCTTCTTTTTGATCTGCCACTGCTTTTGCAGCAAGAGCAAGATTGCGAATTGGAGCTTGTAGTACGCTGAGTAGCATAGAAAGCAAGCCTTCGCGTGATGGTAGGTCTGCAAGAGCTTTAATCTCTTCTGCTGTCGCGACGTTTCCTTCGATTACACCTGCTTTAAGTTCAAGTGCCTCGTGTTTTTTCGCAAAGTCATTTAAGATTTTAGCTGGTGCTACTACATCTTCAGTACTGAACGCAATTGCGTTAGGACCTGTTAATGCTTCATTTAAGCCTGAAAGCTCAGCCGCTTCTGCCGCACGACGCGCCATAGAGTTTTTATAAACTTTAAATTCAACGCCTGCTTCACGAAGCTGTTTACGAAGTTCAGTTACTTCAGCAACTGTAAGACCACGGTAATCAACAACGACTGTTGATACACTATTCTTAAACTTATCAGTAATTTCGTCAACGATCTGCTTTTTTACTTCGATTGCACTGCTCATCTTTACACCTCCTGTAGATTATCTACATTTATACCCGGCATGTAAAAGCCTCCATATCAATCTAGACATGGAGGCAGCATATTATAGCTGAAATATCAGCCAATTCTATCCGCTACACCTCGGCAGGACATTAAGCCTAATGGCACCTGCTGTCTACAGTACAAATGTTTATTATTTAAACAACAAAA
>Ga0213827_1001548_pt1 | contig 13094 bp, 9 predicted proteins | sample MC6MC0898MG_FD_180669 | JGI IMG/M metagenome (GOLD analysis project Ga0213827, IMG submission 180669) | Enriched soil aggregate microbial communities from Iowa State University, Ames, United States - MC6-MC0898-MG | ecosystem: Environmental > Terrestrial > Soil > Unclassified | place: USA: Iowa...
TCTCGCCAACGACAACGATCTGCGCGCCCTGGCCGAGCAGCTCAACGCCGCCGTGAAGCCGTGGAAGGCCGCACCGCTGGTGCCCGGTGCCAACCCGACCGGCGCGCTGTTGAACGTGACCAACCCGGCCGACACCCGTCAGGTGGTTGGCCAGTGGCAGCCGGCCGACAGCGCCACCGTGGAGAAGGCGCTGGCCAATGCCGTGGCCGCGCAGCCGGCGTGGAACCGCACCCCGGCCGCCAGCCGCGCCGCGATCCTGGAACACGCCGCCGACCAGCTGGAGGCGCGCCTGCCCGAGTTCATGGCGCTGTGCGTCAAGGAAGCCGGCAAGAGCCTGCCCGACGGCATCGCCGAAGTGCGCGAAGCCGTCGATTTCCTGCGCTATTACGCCAAGCAGGCGCGCGAACAGTTCGGCCATGCCGAGAAGCTGCCCAGCCCCACCGGTGAGTCCAACGAACTGCAGCTGCACGGCCGCGGGGTGTTCGTCTGCATCAGCCCGTGGAACTTCCCGCTGGCGATCTTCCTGGGCCAGGTGGCCGCCGCGCTCGCCGCCGGCAACAGCGTCATCGCCAAGCCCGCCGAGCAGACCAACCTGATCGGCTACTACGCGGTGCAGCTGCTGCTCGAGGCCGGCGTGCCCGAAGGCGTGGTGCAGTTCCTGCCCGGCGACGGCGCCACCGTCGGTGCCGCGCTCACCGCCGACCCGCGCGTGGCCGGCGTGGCCTTCACCGGCTCCACCGACACCGCCCGCGCGATCAACCGCGCGATGGCCGCGCGCGACGCCGCCATTGGCGTGCTGATCGCCGAAACCGGCGGCCAGAATGCCTTCATCGCCGACTCCTCGGCGCTGCCGGAACAGCTGGTCAAGGATGCGATCGGTTCGGCGTTCACCTCGGCCGGCCAGCGTTGCTCGGCCGCGCGCGTGCTGTTCGTGCAGGACGACATCGCCGACAAGGTGATGACCATGCTGTCCGGCGCGATGGCCGAACTGAAGGTCGGTGACCCGGGCCTGCTGTCCACCGACGTCGGCCCGGTGATCGATGCCGACGCCCTGCGGATCCTGCAGGACCACGCCGTGCGCATGGAGAAGGAAGCGCGCCTGATCGCCGCCGCCGAACTCAGCGAAGCGGCCGCGCATGGCACCTTCTTCGCCCCGCGCGCGTACGAACTGAAGAACCTGGACCAGTTGCACAAGGAAATCTTCGGGCCGGTGCTGCACGTGATCCGCTGGAAGGGCGACCAGCTCGACGCGGTGATCGATCAGATCAACGCCACCGGCTACGGCCTCACCCTGGGCGTGCATTCGCGCATCGATGAAACCGTGGAGCGCATTTCCTCGCGCATCAACGTTGGCAATGTCTACGTCAACCGCAACCAGATCGGTGCGGTGGTGGGCGTGCAGCCGTTCGGCGGCCAGGGCCTGTCCGGCACCGGCCCCAAGGCCGGCGGCCCGCACTACCTGCTGCGCTTCGCCACCGAAAAGACCGTCACCGTGAACACCACCGCGGCCGGTGGCAATGCCTCGCTGCTGACCTTGGGCGATTGATGCACGGCAGCAGGTGTTGAACGAAAAACCCCGCGAACGCGGGGTTTTTTGTGGGCGTCATCCGGCGCCATGGAGCAGCGCGCCGTGGCCGCCGTTACGGGGCGTCGATCGACTCGATTTCATCGCGCATCAGCAACTCGTTGCCCATGTAGCGCTCGAACCGGATGCGGCCGAAACCGGGGGCGTACCAGCCCTCCATGCGGTTGTCCTCGAAGCTCGCGCTGACGTGGCAGGTGGCCTTGAAGGTGCGCGGCTGGCCATCGATCTCCACGTCCACGTCCTCGAAGCCGACGAAGGTGTAATCGGAGAACCCCTCGAAGTCGAGCGGCTCGACGGTCTCTTCGACGTGGTGGGTGCGCTCGCCCTTCCCGGTGTACTGGAAGCGGTCGCCCGGCTTGGCCGTCGCCGGGAACGTCGGCGCGGGGTTGAAGGCGTCGGTCATCACCGGCGTGCCCGCCTCCCCACCCCAGGCGGAAATACCGTAGCGTTCCTCGCCCAGGAAGGCGCGCCCGCTGGCATCGAAGTAGCTGGCCGTGCCGATGCCGCCGCCGGCGCTGTTGACCTTGATCGCCTCCTTGCCGGCGAAGGTCGCCTTCTCGATGGTCAGCGTTGCATCGGCGGTGGACCAGGTCAGGCCCGGGGTGAGGGTGAAACAGGCGCTGAAATCGGCCGCGCAGGCAGGGACCGACAGTGCGGCCAGGCCCAGGAAAAGGGTGGAACGAAACGCGAGAGACGACATGTACAGATCCTTGTCAGACAGCATGACTCCCGCCGTGCGGGAGCGGTGCGGGATTGTACGCGCTGGGCCGGCGCGGACCGCGCTGAAAAGGCCCATCGCCATCGTTGCAATGGGCCAACACCGTGGCAGAATCCGGCCATCCGCGCTGCCCTGCTCCCGATCGTTCTGCTGGCATCGATGCCCGGGCCCACGGCCTGCGCGGCGCCGGCGGCCGGCCGTGTCCTGGTGTTCACGCGCACCGTGCAGTTCCGCCACGATGCGATCCCCACCACCATCGCCACGCTGCAGCGCGTGGCCGCCGCCGAAGGCATGCAGGCCGACGCCACCGACGTTGACCGCCGATTTCACGCCGGTCCGCCTCGCCCGCTACCGCGTGGTCGTGTTCGCCAATACTACCGGCGACGTGCTCGATGCCGCGCAGCAGCGTGCGCTGGAAGGCTTCATCCGCGCTGGCGGCGGCTTCGCCGGCCTCCATGCGGCGGCCGATACCGAGTACGACTGGCCGTGGTATGGCGCACGGGTGGGCGCCTACTTCAGGGCACATCCACCGGGCCTGCAGGACACCCGCGTACAGCCCGAACGCGATGGCCGCACACGTGGCACGGCCTGGCCGATACGCGGCGAAATTTTCACCTGCCGCGACAACCCACGCGCGCGCGCACGTGGTCGCCACGGTGGACGAACGTCTTTACGATGGCGGTGGATGGGCGATGACCACCCGATCACCTGGTGCCACACCTTCGATGGCGGCCACAGCTGGTACACCGGGCTGGGTCATGACGAGGCGGTGTATCGCGATCCAGACTTCGTCGCGCAGTTGCGGCAAGGGCTGCGCTACGCGGCCGGCTCATCGTCGCGCTGCTGAGTGGCATCGAGCACCCTCGCGCGCGCCCTCACCACGTAGATCGTCCCGTCTTCGCCGTCCTTCGCACCGACCTCGAAGCGCGAGGCGTCGAGCAGCGCTTCCAGCCACACCGGGATCGTCGCCCCCCAGATGTAGCCGGTGAACTCATGCGGGTAGTTCGCCCGACCATTGGGATTGGCCGAATGAAGGTACACCCCGTCGTTCATCGTGTTCGGATGCAGTTGCGCCCAACACTGCGCCTCGCGTGCGTCTGCATCGAGCGAACGCTGCGCATGGTCGAGCAGGCGCAAGGCGGAATGCGCGACGGCCTCGCGGTCGGACGGGTCACGTGCAGCTTTGCCATACCAGTCCGGGTGCACGTGCCAGAGATCGAACCAGGTCGATTTGGCAAGCGTCTTCTGAAGATAGCGAAGGTTCTTCGCTTCTTCGCGCGCCCAGTAAGCGCGCATCTTTTTGAGGTATCGGCGGTCCATGACGATGGGATGCAAACGGGCCGCCAGTCTACTGAAGTCGTCGCCGCCGGAGTGCCCTGCACATGCGGTGGAGCGGAAGCCCGCGTGCATGCAGACAAGCGCCGGTCACCAAGAGCGGGGCCGACAGGGATGCGCTCGCGGCGCGCGGCGGACGCGGCGCAAACAAAAGGCCCCGCTTTCGCGGGGCCTTCTGCCGTTCAAACAACCGGTGCGGCTGTGTCGATCAGAACTTGTAGTTGACCGACGCGGCCAGCACGTCGCCGCGGACCTTGTACTTGCCGGTCAGCGAGTTGCCCTGGTTGTTGGTGGTACCGGCGATGTTCACGTCCGGATCGCTGGTGAACAGGTGGGTATAACCGAAGTTGTACTCGATGTTCTCCGACGGGGTCCAGCCCACGCCCAGCGACAGCCACTTGCGGCTGGTGTCCGGCACGCGCACGTCGCGGTGGGCGTTGGTGGTCGGGGTCTGATCCAGCGCGATACCGCCGCGCAGGGTGACGGTGTCGCTCAGCTTGAAGTCGGTGCCCAGCGAGACGAAGGTCGTGTCGCGGTAGCCGAATTCCAGCACCGAGTCCGGCTGCGCCGAGGCGTAGTCGATGGTGACCTGGTCAAAGGCGGTGGACCAGGCGGTGCGGGTGACGTCACCCATCACGGTCCAGCGGTCGTTGACGTTGTGGGTCACGCTCAGGGTGGCCGAGGCCGGCAGGGTCAGCGTGGCCTTGCCCGAGGTGCTGGTGAAGCGGCCCGGCTGGGCCACGGCCAGCACAGCAGCGGCGTTGGCCGGCACGTCGAAGGTAGCGTCGCCGCCGGTGATCTTGTGCTCGACCTTGGAGCGGTAGCTGATGCCGATGTGGGTATTCTCATCGGGGCTGAACAAGCCGCCGACGGTCCAGCCCACGGCATTGTTGTCGCCTTCCACGGTCAGCTTGCCATCGGCGCTGCCCGGGGCGAAGCCCGGCACGCGCGACTGCGCCAGCGCGGTGCCGAAGTCGATGTTGTTGCTCAGCTCGATGGTCAGGTGCTCAACGAACACCGAGGCGCCGAAGGACACGTACGGGTTGACGTCGTACGAGGCGGCAAAGCCCAGGTCGATCGCCTTCAGGTCGGTCTTCAGGCCGCTGTAGCGACCCACCCAGCCGTTGTCGTATTCGGTCTTGAAGCCGAACGGAGCGGTCAGCGACACGCCGAAGTGGGCCTGCTCGCCGATCGGCATGTGGAAGTACGCGGCCGGGACCGGCGCGATCATGCCGGCGTCGCCGCCATTGCCGCCGGTCTGCGGCTGGCCGGTCGGCTTGCGGCCGGTGCCGCTGTACTTGGCCGAGAAGCTGATCGCGCTCAGGTCACCCTGGATCTGGGTGCCTTCCAGCTGGCGCATGCCGGCCGGGTTGACGGCGATGATGGAGGCGTCGCCCTGGGCGCTGCCGGAACCGGCAAAGGCGCGGCCGAGGCCCTTGGCGCTGTTTTCCTTCAGCTGGAAGGCGGCAGCGTGGACGTGGCCGACAGCCAGGACACCGGCAATGCCGACGGCCAGGGCGGTGACGCGGGCAAGCGTGGAAGCGGTATGCATGTTTGGTTCTCTCCGGAATTGCGGTGATGTTTGGCAACGCGCGCCTGCGTCATCCCGTGCCTTGCGGCCGGAACAACGCGCCGGATTCCCCTCCCGACATACGACGCCGTATTGGAGTATACCGAGACCGGTTAATGAAACAATAACGTGGGCCGCCCCAGCGGCTATTCAGGCTGAAGCCGACAATTCCCCGTCGGGGCTGCTGCCGCGCTAGGCTAGCGCCATCCATGTTCGTGTCGATCCCTTCCCGCAAGAAGTCCGCCTTCCGCTGGGCCACCCCGCTGCTGTTCGCCGCCCTGTGGCTGGCGTTCCTGTGGTCGATCTCGCGGCCGGACGATGCCCGTCGCAGCCTGTGGCTGGACTGGGGCGCGCTGTCGACGGGATTGACCCATCCACAGGACTGGTGGGCGACCCTGCAGGACGGCAGCGTGCTGCGCCTGTTCACCGCGTTGTTCCTGCATGCGGACTGGTCGCACCTGCTGGGCAACCTGGTGTTCCTGCTGATCTTCGGGCTGCCGGCCGAGCGGGTGTTGGGCCCGTGGCGGCTGATGCTGCTGTTCCTGGTCGGCGGGGCGATCGCCAACCTGACCGCCATCTACGCCATGGGCAGTCCCGACCAGATCATCATTGGCGCCAGCGGCGCGGTGTCCGCGCTGATCGGCGCCTACCTGGCGCTGTTCCCCGGGGCACGCCTGGGCGTGGTGATCCCGCTGGGGCTGTTCCTGGAATTCGTGCGCGCCCCGGCCTACCTGCTGATCGGCGTCTGGGCGGGGCTGCAGGTGGTGTTCGCCCACATCGGCCCGAGCTTCGGCATGGTGGCCTGGTGGGCGCACATCGCCGGCTTCCTGTTCGGCCTGGGCTACGGCGTGTACGTGCGCGCCGCGATCGCCCGGCGGCTGCGCAAGCGACACGGATTCTGAATCGGCGGTCGGCTGCGGCTACGCGCGGATGCGCCCGCTGGAGCCGGCCGTTCGCCGCCTCCCCGCAACGCCGGTCGACTGCAGCGCCGGCCAGCGGCCGGCACTACCGGTCACGGTTTGGTTGGCACGTCTGCTGAGGGCTTGGCCTGCACGTCCGCCGGCTTGGCTTCGGGCTTGGCTTCGGGCTTGGCTTCGGGCTTGGCTTCCGGCTTCTTCTGCGCCGCCGTCCTGGCGGCCTCGGCCTTCTGCCTGGCGACCACCGACCCCGGCTGCTTCAGCTCCGCCAGCGCAGCGTTGATCGGGCCATCGCCGGGCAGCACGTCACCGGCCTTGTAGCCGTCGCCGCCTTCTTCGTCGCCGCGCAGGTGGCCTGGCAGGGTGGCTTCGCTGTAGTCGGCCAGGCTGGCCGGCAGCTCGTCATCGCCGTCGCGCTTGTCCGGCTGCAGCACCACGTCCGGCACGATGCCGGTGGCCTGGATCGACTTGCCGCTCGGGGTGAAGTAACGGGCGGTGGTGAGCTTGACCGAGTCGCCGTTGTCCAGCGGCAACACGGTCTGCACCGAGCCCTTGCCGAAGGTGCGGCTGCCGACCACGCGGGCGCGGCCGTTGTCGCGCAGCGCGCCGGCCAGCACCTCGGAGGCGCTGGCCGAGCCGGCGTCGGCCAGGACCACCACCGGGGCGCCCTTCAACAGGTCGCCCGGGGTGGCGTCGAAGCGCGCATCGCTGATCGAGATCCGACCGCGCGTGCTGACGATGTTGCCTTTGTCGAGCAGGTCGTCGGCCACTTGTACCGCTGCGGTGAGCAGGCCACCGGGGTTGCTGCGCAGGTCCAGCACCAGGCCCTTCAGCTTGCCGCCGGCCTGCTGCTGCAGTTGGCCGACCTGCTTCTGGAAATCGGCCCCGGTATCGGCCTGGAAGGTGCTCAGGCGGATGTAGCCATAGCCCGGCTCCAGCATGCGGCTGCGCACGCTGGTCACGCGGATGGTCTGGCGAGTGACGGTGACATCGAACGGCTTGGGCTTGCCGGTGCGCACCAGGGTCAGCACCACCTTGCTGCCGGCCTTGCCACGCAGCGGCTCGGTGGCCTCGATGGCGCTGATCGGCTTGCCGTCGATGGCGATGATCAGGTCGCCGGCGAGGATGCCGGCTTTCGCGGCCGGGGTGTCGTCAATCGGCGAGATCACCTTCAGGCTGCTGTTGTCCGGCTGCTGCTGCAGCTCCACGCCGATGCCGTCGTAGGCACCGGTGGCCTGCTCGTCGAAGGCCTCGGCGTCTTCCTTGTCGAAGTAGGTGCTGTGCGGATCCAGGTCCAGCAGCAGGCCGCGGATGGCCGACTGCATCAGTTTCTTGTCATCCACCGGGTCCACGTAGGCGGCGCGCACCGCGTTGTAGACCGCCACATAGCGCCGGATCTCTTCCAGCGGTACCCGCGATGTCACCGCTTCCTCGTTGCTGGCGGCGTCGCTGGCGCTGCTGGCGGCCTCGCTGGTCTGCTGCGCCCAGGACACGGCAGGCAGCAGGGCCAGCAGCAAGGTGGCGGTACGGGCTACGCGCATGAAGCACTCCAGGTCGGCGGGGGACGGAAAACACGCACGGGGTGCGTCGCCCGATTATGCGCGAAGCGACGATAAATTCCCGTTGAACCCGCGGCGCTGCGACCGTGCGCCGTTTGGCTGGGTGTCAGCGTCGCTGCAGCCAGCCGCCCGGATCGACCGGCTGGCCATTGCGACGCAGCTCGAAGTACAGCGCGGTCACGCCCTGCCCGCCGGAGTTGCCGACCTTGGCCACCGCATCGCCCTTCTTGACCGTGGCCCCGGCATCGCGAAGCAGGGTGTCGTTGTGCGCGTACAGGCTCATGTAGCCATTGCCGTGGTCGACGATGAGGATCATGCCGTAGCCGGTCATCCAGTCGGAGAACACCACGGTCCCGTCGGCCACGGCGGTGATCGTGCTGCCGGCCGGCGCGCCGATCAGCACGCCGCTGCTGGTGCGCCCATCCGGCAGCTTGCCGCCGTAGCGCGCCAACAGGTTGCCCGACAGCGGCCAGCCCAGCCCGCCCACCTTGGGCGGCGGCGCCGAGGCCACCGCAGGCGGGGTCTTGCCCGGGCGCGGCGGCGGGCGGGTGCCGTTGGCGGCCGCCGCGCGTTCGGCCTTTTCCGCGGCGGCTTTCTCGGCGGCCGCCTTGCGCGCGGCAGCGCGCCGTTCGGCCTCGGCGCGCGCGGCGGCGGCGCGCAGGTTGGCCAACAGCGTTTCCAGCGCCTTGGCATCCTGGCCAAGGGCCTTCTCGCGTTCGCTGCGGTCCTTGTAGCGCTCCTCCAGGCTGGCCACGGTCTCCGCACGGGTACGACGGTCGTTGGCCAGGGTGGCGGCCTGCTGCTTCTGCTGCTGGCGGGTGCCTTCCAGCGCCTGGCGGCGCTCGACGATCTGGGTTTCCACGGCCTGCAGTTCGGCCAGATCGTGGGTGATCCGCTGGATGCGCCGGGCGCGCTCGCGCTGCAGGTAGCGGTGATAGGCCAGGCTGCGATTGGCGTCGGCGACGCGGTCCTGGGACAGCAGCAACTTGAGCGGTGCGTTGTTGCCGATGCGGTAGGCCGAGCGCAGCAGGGACGCGAGCTCGTCGCGCTGCCGGGTCATGCCGGCCTGCAGGTCGCTGCGCTTGCGCTGCAGCTCCTCCATGGCACGGGTTTCGCGCTGCAGCGCGGTTTCGGTCTGGGCCAGCACCCGCCCGGTGCGCGCGACCTTTTCATCGGCATCGCGCAACTGCCGCGAGGCCTGCCCACGCTGGCCCTCCAGGGTCCTGCGCTCCTGGGCCACGTCCTTGAGCTCGGTGCGCAGCTTCTGCAGCTTGCGCTCGGCTTCCTTGGAACTCTGTGCCAGCACCGGGCCCGCCACCAGCACCGCCAGCGCCAGCAACAGCCCGCGCGCCAGCCAGGGCGGGACGATGCCGCCGCGGTCTCCGGGCGACGGTTTGTTATTCCGGCGTGAGGGCAAGGCGTTGTGGCGCAAGGGCTTTCCAGTGACTTCAGGCAGATGCGGATTGTAGCGATGCATGGTGACATCCCCACAGGCGGCCTGCCAGCCGCATACCCGATACGAGGTCACCATGAAACGCATTTCGCTCTTGTTGCTGTTGGCCCTGGTGCTGCCTTGCGCACCGGCCCTGGCCAGCGAGGACATCAGCAAGGTCAACGGCAGCATCCACGCCACCGGTGGCCAGGTCTACGGTGACCTGGAAACGGTCAACGGCGGCATCACCGTCGACGAAGGCGTGGTCACGGCCGAGATCCAGACGGTCAACGGCAGCATCAAGGTCGGCGACCGTGCACGCACCACCGGTGTGTCCACGGTCAACGGCAACCTGCGGATCGGGCGCGACGTGGTCGCCGCCGGCAACGTGGAGACCGTCAACGGCGGCATTTTCATCGACCGCGGCAGTGTGATCGAGGGCAACCTGGAGACCGTCAACGGCGGCATCGGACTCGTCGAGACGCGGCTCAACGGCAACATCGACACGGTCAACGGTGACATCACGGTCGGCGTGGGCTCGCAGGTCGAGGGCGGCATCCGGGTCAAGAAGCCCAACTTCAACCTGTCGCTGACCGGCGGGCGCAAGCCGCGCGTGATCATCGGCCCGAAGGCCAGCGTCGCCGGCAGCCTGCAGTTCGAGCGCGAGGTCACGTTGTACGTGCACCGCACCGCGCATATCGGCCCGGTCAGCGGTGCACAACCGCTGACCTTCGACACCGACGCCGCACCGCAGGATTGATACCCTTTCCCGGTGCCCCTGTGCACCGGCCCACTGGATCCAGGAATCGATGATGCCCCGCAAACTTCTGTTGTGCCTTGCCGCTACCGCCGCCCTTGCCGCGTGCAAGGGCGAAGCCACCGCACCGCCGCCGACCGCCGCCACGCAGGCACCTGCCGCCACGGCCAGCCATGCCTTTGCCGCCGACATCAATGCGGCCGACTTCGCCGAGCTGGTCAAGACGCTGGCCTCGGATGCGTTTGAAGGCCGCGCCCCGGGCAGCAAGGGCGAAGAGCTCACCGTCAACTACATCCGCGACCAGATGCAGCGCATCGGCCTGCAGCCGGGCAACGGCGACAGCTGGTTCCAGGACGTGGCCATGACCGAGACCACCGCCGATGAGTCCACCGTGCTCAGGCTGGACCAGGCCGGCAAGACCCGCGAGCTCGCGTTCGGCACCGACATGGTGATCGGCACCCGCAGCGGGCAGCCGGAGGTAAAGGTCGATGGCAGCGAGCTGGTGTTCGTCGGCTATGGCGTGGATGCGCCGGAGCAGAAGTGGAACGACTACGCCGGCCAGGACTGGAAGGGCAAGACGGTGGTGATGTTCGTCAACGACCCCGGCTTCCACGTGGACGACGCCACGCTGTTCGACGGCAAGCGCATGACCTATTACGGGCGCTGGACGTACAAGTTCGAAGAGGCCGCACGCAAGGGCGCCGCTGCCGCGCTGATCGTGCACGACACGGCCGGCGCCTCCTACGGCTGGGACGTGGTGAAAAACTCGTGGGCGGGCCCGCAGTACGACCTGCCGGCCAAGGACGATCCGGACGCACGCCTGCCTGCGCAGGGCTGGCTGAGCGCCGAGGCGGCACGCCAGTTGTTCGCCGACGCCGGGCTGGACCTGGACAAGGCCTACAAGGACGCCAGCAAGCGTGGCTTCAAGCCGGTCTCGCTGAAGGCCAAGGTCTCGTTCGACCTGAAGAGCACCATCGCCGAGAAGAAATCGCGCAACGTGGTCGGCGTGCTGCCGGGCACGAAGCGGGCCGACGAAGCCGTGCTGTACATGGCCCATTGGGACCACCTGGGCAAGCACGAGGGTGAGCAGGGCGACAACATCTACAACGGTGCGGTCGACAACGCGACCGGCGTGGCCGGGATCCTGGAAGTGGCCGACGCGATGGCGCACCAGCAACCGGCGCCGGAGCGCTCGGTGGTGTTCCTGGCCGTGACGCTGGAGGAGTCGGGCCTGTTGGGCTCCAAGTATTACGTCAGCCATCCGACCTTCCCGCTGGACAAGATCGCCGGGGTGATCAACATCGACGCGATGTCGGTGGCGGGTCGCGCCAAGGATGTCACCGTGACTGGTTTCGGCAGTTCCGAGCTGGAGGACATGCTCAAGCCGCTGGCCGCCAACCAGGGCCGCACCCTGCATGGCGAGACCGCGGTGCAGAGCGGCTTCTACTTCCGTTCGGACCACTTCAACTTCGCCAAGGCCGGCGTGCCCGCGTTGTATGCCGATGGCGGCGAAGACCTGCGCGACGGCGGCGTCGAGGCCGGCCGCAAGGCAGCCGAAGCGTATGGTCGCGACCGCTACCACGGGCCGAAGGATGAGTTCGACCCGGCCACGTGGAAGCTGGACGGCACGGTGGAAGACCTGCAGTTGCTGTACGGGGTGGGCAAGGAGCTGGCTGGCGGCGATCGTTGGCCGAACTGGTATGACGGCAACCCGTTCAAGGCGGCGCGCGACGCGATGATGAAGGACAAGGGCGCTGCCCCGGCACCGGCAGCACCGGCCCCCTGAGCGGCTCGCGGTTGTCAGGTTGAACACGAAACGGCGCCTTGGGGCGCCGTTTTTTGTTGGGGGCTCCGCACGTGATCGGCCGCCGGTAGCGCGTCAGCAGCCGGTAGATGTCCCTCGGCCCGGTAATGGCGTGGCAAGGATGGGCAAGGCCGTGTTTACAGGGGATCGGGATCAGGGGTGCATGCGTGGATGCGGTCGCAGGCAGGATCGAGGGGCTCGGGAAACGACCGTGGCGGGCCAGGTGAGTGCATTTCCCGCGGTCGGGTAGTGCCGAGCCATGCTCGGCACCGTAGCGGCGGGGATCATGCAGAGGTGTTGGGAAAGCAGCCGAGCATGGCTCGGCTCTACCGAGGTAGGGGGACGCGGAACCGACACAGGGACAGTGCCCAGCCATGTCAGTCACCTCAGGTGAACGCATTTCCTTCGGCCCGGTAGTGCCGAGCCATGCTCGGCACCGCAGCGGTGCGGATCATGCAGAGGTGTGGGGACATCAGCCGAGCATGGCTCGGCTCTACCGAGGTAGGGGCACGCGGAACCGACGCCGGGAGCGGAGCGAGCCATGCGTCGCACCTCAGGTGAACGCATTTCCTACGGCCCGGTAGTGCCGAGCCATGCTCGGCACCGCAGCGGTGGGGATCATGCAGAGGTGTGGGGAAAGCAGCCGAGCATGGCTCGGCTCTACCGAGGCGGGAACACGCTGAAGCGATGCCGGGAGCGGAGCGAGCCATGCGTCGCACCTCAGGTGAGCGCATTCCCTTCGGTCAGGTAGTGCCGAGCCATGCTCGGCACCGTAGCGGTGTTGCTCATGCAGAGGTGTTGGGAAAGCAGCCGAGCATGGCTCGGCTCTACCGAGGCAGGGACACGGGGAACCGACACAGGGACAGTGCCCAGCCATGTCCGTCACCTCAGGTGAACGCATTTCCTACGGCCCGGTAGTGCCGAGCCATGCTCGGCACCGCAGCGATGGGGATCATGCAGAGGTGTGGGGAAAGCAGCCGAGCATGACTCGGCTCTACCGAGGCGGGAACACGCTTAAGCGACGCCGGGACTGTGCCGAGACAGGAACACGATCGACGCCGGGAAAACGCACAAAGAAAAACCCCGCTGCGTGAGCAGCGGGGTTTTTGGGTATAAACCCTGGCGATGACCTACTCTCGCATGGCTTGAGCCACACTACCATCGGCGCAGCTGCGTTTCACTTCCGAGTTCGGGATGGGATCGGGTGGTGCCACAGCGCTAATTTCACCAGGGAGACGGTTGGAGCAGCGCGTTGCGCCAGCTCGGCATGGGTCTCTTCCGAGAAACAAGCACCTTCGAAAACCGGGTGCCTGCAAAAAAAGAAAAACCCCGCTGCGTGAGCAGCGGGGTTTTGGGTATAAACCCTGGCGATGACCTACTCTCGCATGGCTTGAGCCACACTACCATCGGCGCAGCT
>Ga0213827_1001554_pt1 | contig 13067 bp, 11 predicted proteins | sample MC6MC0898MG_FD_180669 | JGI IMG/M metagenome (GOLD analysis project Ga0213827, IMG submission 180669) | Enriched soil aggregate microbial communities from Iowa State University, Ames, United States - MC6-MC0898-MG | ecosystem: Environmental > Terrestrial > Soil > Unclassified | place: USA: Iowa...
AACAGAAAAAGAGAAGAACTTAAAACAAGCATTGGCAGAACGCGGTTACCACTTAGGAGACGCCATTTATTCTTTATTATTTTTACAATCTACTCATTTACCATATATCCGTATAACACCAAAAGGGATTTTTGATGTTATGAAGAATAAGTTATTATTACCAGCAGTTATGCGCTAGTTAAAGTTTCACTATAGCGTTTCAATGGATAAAAGGAGAGTAATACTTGTGTTCAAATCAAAAAAACTATTTATAGCCGTGGCCTTTAGTACCTTGTTGATAGGGGGATGTTCAAAGGATTCGTCGGAAGTGAAAGAAGACGATACAAAAAAGGCTGATGAAGAACCAGCTGTTGAAGAAACTATAAATGAAGAGACGAATTTTGCTCCATTGACAGGTGAGGCTGTTAAGGAAGAAATCACACAACGCCCAATTATTGTTACTATTAATAATCATCCAGCAGCACGTCCGCAATCCGGTATAGGTGCAGCAGATATTATTTATGAAATGTTAGCAGAAGGCAATGTCACTCGTCTTTTAGCAGTCTATCAAAGTGAACTGCCAGAAAATATAGGGCCTGTTCGCAGTGCTCGCTCTTATTTTGTTGATCTTGCAAAAGGCTACGATGCATTTTATGTAGCTCATGGCTATAGCCCAGAGGCAAAATCTTTACTTAGTAATAATGTAGTCGACAATATAAATGGTATGGATTATGATGGTACACTTTTTAAACGTTCAAAAGATCGTGTTGCTCCACACAACTCGTATATTACGTCTGAAAATATATTAAATGGAGCTGAAAAAGTGGACGCTTCAATGATTTACCGTGAAAAAGTAAGTCAGGCTTTTTATGAACCCGATGAACGTGGTAAAATAGGCAATGAAAAAAGTCAAATTGACATTTACTACGGAAATAGTGAGTATTTCCATAATTCATATGTATATGATCATGAAAGTAATCGTTATGGACGACAATCGGCTGGCGTTGACACAAAGGATATGTTATCAGGCGAAACATTATCATTGGCAAATGTCCTATTTTTTGAAATGCAACATCAAACGATTGATAATGAGGGACGCCAAGAAATTGATTTAACTTCTGGTGGAAATGCGTATGTATTTCAAAATGGCTATATGAGAGAAGTCAAATGGTCTAATATTGATGGAATACCGATGGCTGTAGAAGAGTCTGGGGAGCTTGTAAAGCTAGTACCAGGGAAGTCTTGGGTGCATTTCGTACCATCTTCACCAGGGTTACAAGCAATGGTGAAAACGCAGCCTTAAAGGGAGGAAAATTGCATGCAAATCGAAAAAATTCGAGGGCATCAAACAGATCAATTATTTAAAGCAGTGTTAGAGCTGAAAGACATCGAAGAATGCTATAAATTTTTTGATGATTTATGTACGATTAGTGAAATTCAATCGCTGGCACAACGCTTTGAGGTTGCGCATTTACTACGTTTAAAGAAAACCTACGAATCCATTAAAAAGGAAACAGGCGCAAGTACAGCAACTATTTCACGTGTACGTCGTTGCTTTGATTATGGGAATGATACATACGATGAAATGCTAGGTCGTTTGTATCCAGATGAGAAGCCGTTTCAAGCACCAAAAGAATAGTAGGTAAAGAGGCTGGGTAGAGGTTCTGCTCAGTCTTTTTCATTTTTTTGTCGACAGTCATAAGCTATACTTGTAAACGAATAGATAGAAAATGATAGGTGGTAAAATAGATGGATTATTTAGAATGGAGACATGTGTTCAAGCTAGACCCAGCGAAAGATATTTCAGATGAGGCACTAGAAAGAATTTGTGAATCAGGTACAGATGTCATTTTAGTTGGTGGAACAGACGGTGTAACATTAGACGGCGTATTAGATTTGCTTGTCCGTGTACGACGCTTTGAAGTACCAATTGCACTTGAAATTTCTACAATTGATTCGGTAACACCGGGTTATGATTATTATTTCATTCCGACAGTGTTAAATAGTGATGATCCAAAGTGGATAAAAAATTTACACCATGAAGCCATTAAGGAATATGGAGATATTATGGTGTGGGATGAATTAGTAGCTGAAGGGTATTGTATTTTAAATCCGGCCTGTAAAGTAGCAGAAGTAACGAATGCGAAAACGGATTTATCAATTGATGATGTTGTCGCCTATGCACGGATGGCTGAAAATTTCTTCAGATTGCCTGTGTTTTATGTAGAGTATAGCGGTACTTATGGCGATATTGAGGTTGTAAGTGCTGTGAAAAACGAACTGAAAAATACGAGACTGTTTTACGGTGGCGGTATTACATCTGCTAAGCAAGCATCTGAAATGGCAAAATATGCTGATACTGTAGTAGTGGGTAATATTATTTATGAAGATTTAAAAGCTGCACTTGCGACTGTTAAGGCTGTAAAAAATAATATATAATTTAAGAACAAATGTTTGTAAGGCGGTGCGAAATGGAGCAGTTAACGAAAAACTTATTAGCAGGTATGAACCCTGAACAGGAAAATGCGGTAAAAACAACTGAAGGACCGTTGTTGATTATGGCAGGTGCAGGATCAGGGAAAACGCGTGTATTAACACATCGTATTGCATATTTAGTAATCGAAAAAGAAGTATATCCATCAAAGATTTTAGCAATCACATTTACAAATAAAGCGGCACGTGAAATGCGAGAGCGTATTGATGGCATTCTCGGTAACGGAACTGGCGATAGTATGTGGGTGTCAACATTCCACTCGATGTGTGTGCGTATTTTACGACGTAATATTGATCAGCTTGGGATATCACGTAACTTTTCAATTTTAGATTCTACCGATCAGCTATCAGTTGTCAAAAATGTTATGAAGGATGAAAATATTGACACGAAGCGTTTTGAACCACGTGCGGTTTTAAATGCGATTAGTTCAGCAAAAAACGAATGTATAACTGCAGACGATTATGCAGGTCAAATCAATGAAAATAATCCTTACGAAAAAACGATTGCTCGTGTTTATAAAGGTTATGAAAAAAGACTACGCCGCAATCAATCCCTCGATTTTGATGACTTAATAATGACAACTATTACATTATTCAAGCGTGTACCAGAAGTGCTTGAATACTATCAAAATAAATTTCAATATATTCATGTGGATGAATATCAAGATACGAATAAATCCCAATATTTACTAGTGCAGTTGCTTGCTAAAAAATTTAAAAATATTTGTGTTGTTGGGGATTCAGATCAATCGATTTATCGTTGGCGTGGTGCAGATATTGGCAATATTCTTTCATTCGAAAAGGATTATCCAAATGCTAAGGCCATTATGCTTGAGCAAAATTATCGTTCGACAAAACGCATCCTACAAGCGGCAAATGACGTCATTCAAAATAATACAACACGTTATCCAAAAGAACTGCGTACAGAAAATGCAGACGGTGAAAAAATCGTGTTGTACAAAGCGTATAACGAGCAAGAGGAAGCACAATTCGTTGTACAAACAATCCAACAGCTTATTCAAAAAGAAAATCGTTCATTTGATGACTTTGCGATATTGTATCGTACCAATGCTCAGTCGCGTGTGATGGAGGAAGTGCTTGTTAAGTCCAATATGGCTTATCAAATTGTTGGCGGTACAAAGTTCTATGATCGTAAAGAGATTAAGGATTTGCTTGCCTATTTACGTCTTATTGCCAATAATGATGATGATTTATCACTTGCACGTATTATTAATGAACCAAAGCGTAGTATTGGTGCCACTTCCTTTGAAAAAATGGCGCGTTATGCGATTGAACAGGATCGCTCTATTTTTGATGCAATGAATGATCTTTTGTTTATGGGACTATCAGGAAAGGCTGCTACTTCAGCTGAGCAATTTTATGCGATGATTAAAGGTTTTACAGAAATGCAGGAGTATTTATCTGTTACTGAAATTGTAGAGCAGGTCATTGAAAAATCTGGTTATCGTGCAATGCTTCAAAATGAGAAGACGATTGAGGCAGAAAGTCGCTTAGAAAATATTGAAGAGTTTTTATCAGTGACGAAGGCATTTGAAGAACGTAGTGATGATAAGAGCTTAATTGCTTTTTTAACAGATTTAGCTCTAATTGCAGATATTGATGCACTTGATAAAGAGGACACATCGAAGGGCAACATTATTTTAATGACGATGCATGCCGCAAAGGGCTTAGAATTCCCAGTTGTCTTTATCATTGGAATGGAGGAAAATATCTTCCCGCATTCTCGTTCACTTGACGATATGGATGAAATGGAAGAAGAACGTCGCCTCGCTTATGTGGGCATAACACGTGCAGAGGAACGTTTGTATTTAACTAGTGCACAAAGTCGGACGATTTTTGGTCGTTCAAGTTATAACAATGCTTCACGTTTTTTACGTGAAATTTCGGAGGATATTACGGAATCAATCTCTAAAGGTGGCGCGAAGCCTGAAGTACCGTTTGCCTCTAGTAACCGTTCGGCAGGAGGCTATCAAAAACGTACACTTGGAGCGGTTCAGAAAACACAACCTGCGACATCTCGTTTACAAACAACTGGTGGAGATCAACATGGCTGGAAGGCCGGAGATAAGGCAATCCATAAAAAATGGGGGACAGGTATGGTTGTCAGTGTAAAAGGTGAGGGTGATAGTACAGAGCTAGATATCGCCTTTCCACAGCCTATCGGTATTAAGCGATTACTGGCACAATTTGCACCTATTGAAAAAGCGTAAGCGGAGGAACTTAAATGAACGAAATAGAACAACGCATTGCGGAGTTAAATAAATTGTTACATGAATATGGCCATGCCTATTACGTGTTGGATAAACCTGTCGTAGCCGATAGTGTTTATGACCAATTATTACATGAACTTCTTGTATTAGAGGAAGCAAATCCGTCACTAATTTATCCAGATTCACCGACACAGCGTGTTGGAGGAGCGGTGGTAGAAGGCTTTAAAAAAGTGACACACGATTATCCTATGCTTAGTCTATCAAATGCTTTTAATGAAGAAGACTTACGTGAATTTGACCGTAAAGTGCGTCAAGCAATCGGCGATAACTTTTCCTATGTTTGTGAGCTGAAAATTGATGGTCTTGCCATTTCTCTGAAATACGAAAATGGAGTTTTTGTACAAGGGGCAACGCGAGGAGACGGTGTTGTAGGGGAAGAGATTACAACAAACTTAAAAACGATTCGGGCAATACCTCTTCGATTGAAGGAGCCCATCACAATTGAAGTTCGTGGTGAGGCGTATATGCCTAAAAAATCATTTGAAAAATTAAATGCTCAGCGTACTGAAAATGGTGAGGAGTTATTTGCCAATCCGCGTAATGCAGCTGCTGGCTCTTTACGTCAGTTAGATCCTAAAATAGCAGCGAGTCGTCAGCTATCAACCTTTATTTATGCGATTGGGGGAGATGGAGAGGCGTATGGTATTGACGGTCATGCAGAGATGCTCGATTATTTAGAGGGTCTAGGCTGCCCTTCAAATAAAGAGCGTCAACGCTGTTCAACGATTGAGGAGGTACTAGCCTTTATCGAAGAATGGACTGAAAATCGTCCGAATTTAGCCTATGAAATTGACGGCATTGTCATTAAGGTAGACCGTTACGCACAGCAGGATGAACTTGGTTATACGGCAAAGAGTCCACGATGGGCAATTGCCTATAAATTCCCTGCTGAGGAAGTAGTCACAACATTACTTGATATTGATTTAACAGTTGGACGTACAGGGGTTGTTACACCAACTGCCATTTTAGCGCCTGTTCAAGTTGCAGGTACAACGGTTCAACGTGCATCGTTACACAATGAGGATTTAATTCGAGATAAGGATATCCGCTTAGGCGATACAGTCATAATCCGAAAAGCTGGCGACATTATTCCACAAGTTGTAGGTGTGTTAGTAGAGCAACGTCCTGAGGATTCAGTTCCATTCGTCATGCCTAAAAACTGTCCTGTCTGTGATAGTGAGCTTATTCGTATTGAAGGTGAAGTGGCATTACGTTGTGTAAATCCTGCATGTTTTGCACAAATTGCGGAGAGCATTAAATACTTTGTTTCACGTAATGCTATGAATATTGACGGTCTAGGGGATAAGGTCGTTGAGCAATTATTGCGTGCAGATTTAATTCATGATGTCTCTGATTTGTATCACTTAACTGTAGAGCAGCTTGTTGAGCTTGAGCGTATGGGTGAAAAATCTGCAACGAATTTAGTCAATGCGATTCAGGCTTCCAAGGAAAATTCGATGGAGCGTTTACTAATTGGGCTAGGTATTCGACATGTTGGGGAAAAGGCAGCGAAAATTGTTTCCGAGGAATTTGGAACGATGGAAGCGGTTATGACAGCAACAGAGGAGCAACTAGTAGCAATCCATGAGATTGGTGATAAGATGGCTTCATCGCTTGTCGAGTATTTTTCAAATGAGGATGCACGTGCAGTCATTGGTCGCCTTGCTGAAGTAGGCGTCAATATGACGTATAAAGGTAAAAAGATAGAGGTAGTTGTAGGGGATAATCCTTTTGCAGGTAAAACAATCGTATTAACTGGTAAACTTGAGCAATTGACACGTAACGAAGCAAAGGCGAAAATAGAAGAGTTAGGTGGTATTGTTACAGGTAGTGTCAGCAAAAAAACTGACCTTGTCATTGCAGGAGCAGAAGCAGGTTCTAAACTAACAAAAGCCGAGCAGTTAGGTATTGAAGTTTGGAATGAAGACAGCCTGATTGAACAACTTAACCTCGTTCAATAATAGAAAATATCAGGGTCATCACCAAAAGTTGTGGATGACATTTGTTAAAATGTATACCTTATATAAGTTGATTGGAGTGGAGACTGGGCGACTCCTTGGGGATCAGCGTCGCAGATGAGACCCTGGAGCGAGCAACGCGAGTGAAGCGGCTCATCGGACGCCCCCAGGAAGCTCTGCTCTGTGCGAAAGCGAAGCGTCAGCAATGTTTTATCTGTGCGAAAGTGCAACGACAGCAACAACAAAGCGCCCAGTCGGAACGGAAATCAACCACACGTTATGGTGATGATCCAATATTATAGTAAAGTAAGATGAATTGTCCTTTCCACAGGTAGGTATGAACAATTCGTCAAACAGAAAATGAATTTCAGTAAAGGAGTCTTAAAATAATGAAGTCATTTCGACTCATTCCAGCAATTATCGCTGCTGCAATGCTAGTCGGCTGTGTGCCTTCTGAAGAGAAGGAAACAGAGCTTACACAGGAGACGCAACAGGAAAAAGCGGAAACAACGATTATTCCAAGCTTTAACATTGATGATACACATTATAGAACGCTAATTCCTTATAAAGAAAGTGCTAGCAGGGGATTAGTAGTTTCAAATATTTATACTAAATATGATATGAAGGAAGTTGAAACCGGTTTAATGCGTCTTTCTCAAAATGAGTTTGATACAAAAGACTTCTACTTCCAAGAAGGGCAATATTTAGCCGAAAGCACAGTGACTGAATGGCTGGCGCGTAGTTCGCAAAAGAAGAATGGATTAAACCCTCCAACGACGGATTCAATGCCGGCAGAGGAACGTGCAAAGAAAGCCCCAATCTATTTATCACATATTGTTGAGCAAAATTATTTAACAAAAACAGATGATAATAAAGTGAAATTAGGTGGTATTTCGATAGGACTTTCCTTAAACTCTATTTACTATTATCAAAAAGAAAAATATGGGGAGTACTATGAGGAACCAATTCCAGAGGCGAAGCTTGTTGAACAAGGGAAGAAGATGGCTGCGGAAATTGTATCCCGCCTAAGAACTCAAGATGAATTGAAAGATGTACCGATTGTAGTAGGTTTGTTTAAGCAGAAAGCTCGCAATGACATTATTCCAGGAACGTATTTTAGTTATGGCGTAGCAAAAGCTGGAGAAAACGACATTGCTGATTGGACAGCTATTGATGAAGAGTATGTACTGTTCCCAACGGATGAATCAGAGGATGTATATCGAGATGTTAGCAATAACTTTAAGAATTTCAAACAAGATGTAGATAAATATTTTTCTAACTATACTAGTGTGATAGGGACAGGTTTCTATCAAAATAAAAAAATTCAAAAGCTAACGATTGAAATCCCAATCCAATTCTTCGGCAAGGCTGAAATTACTGGTTTTACTCAATATTTAACAGGTGTTCTTATCAATCAATTTGATAACATTAACGTTGAAGTAAGTATTACCTCGATGAACGGTCCAGAGGCTTTAATCATTAAGAAAGCCAACGAAAAGGAACCATTCGTCCATATCTATTAAAATATAGTCAGCCTCGTGCTGACTATATTTTTTTGGAGAAGAAATGAAAAAATCGAAATGACGGATAGAAGAGCTAAAGTGACGGATAGAACTATCGAAATGACGGATAGAAGAGCAGAAGTGACGGATAGAACCATCGAAGTGACGGATAGAAGAGCAGAAGTGAAGGATAGAACCATCGAAATGATGGATAGAACGTCATTCCGAGCTCATCCAACTTGCCCGTGGGAAACAAGTCTTATAAAGCTGAAAACAGTCACTAGAGACAACACTTCGTCATAGTAGTGAAAGTTTCTATATTTTTGGTGAAAGTTGTGATTTTTAATTTGAAAAATGTTATGATTATTTGCATGGTTAAGTTTATTCAACCCTATTGTTATCAACAAAAGCAATAAATTGAATGAGTATTTGGAGGTGTAAAAAATGGCAAAACTAACAAAAGAAGAAGTTAAGCACGTTGCTAATTTAGCACGTCTTGCAATTACGGAAGAAGAAGCAGAGAAATTTGCTGAGCAACTTGGTAAAATTACAGACTTCGCAGAGCAATTAAACGAGTTAGATACAACGAATGTTGAACCAACAACTCATGTTTTACCACTAGTAAACGTAATGCGTGAAGACGTGGCAATAAAAGGATTAGACCGTGAAGTAATGATGTTAAACGTAAAAGAACAAGAAGATGGTCAAGTAAAAGTACCAGCTATCATGTAAGACTAAAACATAGGAGGATTCCTCATGACGTTATTTGAACGTTCAGCTAAGGAGCTACAAGCTGACATTAAAGCGGGTAACTTAACAATCGCTGACTTAACAAAAGAAGCATACGAACGTATGGCGAAGCTTGACGGCGATGTACAAGCTTTCCTTGCTTCAAACGAAGAAAAAGCAACTGCACAAGCAGCTGAAATGGACAAAGTGCCATTTGAAGAGCGTGGACCACTTTTTGGTCTTCCTATCGGTGTGAAAGACAACATCGTTACAGAAGGCTTAGAAACAACTTGTGCTTCTAAAATTCTAGAAGGCTTTATGCCAATTTATGATGCAACTGTAGTTAACAAACTACGTGAAGCCGGTATGGTTACTATCGGTAAATTAAACATGGACGAGTTTGCAATGGGTTCTTCAAATGAAAACTCATACTATAAAACAACAAAAAATCCATGGAACTTAAACCACGTACCAGGTGGATCTTCAGGTGCGTCTGCAGCAGCAGTAGCAGCAGGTGAAGTACCATTCTCACTTGGTTCTGATACAGGTGGTTCAATCCGTCAACCAGCAGCTTATTGCGGTGTTGTAGGGATGAAGCCTACATATGGTCGTGTATCTCGCTTTGGTCTTGTGGCATTTGCATCTTCTTTAGATCAAATCGGCCCAATTACACGTAATGTTGAAGACAACGCTCTTTTACTTGAAGCAATTGCAGGATTAGATCCAAACGATTCAACTTCTGCGAACGTAGAAGTACCAAACTACGCTTCAGCCCTTACAGGTGACGTAAAAGGTTTACGTGTCGCTGTGCCAAAAGAATTCCTTGGTGAAGGTGTTGGCGAAGCAGCACGTCAATCAGTGCTTGCCGCATTAGAAGTATTAAAAGGCTTAGGTGCTACAGTAGAAGAAGTATCACTACCTCATTCGAAATACGCACTTGCAGCTTACTATATCCTTTCTTCATCTGAAGCGTCTTCTAACCTTTCTCGTTTTGACGGTATCCGCTATGGTTTCCGCGCAGAAAACGTTAATAACTTAATGGACCTTTATAAAGAAACACGTGCACAAGGCTTTGGTGATGAAGTTAAACGTCGTATCATGCTTGGTACTTACTCACTAAGTGCAGGTACTTACGATGCTTACTACAAAAAAGCACAACAAGCACGTACACTGATCAAAGCGGACTATGACAAAGTATTTGAAGACTTTGATGTAATCATTGGACCAACTGCTCCAACACCAGCATTCAAAATTGGTGAAAACGTTGATGATCCAATGACGATGTATGCGAACGATATTTTAACGATTCCTATGAACTTAGCTGGTGTACCAGCCATCTCAATTCCATGTGGCTTTGAAAATGGACTACCACTAGGCTTACAAATTATCGGTAAATATTTCGATGAAGCAACAATTTACCGTGTAGCTCATGCTTTTGAACAAGCAACGGAGTTCCATAAACAAGTTCCTCAAATTTGGGAGGGAAAATAACATGAACTTTGAAACAGTCATTGGTTTAGAAGTACACGTTGAGTTAAAAACAAACTCAAAAATCTTCTCACCAGCACCAGCTCACTTCGGTGCTGAACCAAATACAAACACTACAGTGATCGATCTAGGCTATCCTGGTGTCCTTCCTGTACTTAATAAAAATGTTGTAGATTTCGCAATGCGTGCAGCACTTGCACTTAACATGGAAATCGAACAAGAAACAAAATTTGACCGTAAAAACTACTTCTATCCAGATAATCCGAAAGCTTATCAAATTTCTCAATTCGACAAGCCAATCGGTAAAAACGGCTGGGTTGATATCGAAGTAGATGGTTACACAAAACGTATTGGTATTACTCGTCTTCATATGGAAGAAGATGCTGGGAAACTGTCTCACAGTGGCGACCACTCTTTAGTTGACTTTAACCGTCAAGGTACACCACTTGTAGAAATCGTTTCTGAGCCAGATATTCGCACACCAAACGAAGCGTACGCGTATCTTGAAAAAGTAAAATCAATCATCCAATATGCAGATGTTTCAGACTGTAAAATGGAAGAGGGATCTTTACGTTGTGATGCCAACATCTCAATCCGCCCATACGGTCAAGAAGAATTCGGTACGAAAACAGAGCTTAAAAACCTGAACTCATTCAACTATGTTCGTCGTGGTTTAGAGCACGAGGAATTACGCCAAGCAGACGTACTTCTGTCAGGTGGAGTAATTGAGCAAGAAACTCGTCGTTTTGATGAAAAAACAGGTAAAACAATTCTTATGCGTGTTAAAGAAGGAACAGATGATTACCGTTACTTCCCAGAGCCAGACTTAGTACGTCTATCAATTGATGACGAATGGTTAGAGCGTGTAAAATCAGAAATTCCAGAGCTTCCAGACGCTCGTAAAAAACGCTATGTTGAAGAATTAGGCTTAACTCCGTATGATGCAGGAGTTCTTGTAATTTCAAAAGAAATCTCAGACTTCTTCGAGGCTATGGTAGCTAATGATGCGGATGCAAAGCTTTCTGCAAACTGGCTTATGGGTGATGTTTCTGCATACTTAAATGCAGAACAAAAAGATCTTAAAGATACTGCATTAACACCAGAAAACCTTGCTGAAATGGTGAAATTAATCACTGACGGTACAATTTCTTCTAAAATCGGTAAAAAAGTATTTGCTGAACTAGTAGAAAAAGGCGGTTCTGCAGCAGATATCGTTAAAGCAAAAGGTTTAGTTCAAATTTCTGATGAAGGTGCACTACTTGCTATCGTTACAGAAATTCTAGATAACAATGCACAATCAATCGAAGACTTCAAAAACGGTAAGGATCGTGCTATCGGCTTCTTAGTTGGTCAAATTATGAAAGCAACTAAAGGTCAAGCAAATCCGCCAATGGTTAATAAATTATTACAACAAGAAATTGCAAAACGTTAATTGCCATTGCAACAGAAAGCCAAGAGAGCAAATTCGCTTTCTTGGCTTTTTATTTTTAAAAAGTAATACATACTAAAGGTACTATTCTTTTTGTTTGAGGTATCCATACAATTTACAATTAAGATGAAGTGAATGCCCTGACAGTTCAGCCAAAAACAGGCTAGCTAAGGTCCTGCACAGTGCTTGTGTCAATAAATTGAAGAGGTTTGTCAGTCAGTCGCTTGGACGATTAGATAAGTGTTTTCTCAGCATTTGATGTGGGGTTATACTAAAAAATGGCTCATCACCAAAAGTTGTGGATGATATTTGTTTAGATTTATTTAGATTTATGCCTTGTATATGGGTTGATTGGAGTGGAGACTGGGTGACTTCTTGGGGATCAGCGGCTCATCGGATGCCCCCAGGAAGCTTTGCTCTGCGCGAAAGCGAAGCGTCAGCGGCAAATGTTTTATCTGCGCGAAAGCGAAGCGTCAGCGGCAAATGTTTTATCTGCGCGAAAGCGAAGCGTCAGCGGCAAAGCGCCCAGTCGGAACGGAAATCAACCACACGTTATGGTGATGAGCTAAAAAATACCAACTTAACACTTTATGGTTGTCTAAAAAAAGTTTTCATAGCAAAATATAGAATAGAACATGAGATAACATTAGGGGGTTAATCAATGAAAACTGAACAACAATATTTCAAAGATGCGATTTCGATTCAGCAATATATGGATAATATGACGACGTTGAAAGAGGAGAGCTTCCGTATTTATGATGGCTTTGAAGTGCCAACGAACGATGGCTTTATCGAGCTACTAAAGGACAAGCAACCACAAATTTTAACAATTACTGAAGATTGGTGCGGAGACGCAATGTTAAATAACCCGATTATTCGTCGTGTAGCAGAGGCTGCAGGTTTAGAAATACGCACAGTACTTCGCGACGCTGATACAGATTTAATTGATCGCTATTTAACAAACGGTGGCCGTGCAATTCCAATTTATATTTTATTAGATGATGTTGGTCAGGTGATTGGAAAATGGGGACCACGTGCACCAGAATTACAGGAACTAGTAGTGAGCAAACGAGCTAGTTTACCTGATAAAGAAGATCCTACATTTGAAGATGCACAAAAGGCATTGTATGCAGAAATTCGTGAAGAGAATATGACGAATAAATCATACTGGACATTTGTTTATGAGGATTTCAAAAAG
>Ga0213827_1001561_pt1 | contig 13041 bp, 10 predicted proteins | sample MC6MC0898MG_FD_180669 | JGI IMG/M metagenome (GOLD analysis project Ga0213827, IMG submission 180669) | Enriched soil aggregate microbial communities from Iowa State University, Ames, United States - MC6-MC0898-MG | ecosystem: Environmental > Terrestrial > Soil > Unclassified | place: USA: Iowa...
CGGCTCTCGCCATAGTTGCGCCCGCGGGCCTGGATGGCGTCGGCGCGATCAGGAACGATCTCGGACAGGATCAGCGCCCAGGTCCAGCCGATCGACGTGTGGCCGGAAGGATAGGAACCATTGCCACGCAGGTCCTGCTCGTCTTCCGGCGAGCAGGTCGGCTCGTTGTTGACCATGAACGGACGTGCGCGCTGGTAGTGCTTCTTGGCGGTCCGGGTGGCGGCGCTGGCGTCGATCCGGCTGCGTTCCAGCAGGCGATACAGCGCCGGGGTCTTCACCGCATCCACGTCCACGTCGATGGCGCAGGAGAACTGGTTGGCGCCGGCCGGGAAGCCGAGTTCGGCGTCGCGATGCGCCTGCTCGAACCGCGGGCTGCCACGCAGGGCGCGGGCCTCGCGGCTGACCTGTTCGTCCAGCGCAAAACCGGCCGACCCCGCGGCGGGCGGGGCCGGTACCAGGTCCAGGCTGGCCGGGACCGCATCGGCGGACAGATAACCTACCGCCTTGGTGGTCACCGACGCTTCCACCGGTGTCGAGCCTGGTGCCCCGGTGGTGGAGCAGCCGGCCAGGACGGCAAGCAGGGCGGCGGTCAGCACGGGGCGCAGGGCAGGGGCGGTGGGGAGCGACATCGGCAGGTCTCGGTACGAACGAGTCCGCATGATCGCAGCTTCACCTGGCGTGGACAGCCGCCGTTGGTCATGCAGCCAGATCCGGCATGCCCGGGCATCGGATGATGGAAACCCGCTACTGGTTCACGGATTTCAATAGACGCGCGACATAGCTTCGCCCAAGGCGCCACTACTCGTCATATATCCATGGATAGATGCACGGCATGGCAACGCGGTAGCGCCGGTCATCAGGGGGATCACCTGCAAGGAGACAGCGGATGCGAAGCAACGCGGGAAGGCTGGGCGGTGGACTCGCCCTGGGGTTGATGCTGGCGTGCGGCAATGTGCACGCCGCCGATGTGGTGGGGGTGGCGTTCGTACACGGCACCGGCAAACAGACCGATGCACGCACGGATTACTGGCAACCGGCGATCATCGACACCGTGCGCCAGGGGCTGCCCAACAGCAGCAACTACACGGTGGTGAACTGCGATTTCGAACAGTACATGTGGAAGCCCGAAGCGGCCGGTTGCCTGGCCGGGCAGCTGACCACCTTCATCAACAGCAAGGGCATCACCAAACTGGTGGTGATCACCCATTCCAACGGCGGCAACGTGGTGCGCTGGATCCTGTCCAACCCCACCTACGACGCCCGCTACCCCAGGATCATCCAGACCATCAGCAAGGTGACCGCGCTGGCGCCGTCGTCGGCCGGCACCCCGCTGGCCGATGCCGCACTCAACGGCAATGTCTTCGAATCCTCGGTGGGCTGGCTGCTGGGCTACAAGAGCGACGCCGTGCGCCAGCAGCAGGTGGGCCACATGGCCACCTACAACGCGCAGAACCTGTACGGCACGGCAGGGCGGCCGGCGCTTCCCAAGGCGTTCCGCGCGGTGGTCGGCTCGGACGTGGAGTCGGCGGTGTGGGACAGCAACAGCTACTGCGGCGGCTATGCGCAGAACGTCGGCCTGGAGTTCACCCAGAACTGGTTGAACAGCTGCTCGGACGGGTTCCTAGAGTGCAGCAGCCAGAAGGCGGCCGGCACCCTCTGGTTCACCGACAAGGCGCGCACCAACGGCGCCGAACCGCTGAGCCACAACCAGAGCCGACGCGAGTGCTTCGGCCTCGGCACGATCCTGCGCAACGACCTGACCCTGTGAGGAGCACCCGATGACTTCAAGACTGACGATCGCCGCCGCCGTGGCCGCCGCGATGGTGGCGCTGCCGCTGCAGGCCGCACAACCGCTCCTGCCGGCACGCAGCACCGACCAGGTCGCCCCGCGCGTGGAGAGCGCCACGCGTCCCGCTGCCGGCATCGAGCGCGCCCCGGTGAGTTTCGCCTGGGCGCTGGACCCGGCCCAGGCGTTGAGCGCGCCGGCCCCGTTCGTGGCCACCAGCCGCAGCTACTGGGAAATGGTGGACGCGGCCACCCTGCAGCGCGGCCTGGACCTGCCGCTGACCGCCCCGGATGCGGTGATCCAGGTCAGCCCGGTGCAGGGCGCGCGTGCCCTGGCGCCCGGGCAATGGCAGGTCCGCGACCCGGCCGGTGCGCTGGCGGTGGACAAGGTGGTGGATGCGCAGCAACTGCAGGCTGCGGGCATGAGCGTGGGCCAGGGCACGGCGATGGTGCGCACCGGGCGCAGTGCCGCCGCCGGCACCTATCGGCTGCAGAGCGCGCAGGCGCAGGGCCGCTACGTCGTACAGGTGCTGGAACCCAACAGCCGCGTGGCGCTGCACCTGCAGGCCAACCGCCAGCAGGTGCTGGCCGGTGGCAGCGTGACGTTGAGCGCGCGGCTGCTCGATGACGGTGGTACGGCGGCACTGGCCACCGGCAAGGTGGCCGGGCGGACGTTGCCGGCCGGCGGTGAAGCGCTGCTGGTGGCGCCGGACGGGCGCAGCTGGCCGGTGCCGCTGGTCGCCGACAAGCAGGGGCTCAGCGCGCGCGTGGCGATCCCGCAGGATATCGGCCAGGTGCAGGGGCTGTGGGAGCTGCAGGCCTTCGTCAGCGCCAACGGGGTGCAGCGCGATGCCAAGGTCGCCTTCGCCGTGGCCCAGCCGACCGCCCGGTTCAGCGGCCAGGTCGAGGTGGACAGCGCCCGCCGTGCGGTGACCCTGCCGCTGCAGATCGGCGCGCCCGGGCGTTACGAGGCCCGTGGCACGTTGTACGCCACCGGTCCGGACGGCCAGTTGCGGCCGGTCGCGCAGGCGCACAGCGCGGCCTGGTTCGAGGCGGCCGGCAGCGCCGAACTGCAGCTGCCGTTCGCCAGCGTGCCACTGCCGCGCGGCTACGCCGCCCCGTTCGAACTGCGCGACCTGCAGCTGCAGGACCAGGGCCGGATGGCCCCGATCGAATCGCGGGCGGTGGCGGTGACGTTCTAGGCAAGCGGGAGGCGGAGGCGATGGCCTCCGTCTCCCATGCTGGCGTGACGGCACGCGTGGCTGGGAGTCGTCCGGCGCCCAGTCCGCCACGCAGGCCGGGGGGTCACCCCCAGCCGCCGCGTTCAGCCAGCGAACGCGCTCAGGCGGCCGTCGTGTTCGATCACCTGGATCGGCCCGCCGAACACCTCCGACAGCGGACCGTCGCGCAACAGCTCGGCGCGGCTGCCATCGGCCACGATCCGGCCACCGCGCAGCAGCACCACGCGTTCGATCTCGGGGATGATTTCCTCGATATGGTGGGTGACCAGCACCAGGGTGATGCCCTCGGCGGCCAGCGCGCGCATGGTGGCGATCAACTGCTGGCGCGCGATCAGGTCCAGCCCGGTCGACGGCTCGTCCAGCAGCAGCGCCTGCGGCCGGTTGACCAGCGCCCGGGCGATCAGCACGCGCCGGGTTTCACCGGCCGACAGTTCGGCATAGCCACGCTGCAGCAGCGGCAGCGCGCCGGCCAGGGCCAGGGTCTGGCGTACGCGCTGGCGCATGTCGTCGGTGACCTCGCGGAAGGCGGGCACCACGAAGCTGGCGAAGAAGCCCGACAGCACGGCCTCCTCCACGGTCAGCCCGGGCATGTCGGCCAGGTTGCTGCTGAGGTCGCCGGTGACGATGCCCAGCTGCGAGCGCAACCGGTCCACCTGCCAGCGGTTCTGCCCGAGCACCCGCACCGCCACGCTGCCATCGGCATGCGCCAGTGGGTACAGCTCGCGGGTGATCAGCTTGATGAAGGACGACTTGCCGCAGCCGTTGGGGCCCAGCAGCGCGGTGTGCTGGCCCTGCGCGATGCGCAGGCTGAGGTCGTGCAGGACCCGGACCTGGCCGCGGATCACGCAGGCGCGGTCCAGCTCGATCAGGGGGGCGGAGGCGGCCAGGGCCGCCGGGGAGGCTGCGACTGTCATGAATGCGCGGGCATGCTCACGAAGGAGGAAATCAACTGAATGACTGCGCAAAAATCGCACCAGACGGATGAAGTTTGCAAGCGCAAGCCCCATGATGTCCGAAGGTGTACCCGTTTCCTTGCTGGCCGCCCAAGGCCTGGAGTCCTGCGATGCTCGATACGCTCCTCAACTTCCTGACCGGCGGCGTCGTCGGCCTCGGCTGGTGGGGCATGGCGCTGGTGCTGCTGGTGTTCACCCAGCTGACCATCTTCGCCGTCACCCTGTACCTGCATCGCAGCCAGGCGCACCGCGGCGTCGATTTCCATCCGGTCATCGCGCACTTCTTCCGCTTCTGGACCTGGCTCACCACCTCCATGATCACCAAGGAGTGGGTGGCGATCCATCGCAAGCACCACGCCAAGGTGGAAACCGACGAAGACCCGCACAGCCCGGTCACCAAGGGTATCGGCATGGTGTTCTGGCGCGGCGTGGAGCTGTATCGCGAAGCCCGCGCGATGCGCGCGGACATCGAGCAGTACGGCCGTGGCGCGCCGGACGACTGGATCGAGCGCAAGCTCTACACCCCCCACGCCAACCTCGGCCCGGTCGCGCTGCTGGCCATCAACAGCCTCCTGTTCGGCTTGCCCGGCGTGGCCCTGTGGGCCATCCAGATGGCGTGGATCCCGTTCTGGGCCGCCGGCGTGGTCAACGGCCTGGGCCATTGGTGGGGCTACCGCAACTTCGAGTCGGCCGATACCTCGACCAACCTCACCCCGTGGGCGTTCTGGATCGGCGGCGAAGAACTGCACAACAATCACCACGCCTTCCCCAGTTCGGCGCGTTTCTCCATGCGCCGCTGGGAGTTCGACATCGGCTGGGCGGCCATCCGCGGCCTGCAGGCGCTGCGCCTGGCCAAGGTGCTGCGCGTGGCCCCGTCCATGGACGTGCGCCCGAACATCGCCGTGCCCGATGCCGAAACCCTCAAGGCGCTGCTGTCGCATCGCTTCCAGGCCATGACCGATTACCAGCGCAACGTGTTCGTGCCGGCCCTGCGCGAAGAAGCGGCCATGGCCGGGGCCAAGCTGCGCAAGCTGCTGCCGCGCCGCATGCGCCGTGGCCTGGTCAACGATGGCCGCTGGCTCAAGCCGGACTGCCGCGCCCAGCTCAGCAGCTGGGTCGAGCAGCGCCCGCGCATCCGTGTGCTGGTGGAACACCGCGCGCGCCTGGCCGCCCTGCTCGAAGCCCGCGGCAACGACGCGGCCGAGCGCCTCAAGCTGTTGCAGGCCTGGTGCCACGAGGCCGAAGCCAGTGGGATCGCGGCGTTGCAGGCCTATGCCGCCCGGCTGAAGGGCTACGCACTGACGGCGCACTGACGGGTGCCCCGCACGCACATGCCCGCCTCCGGAAAACGCCGCCTCGCGCGGCGTTTTTCCTGCGCGCTCCTGGTGCTCGGCGCCAGCGTCGCGCAGGCGCAGGTGGCCGACACCGGCAGCTACCTGCAGCGCATGGACAGCGACGGCGATGGTCGGGTCAGCGTCGAGGAATACGTGCAGTGGATGATGTACGCCTTCGAGCGCATGGACCGCAACGGCGATGGCGTGCTCGGTGCCGATGAATTGCCCGGCGGCAAGGGCAGCCCGATCACCCGCGAACAGCAGCGGCAGACGCTGATCCAGCGCTTCCGCAAGCAGGATGCCAACGGCGATGGCTACCTGAGCGCCAAGGAACTGGCTGCGCCGCCGCGCTGAGCGGCCCGCGCCCGGTCCATCGCCGGCTCGCTAGAATTGCCCCATGCCCGAACTTCCCGAAGTCGAAACCACCCGCCGCGGCCTGGCCCCGCACCTGGAAGGCCGTCGCGTGCACGGGGTGATCCTCCGCCGGCCGGACCTGCGCTGGCCGATTCCCGAGGAGATCGGCGCGCTGCTGCCCGGCCAAGCGATCGACGGCGTGCGCCGCCGTGCCAAGTACCTGCTGCTGGATACCGCCATCGGGAGCGCCGTGCTGCACCTGGGCATGTCCGGCAGCCTGCGCGTGCTGCCCGGTGATACCCCCGTGCGGGCGCACGACCACGTGGACATCAGCCTGGACAACGGACGCCTGCTGCGCTTCAACGACCCCCGCCGGTTCGGCAGCCTGCTGTGGCAACCGGCTGGCGAAACCCACACCCTGCTGGCCGGGCTGGGCCCGGAGCCGCTGGACGCTGCCTTCGACGGCGACTACCTGTTCGAGCGCAGCCGCGGCCGCAAGGCGCCGGTCAAGACCTTCCTGATGGACCAGGGCATCGTGGTGGGGGTGGGCAACATCTACGCCGCCGAGAGCCTGTTCATGGCCGGGATCAGCCCGCTGCGCGAGGCCGGCCGGATTTCCCGCGAGCGCTACCAGCGGCTGGCCACGGCGGTGAAGCAGATCCTGGGCCATGCCATCACCCGCGGCGGCACTACGCTGCGCGATTTCATCAATCCCGACGGTGCGCCGGGGTACTTCGAGCAGGAGCTGCTGGTCTACGGGCGTGAAGACCAGCCCTGCCGGCAGTGCGGGCGGCCGTTGCGGCACGCCACCATCGGCCAGCGCGCCAGCGTCTGGTGCAGCCACTGCCAGCGCTGAACCCTCGCGCGCCCGTCGCCCTGCCGGCGGTATAGTCCGCCCAACGTCACCGGCGGGGGTGTGCGATGGACGAGGGCCCGGATATCACCGTATGGCTGGATTCAGCCCGCGCGGGCGACCGCGCCGCGCTGGACCGGGTCCTCACCCTGCTGTACCAGGAGCTGCACAGCATGGCCCGGCGTCAACTGGCCGGGCAGCAGGGGCGCACCCTGGATGCCACCTCGCTGGTCCACGAGTCCTACCTGAAGCTGCTGGGTGCCCGCGGGGGCGCCCGCTTCGAGGACCGCGCGCACTTCTTCGCCTACGCCGCCTCGGCGATGCGCAGCGTGGTGGTCGACTATGCCCGCAACCGATTGGCGCGCAAGCGCGGCGGCGACCTCAAGCGGGTGGCCGAGATTCCCGAGAACAGCAGCAGCGGGGTGCGCCTGGACGAGGACCTGCTGGCGCTGGACGTGGCGCTGGCGCGGCTGCAGGCGGTGGACCGCCACCTGGCCAAGGTGGTGGAACTGCGCTATTTCGCCGGGCTGTCCGAACAGGAAATCGCCGACCTGTGCCAGCGTTCGGAGCGCAGCATCCGCCGCGACTGGCAGAAGGCGCGCATGTTCCTGCTGGCGTCCGTGCGCGAGGACTGATCGGCGGCAACACGGCCCCGCGTGGCGGCGTGGGCGGAGGTGCATCGTTCGGGGAGCGGATCGATGGAAGCGTTGCGCTGGCGGCAGGTGTCCTCGCTGCTGGATCAATTGCTGGAACTGCCCACGGCGCAGCGCGAGCTGCGCCTGGCGCACCTGCGTGCCTCCGATCCGACGCTGGCCGACGACCTGGAGCGGCTGCTCGCGCATGAACGCGACAGCCAGGAATTCATGGCCCAGCCGCTGTGGACCGCCGCGCCCGAGGCCAGCCGTGCCGGCAGCCTGGTTGGACCCTACCGCCTGCTGCGCCCGCTCGGCGAAGGCGGCATGGGCGAAGTCTGGCTGGCCGAGCGCGCCGACGGGCTGTACCAACGCCAGGTGGCGCTGAAGCTGTTGCGCAGCGGCTACGCCGACTCCGGCCTGCGCCAGCGCTTCAGCCGCGAGCGCGAGATTCTCGCCCGTCTGCAGCACCCCAACCTGGCCCAGTTGCTGGATGCCGGGGTGGACCTGCAGGGCCAGCCCTACCTGGCGCTGGCCTACGTGGAGGGCGAGCCGATCACCCCCTGCTGCCAGCGCCTGCAGTTGCCGCTGGAGCGCCGCCTGCACCTGATGTTGCAGGTGTGCGCGGTGGTCAGCCACGCCCATGCCAACCTGATCGTGCACCGCGATCTCAAGCCGTCCAACATCCTGGTCACCACCGACGGCGAAGTGAAGCTGCTCGACTTCGGCATCGCCAAGTTGATCGATGACGAGGGCGCGCGCGCCGCCGCCGTGCATCCGCCGACCGAGGCGCGCGCGTTCACCCTGCACTACGCCGCGCCCGAGCAGGTGCGGGGCGAACCGGTGACCACGCTGACCGATGTGTACTCGCTGGGCGTGGTGCTGTTCGAGGTCATCACCGGCCGCAAGCCGTACCGGCTGCGCCGGCACAGCGATGCCGAATGGGAGCGCTCGATCCTGGAGGTCACCCCCCCGCGCGCCTCGGCGATGCTGCTGCGCAGCGATACCGCGGCCACCCCGGACCCGGCGGCGCGGCGGCTGGCCAGGCGCCTGCGCGGCGACCTCGACACGATCCTGCTCAGGGCCCTGCAGAAGGAGCCGGCGCAGCGCTACGCTTCGGTGGAGGCGCTGGCGGAGGACCTGCGCCGCTTCCTCCAAGGCCGCCCGATCCATGCGCGCCCGCAGCGCACCCTGTACCGCCTGCAGAAGTACATCGGCCGGCACCGCTGGGGCGTGGCGTTGGGCGCGCTGGCCGCGCTGGCGCTGGTCGGGCTGGCGGTCACCGCGCTCTGGCAGATGCAGCAGGCGCGGCGCGAGATGGCCCGCGCCCAGGCCATGCAGGAATTCACCGTGGGCCTGTTCGACCGTGCCGCCGGCGTGCGCCACGGCAGCTTCGACGTACGCCAGTTGCTGGCCACCGGGCAACAGCGCGGAGAGGCCGAACTCGCCGACCAGCCGCTGTCGCTGGCCGACCTGGAAGGCGTGATCGGGCGCCTTCGGATCGGCATGGGCGACTACCAGCTGGCCCTGCAGACCCTGGATCGCCAACGCGCCCTGCTCGAACAGGTCGACCAGGTGCCGCCACCGTTGCAGCTGGAGGCGGTGACCCAGCGCGGCCGTGCCCTGCGCATGCTCGGCCGCTCGCGCGAGTGCGTGACCCACATGATGCCAATGCAGGCGCTGGCCAGCGCCCAGCGCGATGCGCTGCCCAGCCTGGTGGCGGAGTACCACGCCCAGCTCGGCCGCTGCCAGCAGCTGCTGGGCTACCGCGATGAAGCGCGCGTGGCGTTCAACGGCGCGCTCGGCCTGCGTCGCGACGTCCTGCACGACATCGGCGGCACCGCCGAAAGCCTGGCCGACCTGGCGGCGCTGGACAGCGATGATGGCCGCCCGCAGGCCGCCCTCGCCGGCTACCAGCATGCGCTGCAACTGCTGCAGTTGCGGGCCAGCGAGCGCCATCCGCAACTGATCACGCTGCGTCGCCATCTCGGCGAAACGCTGGCCGCGCAGGGCGACCTGGAGGCGGCCGAGCAGACCCTGCACATCGCCTGGTCGGACGCGGTCAGCCTGTACGGTCCCGACCACCCCGAGACCCTGTCGATCCGACGCCTGCGCGCCGTGCTGGCGATGCAGCGCGGTGAGCTGCAGGAGGCGGCGGCGATGCTGCAGCAGGTGCACCGGCTCACCCGCCTGGCGCTGGGCGAACAGCACCGCGACACCGGGCTGAGCTGGCATGCGCTGGGCCGGCTGGCGCTGGAGCGTGGCGACAGCAGCGAAGCGGTCGCCGATTTCGAGCGCGCCGTGGCGATCTGGCGGCAACCGGACTGTATCGGCCTGTTGCCACAGGGCCTGTACGACTACGGCGACGCCCTGGCCCAGGCCGGCCGCTGGCAGGCCGCGCTGGTGGCGCTGCATGAAGGCCGCCAGTGGCAGGCCGCGCAGCGTGGCGACCAGGATCCGTCGGTGCAGCGGGCCGATCGGCTGATGGCCGAGATCACCGGCACTTACGGCGACCCCCACCAGGCCGGCGAACGCCTGGTGCAGCTGATGCGGCGCAGCGCCCAAGGCGGGCCGGAGGCCGCCGCGCAGCAGCAGGCCCTGCAACTGGCGTGGGGGCGCACGCTGCTGCGGATGGGCCAGGACGTCGAGGCACGGCGCGCGCTGCAGCCGCTGGCCGACGCGCGCGCGTCCGACCCGGCCAGCGTCGAGTTGCGCTGGCAGGCGCGCACCAGCCTGGCCGCACTGCAATGCGGCGTGTCGCCGCTGCGCGGCCGCGAGGCCCTGCTGCAGCTGCGCGATGAGGTGCAGGCCCGGCGTCCGCAGGGCGGCGCGGTCGGCCGCGGCATCGAGCAGGCCCTGCAGGCGTGCGCCAGCGCCACGCTGGCCAGCCGACGCTGAGCGTGCCGGCTGGCTGAACGCCGTGCCGCGACCACCTCGGCGAATTAACGTTCGCCTGCCTATGATGGCCGGCCCATTCCTGCCAACGCTGCCTGCATGCAACGTCGCGACTTCATCCGCAATGCTTCCCTGGCCCTGGCCGCGATCGGCTTCCCGGCGTTGCCGGCGTGTGCCGCGCAAGGCAACCAGCTTGGGCTGCGCCGGCTCGGCCAGCCGCAGCCGTTCGATTTCGCCACCCTCAAGGGCCAGGCGCGCGCGCTGTCGCAGGCCGCCTACCAGAGCCACAAGCGCACCCTGCCCGGTCCGCTGGAGGCGCTGGACTGGGATCAGTACCAGTCCATCAGCTACCGCCAGGACCACGCCCTGTGGGCGGACAAGCCCGGCAAGTACCAGGCCAAGTTCTTCCACCTGGGCCTGTACTTCCATTCGCCGGTGCGCATGTACGACGTGGTCGATGGCACCGCGCAGGAACTGGCCTACGACCCGGCCGCGTTCAATTACGGCAAGAGCGGCCTGAAGGGCAGCCACCTGCCGGCCGACCTCGGCTTTGCCGGCTTCCGCCTCAACACCCGCCAGGACACCGACCGCGACTTCGCCGCGTTCCTCGGCGCCAGCTACTTCCGTGCGGTCGGCAAGGAAGGCCAGTACGGCCAGTCCGCGCGTGGCCTGGCAATCGACACCGGCATGGGCAAGCCGGAGGAATTCCCGGATTTCATCGCCTACTACCTGGAACAACCGGCAGCCGACTCCAACACGCTGGTGGTCTATGCGCTGCTGGATTCACCGAGCGTGGCCGGTGCGTACCGTTTCGCGATCACCAATGGCGACGTGCTGCTGATGGACATCGACTGCGCCCTGTACCCGCGCAAGGCGATCGAGCGCCTCGGCATCGCCCCGTGCACGAGCATGTACCAGGTCGGCGAGAACGACCGCCGCATGGACTGGGACTGGCGCCCGGAAATCCACGACACCGACGGCCTGTCGATGTGGACCGGCAGCGGCGAGTGGATCTGGCGCCCGCTGTGCAACCCGCACAACCTGCGCTTCAACATGTTCGTGGACAACAACCCGCGCGGCTTCGGCCTGCTGCAGCGCGACCGCAACTTCGACCACTACCAGGACGACGGCGTCTTCTACGAGAAGCGCCCGTGCCTGTGGGTGGAACCGAAGGGGCAGTGGGGCAAGGGCTCGGTGCAGCTGGTCGAGATCCCCACCGTCGATGAAACCTTCGACAACATCGTGGCGTTCTGGAACCCCGAGGCCAAGCCGCAGCCCGGCCAGGAGCTGCTGCTCGGCTACCGGCTGTACTGGGGCGCCGAACCGCCGGCGCGCCCGCCGCTGGCGCACTGCGTGGCCAGCCGTACCGGCCTGGGCGGTGTGATCGGCAAGAAGCGCGCGTACTTCTCGTGGCGCTTCGCGGTCGATTTCGAGGGCGGCGAACTGGCCGCGCTGATCGACAAGGGCGAGGTCGAAGCAGTGGTCCAGGCCAGCCGTGGCCGCGTGGAGATCGTCTCCGCGCGTCCGCTGCGCGAGATCAAGGGCTACCGCGCCATGTTCGACCTGGTCCCGCCGGACGATTCCACCGACCAGATCGACATCCGCCTGTACCTGCGCAGCGCCGGCAAGACCCTGACCGAAACCTGGCTGTACCAGTACAGCCCGCCGCCAAAGGGCGCGCCGGAACGCACGTTGTACTGACCGGCCCTCGGCAGCGCACCGATCCCCAGGTAGAGCCGAGCCATGCTCGGCTGCTCTAGGCGCACAGATCACCGCCACCCTGATCAGCCGCAGGCAACGCGCACCGATCCCCAGGTAGAGCCGAGCCACGCTCGGCTGCTCTTGGCGCACAGATCACCGCCACCCTGATCAGCCCAAGGCAGCGCACCGATCCCCAGGTAGAGCCGAGCCATGCTCGGCTGCTCCTGCCGCCGCAATCGCCGCCACGCGCCACCGCCGGGTGGCAATCACCGCCACGCTGCCTGGCACGCCGAGCATCGCTCGGCGCCACCGCCAGTAGGCGATCAGATCGGCAGCTTGGCCTGCGCCGGGTCGATCTTGGCTTCGCCGCGCGTGATCTTCTTGAACTCCGCCCGGCTCACCGACACATAGCGCTCGTTGCCACCGATCTCCACCTGCGGGCCGTCCTGCACCGCGTGGCCGTGTTCGTCCACGCGCACGGTCATGGTGGCCTTCTTGCCGCTGTGGCAGATGGTCTTGATCTCCTGCATCTCGTCGGCCCAGGCCAGCAGGTACTGGCTGCCCTCGAACAACTCGCCGCGGAAATCGGTGCGCAGCCCGTAGCAGAGCACCGGGATGCGCAGCTGGTCCACCACCTCGCTGAGCTGCCAGACCTGGCTGCGGCTGAGGAACTGGGCCTCATCCACCAGCACGCAGCCGAGCTTGCCGTGGACCTCCAGATCCTCCGCGATCAGTTGCTGCAGGTCGGTGTCGCGGTCGAAGGCCACGCCGTCGGCCTTCAGCCCGATCCGCGAGGCGACCACGCCGCGCCCGGCCCGGTCGTCCAGGCGGGGGGTCAGGATGGCCACGCGCATGCCGCGCTCGTGGTAGTTGTGCGCCGACTGCAGCAGGGTGGTGGTCTTGCCGGCGTTCATCGCCGAATAATAGAAATAGAGCTTGGCCATCGGCCAATTCTAGACGCCTGGCCGGCCGGCGTCGCCGCCCGCCCACGCCGGCGGACGCTTTCGTCCGCCCGCGCTGACGGTCCCGCCCAAGGCGGGCGGCCCGGTACAATGCCCCTCCCCCGGAGATGGCATGCACGGTCTCAATCCCCCCCAACGCGCGGCAGTCATGCACTGCGAAGGTCCTCTGCTGGTGCTCGCGGGCGCCGGCAGCGGCAAGACGCGCGTCATCGTGGAAAAGATCGCCCAGCTGATCGCCAGCAAGCGCTACCCGGCGCGGCGGATCGCGGCGATCACCTTCACCAACAAGTCGGCCAAGGAAATGCGCGAGCGCGTGGCCAAGCGTCTGCAC